>ERZ834769.1890-NODE-1890-length-16854-cov-4.934698_pt1 | contig 16854 bp, 23 predicted proteins | sample MGYA00519690_ERZ834769 | MGnify/ENA primary metagenome ERZ834769 (study PRJEB31850, sample SAMEA3708760) | human gut metagenome | biome: human gut; feature: human-associated habitat; material: faeces | place: China | collected 2014 ... | reverse complement strand
AGGAAAAACATTAGAAGAAACAAAAAAAGAAGTTGGAATGACAATAGAAAGTAAAATATTGCAAAAATTTAGAAAAAAATATAAAAATGTAATTACTATTGGAAATAAAGGTACATATGAAATAGATAGATTTAATAAAACTTTTGAATATGAATATAATTTATATCATCTTAATACAAATGAAACAAATTTAATGTACTCTAAAACTATTGCAATTGCGATTTTAGTTTATATTGGATTTGATATTTCATACTTAATATAAAAAAATATAACAATTACTTGCTATATTTTAATAATTCATCTTTTATTTCCTTAGCTAACTCATTATTCTTTTCAGTTAAATCATCAGTTGAGGAAACTGTAAATGGTTTTAAAAATGTTACTTTTAAATTATTTTTAGAAAATCTATACTTCCCGGTTATTGCATAAGGTACAACAATAGCCCCGGTTTTTTGTGCCATTGATACAGCACCATACTTTAAAGGAAGAAGCAAACTATCGTAATATTCATTACTTGTAATAACATTTGCACTTACAAGTTCTAAAAGATATTCATTAACTCTATAAATATTATTTTTTATATCCTCCTTAGTTATTTTATTATCTGCAAGAAGTTTTAACAGTAAATCAGTTTGTGATACTTTTACCATATCCTTTTTCATAATTTTTTTAAACTTTTTAAAAGGAATTTCTTCGTTTACAAATTCATACATTTCTTTTAATTTATCTTTTTTACATGCAAGACTATTTCTAGTTCCTTCAGGATAAATACCTAAAGCATAGCCCTCATTTAAAACCTCAAGTGCTGATGACTTTGCATTATCATCATGAATACTTCTATCAACTGGAATACAACCACTAGCTTTAAAAAAGAAAGCAAATGGACTATCAAAATACTCCTTTTTTGCCATATAATGAAGCATCCTTTTCGTAGATAAAATAGGCAAACATTGATCAAATAAATGAACATGATTTCCACATAATATTATTGGACCATCTTTTGGCACCAAATGTTTATTTTCAAATTTTGGTCTATAATATGCTAAGAAAAATCCTCCGAGTAAATACTTATTTATTGTGTATAAAATTTTATGCTTTTCTTTCATAACTTTTTCCCTCCTTAATTAATTCTATTACTTTTTTTTCTAACTTTTCAGTTTCTTTTACAAAATCATCTGCTGTAACATAATAAGGCTTTCCTATAATTATTTTTGTTTTATAATTAAATGGTTTAGGTTTTCCTACAATTGCGAATGGAACTATTGGTTTACCAGATTTTCTAGCTATTGATACAGCACCATATTTAAATGGCATAATATACTCTTGGGTCTTATTTATTGTTCCTTCGGGAAATACACACACTATTTTATTTTCTTTTAATTTTTGAATTGCCTCATTTTTTGCTTCAGGATTTTTATTTTTTCTATCTACTGGAATAGCTCCGGTACTACGAAAGAAAAAATTTCCTAATTTTGATTTAAATAATTCAATTTTTGCTAAATAATGAACACATTTTTTTGTAGTATATCCTAGTTCAAACGCATCAAAATAACTTGTATGGGTTCCCGCATATAAATAGCCACCATCAGGAATTCTATCTTTATGAACAACAGTTGGCTTCATAATAAGAACAAAAATGACTTTTAAAAATGGTCTAATTATGTAATATAAAATGTTATTGTCTTTTTTTTCTTTCTTCATTTTCAAGTTCCTTAAATGCAACTTTTCCTACAAGTGTTTTAGGTAGTTTATCCCTAAATTCATACTCATATGGAAGTGAATACTTAGCAACATTTTTTTGCATTATTTCTCTTATTTCTTTTTCTATCTTTCCTTTATCTTTATAACCATCTTTTAAAACAACAAATGCTTTTGCAACTTGTCCTTTATATGGATGTGGAATTCCAATAACAGTTGAAGTTAACACTGCTTCATGGGTATTGATAATAGACTCAAGATAAGTTGGGTAAACATTATAACCACTAGATACAATAATTCTTTTAATTCTTTGAGAAAAATAAATTAACCCATCTTCGCCAAGATAACCTACATCACCAGTATGAAGCCACAATCTTCCATCTTCATGATATCTTAATGCTTGCATCGTTTCAGCATCATCATTTAAATAGCCCATCATTACAAGTGGACCTGAAATACAGATTTCACCATCATCATTAACTGGAGCAGTTTCATGTGTATCTGGAATCACGATTTTAAAATACATATCAGGAAGTGGCATACCAACTATTCCATCATTAAATACATTTTCTGGGGAAAGACAACAAGCCCCTGTTCCCTCAGTAAGACCATAACCTACTCTAATTTTTGCATCTGAACCATGCTCATATAAAAAGTCATTTACTTTGTCACGAAGTGTACTATTAAGAGCGTCACCTCCACATATAACTGATCTTACACACCTAAGTTCATTGGGTCCAACATTACTTTCAATTAATGCCTCATAAAGAGTTGGAACTCCCACTATAAAATTTGGTTGATTTTTACGGATTATATCGCCAAACTTTTTAGCACTAAATGTGGGAACCAAAATAACTCCCATACCTTTTGAAAGTGGTGTATGAATACATACTCCCAAACCAAAACCATGAAATATTGGAAGAACAGATAATATTGTTGCTCCTGGCTGTGCTTGTCTAATTACAGCTGTACAATCAATTGCAAGTGCATTAAAATTTAAATTTGATAACAAAATTCCTTTAGGACTACCTGTAGTTCCACCACTATAAAGAATAACTGCAGGATCATAAGCTTTTCTTGGAATATAATAATCTCCTTGATAATTTTTTGAACCATTTATAAAATCTTCCCACATAACAATAACTTTATCATCTTTAGGAATCTTATACTTTCTTCCATTTAATACCCAATATATTCCCGCAAGAGGTAAACTCATATCTTCAGATGCTCTTGCAATAATAATTCTTTTTAAATTAGTTTTATCTTTTAACTTAAGTATTTTCTCAAATACGGCATCTATAACTAGAATATATTTACTATTTGCTGCATTTATATAAAATTCAAGTTCTTTTTCACTTGAAAGTGGATGAACCATGTTACAAATTGCACCAATCATATTAACGGCATAAACCATCGTTATACCCTCTGGAGTATTTGGCATACAAATAGTAACATTGTCGCCCTCTTTTACACCATAGTTTTTTAAGGCTTTTGCACATCTTTTAATTCTTACAATAAATTCCTTATAAGATACCTTGCTACCATAGTATGAATATGCCATATTATTTGGATATTTTTCTGCTGTCTCTATAATTAAATCCACCATAGAAAAGTTAGGGTACTCCATATTTGCTGGAACATCGCCATAATATTTAAGCCAAGGTCTTAATTTTTTATCTAATTTCAACATTTTCGATTTTCTCATTTATATTATCCTCCAATAGTTTAGGGTTATTTAAAATATATTCTAGTAATTTAATTGATTTTGTAAAATAATACCCATCGGCAATTCTTTCATCTATATTAACACCAAATTCAACTATTTTACGAATCTCTTTTTTCCCATTAATCACAACTACTTCATCCTTAATTTCTCCCATGGTGGCAAGTGTAGAACAAGTACCAAAATCATTAATATTATGATATATTGCCCCACATTTAATTGAACCAAGATTTGATACAATCATACTGCTATAGTAAATATTATCTTTTGTAAGTGATGATGGAAGCACACCATGCCTGTCACACCACTTAAATATTCCCACTATAGGAACTCTTAAAATATTTGGTAATTTTCCAAGTATATCAATCGCTTTATTTGCGCCAGCTTTTTCTTCATTACCATGTCGAATAACACTTACTTTCTCCCTAATTTTGTTTGACAAAGAAATAATATTGTCATTTTCTTTAATTGGTAAAATGACCATTATTTCTTCGCTTTTATCTGTAAATTCTAATTTTGCAACAAAGGAAATTGTTAAATCGTTATGCTTATATATATGTCTATTAGCAACGAAATAATTTAATTTTTCTCTATTATATACAACTTTTGCTAATGCAGTTACAAACGCATGAAAATATGAAAGTTCAATTCCATCGGATTTTCTTTTATTTATATATTTCACTAAATTAGTAACATCAACTTTTTGGTTAATATATACATCACTATCACATCTTCTCGGCTTAAGGTCAATACTTATTTGTGATAGTCCACTTACATTTTCTACTCTTTTACCATCTTTTCTATCTATAAATAATTTTCTTTTTTGCATATAACCAACTACTTTCCTATAACAATAATATTATCACATTTGAAATTTTTTAACAATATTTACTTGCAATACTACAAAAATATGATATAATATTTCTTGTCAGGCGATTGATAAAGAAAAATTTTAATGAAAGAGTCGGTTGATGCAGATTTAGTTTAATGGTAGAACCTTAGCCTTCCAAGCTAATGATGGGAGTTCGATTCTCCTAATCTGCTCCAATTATGATTAAAACATATTAAAATGTTTTAATAAAGAGATTATTTTTTTAAAATTGTATGTCAGACAGTCAAAAAAATTAAATCTCAAATCGTTAAGAGTACTTTGTACTCTTTTTTCGTTATTTAAATAACTATGAGTATAAACATCTAAAGTAGTACTTACTTTACTATGACCTAATCTTTTTTGAATCAAATGCAAATCTAAATTTTTATTAAAAAGTAAACTAGCATGACTATGTCTAAACTGATGTAAAGTAATAGGCCTAATATTAGCAAGATCACAAGCACGAAATTTATAACGATTTATTGTAGTAGGTGCTAAAGGTTTAAGACCACCAAAAATATAATAATCATAAAGTCTGTCATTAAATTTAAAAGCATAATATCTTTTTAATTTTAACAAATCACGAATTAAAAACTTATCAAGATAAATATTTCTATAACTAGAAAACGTTTTAGGAGCACCTACAGAACGATTACCATGTGAATCAATAGTTTTATCAATAACAACAAAATCATCTTTTAAATCACTAAATTTTAAAGCCATAGCCTCACCAGGTCTAACACCAGTAAAAAATAAAAAAGTAAAAAATTGTTTATAAACATTATTATCAACAAATTTAATAAATCTTTTAAATTCAGCTAAAGTATAAAAATCAGATTTTTTAGATTCATATTTTAACGGAAAAGAAGAAATATTATTAAAAATAGAATAATCAAATTTATAACGTTTAACACAAAAAGATAAAAAAGACTTAAACATAGAAAGTAAACGTTTATTATAATTATTTGAAAAATTCTTTTTCAAAATAAAATCTTGCCAAGATTCAATATCAGATAAAGTGATATCAAACAAATCATAATTATCAAAATATGATAAAATATTAGCATTAAAATTGTATGTCAGACAATCAAAACTTTGTTTTTTTTGCTGTTTTGAAGCAAAGATTAAATAATTTTCATAAGCCTCTTTAAAGCTCATATAACCACCTCTCGGGCAATTATTATAACGATTTTTTAGTAAATGTCAAATTATCACCTACCTTAGATAACAAAATCATAACAAAAAATTATTTAATTTTCAATACATTAGAACCTAATTTAGACTGCTGAGAGTCAAGTTTATTTTGCTCTTGATAATAATGACGCTTAGAAGTAATATAAGTATTTAAAAATAAAGTATGACTGCAACACACATTCCATAACTCACAAAACTGATTATTAAGTAAATAATCACATAACTCACTATATTCAAGAATATTTAATTCGACAATAAAACTTTGAATTTGTTTCAATGCTTGAAAAACTTCAAAACTATTAAGTACATCAGATACATCAAAACCATTAAATAATTGTATATCAGAATCATTATACTGATATTTTTCAGGATTATCTTTATGAGTAAAATAACGATAATAACCTCTTACTGATTCTAAAGGAATAGCAATAGGTTGATTTAATTCAGACATAATAGAATTAACAGTCTTATCAGTTACAGGACCTGAAAAACTTAAAATAATATGATAATGTGCTTTTTTTAATTCATTACCATTAGAACCATTATCTTTATCTTTATCGTGTAAAGGACTTACTGCAAAAGATATACCTTTTAATTTTAATATTTCAATCCAATCTGCTGGAGCAGATTCAGGGTAAACAACAGCACCCCAATTTCTTTTTTTTAACATTTTATAACCTCCAAAAATATTAATTTCACATTTCACACCATTGGGGGGTCGTAGTACGCCCCCAATGGTGTTTACTTAATTTTACATAAATACAAAGAAGTAAAGCAGAGATGTTATTTAAGGGGCTAAGGCCCCTTAAGACGACATATCGTGTGTTTCCTTAAGGGAAACACAACAAATGTCTAACCCCGATAAAAAATTCCTAAGGGAATTTTTTAATATATATTTAAATATATATTTTTTTTACGCCTACGGCGTTATTTCTTACTTCTAAATAAAGAGAACATACCACCAAATATAGCATTATAAAACGAGTAAAAACAAATAAAAATAATACCAATTACAATACCATCGTGAATAGGTTCGCCAGTAAGCATATTAGATACAATCTCTTCAATATTCATTAAAAACTCCTTTCTTTTGTTACAAAAATAGCAAAAACAATACCAAGAATAACCATTAATAATTGAGTAGAATAAGTTTTATAAGTATAATCTTCATATCTAGAAGAAGATACAGAAAAATTATGTTCTATATTACTAATAGCAATATAACTCAAATCTAAAATAGTAGATTCTTCGTGATAAGTATTATAAGAATAATAACCATAATATGAAGAATCATTATTTCTAATAGCAGATATTATTGTAGAATCACTAAAGATAATTCTATTATTTGATATAGAAATATCAGAAGAACTAATAAGATAATAATTATTATTACTTTGGAAAATGATATATTTTTTAGTAGTAAACGAATTATCTTGACTAATTGCCATTGAAAGTAAATTATTTGCTTGTGTACTTTCAAATAAATCTTGCGTATTAGAGTAACTAGCCGCATTAACTTTTTCAATAAATAAACCTCCTAATAAAATAAATAAAAACATAACATAATATCTAAACTTCATTAAATCCACCTACTTTCACCTTGTTTAGAATTTTTAGAATCATCAGACTTTTTAACTCTTTCAGATTTTGAGCCAACATAATCAACCCCTTTAGCAATAGTTAAAACCACAGGAATAAGAATAGATAAAACTAAAATAGTTAAAATAACACGTAGCAAAGATGTACCACCAAATGTAATAGAATCTAAAGTTTCAAAAGAAAATTTAAAAATATTAACAACTTGATTAATAAACCAAGACATAAAAGAACTTATATCTCTCATTCAGATTTACCTCCATTTCTACCAATAAGAAAATAAGCAATACTTATACAAATAGTAATAAGAGCAAATGCATGTAACCAAGTAGGAAATGTAAGAATTACATCAAAAGCTAAATCTACAATAGTAATTAAATATCGAAATACCATAGCAATAGTTTTGAAAAAACCCATAATAATATCAAATATCATTTTAATAATATTTATAAGAGTTTTAACACCATTAATCAAACCTTTCAAAAAATCACCTTCCTAAAGCAAGCTTAATAATACCAATAGATAAAATAGCAATAAATACAGAGAATACTAAAGAAGAACTTTGAAGAAAAGAAGTTAATGTATCCCAAACAAAAGATGATGCATTTTTATCTATACCAATATTAATATTAGACAAATCAGCCTGTTTAACTTTATCAGTTAAAGAATCTTGTGCCTTATTATAATCATCATAATTAGAATCATCAGGTAATTCTTTATCTTTATCAGAAATATCAGAATTAATAATGTCATCAAACTTATTAATTATAGAATTATTTTGATTAATAATAATATCTTGACCATTACCATTAGAAACTAAAATACTATCATCATAAAAATTATCTTTATCAGTTATTTTAATATCTCTAATATCGAGCAATAAACTAACTTCAGATGAATTAAAACGCCAATAACTACTAACTTCATATAAATCAGCACCACTAGGAATTCTCCATTTATAAATTTTAAAATAAAATTTAAAAATTGAACCATTATAAGACTGATTAGTAGTTTTACAAGAAATACCAGTATTTAATGAATTAACAGCACCATTTTGAAATGCACCATATAAATCATCATTAGTAATATAACTAGACCAACTCGGACCTCCGGCAACACAAGCAAAAATTTCAACATAATTTCTTTCATTAATATTTAAATTATTCTCTTGCATACTAGTAGCTACAGTTAAAATTTTAGACATACCATTGTCAACCCATTGATCTTGAGGTAAATTTGAATTACCAGCAATAGAAAAATCAAAAGGAGCAAATGTGGCAGCATTAACAACACACAATTTAAAAAACCACAAAAAAAGAGTAATTAATAAAGCACAAAAAACTTTCTTAAAAACCTTTTTTAATTTATCAATATCTAAACTTAAAATAAAATTATTCATAAAATCACACCTTTCTAAAACTATCTTCAAATAAAAGTCTATCTTTTAAATGAAGTTCATCATGAGTATCAAATAATCTATAATAAAAAGGTCTAAATACCAATTTATAATTTGATACAAATATCGATTCTAAAAAATTACAAAATCTATAACCTAAAGTTAAATCACTTGTAAATTCATTAATATTAATATTCCTATAAATCCTTTTAGCTGAAGTAAAACTTCTAAACAAAGGAATAACACTTTTAGACATATACCATAATTCACAAGTTAAATCACGAACTATCTTATCTACTTTTTCAAAGTTCTGAGTAGCATAAATAATATCGCAACCTAAATGCCTATGAAGTATAAAAAAATCTCTCAAATCACGGGAAAATGACTTAAATTCACGATTATCTGCGTCAATAGTAATTTCATCCCATAAAATTAAAGTATTTCTAAACATATATAATTCTAAATCTTCTTTAGTAATCTTTTTTACACCTTTAATAACTAAATTAATAGTATAGATATGATCATATTTTCTTTTATTTTTAATATATTCTTTAACCAAAATTGTAGATTTACCACAACCAGGTACACCAAAATAACACTTTATCATATTACTTCCTCATAATTAACAATTTAACACATAAACAAAGACCATAAAACGTACTTGCTAAAAACAACCATTTTGTAAAATAAAAATCTAAAAATATACTTAAATCTATCATTTAAGACCCAACTTCTTTTTATTTAAACATAAATAATAATATACAAGAACTTCTGCATTACTTCTATCTTTTTTATTTTTAGCCTTAATCTCATTATAAACCTCAATAATAGGTCTATCTTTATTAGCTTTAATATAATTTTCAACAACAAGAGTATCAACAAATGTAAATTTTTTCAAAATAACCACAACCTTTCTTAAATAAAAAAGAAGATAGTCTAAGGACTATCTTCCAATTAAACGTCCCGCTAAACCAATTACTGCACCAACTACGAAAATACCAACAGGTAATAATAGTAGAGGTTGTGCAGAAATAGTAGTAACAAGACTTCCTACCCAAGTCATAATTTGAGTAAAAATTGTTCCAAGTGCTTCCAAACCAGTTTTAACTCCTTCCATTATTGCTCCTTTCTCGGAATTTATAATTAATTTTAAAATTAATTATTACTTTTCAACTGAACCATAAAATAGTTTTATAAGTTCTATTTCTGATTCTGTAAGAAAGACAGTCTTTTTAACCTTGTCAGTAATAAAAATTTCAACACAAACATAAGGTTTTCCAGTACGTGTAGAAATTTTTTCAACTAAAACAGCGTCTAACTTCATACTATACCTCCCAACATAAAATATTCTGCAAAGGGACTAATTTTTCGGTCCAGTTAGAGAAAATTATAATTATGCCGATAAATTATAACCAACCTTAACGCTCTAACATTTTTATGCAATTTAAATATAACATACAAAAAAAGAGGTTGAGACCTCTTCAACAAAAAGAATAAATTTTTCTATAAGTTCCATTATAAATATAATAAATAAATGGCTTATTTTTTAATTTAAATTTTAATTGTTTCTTTTTTAAATTAGTAAATAAAGAAAGTTCATCAAGTGAATCAATATAAGCAACAACATTATCATTTAAATCATAAATTACATAATATTCCAATATTTCCTTTCCTGATTAAAATATAAGGTTCGATTCTCCTAATCTGCTCCAATTGAATACAACTTACGAACCTATTATGGTGTTGTAAGTTTTTTAATGTCTAAAATCTAACTCACTGTTAGCTTGGAAGACATATATAGATGTTCTCTTTCTAGGAAGGAGGACATTTTTTAATGCTTAATTTTAAAACAATAGAAAGATTAAAACCTAACTCAACTATTATTGATATTATTAAATGCTATGACTTTAAAACGAGAAATGGCAAGGTTAAAATTCTTGAAAACACAAATTTAAAGTTTATCGAACCTACTGAATACTTAATATTATCTCCTAAAAAACTCACTATTTATGAGTACAAAGTTAATGAAATATCTAATAAACAATTTTATGTAAAAGAACATAATGAAAAATATACGTTGCAAGAAATATGTAAAATTTTGAAGAAATTGTAATTTTACACTTAACTTTTTGCTTATAAAGTGCCAAACGAGTGAGAGGATAACTTCTCTCAAATATAAAAGAAAGGAGATGATTTTGTGAGATGTGGAGTTTATGTTAGAGTTTCAACTGACGACCAAAAAGATAATGGATATTCTATTGATTCACAACTTAGAATGATTAAAGAATACTGTGAAAAGAAAAACTATGACATCATTGATGTTTATAATGATGCCGGTCATTCAGGAAAAGATTTAATGAGACCAGAAATGCAAAGATTATTAAAAGACATTAAATCAAAGAAGATTGATAAATTAGTTGCTATTAAAGTAGATAGACTTACAAGAAGTAATTATGATGGATTTTGGCTACTTAATTATTTAGAAGAACACGATGTTAAATTAGAACTAATACTTGAACCATTTGATGTAAGTACTGCTAATGGTGAAATGATTTATGGAATGAATTTAGTGTTTGGTCAAAGAGAAAGAAAAGAAATTGGAGCAAGAACAAAAAGAGCTATGGAAGAAATGGCTATGGAACATATTCACCCTAGTAAAGCACCTTATGGATATATAAGAAACAAAGAAACAGGTCATTTAGAAATTGAACCTATTGAAGCTGAAGTTGTTAAAGAAATATTTGAACTATGTAAAGAAAGACATTCAACAAGAAATATTGCTACTATTATGAAAAATAATAATGCTTATTTAAGTCATGGTAAATGGAAAGCTGATAGAGTTTATAAAATACTAACTAATTCTATTTATATTGGAATATTTGAATATGGCAAATATAAAAGAAAACCTGAAGATATACTAAAAGTTGAAAATTACTGTGAACCAATTATTGATTTAAAGACTTGGAACATTACTAGAAAGAATTTAGAGAAAAATAAACATCCTAATTACGGAGAACATATACATTTATTTACTTCTTTAATTAAATGCCCTGAATGTGGTAATATTTTATCTTCTACTATTTCTTATAAATATAGTGGAACATCAAATAAAAAAGAATACTACCATTTAACTTGCAAAAATGTTAATTGTAAAGCAAAAGGACTTCATTATAGTTCTGACAAGATTGAAAAGAAATTAGGAAGAGTTTTAAATGAACTAACTAGATATATGTATGATATGAATAATGAAATAATTGTATCAAACTCAACTAAATCAAAAGACATAAGTGATATTGATAAAGCAATAGAAAAACTAAAAATTCAAGAAAAGAAGTTAGTAGATTTATACCTATCATCAAACTTAAATGTAGATGCTATCAACCATAAAAACGAAGTTATCAAAAAAGAAATTGAGAAATTAAATAAGAAAAAGCAATTACTAGATCCTAATGATGACTTCAAAGAATATACAGTGGAACTACTTAAAAAACTTGATTACAAAAAAGAAGAAGATTATTTGTTATTTAATAAACTTGGCTTTTCCTTTATGTGGGATAGCTTAAATCGTAAAGCAAAAAGAGATATATTAAATAAACTTGTATCACAAATAGAAATTACAAGAGATAAAAACTACAACATTGAAATCAAAAATATTAAGTTTACTGATGAATTTATATCTAGAAGTTGTAAAGAGTATTTAGAATATCTAAATGATATTTTAAAGAACAATAATATTGGTATCAAATATCAAGAGTTAATAACTACTGATGAACTTAATGATTATTCTAAAAACTACTATGTTTTATCACTTCAAAAGTTAGAAAAGAATGAATATTCAAATGATGAAAGAAAGATATTACTTACACTAGCATCAGAACATTTCTATTATGATGGTATTATTCATTGCCCTTTGTATAGTAATGAAACTATTATAGACCAAGTAATGTTAATACCTAAAACTGAAGTATGTTAAAGAATGGACTTACCAATTATGAAATTGTTAAATAAAAATAATATTATTAAAAATCAGGTTAATACAATAGAACAATATAAAGTTTTAAACTACTTAAAAGATACTTTTAATACTGATGCTATTGCTATTTATTTAATTGATAGATATACAATTAAAGTTATAGATACAAATAATGATATTGGCTATTTTAAATACAATAGTAAAACTAAAAATGTAGATTTTATAGATAACTATAATAAAAGCAAAGAAACGGAGAGATGAAAAATGAGAAAAATTATTACAAAGGATGAAATTAAAAATCTTAACAAATATGGATTATTAAAACTTGATTATCTAAAAAAGAATAATAAAGTTTTATATCAAAGACTAATTATTGAGGACAAACTATATACTTTTCTTTTTTCAGTCGGTAAAGAAGCAGAAGAAAAATTAAAATTATTAATAAATGAACTTGCTGAAAAAGATAAAGATTTAAATGAGAATTTAAAGGAAGAAAACCAATTATTGTGGGTACAAAAGATGAATAATTATAAAAATATTGCAGAAGAAATTGTTTTAAAAGAACTTATATTTAATGAAAAAGTGTGAGGACAAATAGAATAAAATTGTCTTAGCCAGCACTGCAAATGTACTCCTAACATTTGCCTAACCTATGGGACAAGTCCCAAACCCTAAAAATTATAGAAAGGATGAAAAAATGAGAAAAAGAAATATAAAAATTAATGTATTTATAAACGAAGAAGAACAAATTAGATTTAAAAATAAAGTTAAAAAATTAGGATTATCTCAATCATCATATATTAGAAAAATTATAAATGAAGATATGGATAATGTTATTCATAAAGATGAGATTAAACCTATTTTAGAACAAATAAAAGCTCTTAATCATGATTTAGTAAGAGCTAGAAATTTTATGATTATGAATAGAATTCACAATGGTGAAGAACTATTAGAAAAAGTACTTACCGAAATAAGAACCCTACAAAGTGTCCTAGATAAAGAGCAATACTAATACACAAGTACTGCTCTTTTATGTAAAAAGACTAGTTATATTTCAAACTAGTCTCATTGATAAATTATAATTTATTAATTATTACAATCTCCTTCGGTATATTCCATAGAATAATCACCAATTAATATATTTTTATCATTTTTAGTAGTATTACATACTATCATAGTTATATCTTTATTTTTAGATTTGTAAATTTTTGTTCCTCCATCTTTCAGTGTGGCTTTTAACTCTAATTTATCAGTAATATGTTTTATACCATCATCAAGTGTTTGAAATGCAGTTGAAAGATAAGTTTTCAAAGTAATATCTTTATCTTGATCTTTAATATAAAGCTCTCCAATATTTCCTGCCAAATAAATTGTACGATCATTAGTAGTATAATAATCATTAAATCTAATATCAGTGTGACTTTCTGGTTTTGTTATATAAAAATCAAACGCTGATATTGTATAAGGACCACCTTGTTCAAATTTGACATATTTTGGATTTATATTAGCATTTTTTATAAACTCTTCCTGTTTTGTTTTACTATTATCTATGAGAGTAACGACAACAACATTATTACTTTCATCTAGTGAGCAAGAACCTAAATTACTATGATCAGTAGTTTCACTTCCAAAATAATCACTTACTTTCTTATAAGTATCTTTTAGGTTATCAGTATTATCTATTATAGGCAAAGTATGAGTTTCCCATTTAAAGCGAGTTGTTTGTGTTACACCGTCATAGATATCAGTTTCTACGAAAACTCCTATATGTTTTTTATGAGAGTTTGAATAAGTTTTTGTTATTCTTATAATAGGACTATTATTAAATACTATAGCTTGGGTTGTATCCAAGATTATTAATCCTACAAAAACACCAATAATTATTAAAGTAATTTTTAAACTTTTTTTCATAATCAATCCTCCTAACAAACTAATTATCTTTAGTCTTTTACTTCTATATATAATTATATCATAGAAATTGACATTTTAATTATTAAAATTTGTTATTTAAGGAAAAATGATGTATAATCATATATAGAAAGAGAGCGAGTTCGTAAGATGTATTTAAACCGCTCCAATTTAAAAAGAATACTATGTTTTTAAAGACATAGTTTTTTTATTGGAGTGCTCCCATCATTAGCTTGAAAATATCAAAGAAATCTTGTTTTTTATAATATTTAAATATCTTAAATATTAAATCCGCATCTACTTTATTTTATATTTTGTTTTTCAATATTTTTATCATAATTACTTTCTAGTATACAATCAAATAAATTAAACCATTTTACTTAAACACAATATCTATCTTTTTCGTGTTTAGTATTATTATTTAAGTTTTTTTCTTTTGCTTGGCAAAATAAATCACTAAAATGTATACCATTATGATAATACTCAGAATGTTTTAAAAGTATTTTTAAAACATCTCCGCTTGAAATAAATAAAAAATCATCAACTACCCCATAGATAATACCATCGATAGCCTCATCCGAATTATTCCCTTGAAGTATAAACCTATATATACATTTTTTAAGAAGTTTTCTATTACTAAAATATTTATTTATATCTTCGATGTCTTGTAAATGAGTTTCCTTATATTCCATAGAACTCATTCTAACTTTTCCTTTACCATTTGTTGTACCATCAGAATAATGATATCTTAAGTATTTATAAATAATATCTTTTGGAACTTTTCAATTCCAGTATCTATAAATTTTTTTCAAAACTCTCTTGATTTTAAGTAGCCACCACTTGGTTGTATAATTTGTTTTATTCTTTGTGTTATCAAGGTCATACGCCATTTAGATATTTTATATCACTATCATTAAGAATTTGCATTTGTGAAATAGCAATTTGATTTAATCTAATTAGTCTTTCAGATTGTTTTAATCCATCGCTAATAAAAACTGAGTTAAGATTTTCCAAATTTGCTAAACATATTAACTCGTTTATAGTAGCATAATCTCTAATATTTCCAACTAAATTTAAATTATTATTTCTCCATTGTTTTGCAGTCATACCAAATAATGCCATATTTAAAACATCAGCTTCTTCGGCATAAATATAATTAATTTGTTCTTTAGTTAATTTAGCAGGAATTAAATTTTGCTTAATTGCATCTGTATGTATTCTATAATTTATTTTTGATAGTTCTCTTTTTGCATTCCATCCAATTTGTCTTTGCTCTTCTGATTTTAATCTTTCAAACTCTTTAATAAGCAATAATTTAAACTTTGGACTAATCCACATACCAAATTCAAAAGCAATATCTTTATGTGCATAAGTTCCACCATATCTTCCTGCTTTCGACATTATTCCAATTGCATTTGTTTTTTCAACCCATTCTTTAACGCTAATTTTATAACTATTTAAACCAGCTTGACCTTTAATTATGGCAAATTCGCCATAATTAAAATTAGGATTATGAATTTCTTCCCAAATACCCAAAAATTCAATAGTATTTCTGTTTCTTAACCAATCAGATACAAAGAAATTTCCATCTTTAGATTTAAGCATATCTGTAATTGAAATATAATCTTCATCCTCTATTTTAAAATAAGAAATCTTTTGATCTAAAACTGTTAATTCTGTCATTTTTACCTCACTTATTTCTAAGTTTATAACACTACTGTTTTTTAAACAAGTATTTAAGACATTTTTAGTAAATAAATCGCACGACAAAATTCGACATTATATATTTTAAAAGAATAAAAATAAAGACATTTCCGAATAAATTTGTTAAAGTAATATTAAAGTTTATATATTTTTGGAACTTTTTTTAAATTTTTTACAACTATAAAAGTGAGGTGGAAAAATGATTAATCAAAATACCTTAAAAATATTTGATGACTTATATGATAAAACTTATAGAAATGTATTAAAATATGTTGTTTGTAATTGTTCTAATGCTGAAGATATCAAAGATATAATACAAAATATTTATATTGAGATACTAAACAAGCTTCAAAAAGGAATAAAGTTTAATAATGAATATGCCTATATTATGGGTATAGCAAAAAACAAGGTTAATGAATATTACCGTCATAAATACAAAGTAAAAATTGTATCTTTTTTTACTAAAAATGATAATGAACAATTTAATATTGATATTCCAGATAACTTTGATTTAGAATTAAACTACATAAAAAATGAAGATATTAACTTTATTTGGGAATTTCTCAAAAAGAAAAAAAATATTATTTTTAAAGTTTTTTATCTTTATTATTATGAAGAGCTAAGTATAAAAAACATTTCAAAAACACTAAATATAAGCCAATCTAATGTAAAACATTACCTATATAGAACTATAAATGAATTAAAAGAAGTAATGAAAGAAAGGAATGATATTAATGAAAAATAAAAATGTTTTTAAAACAGTTTTTGATGAAAAATTTAATATGAATATA
>ERZ834769.1889-NODE-1889-length-16865-cov-3.324331_pt1 | contig 16865 bp, 10 predicted proteins | sample MGYA00519690_ERZ834769 | MGnify/ENA primary metagenome ERZ834769 (study PRJEB31850, sample SAMEA3708760) | human gut metagenome | biome: human gut; feature: human-associated habitat; material: faeces | place: China | collected 2014 ... | reverse complement strand
AATTTTTTCGGGATCGCGGGCTACGGGGTGGCGAATGCTTACTGGCATGGGGGAAAGACGGACTTGGGAAACGGGGGATTGCTGTTCCGCCGGTATGACACGCCCGAACATAGTTTTATGGATTTTGCCCGTCTGGTCTCTTCCGCCTATCCCCAGGTTGCGGCAGTCAGTTTCTATCCGGAAGCGTATGCGCAAGAGATCGCCTACAGCCGGTATATCAGTGAAGCGAACGGGGACAACAGGGCTGCGTATTGCCGGACGCTGAGGAGGATCGCCGTCGACATCGGGCTAATAGCATCATTTAAATAATTGTTTAATCTGAAAAAAAAGGAGAATGCGTATGAGTAAAGTAAGGTCGATTTTAGAGTTTGTGAAGTCGCTGATCGAGTTTCTGTTGGGAATCAGGAAATAGTTGGAAGGTGAAAGTTCAAAGGTGAAAGTTAAATACCGCTTGTCGTAACTTTCACCTTTCAACTTTCACCTTTCAACTCAATTAAACTCTTTTCCATATTTCATCTGAGCATCGGCAACGAATTGTTTGATGCGTTGTTCGTCCTCTTTCTTGCAGATCAGGAGGACATTGCCGGATTCGGCCACGATGCAATCATTGATGCCCTGTATGACGGCGAGACGTTTCGGATTGTCGAGAGCAACGATATTGCCGCTGCTTTCGTACATCATCGCTTCGCTTTTCAGGAGCGCGTTGTTTTGTTCGTCTTTCTTCGCCAGGTCAAACAGCGATCCCCATGTTCCGAGGTCGGCCCAACCGAAGTCTACGCACAGCATATACACATTGTCCGCTTTTTCCATGATCCCGTAGTCGATGGAGATATTCAGGCAGTAAGGGAAGTTTTCGGTGATGAAATCTCGTTCTTCCGCCGTGTTGAACTTTTCTTTGCCCAAATCGAAACGGAGGGAGATGTCCGGAAGGAATTTGGAGAATGCTTCCAGGATGGCGTTGACGTTCCAGACGAAAAGGCCGGAGTTCCAGAAAAACTCGCCGCTCTCCATGAACACTTTAGCCAGTTCCAAATCCGGCTTTTCAGTAAAAGTCTTCACTTTCGTAAATTCGCCCAGCATGATATCGCTGCTTTGGATGTATCCGTAGCCAGTTTCGGGACGGCTCGGTTTGATGCCTAACGTAACCAGCGCATTGTTGTCTTTTACGAAGTCGAGACTCTTCTGCACATCTTTCAGAAAGACGTCCTCTTTCAGGATCAGGTGGTCGGAAGGAGCTACGACAATATTTGCATTCGGATTGCAAGCCTTGATATGATATGCCGCATAAGCGATACAAGGAGCTGTGTTACGACGCGCCGGTTCCAATAAGATCTGCGATTCTCCCAACTCCGGCAGTTGCTCTTTTACAAGTGAAGCGTATTGTTCATTTGTTACGATATAGATGTTTTCGGTCGGAATAATCTTGGAGAAACGATCGAATGTCATCTGCAGCAGAGACCGGCCTGTACCGAAAAAGTCAAGAAACTGTTTAGGGTAACTTTCTCTGCTGAAAGGCCAGAAACGGCTTCCGATCCCGCCGCCCATGATAACGCAATAATTATCTTTCATGATGATCCAGGTTGTTTTTAGTTATACTCTTACAAAGTTAACGAAATATTCCGGGATTTCGTCTATCCGCAAATCCTAAGAAGATATAAAATGAAAAAAAACAGCAAAACGCTTGCAGGTTTAAAAATAATGCCTACCTTTGCAACGCATTTCAGAAATAAATGCCCAGATGGCGGAATTGGTAGACGCGCTGGTCTCAAACACCAGTGGATTCACTTCCATGCCGGTTCGATCCCGGCTCTGGGTACTAAGAAGCCCTGATAATCATTGATTGTCAGGGCTCTCTGTTTTTATAAAGTGTACAAATCCTTAATAGTTTGAAGAAGAAATGAAGTCTTTTACTAATGCATCAAAGTTCATAGTTATGAAGATAAGCCTTTTGCCGAAATATCCTATCTTTGCCCTCCTGATACCGTTTGCGTGGCGGGCGGTTCTTAACTCGGAATATAACTTATATAAGATGCTAATATCATGATGAAGAGTCAGAATTCGGCAATCGGCCAGTCGCACGTCGTTTGGCTGGATGTGGTACGTTTTGTCGCCATGTTTACCGTGGTTTGTTGCCATAGTGCGGATCCGTTTAACTTTTATCCGGGCGAGCCGCCTGCCAATATCGACCAGATTAAGTTCTGGGGGGCTGCCTACGGGTCGTTGCTCCGTCCCTGCGTCCCCCTGTTTGTGATGATTACGGGGGCCTTGTTGCTGCCGGTGAAGGGCGATACTTCCGTCTTTTATAAAAAAAGAATCAGCCGTGTCTTTTGGCCTTTCCTGATCTGGTCGGTGCTTTATAATCTGTTCCCTTGGATAACCGGGCTGCTTGGCTTGTCACCGGAGGTGATCTTGGACTTTTTCCCCTATTCGGGCGAGGAAGTGGCTCGCCAATCGCTGGTCGTTTCTTTGAAATATATTGCGGAGATCCCATTGAATTTCTCAATTGTGGGTGTGCATATGTGGTATATTTATCTATTGATCGGACTGTACTTGTACCTGCCTATTTTCTCTGCCTGGGTGGAGAAAGCCTCCGAAAAGGCCAAGTTATGGTTCCTGGTAGCCTGGGGCGTGTCGACGCTGTTGCCTTATTATTATCAGTTCGTTTCGCCTTATATCTGGGGTGGCTGTTCCTGGAACTCCTTCAATATGTTGTATTATTTTGCCGGGTTCAATGGCTATCTGCTTTTAGGCCACTACCTGCGCAATCACGATTGGGAATTGAGTAAGATATTGTTAGTCGGGATTCCGATGTTCGTGCTCGGATATGCCGTGACTTTTTGTGGTTTCCGCTACGTAACCGCTTTGCCGGAGTACAGCGAAGAATTGCTGGAGCTTTTCTTTACTTATTGTTCTCTTAATGTCGTGATGATGACGATCCCTGTTTTCCTGTTGGCAAAAAAGGTGAACGTACGATCCGAAAAGGTCAAGCGCCTGCTGGCGAACCTGACGACTTGCGGGTTCGGAATCTACATGGTGCATTATTTCTTTACCGGTCCGGGTGTCGTCCTGATGCGTGCCCTCGGTGTTCCGGTTGCTTTGCAGATACCTGTTGCCGCTGCCTTCGCCTTTTGCATTTCGTGGCTGATTGTGTATGCGGTCCACCGGCTGATGGGGAAGAATGCGCGCTATGTGGTCGGGTAAACGGTTGTGCCTTGTTTGGCTTCCACTGGTTACCGGAACTTTTGGCTCGTTAATAAAAAACGCCTGTGAAATGGCTCAATAACGATCTCATTGCGCTTCCGGTACGAAAAAATGCAGTACTTTTGCATCGAAGAGTTATAACAATAAGATAATGAGGTTAAGTGGTAAATCTAAAATTTACGGATTACTTATATATTTAATAGTTTTTGTTCTTTTCTCTTTCCGTATTCAGGCAAGTACGATGAAGATGGAGGACCCAAGGGTGCTGCTCATCAGTTCTTATTCCCCGATCAAGGAAGAAGGAAACCGTATGATCACTTCTTTTATCACTCATTTGAGAGGGAATGCGGATGTAGCGGTGTCGGTCGAGTATATGGACTCGGAAGCGTCACCGACCTTTGAGGATTGGGCGGGATGGATGCTGCAACTGTTCGAGGCATATAAGCAACAACCCGAAATGGTCGTTCTGCTGGGAAATGAAGCCTGGTCTGCTTATCGGGCTACCTGCCCGGAGAGCTGGCGCGACACGCCTGTCGTCTTAGGGTGCATGAAAGGTATATTTATTGACTTTGAGCATTTACCGACTCTGAAAATGTTCGGGATGGAGACGATGAAACCGACGAAGGAGTCTTTTGGTGATTTTAAAGTGACGGGCTATGCCTTTAGGGATTTCCTGCTCGATAACTTTAAGCTGATTAAAAAACTGAACCCCCGGATCCGGCATGTTGCCTTCTGTTATGACAACCGCTATAACATCTCTTTTTTCGAAGAATATCTGAATTCTCTCTGCGATCAGGTCGATTCGCTTGACTTGTGTTATCTGGACGGAGGCAAACTGTCTACCCAGCAGTTGCTCGATTCCATTTCCCAAATGGACGATAGCTACGCTTTGCTGTCAGGCGGATGGTACACCGATGCCGTCCAATATCCTCATGCCCATTCGATGCTTCATAACGAATTGCCCCATCAGACTTCAATGTCCATATTTCAGTCGCTGGACCAGGGAAAGACAAACATGAATTTTATCGGCGGTTATTATATATCAGGAGAAGAGATGGGGAAAGACCTGGCGTCTCTTGCACATAGCGTTTTGACGAAAGGGATAAGCGGAAGCCCGGAGTTTCAATATACGCCTTCACGCCCCCGTTATTACATCAATTATCCGACTTTTATGGAGGCGAGCCTCAAACTGTCCTCTTTGCCCGAAGGGACTATCTTTTACAATAAGACTCCCTCTTTGTGGGAACAACATTCCCTGGAAATCATACTTCTTGTTTGCCTGATCATCCTGATGATCGTTATTTTCTACGGAATCCTGATGTACCGGAAACGTAAGGAAGATGCCTATAAGACAGCCAATCTAAAGATGATGGAGCTTTTGAGCCGTATGCCGGATATGGCGACGATCTTCGATGCGGAACTGAATATCGTGGACATCGTGAATCCGCAAGAACATACGTTGCGCGGGAAGGATGTGAAAAAGATGATCGGCCGGAATCTGCGGGAGATCCGCGAAGAATATTCGAAGTATGAGGACATGATGGACAGTATCATCGGGAATGTCAGGACAACGATCGAAACCGGGGAGGTGAAAGTCTTTAATTATGAATATGGAAAGGGCGACAGCCTCACTTATACCAAAGCCCGTGTCGTGCCTTTTGGAAAGAAATACGTTATCTGCTTCACCCATGATGTCACTCCCCATGTTATTGCCGAGAGAGAAATATTGCGGTTGAAAACGTTCTTGCAGTCCATCATCGATAATTTGCCGGTCGGATTGTTTATCAAAGATGTCGGGAACGAGTTCCGCTACTTGTTCTATAATAACAAGGTTTCCGAATTTTACGGCGAACATTTCAGCGTCCTGTTAGGAAAGAACGATTTTGAGGAGAATGATCCGAAGGCGGCGCAATACCGGGAAGAAGACCTTGATGTCCTGAAAAAGGACGGGCCGATTTCCTATAACCGGGTGTTTTATGATGAAGAAAGCGGATTGCCCGTCCGTTGGGGGATCACGACCAAAACGCGCCTCGAAGACCAGGAGGGGAACTTGTATATCGTCTCGACCATTGTCGATACGACAGAGCTTCATGAGAATGAGCGGGAACTGAAAGAAAGCAAGATGAAGCTGGACTTTACCTTGAAGGCGGCTCAAATCATTTCCTGGGAATATAACGTCGATGCCAGGAGCTTCTATTCTCCTGACTCTACTATTTTTGAAGGGACGGTTATTTCATTGGAGGATTATCTGTCTTTTGTCCATCCCGACGATCGGATATTGTTGAGCCGGGGGTTGGAAGAGCTTGCCGGAGGAAAAATACCGGTTATGGACATCCAGATACGTACGATTGCGCCTGTCTTGGGAAACCGTTGGTTTGGAATGCATGCCGTGCCGTATGGACAGGACGGGGACGGAAGAATCAGTAAGCTGATCGGCCTGCGTAGCGATATCACAGACCTGAAAATGACGGACGAACTGATCCGCCTGCGCGACAAAGCGGAAGAGGCAAACCGGTTGAAGAGCGCGTTCCTGGCCAATATGAGCCATGAGATACGCACCCCGCTGAATGCCATTGTCGGTTTTTCCAACCTGATAGCGATGGCTGAAGAGAAAGAAGAGATAGAGGAGTATGTGAAAATCGTGGAAACGAATAACGAACTTCTTCTCCAACTGATAAACGATATCCTCGATCTCTCGAAGATCGAAGCCGGGCAGTTGGACTTTAATTATACGGATGTCGATCTGCCGGAGCTTTTCAGCAATCTGTATCAGGTGTATAAATCCAGGGTGAAAGAAGGTGTGGATTTGATCTGCCGGCTGCCCTCTCCGGAATATGTGATCCATTCGGAGAAAAACAGGTTGACGCAGGTTGTTTCCAATTTCCTTAGCAACGCTTGCAAATATACCTCGGAAGGTTCTATAACGATGGGCTACGAGAAACAGGGAGACACCCTCCGTTTCTTCGTTACGGATACAGGAAAGGGAATAGCCGGAGAAAACGTTCCGCATGTTTTCGAACGTTTTGCTAAATTTGACAGCTTTGTGCAGGGGACGGGATTAGGGCTTTCCATTTGCGAGTCTATCGTCCAGTCTTTGGGGGGCGAGATCGGCGCAGAGTCCGAATTAGGCAAAGGGTCGACCTTCTGGTTTACGATTCCCCAACAGCCGGAAAGCCTGTAAAATGAGTATAAAACAAATAACAATAAAATGGAAAAAGTAAAGAAATCGTTGGTAAAGAAAGAGTATCTGGTTCCTTTTGTATTAGTCACATCTCTGTTTTTCTTATGGGGGTTTGCACATGCTATTTTAGACGTGCTGAACAAACATTTCCAGGAGGCGCTTGTCATGACGAAAGCCCATTCCGCTCTGATCCAGGCAACGATGTACACGGGTTATTTTACAATGGCTATCCCGGCCGGACTTTTTATTAATAAATACGGATACCGCCAGGGGGTGGTGTTCGGTCTGATCCTCTATGGGATCGGATCGTTGCTTTTCATTCCGAGCGAACAGTTGATGTCGTTCAACTTCTTCCTCTTTTCCCTGTTCGTGATCGGTTGCGGGCTGACGTTCTTGGAGACGGCTGCCAATCCCTACGTGACGGAGTTGGGGGATCGCGAGACGGCTGCCAGCCGTTTGAACCTGGCTCAATCCTTCAACGGGTTAGGTTGTATCTGTGCGCCTGTGATCGGCGGGATGCTGCTGTTCTCCGGCAATGGGGAGGCTAACATCGCTTTGCCCTATACCGTGATGGGCGTTGTCGTCCTGTCTGTCGCCCTTGTTTTCTTCCGCATCCGCCTGCCGGAGATCAACCATGACGATTGCGAAGAGGCGGCTGCCGAGGCAAAAGCCGGATTGAAAGGATTGTGGAAACACCGTTGTTTCACCTGGGGGGTGATGGCTTTGTTCTGCTACGAAATAGCGGAAATATCGATTAATAGTTTCTTTATCAACTATGTGACCGATGATGGTTGGATGGATGCGCACGATGCCGCTATCGTCCTTTCCTTCGGAGGATTGGGCTTGTTTATGGTCGGGCGTATTATCGGTAGCTGGATTATGAGTTATATCCGGGCGGAGAAAGTCTTGTTTATCTGTGCGATCTTTACCGTCTTGGGCGCATTGTTCGTTACGCTCGATTTGGGAGTGTTGTCGAAGGGCGCCCTGTTTGCCTGCTACATTTTTGAAGCCATCATGTTCCCGACCATCTTCGCCATCTCGCTGAGGGGCTTGGGCGACTATACCAAGCGCGCCTCGTCCTTCCTGATGATGTCCCCGATAGGCGGAGCGGTCGGCCCGTTATTGATGGGCTACGTGGCCGATATCTCGACGATGTCCTTCTCGTTCGTCGTGCCGCTGTTCGGGTATGCTGTGGTGCTCATTTATTCCTATATGGTGATGGCTAAGAAGCTGCGATAATATCCCAAACATCCTTCTCCGTTCCCCCGAAAGGACCGGAAGCCTCCAACTTGATTGTACACATGGCGGCGGCAAAGCATCCGGCTTCTTTGTATGAAGCTCCTTTGTTTCGCATATACAGATAGCCGGCCATATAGGTATCGCCGCATCCCGTGGCGTCCACAATCTCTGTTGGAGGGTAGGCGGGTATCTCATGAAATTCGCCGTCGGCATAAATAACGGAGCCCATGCTTCCCAATGTCAGCAATACCTCCTTGACGCCCCAGTTAGCTAATTTCAGAGCTGCTTCGCGCGGGTCTTTGCATCCGGTGAGGACTTCCGTCTCGTGTTCGTTGGCTTTCAGGATATGGATGTATTTCAGTGCCTCCTCCTTCTCCGGCCAGTCCACTGCGAAAACTTTCTCACCGCGGACTTCGCGCAGGTATCCCTGAGCGTCGACCGACAGCATCCCTTTGGTCGATAAATATTTGATTACGTCTAAGGAAAAATCGTCCGCCAGCAAACTTCCCAAGTGGAAAATACGGGCATCGACATCCTGCAATCCTTCAATTGTGAACGGATCGGCTTTTGCCAATACCCGCTGCGTCCGGTTGTCCTGGTTCTCGCCATATGTATTCTCAAAATAGACGGAATGGGCACTGGGCAAAACTTTGACATCGATCCCTTTCCTGCGTATTTCTTCCACCGCATCCATCTCGCTGGCAGCAAGAGCTGTTACCAACAGGAAGTCAGAAGTGTCTAAATTGCTCATTCCATGCGCGAAATAGAAGGATGTCCCTCCCGGCATATGTAGTGTTCTTTTCGGCGTTACAATCTTATCCAACGTAATGTGGCCGATACAACAAAGATTATGTGTATTCATATTACTTATTTAATCAGGCTGCAAAAGTATATAAAAACAAGGAATAAACCGCTGCTATGGATATTTTTAGCTCTTTCTCCACCATTTTGAATAGTAAATAGTGTACACTCTTACACTTTTTCTTTATTTTTGCCGGAGTGATAAGTTATTGATTTATGTAATACCTGAAAAGCTGTCATCTTATGAGAAAACATCTTTCCTTCTTTATCTTGATCTTGTTCCTGTTGCCGGGAGTATTTTCGCAGGCAAAGACATCGTCTTCTTCCGATATACGCTATCTGTTTGCCTATTTTACCGATAAGAATGAGAATCGCAACGGTATGCACTTGGCCTGGAGTGCGGATGGATATACCTGGACGCCGATAGGACCGGAACATAGCTTCCTGAAATGCGATTACGGGACTTGGTATGCCGATAAACGCATGCGCGATCCTTTTGTCATGAAGGGGCCGGACGGGCTTTGGCATTGTATCTGGACGCTGAACTGGGACGGGAACGCAATCGGATATGCTCACTCCGAAGACCTCGTGCACTGGTCGCGCCAGTCCTATCCGAAAGTGATGGAAGGATATGAAGTCCGGAACTGCTGGGCTCCCGAAATGATTTACGACGACGAGAACCGGCAATATGTGATCTTTTGGGCCAGTACCATCAAAGAGAACGGCGTGTGGAAGACCGAGCCGGGCGAGAAATACGACCATCGTATGTATTATACGACGACAAAAGATTTCAAAACCTTTTCCCCTGCAAAAATATTCTTCGATCCGGGACATAACGTGATCGACGTGACCATACAGAAAAAGGATGGCAAATACTATATGCTCTATAAAGACGAGCGCATCTGGCCGAAAGCCAAAAAGGAACTGTCGGTTGCCGTAAGCGACCATGCAACAGGCCCGTATCTGCCGACCGGTGACAAACCTTTTGCAACCGACTGGGTGGAAGGTCCGGCTGTTTGCCCGCTGTCCGACGGGAGCTATGTCGTTTATATGGACGCCTATACCCGCCATCGTTATGAAGCGAAACGGACACGTGATTTCCGAACCTGGGAAGATGTGACGGATCGCATTTCGATACCGAAAGATGCCAAACACGGCTCTATCATCACTGTTACGAAAGAGTTTGTCGATAATATACTTTCGGAAGTGGCCGCCTGGCAGTACCGGGAGAACCTGCGCAACGAACGTCTTGCCCTGCCTGATTCCCTGAAAAACGCTGTGCCCGTTGAGGCGGATATTACGGTTCATGCCGGCCAGGCAAAAAAGATCAGTGATGAATTGTTCGGCGTCTTCTTTGAGGACCTGAATTATGCAGCCGACGGTGGCTTGTATGCCGAACTGGTCCAGAACCGCGATTTCGAATATTCTTCGGAAGATGGCTCGCGCGAGGGGTGGGATAGCGGCTACGCCTGGCACGCGAAAGACGGAAACGCCACGCTTACGATAGCTGTCACCGATCCTGTACACGAGAATAATCCTCATTATGCCGTGCTCGATGTGCAGGAGCCGGGAGCCGCTTTGTGCAATGACGGTTTCGACGGTATTTCCCTGAAACGGGGCGAGAAATATGACTTCTCCCTGTTTGCCCGTATTCCGGAAGGCAGTAAGGGCGGGAAGGTGGACGTCCGGTTGCTGAACCAGGAGGGCGAGGTGGTTGCCAAAACCTCCGTAACTACCACTTCCAAAGAGTGGCAGAAGCAAAAAGCCGTATTGACGGCAACGGCCGACGTGCGTTCTGCCGTGCTGGCGCTTGTTCCGCAAAAAGCCGGAAAGTATGAATTCGATCTGGTTTCGCTTTTCCCGCAAAAGACTTTCAAAGGGCGTCCGAACGGTTTGCGTGCCGATCTGGCACAGGCGATAGCCGACCTGCACCCGCGCTTCATGCGCTTTCCGGGAGGTTGCCTGGCGCATGGCGATGGCGTACATAATATCTACAACTGGAAAGAGACGGTCGGCCCGCTGGAAAGCCGCAAACCGCAACGCAACCTGTGGGGCTACCACCAGACAAAAGGGTTGGGTTATTATGAGTTTTTCCAGTTCAGCGAAGATATCGGTGCGGAGCCGGTTCCGGTTATTGCCGCCGGCGTATGCTGCCAGAACTCCCGCGGGGGCGGACAGCAAGGTGTTCCGATGTGCGAAATGGATGCCTTTATACAGGATATTGTAGATCTGGTGGAATATGCAAATGGAGACGCTTCCACGAAATGGGGAAGTGTGCGTGCCGAAGCAGGCCATCCCGAACCTTTCCATCTGAAATATATCGGGATCGGCAACGAAGACCAGATAACGGATGCTTTCGAAGAACGTTTTACAATGATCTATCGTGTGCTGAAAGAGAAACATCCGGAAATAACTGTGATCGGAACAGCCGGGCCGTTCAATGAAGGTACGGATTATGAAGAAGGTTGGGATATTGTCGATAAATTGGGCGTTCCGATGGTAGACGAACATTATTACCAGACGCCAGGTTGGTTCCTGAACAACCAGCATTTCTACGATTCGTATAACCGAAAGGGAGCGAAAGTCTATTTAGGCGAATATGCCGCCCATCTTCCGGGTCGTCCTAATAATCTGGAAGTGTCGCTGGCCGAAGCGGCGTATATGACCTCCCTGGAACGCAACGGCGATATTGTCAGCATGGCCTCCTACGCCCCGCTTCTGGCAAAAGAGGGACATATGCAATGGAATCCGGATCTGATTTATTTCGACAACCTGACTGTGAAACCGACCGTCAACTATTATGTTCAGCAAATGTATGGCCTCAATGCCGGCGACGAGTATCTGCCAGTCACGGTCAGACTATCCGAGCCGTCGGGCGATATTGCCAAACGTCTCCCCGTATCTGTCGTAAAAGATAGTAAAACGGGCGACCTGGTCGTGAAATTAGTCAATATCCTGCCGGCTGCAACCCGCACAAACATCAGGCTGGACGGAGTTGTAGTTGCCGATACACACGCAGTCAAGACTGTTTTATCCGGCGCGTTGGAAGATACGGATTTGAAACCGCAGACCTCTGATTGTACAGTCGGATGTGATTTTACCTGCGAATTGCCGGCATATTCGCTTTCCGTAATCCGGATAAAAAAAGTATCTTTGCGAAAGTGAAACAAAAAGTATAGCAGTATGAGAGATTATAATCTTGGTTTTATTTCCAATGAAAATATATATAATCATGTAAAGGAAACGGTTGAACTGTATCGTAATGAAATAGATTTACAGCAATTCAATAAAAACATCATTGATCCTATCAAACTGACATTTGATGCTAAGATATATGGCAAAGGTTTTGAAGAAATCATAGAATCAGAGTGTGTCAGGCAAATAGATAAAACAAATACGAACCATATTGGGTATTTCCATCAGAATCTTTTTAAATATGTAGGTAATGGATGGAAAGTGCCGGATAAGGGTTTTGATGTCATTAATGATGAACGGCATATTTATGTGGAGTTGAAAAATAAACATAACACAATGAATGGTGGAGCCGGGACAAACGTATATGCCAATATGCAAAATAAGATTTTACATGATGACCAAGCTGTTTGTATGTTGGTGGAAGTCATTGCTACGAAATCTCGAAATGAAAAATGGAATAAAGATGGTCTTTCCCATGAAAAAATACGGAGAGTCTCGATTGATAAGTTTTATGAAATCGTTTTCGGGGACAAGGACGCTTTTTTCAAGTTATGTAAGGCTTTGCCGGATATTTTGGATGATGTAATTGATGAATTGCAGCGGGGGTGTATTGTAAATAGTGTTTATGATGAATTACGTGAATTGTCGCCTGATACATTTAAAAGTTTGTATTTGTTGGCATTTAAAACGTATGCAGGTTTCCAAAACTTCTAAATTTATGGATGGTATAGTTTCAGCGGATAATTTTGCGAATATAATGGGCGTTTCCAAAGCTGTTTTGCAAAAATGGGAAAACAGTGGGACGTTCGTCCCGAAGAAGGATGGAAACGGAAGGAAGTTTTTTTATGTGAAAGATTTGCTTCATGTCCCTGAAATCAGGGAGATGGTCGATTCTTCATGGGAGCAGGAAATGGAAGTTTTGCCGTTACGTCCTTATACCTCGATTGAATTGTTTGCCGGTGCCGGTGGATTGGCTTTAGGTATGGAAAAGGCAGGCTTTTCGCATGTGCTGTTGAATGAAATAGACCATGATGCATGTGCCACCTTGCAATATAACAGGCCTGAATGGCGTGTGGCTGAACAGGATGTGCGCCAGATTTCGTTCAAGCAATTTGAAGGGAAGGTTGATTTCTTGTCCGGTGGTTTCCCATGTCAGGCTTTTTCGTATGCGGGTAAGCAAGGAGGCTTTAATGATACACGAGGAACATTGTTTTTTGAATTGGCTCGAGCTGTACAGGAAATCAAACCAAAGGTCTTCATGGGCGAAAATGTAAAGGGTTTGGCTGCGCATGATGGTGGGAGGACACTTGATACAATCAAAAATGCGGTAAAAGAGTTAGGATATACCTTGGTGGAACCAAGGGTTTTACGGGCAATCCAGTTCCGAGTCCCGCAAAAAAGGGAACGCCTCATTTTGATCGCAATCCGCAATGACCTTGCTGATAAGGTTCAATTTTATTGGCCTTCGCCTTTCCATAGGGTCATGACTTTGCGAGATGCTTTTTATAAGGGGGATTTATATGATTGTGATGTGCCGGCTTCCGATGGGCAAAAATATCCATTGAAGAAATTGAAGGTGATGGAAATGGTACCAATGGGTGGTTATTGGCGCGATCTGCCGATAGACGTGCAAAGGGAATACATGGGTGGAAGTTTTGAATTGGAAGGTGGTAAAACCGGAATGGCTCGTCGGCTTTCTTTAGATGAACCCAGTTTGACTTTGACTTGTGCTCCGGCTCAGAAGCAAACAGAACGTTGCCATCCGATAGAAACCCGTCCTTTGACGGTGCGTGAATATGCACGTATCCAAACTTTCCCAGATGAATGGATGTTCTCGGGGACATTATCTTCCCAATATAAGCAAATTGGTAATGCTGTCCCTGTAAATTTGGCCTATGCGGTCGGGCGTTCGTTGGTTCGTTTACTTAATGATATAGAACGGTTGTAAGATATCTTATTTAGAATGTTTGGTGCTTTGATATTCAACCAACTCTTCTGCTACTTTGCTGTTGGAGGGTTGGCTTTCTTCTATGTGGTATGTTTTTGACCTGTATTTGTCCAAGAATGATTTGTTTATCCAATATTCCATTTCTTTCAATGTATTTTCGCGTACTTCTTTTTTTAGTTGGCATTCCCAAATAGTCATGACTTTCCAGCCTAATTGTTTCAATGCCTCTTTGTCACGCATATCACGTTCTTGGTTCCGTTGTATTTTCTTTTGCCAATAATCGCTATTGGTATGTGGAATGTGTCCATCTATGCTGTGCCCATGCCAGAAGCAGCCATGTATGAAAATGGCGACACCGTATTTTTTCAATACTATGTCTGGCGTTCCAGGTAAGCCTTTCACATTTTTCCTATAACGGTATCCTCGCGCAAACAAGTAGCGGCGCACGATCCATTCAGGCTTCGTGTCTTTACCTTTGATACGTGACATTGTATAGCTCCGGCTTCCTTTTTTATACTTATTCACCATATTTGTTTGTCATTAATGAACTGGAATATACACCTACAAAAATAAGTAAAATAGAGTAATAAGGATAATATTTAAATAAATCCGTATATTAGTCGCTGTTAATAAAAACAGCAACATTATGGAAACTGCATTTTTCGTTTTGCTACTTCTTGTCGTGTGGATCAGCCTGCATAACTATATAGGTAAGGCAATTGCCAATATCGAGTCTCTCAAAAAAGAGATAGCCAGTCTAAGGAAGCAATTGGAAGGGCGGGAAATTGTAGCGGAGGAAGAGTGCCATATCCCGATTTTGTCTGTCGAAATAAGAGTGGATGAAGAGACTTCGAAGCCTGAGGTAAAACAGCCGGAACCGGAACCTCGGAAAGAACCTGTTGTTCCGGTGGCGCCCCCGCCTCTTAAAACGTGGACTCGTCCTAAGCCGGCGCCTCCCAAAAAGAAACGTAAACCGGTTAATTACGAAAAGTTTATCGGAGAAAATCTGTTCGGTAAGATCGGCATCCTGATATTGGTTATCGGCATGGGACTTTTTGTGAAGTATGCGATCGATAAGAATTGGATCAATGAGGTGTTCCGCACCGTGCTGGGCTTTGTGGTCGGCGGCGGTCTGCTGCTGATCTCGCAGAGGCTGAAGAAAACCTACCGGGCGTTCAGCTCCTTGCTGGCGGGCGGCGCTTTTGCTATCTTCTATGTCACGGTCGCGATGGCCTACCATTATTACGGGCTGTTCAGCCAGGCGACAGCCTTTGTCATTTTGGTGGTGCTTACGATCCTGATGTCCGTCCTTTCTGTTTTCTACAATCGGCGCGAATTGGCTATTATTGCGTTGGTAGGCGGTTTTATATCACCTTTCCTTGTCAGCAACGGCATGGGGAGTTACCTGGTGCTGTTCATTTATGTGACGGTTCTGAATACGGGTATGTTCGGTCTCTCCCTTTATAAGAGGTGGGGCGAGTTGCCGATTGTCGGTTTTGTTGCCAGCTACCTGATCCTGACGGGCTATTGGTGGACTGCCGATCTGGATGTGGCAGGGAATGCACAACTGATCCATCTGCTGCTTTTTGCTACTTTGTTTTTCCTGATTTTCCTCTTGCCGGTTGTATCTGTGTTCCGTTCGGACAGTCGGAAGATCAATCAGTTGCTCATGATGGTCGTGGTGCTGAATAATTTCCTTTACCTCTTTTTCTGTTTATGTTTCCTGCGGGAACTGCATCTCGAACAGGATATTAAGGGAGCGTTCACCTTGTTTATAGCAGTTGTGAACGGTGGGATTGCGTTTGCCCTGAACCGCAGGAGGGCGGAGAACGGTGTGTTGTATTCGGCGCTTATCGGTTTGGCGTTGACTTTTGTCTCTATCACGATCCCGATTCAGATGGACGGGACCTTCATCACGTTGTTGTGGGCTTGTGAGATGGTGATCGTCCTGTGGCTCTTTATCAAATGGCGGATACCGGTTTATGAATATTTTGTCGCGATCCTTTTCTTCCTGGCGAATGTCTCTTACTGGATGGATATCGAGCAAATATTGGGGGCCGGCATGCGTCCTTCCCTGTTCGCTAACGGAATGTTTGCTACCGGAGTGTCTGTCGGTGTGGCTTTTCTGCTGGTTGCCCGGCTTCTCTCCCGCGAGAAGGAGTTATTCACGACTGTTTCCGTGTTGAAATATTCCCCGTTCAGCGCATTGACCCTTTTGGACGGGAGCGTAGTCCTTTATGTGGCGTTTATGATCGAGTTCGCGCGGAATGTGGACGATTGGTATTTGTCGCAAGGGCTGATGCTGTCGTTTACCGCGGCAGCTTTGTTTGTGATGCTTTTAGGGATGAGGAGGCGTTTCCCGGTGGAACGTTATCATAGGTTGTATGCGTTCTCTTTGCTGATTCCGCTCGTATGGTATATGTATCTGCTGCTGACAAGCCGCTATTTTGTATGGACGGCTCTGGACTCTTTGGAATGGTTGGCCGTTATCATCCTGATTGCACATATCTGTTTGCTGGCAAAAGAATATTATGCTGTGTTCAATTACCGTACGAAAGTAGCCAGCCGGATGACCGTTTATATCAGCATCGTTTCCACAGCCTTGTTTGTGCTTGCCGTGCAGAGTCTGCTGAATCAGCTTTCCCTTTCCGACGAAGCGAGTGCCGGTTTCTCCATTTCCCTCACGGTTGCCGGATTTGCGGAAATGGCGATTGGCATGCGGCTGCACCTGAAGTCTTTGCGTATGATCAGCCTGACGACTTTCGGCATTGTCTTGTTTAAGTTGGTCGTGATCGATTTGTGGCTGCTGCCGACCATCGGAAAGATTATTATCTTTATCATTCTGGGTGTTATCCTACTTGTCCTTTCATTCCTTTACCAGAAGTTGAAAAAGGTTTTGTTTGAAGAAGACCGGGAAGAGTTGGCAAATAGTTAATACAATAACCCCAGATGGGTCCAGATTCTATTTCGGGTAAAATTCCGGATCGTTTTGATTTGACTTTTTGCCGGCTTTTTACCGGAATTGGTAACGATTGAAAAAACGTCGTAGGCGGGAAATGAAAAAACGATGTCTCTTTGTAATCAGATAGGAGGAAGAACGGATATTGTGGAAAACCTGAACTCCAGGAGAATCGCCTGTAATAAAAAAAGTCGAGACATTTCCCGTATATCCCAAACCGATTCCGGGGCTTTCCCGCCACGACGACCGTCTTCGTTTCCTTTACGACCGTCTTCGTCGCCGTCAGGACGGTCGTCATGCTATATACACTGCGCACCTCAGGGCAATTACGACCGTCTTCA
>ERZ834769.1874-NODE-1874-length-16950-cov-3.036816_pt1 | contig 16950 bp, 11 predicted proteins | sample MGYA00519690_ERZ834769 | MGnify/ENA primary metagenome ERZ834769 (study PRJEB31850, sample SAMEA3708760) | human gut metagenome | biome: human gut; feature: human-associated habitat; material: faeces | place: China | collected 2014 ... | reverse complement strand
ATAGAAAAATACTATATCGGGAAAAGGAGGAAACGATATAAAAAGAGGATGTGTCGGTTTTGACACACCCTCTTTTTCTTTTAATAACGCTTGTAAATCATAAATTTTCCCTAAGTTTGCAGAAAATATGATTTTATAATCTGATTAGATACAATCGAATGATCGAAATTGTTAGGCCAATGAAGAATCTTCTGGGGCTTATTCTTGTTTTTTGTACACTGGGAACACTATCGGTAGAGGCTACAAATGAGGAAAGGGTAAAATCGAAGAATAAAGTAATTCTGCTCGTTAATACATACCATGAAGCTGCTCCATGGAGTAATAGTATTATTATGCCCGTTCTGAAAGAAGTCAGTATGATCCCAGGCGTGGATGCCTATGTGGAGCATATGACTATGTTGATGATGACCGACGAATCTTCTTTGGATTTATATGTAGGAAACTTATTTAAAAAATATTCGGGAGACTTAAAGCCGGATTATTTTATTGCAGTAGGAAATGCAGCTTTTTCTTTTCGTGAGCGGATAAAAGAAGAATGGGGAGATATTCCAATCATCGTCTGCGGCGAAAATTTACGGATGTTGCCTGATACGGCTTATTTTTCCAGGAAGAATAATATATCAACCTTGCCCTATAAGCCGATATCGGAGATGAAAGAGGATTATAATGTAACCGTGTTGCGTGCTCCTGTCTATGTGGAAAATACTGTCGATATGATGGCCCAGGTTATACCGGGTATGCATAAATTGCTGTTTTGTGCAGATTCCTTGTATTCGAACCGGATAGTTGAAGCGAACTTGTTGAAGCATTTGCAGGAAAAATATCCCGGAATGGAATATGAACGAGTGACAGCGGGACAAATAGAAACGAAAGATCTATTTGACAAGTTATATAATATAGATAATAAAACGGGCGTTCTTTTTTCTACCTGGTTCTATTTAACGACCAATATGTATGGGCGGGAAGTTTTAAAAATAAGTGATTATCGATTGATCTCTTATCTGAATGTGCCTTTATTCTCATTATATGAATCTTATATAGAGGAAGGTGATATGGTGGGCGGATATTATTATGATGCCGATGCCTACATCAAACGCTTATTATCGGTTTTACATCAGGTAACGAAAGGCAAAGCTCCGCGTGACATACCCGTTTACGATCCGGACTCGCATGTCGTATTGGATTATGCTGCAATGAAAAGAAAAAACTTATCTGTGGATAACGCTCCCATAGGAACTGTTTTTATAAACAGGCCTCCTACTTTTTGGGAAAAGTACCGTGTCGCTCTTATGATTTTTGCCTCTATTTTTATTTCGGCTATTTGGGTTATGCTTCTGATCATGCGTATTCGTATCCTTACCAAAACACGGGATGCAGACGAGAGGGAAAGGGAGCAATACAAAAAATATATGAATCTGATCAACAGTATGCCGATCCTTTATTCGCGGGAAAAGGTGACTGTGGATGAAAACGGTAAATTTGTAACTTCTGTTTGCGAAGATGTAAATAAGGCATTTGAAAAAATATTCTGGAAAAGAGAAGAATTGATTGGAAGGTCTGCAACGGAATTCTTCAAGGAGGCGCGTGAAGAACTTATTTATTTTATGCAAATCGTTGTGACGGAACATCGTTCGGTATCGTTCTCTTATTATTTTAAAGATAAGGATATAATATTCGATATTCTTGTGACCAACACGTCGCAACCCGGCGTATTGGATATTTTTGCAGTCAATACGACAGAGCTGCATCGTACGCAACGTTTGCTGGACGATACCAACCATAAGTTGAGTATGGCGCTGGAGGTTGCCAATGTCGTGCCTTGGAAATGGAATTTGGTTGATAAAACTATTTTGTGCGATGTGAATCGACCGCTGGAACTGACAAAGAGTTCATTGGAGGCAGTCGACGAAGATCAGTTGACTGTTCCTGAAAGCGAGTATTTTGCTAAAATACATAAAGATGACCGTGAGCGGGTTAGCCAAGCTTACCGTAACTTGATAGAAGGCAAGACCGAGAAGGTGAAAGAAGAGTACAGGGTAGTCAGCCGGGGAAGAAGTGGATACCGGATTGATTGGATAGAAGCCCAGGCTGTCGTCGACTGTCGTGATAAAGACGGCAAACCATTAACTTTGATCGGTTCTTCTCTGAATATAACGGAGCGTAAGAATATGGAGAAAGATTTGGTTTCGGCTAAAGACCGTGCAGAAGAATCGAATCGTCTGAAATCGGCTTTCCTGGCAAATATGAGCCATGAGATACGCACGCCTTTGAACGCAATCGTCGGTTTTTCCGGTATCTTGGCTTCAACTCAGGAAGAGAATGAAAAACAGGAGTATGTCAGCATCATTGAAAATAATAATAATCTTTTGTTGCAACTGATCAGTGATATTCTCGATCTTTCAAAGATCGAGGCCGGTACGTTGGAATTTGTCTACACGGATATCGACTTGAACGATACGATGTCTGCACTTGAAAATTCTATGCGTCTGCGGCTTCATACCGATCAGGTGGAACTATGCTTTGTTCCCGGCATGAAAGATTGTTATGTGAATACGGAGAAGAATCGTGTTTCGCAGTTGATTATCAATCTGCTGACGAATGCGATCAAGTTTACGAAAGAAGGACGTATAACTTTTGGTTACGAGCTGCGTGGAGATCAGTTGTATTTTTATGTAGCCGATACCGGGTGCGGTATACGGGAAGACAAGATCGACAAGGTATTCGAACGTTTTGTCAAGTTGGATAACTTCGCCCAGGGGACAGGACTGGGATTATCGATCTGTCAAACGATTGTTCAGACGATGGGAGGCGAAATAGGTGTCGATTCGAAGGAGGGAGTGGGATCGACTTTCTGGTTTACGATACCTTATGTTCCTGCCAAGGCCCAGCTGAAGGCTGAGTCGCTCCATCCGCAGATCACAGTGAAGAAAGACAGGTTGACGATTTTGATCGCAGAGGATAATGATAGTAATTACCGTTTGTTCAACTCTGTTCTCCGCAACGATTACAACCTCCTGCATGCCTGGAACGGAAAAGAAGCGGTGGAGATGTATGCCGAACATCGGCCGCATATTATATTGATGGATATCAATATGCCTGTAATGGACGGCTATGAGGCCGCAGCCGAAATAAGAAAACATTCTACAGAAGTTCCGATTATTGCCGTTACGGCTTTTGCTTACGCATCCGACGAACAGCGTGTCCTGGAAAATGGTTTTGATGGCTATATGGCAAAACCGATCAATAGCTCGAAGCTGAAAAAAGAGGTCTCCGATCTGTTATCCAGAAGATTTACGCTTTTGTAAATCGGTGGCGGAACTTTCCTGGCATTCAGTTCCTTTCAACGGTCTGGGCTGCGAAATCCTCAAACAACTGACTATGGCGGCTATTACTGCAAATCCGGTAGCAAGATATAAGCAAGCGTGAGTACTGTTGCTCGGCATCAGGTTAAATATCATCGCTACTAATGTCGCTCCCAATGTCTGTCCTAATAACCGCGCCGTGCCGAGCATGCCGCTTGCACCGCCGCTGCGGTTGGTCGGGGCGGAGGAAATAATCGTGCTGTTGTTGGGTGTCTGAAACAAGCCGAAGCCTGCCCCGCAGACAAACAAACGCCAGATAATGTCCATATCGGTGGGATGGACCGGCAATGTGGCGAGCAGGAACAGTCCGGTTGCGAATATGCCCATGCCGATTCCGCCTAATATTCCTGGGTGTATCTTTTCGACCAGGCGTCCGGCCGTCGGAGCCATAATCATGGTTGCCAGAGGCCAGGGTGTTAATAATAACCCGGTGGCGACATCGCTTCGACCTAATGTATTTTGGAGGAAGAAGGGCAGGGAGATCATCGCCAGCATCTGCGCAGTGAAGGAACTGATCGAGGTTCCGATGGAGAGCGAGAAGATCGGTATTCGCATCAGGTCGACGGGAAGCAACGGGAAGCGTTGGCGCAATTGCCGGCGGACAAAGAAATATCCGATTATGCCCAACGCTACGATTCCGCCTATGACGAGGACGACGCTTTGTTTATGGGCGATCCCTTCCAACGAGAAGATCAGCAGTCCGAAGGTCAGCGCGTTCATCAGGCAACTGACTTTGTCGAAGCGCCTGCCATAGACTTTCACCGGGTTGCCGGGCAGGTGGGAGATGCCGATCACCAGGGCGGCGATGCCGAACGGGACATTGATGGCAAACAGCCAGTGCCACGAGCCGAGCGACAGGATAGCCGACGCGATGGTCGGTCCGGCAGCGATCGAGACTGCCACGACAAGGGCGTTTATCCCCATTCCTCTCCCCAGAAACTTTTTCGGATAGATGATACGTAGCAGAGCCGTGTTCACGCTGGTGATGGCTGCCGCTCCGAAGCCCTGCATGATGCGGGCTGCCGTCAGGGTCCAGAAGGAATCGGAAAGGGCGCAGATCAGGGAGGTGACGCTGAACACTGCAATTCCCGACAGGTAGATGCGTCTGTAACCATAGATATCTCCCAGGGAGGAGAAGGAGAGGAGCGAAATCGTGATGGCCAACTGGTAAGCGTTCACAACCCAGATGGTGACAGACGGTTCCGTTCCCAAATCGCGTGCGATAGTCGGCAGGGCGACATTGGCGATGGTTCCGTCTATGACGGACATGCCGACACCCAAAGCGGTGGCGAGTATCGCCCAATAGCGTTTGGGCAACGGCAGTCCGTCGGTTTTATTTACAGTTGTTGCACGATTGGCTGATATCATTTATTTAGTTTTAATTAATCACTTCCCGTACGGCTTCCAGCATCGGTTCGACTGTCAGCGGGCTACCGGTAGCTTCCTGCATCCACTCGTTAGGTGTCAGGCGTCCCTGGCAGAAAATACGTTCGACTTCGGTCGCGAAATCTTTTCCTTCCAGATACTGGTCCAACTGGAACTCGATGATCTGTCCGAAGGCATAGGCCGACAGGTATAGCGGATAGCTGATCATGTGCGAGTAGACAGCCAGAACCGTTTCGTCTTTCACACCGAAAACGGGGGCGTAATATTTATTCCAGATCTCTTTGGACAGGGAGATCGTTGCATCTTTCAGTTCCCCGGCTGTGGCATCGGGATGTGCATACATCCATTTCCAGACCGAGATGTCCAACATGGAGACGCCGCATATTTCGTACATTGTCCATATCTTGTCCAGAACTTCCATCGCTTTTTTATCCGGATTGTTGTCCTCGATCCCTAACAGCTCCAGATCGCGTTTCTGGAAGACGAAGGCCAGGGCTTCGGTAAAAGCCGTGTTGGGCACGCCGTTCAACATGTAATAATCCACATCATACATGGACAAGGTCTGTTCCACATTGTGCCCGAATTCGTGGATGGCAATGTTGTAGCCCTTATAATCCATGCCGGCTTCCGGTATGCGGGTGCGCAGGTGGGATTGTTGTCCCTTCATGGCTGCTCCCCAGGCATGGCCGGAACCGCGGGCGGCATCGACCGTAATCTTGTCGGCCAGGTATCGGGCGCGTTCCGGCGTGAAGCCGGCTTTGACCAGGATGTTCGGCAGGTCTTTGTCCAACGCTTCCGCATTCGGATAGAGCGCGCGCGTCTTTTCGTTCAGCTTCGTTTCGTCGAGATTGCTGCGTGCCTTGAAGCCGTCATACCAGATGTCGTAGGCTTCCAGTTTGCGGCCGAGGCGTTTGGCGATCATATTACCGACGGCTTTCAGTTCGGGAGCGGAAAGAAACTCGTCGAAAAGTTTTTCCACGTCGTCCAGCGAAACTTCCATGTCTTCCGAGAACTTCCGGTCGATGTAAGTATTTCCCGTGTACTTGTCTATTTCCTGCATTGCCTTGAAGTTGTTCAGCATCTTCTGGTAGCGGGTGGTCGATTCGGGCGTTCCCTGCACCTGCTTGCCGTCCAGGCTGATTTCGTTCTTATACGGGTTCCATTCGTATTTGCCGGAGTTGATGACTTCGACCGGAATGTCCTGTGCAATGATCCGTTTCATTACTTCGTAGACCGTGCGCTGTTTGTCGAGGCCTTCTTTCCCTTTGTTGTAGTTGGCTTTGATCTCGTCGCGCAGGTTCCAGTGTGAAAGCAAGATCATGTCTTTAGGAAACAAATGTTCCCCTTTTTTGTTCTCGACGTGTCCCATATAAATATTGTAGTCGGAGATATAGATGTCGGCGTCGCTCTCTGCATTTCCGGCGGCTTGCAAGGCGCTTGCCGGGATGCGCTCGGTGAACAGGTCGCCGAGGCGGGCATATGCCCAGGCTTTCCGGTCCGTACCTAACTTGCCTTTTTCTTCCAATGTATAATGCGGAAAATTCAGCATGACGATGAATGCGATCTTGTTTTGGTAGAAGTCGTCTTGCAGGTGCGTGCCCGGACTGTAGGAGCCGAACTTTTCGTCGATCGCGTGAAGCGGCCCGGTCGGTTGATGCAGGTTCTTCATCAGGCGGAGGGACATCTCGTTGAAGTAACCGTTGATCCCTTCCATATAATCGCTGATTTTCAGGAAAACCTGTTCTTTTTCGGCGGGATCGGTGATGTAGTTCTTTTCGCAGAATGCTTTGAACTCTTCCGCGCTTCCGTCGGAATCCTGCCAGAGACGGCCGGCTTGGCGGACTCCTTTCTCGATGGCAACCTTGTTACGGCTGTCTTTTGCGACAAGTGACCGGATCGTCGATTGGACGACGGTCGGATTGATCTCTGCGTGACCGCTTAAACAAGCGAGTGTGCAAACCAGCATAAGGCAGATGTGTTTAGTTAGTTTCACCATAGTTATTATATTAATGTATATTAGAATATCCAAGCATTGGGATAATCGTCCGGATACAAATGTAGGGATAATATTCGTATCTTTGCCTACTGTAAACATGAGTAAGAATAGATGAAAATGAAAAAAAATTGGATTTTGGGGGTTGCCGTTTGCGGTATATTGTCCGTATCGGATGCAGCGTATGGACAATCGATTAAAGACATCTTGAATTCTGCTGCCGTGAAAGACGCTGTAACTGCTGTTACCGGAGGCAAAAAGCTGACGGTGGAAAATCTGTCCGGCACTTGGACGTATGTGAATCCAGCTATCCAGTTGGAAGGTGATAATGCTTTGAAGAATGTGGCGGCAAGCGTGGCCTCTTCCGAGATGGAAAAGAAGCTGAAGGAATATTGCGCGAAAGTCGGGATCATCGAGGGGGCATTCAATTATACTTTCAATACTGACAGCACGTTTACGAGTGTTTTGAAAGGCCGTACTTTGAAAGGCTCTTATTCTTTTAATCCGGACGATAAGACGATGGAACTGCATTATGGCAAGATCGGCAAATCGAAACTGACGACGATGACGGCTCACGTCGTTGTCACCAACGACCAACTCTCTTTGCTCTTCAATGCCGATAAATTACTGGACTTCCTGACAAAACTGTCTGCCGTCTCCAAAAATACGACTTTGCAAACGCTCAACAAGCTCGCAAGCCAGTATGATGGGATGATGATGGGCTTCGAGCTTAAAAAATGATAATGTGATAATAAGTCAATGTGCCAATATGCCAATGTGAGAATGCCGATTCTGATTCGTATCATACATTGGCATATTAGTACATTGTTCTATTGGCATATTATTGCTTCTTCCTGTATTCGTCAACGATTTCCAATAGCTTTGCACCATAGTATTCGACGATCTTTTTTCCGATACCGGGGATTTTGAGAAGATCGCGCCCGCTGGCAGGCAAGGTGTTGACTACGCCGATCAAGGCTTTTTGTTGCAGGATCGTATAAGGTGGAAGGCCTTTTTCGGTTGCCACTTCATAGCGCCAATGCTTCAGGCTGGCATATAGTTCCGGGTGTTTGATGTCGGCCGATATTTCCAGCTTGGCCGGCTCCGATGATTTTTCGGAGCGTTTGCGTGCGGTTGGAGCAGGCGGTTGTTCGATGCTTGCTTTGGCCTTGGCCGACAGATAGCCGGGAATCGTGAATCCCTCTTGACAACCTTGCAAGGTTGACAGCTTGATACGAAGGTCTTCGTTCCACTTGTCCAGTGCGTTTTTGACTGTTTTGCGTGTCTCTTTATTGTCGATTTCCACGTTCGATGCTTCCTGTAGCGGGGTACAGAGCCGCTCTATTTGCTCCAGGAAATAAGCTACGCCTTTGCGGACGCGCTCCTGTATCGTTTCGTCTTTCAGATAATCAGTGTTGCCTGCTATCAGCCGTTTCAGTTGCTGGATGAATCGTTCTCCGACATCTGTGATCGTGGAACGGAACACATCGCGGGTGTTGGAATACTGTACGCTCAATTCCGGATATAGTTTTTGCAGGTTCCCGTACACGACAAAGGCGGCATATTGTATGCGCTGCTGGAGGTTGTTGAAGTCGAACAGTTCACAGATCAGTTCCGTGAAATAGAGCTGCTGTGCAACCTGCATTTGCTCTTCACGCGGTTGGCGGCTTTCGACCGATGAAGTGAATTCCTGTATCCGGTAATCGTTGATCATGGCGTTGCGGGTGATCTGGCTGCTCAGTACGAGGCCTTCCAATGTCTTGCAACGGCTAAGAGCGACATACACCTGTCCATGCGAGAAAGCGGCCGAAGCATCAATAATGGCATGCTCGAAAGTCAATCCCTGGCTCTTGTGGATAGTGATTGCCCAAGCAGTTTTCAGCGGATACTGGCTGAAGGTTCCGGAAATGGTTTCGGTGATTTCCTGTGTTTCGGGATCGATCGTGTATTTCACATTGTTCCAGGTTTCCTTTTCGACGACGATCTCGTTTCCTTCCTGGTCGACTACGGTTATCTTGTTAGAATTGATAAATACGATTTTTCCGATCTTCCCGTTGTAATACCGCTTTTCGGAAGACGAGTCGTTTTTGACGAACATGACTTGCGCGCCACATTTCAGGATAAGCTTGTCGTCGGTCGGAAAAGAATATTCCGGGAAATCGTTATTGATCTCGGCCGAAAAAGTATAAGGCTGTCCGGGAAGTTCCGCCAGTTTCCGGTTGTTGATCTGCTGTGCCTGGTAGTTGTGCGTCGTGAGCGTGATGTAGCCCGATCTTTCGTCCGGTCTGAAGTTGGGGATGTACCGCTGGTTCAGCCGTTGCAGGGTCTCGTCGTCGAAGCGGTTCTCACGGATATTATTCAGCAGGTTGATAAAATTCGCGTCGCTCTGGCGATAGACATGTGTCAGTTCAATACAGAAATAATTACTTTCAGACAGGGCTTTGCTGTCGAAAAAGAAAGTGGAGGGATAGTGCTCTTTCAGCAGATTCCATTCATCATCTTTGGCGACAGGCGCTAATTGTTGCAAGTCCCCGATGAGCAATAGCTGGACGCCGCCGAAAGGTTTGCTGCGATCTTTATAGCGGCGCAGGACGTCACTGATGGCGTCCAGCAGGTCTGCCCGCACCATACTGACTTCATCGATCACCAGCAGGTCCATGCTTCGGATGATATTGATCTTGTCCTTGCGGAATTGGTTCTTGAAATCTGGTTTGCCTCCCCGATATTCCGGCGAAGACGGAATATAAGGGCCGAACGGCAATTGGAAAAAGGAGTGGATAGTGACACCCCCTGCATTAATGGCAGCTACCCCGGTTGGCGCTACAACGATCATTCGTTTAGGAGAAACCTCTTTAAGCCTTTTTAAAAAGGTAGTCTTGCCCGTTCCGGCTTTTCCTGTCAGAAAGAGGTTGGTTCCGGTGTTCTGCAGTAAGTTGAAGGCGAGGTCAAACTGTTGGTTTGTTTGCATGGCGATTTTGTAATATTGTTAGTTCTTACAAAATTAGGAAAAATATTAGAATCGCCAATATATTAGAGGGAAAACGGTTGTTTTACACAGCAAAGAAGTCTAATGACTGAATATTTTCAGCATTTTCATTTCGGTGAAAATAAATTTTCACTGGCAAGAAAATAAATTTTCACTGGCAAGAAAATAAATTTTCACGCTATGGAAAACTTATTTTCCTGCCGGGGAAACATGTTTCTTATACAACCAAAGCCGCAATGAACTGTATAAAGAGGATCAGGAACACCATCGCAATCGGATAAACGGTCGCATAGGCGATGCTGGGAGCGGAGTTGTCAGTCATAGAGTCGGCTGCTGCAAGTCCCGGCGTGCTGGTCATACCTCCGGCAATCGTTCCGATCAGATCCAAGAGATGTATTTTGAAAACAAAATGTCCGAACAGGACAGCCACGATCATCGGGACTATCGTGATGGCCAGACCGACCCCGAACAATGTCCACCCGCTTTCCTGGAAAGTCGATACTAAGTTGACGCCGGCAGATGTTCCGACCTCGGCAAGGAACAGCAACAGCCCGATCTGGCGAAGCAACTGGTTGGCAGAACCGGACATGGACCAGATGATCGGCCCGGTCTTTCCGATTGCGCTCAGGATAAGCGCGACAATCAGGATGCCGCCTGTCAATCCCGGTGAGAAAGAAAAAGAGTCCGAAAAGGATATATTCAGTTTCCCGAACAGGACTCCGAGGACGATACCGGCAGCAATCGGGAAGAAGTCCGTGTCGGACAGTTTCTTTTCGTCATTCCCGAATACCTGTCCCAATTCCTTGATGTCTTCTTTTTCTCCGGCAACCATCAGCTTATCACCGAATTTCAGCAACAGATCCGGTTCGGGCGAGAGGTCGATCCCGCTTCGGCGCACGCGGGTGACGGTACAGTTGAACGTGCGTTGCAGGTTCAGGTAGCCTAAGCTTTTATTGATGACATTCTTATTCGTCACCAACAGCGATTGCAATTCCTGGGTGCTGCCGAAAGGAAGGTCGTTCTCCACCCGTTCCCCGACGAGAAGGGCCATCTGTTCCAGTGACTTGTCGTTGCCGACAGCCTTGATCAGGTCTCCTTCGTGCAGGACTGTCTGCGCAACCGGTATGCTTGTCTTGTCCTTATGTTTCACGCGGGAGACAACGGCTCCTGTCATGGAACGGAGTTGCAGTTCGGCAAGCGTCTTCCCGAATATATGTGCATTCGTTATGCGGAAAGTAGCCGTGTGCAAAGGAGGATATTTCCCCTTCCGCTGCGTTTCGAGCGCTTTCGCCTCGGCAACAATATCCTTGCGCAACATTTTCGGCAGTAGCTTGATGAAGAGGATCACCCCGATCACTCCGAACGGATAAGCGATACCGTAGGCGATGGAAGCGGAAGATGAATGCGTGCTGTCGATCGCGACGGCAAGACCCGGCGTACTGGTCAGTGCTCCGGCGATCAGACCCACGAGGCTCGGTGTGTCGACTCCTACTACATATTTAAGTATCAAACCTGTAAGACTGGCGGAACCGACAATCAACAGCGTCAATATAATCAACGTCTTCCCTTTCGAGCGAAAGGAACCGAAGAATCCGGGGCCCGCTTGTATGCCAATGGTGAAAATGAACAATACCAAACCGAAATTTCCCAGTTCCTTAGGAATGATTACCCCGAAATGCCCGAACAGGAGAGCGATAAAGATAACGGCTGATACATCGAGAGAGAGACCTTTGATCTGTATTCTGCCCAACATGAACCCTAAGGCGATAATCAGGAACAAGGCAAAATAAGACGATTGAAGCAATGTTTCAAACATGTCAAATAGTTTTGTTGTGAAGATTTATGTTTGCAAAATTACACTTTTCTGTCCGCATAGACAATCTCCTGGCGAGATTTCTGTTACCTTTGCATCCGAAATTAAACAGAAGCAAGGATATCCGGACGTGAACAGATACTTTATATATTTAGGTTATAACGGCAAAAAGTTTTGTGGCTGGCAGATACAGCCGAATGGAATCACAGTACAGCAATCCATCGAAGAAGCACTGGCGACCTTGTTGCGCCAGCCGGTCCCGATCGTGGGAGCCGGGCGGACGGATGCCGGCGTACATGCCCGCCTGATGGTGGCTCATTTCGACTGGCAGGAACCGATTGCCGACCTCGCTTTTCTGGCGGAGAAGCTGAACCGCCTGCTTCCCAAAGATATCGCGGTCTACCGGATCGTGCCGGTGCGTCCCGACGCGCATGCCCGGTTCGACGCTACTTCCCGTACCTATAAATATTATATCACGACCCGGAAAGACCCGTTCAATTACGAACTGGTCTATAAGATTCCGGGAAAGCTCGATTTCGAAGCGATGAACAGTGCTTGTCCGGTTCTATTCGACTATATAGACTTCACCAGTTTCAGCAAGCTGCACACGGACGTGAAGACGAACAACTGCCGCATCTATAAAGCCGGTTGGGAGAAGGAAGGTGATGTATGGGTTTTTACCATACAGGCGGACCGTTTCCTGCGTAATATGGTGCGTGCCATAGTCGGGACACTTTTAGAAGTGGGACGAGGCAAGCTCTCCGTCGACGGTTTCCGCCAAGTAATCGAAGCCAAAGACCGTGCCCGCGCCGGAACCTCCGCCCCCGGACACGCTCTCTATCTGGTCGACGTCACCTACCCCGAAGAACTTTTTCAGTTGAAAGTTGAAAGTTGACAGTTGTGCCTTTTTTAGGGGAAAAAATATTATTCAGAAACTTTCAACTTTCAATTCTCAACTTTCAACTGTTATGTGGCTCGGATTAGCCTTCATCTCCGCCTTCCTTTTAGGCTGTTATGAAGTAAATAAAAAGATTTCGTTGGATGGCAATGCCGTTATTCCGGTTTTGTTTTTCAATACATTGATAAGCAGTCTTATCTTCGTCCCTTTTATTTTTCTTTCGTTCTTTACGGATGTGCTCGACGGGACGATGTTGTATGTGCCGCGTGTCCCTTTTGAGACACATGTGGCAGTGTTTATAAAAGCCGTGATCGTCTTGTCGTCTTGGATATTCGGTTATTTTGCCCTGAAGCATTTGCCGCTGACCATTACCGGGCCGATCAAGGCGACGCAGCCGGTCGTGACGCTGGTTGGGGCCATGCTGATCTTTGGCGAACGGCTGAACGTGTATCAATGGATCGGGGTGATTCTTTCCATTGCTTCTTTCTACCTCCTTTCTTCATCCGGGAAAAAAGAGGGCATCCGTTTTACGCACAATAAATGGATCTTCTTTACCGTCTTGTCCATCCTCACCGGAGCGGCGAGCGGTTTGTACGACAAGCACCTGATGGGAAGCCTGGATGTGATGACGGTGCAGGTCTGGTTCAATGTCTATCAATGCCTGATGATGTTGCCGATCCTCCTGTTCCTCTGGTATCCGCGCCGGAAAAGCACGACGCCGTTTGTCTGGCACTGGAACATTATTTTTATCTCCGTCTTCCTCTGCGTGGCGGACTGGATTTACTTTTATGCCCTGACCTTCCCTGGTTCGATGATTTCCATCGTCTCGATGGTGCGTCGCAGCAATGTGCTGGTCACCTTCATCGCCGGTGCTTTGTTCTTCCATGAAAAGAACCTGAAAAGCAAGGCGATCGACCTGTTTTTAGTATTATTAGGAATGATATTCCTGTATCTCGGTACGCGCTAAAACACTAAATGTTTTTTACTATATCTGTAAAGTTTGACCAGTTTTCAACTTTATAGCCTCTGATGTCACGGACTGATTCGCAGAACCACTGGATCTTTTTCAGGGCCTCTATAGCTCTGAAGAGGTTTCCCAAATCATCACTTGCAGTAAGGTAAGTACTTCCTTGAATCCACTCAAAACCGTTTTTCTTCAAGTACGGAAACCGACATGTCAAAACTTATGGCAAACATACTTTTTGGTTTTGAGGTTTGAACAAGTCTTCGGTCTCAGCAGAGATGACGACACCCACGAATGGGTTGTTTTCCACTTCGATAATTGTCCCTTCTATCCAATTTGGCAAGTGGGTAAGATCAGGGGAAATTAATATTTTATCTCCTACTGTTTTCATATACGTTACCTTTTACGATTACTTATGGCAAAGGTAGATATTTTATTTTTATCTTTGTCACTGTAAATTCAATTTAAGATATGAAACGATTATTTCTTTCTATATTGCTTTGTGTGTTTGTGTGGGGGATGAAGGCGCAGGATATGGATGCGGTTTTTGTCGCCATGCCTGACCAATATGTTCCCCAGCTGGAAAATGCCTGGCGTAAAGATTTGATAGACTTGTATAATTCAGGAAAGGAAGCGAAGTTGAAAAACACCATGAACGGTTTTTCTACCCTGAAGAAGCTGACGGATGATTACCTGTTGTTGCAGGTGACGGATCGCAGCACGGTGGAGATGAAACTCCTGCCGCTGGTCAACGATACCTATGTCGTTTGTATGGTCACGACCGTGTACGGCCCCGTTCCCGACAGCCAGGTCGAGTTTTTTACGACAGACTGGAAGCCGCTGGATGTTACCGATTTGTACACCCCGGTCCCGGCAGAATGGTTTATTGAAGATGATGCCGACAAGAACCGTACCGCCTTTATCGAAGCGACTGCCCGTCTGGATATGGACTTGCGGAAATACTCGCTTAGTCCCGACGACCAGACGTTGACAGTCGAATATACGACACCCCGATACCTGACGAAAGCCGAACGTAAGCAGGTGGAACCTTTCTTAAAGAATGAACCTAAAGTTTATACCTGGGAAAAGTCCCATTTTAAGTAAGCGACCTGTCAATTTACCAATCATATCCGGGGGCAAGCATCGCACTTTTGGTGACAACCTGTGCTTTGGAGTCGAGTACGACATGTATCTCGTTGTTATTCTGTTTCAGTTCGAAATCGTAAAACAAACCGTCCGGCCGTTCGATTACTGTGACGTCTTCTACGTCATATTGGTTGTAGGCCGAACTCTGCAACGCATCCATAACCGCTACAGGCACGTCCCGCCCGCTGATTTCCCAGTGTGTGGACACCCATTGGTCTTTTGAGTCGAACCATACTTCTTTGTGTACATTCTTTTCTTGTATATCCACTTCCGTCCCGTTAGCTTCTTTTTCAGATTTCAGAATTGTTGCAGTCGGATACTTCTGTTTCAGGAAATTCAGGATGGGAGTTGCGACGTTCTCGGCAGGTGCTTTTTGTTTTTGCCGGCTGTTGTTGCATGCGGCGAATAAAGTGAGGCTGCATAAACAAAGTAGCAAGATGGATAATTTAGTTTTCATGACTTGTTGTTTTTTTATTGTTACTATTCGTGGCGAGTTCCCGATTGAACTCTGTCTCGATATAAACAAATCTCTTGTAGGCAAGGTTGTCCTCATAAATGAAAAAGCATCCTGGCATATAGATGTGAAAGTATTTCAATAAAACATGAAATATTGCCGCATATCTGTATAATCGGTTGTTTGTCTGTTTATCCTCTGTTTTTTATTTGCGGGTTTCATAAAAAAACAGTTTCTTTAAGATAATTTTTAGAGAGGATGAATGATGATAAAAGATTTGCTGAAAATATGTTTCTGTGGATTGGCCGTTTTGTGGGTGTCAGGCAGTTGTTCCTATAAGCAGTCCGGAGAATCCGATACGGAAAGAATCCTGACAGATTCGATCTTGGCTGTTTACCAGGATTCAATGGCCGGATCGCCGCAGAGGGCAATAGATGCCTTTTCCGGAATGCGGTCGCGCCTGCAGGATAGTTTGTGTATTAATATGTTGTTGTCGCATGAATCCAAATGCTATTATTATTTGAACCGGATGGAAGACGCCATGCGCATAAATGCACGGGTAATCGATTTTTGCCGTAATAATCCTTCTTCTGACGATCATCTGTACTTATTGGCTGAAACATATAATAACCAAGGCGTTTACTGGCAGGAACAAAGTGAGCGCGATTCGGCTATCTCCGTATTGAAATCGGCTGTCGCGATTTTGCAATCGACAAAAAACAGGAGCGTGCTTCCTTCCGTTTATATGAATTTGGCTGATTGTTACCTGCATAACAGCGATTTTTCCCGGTGCGGTTTCTATTACCGGAAAGCTCTTCTTGTGGCAGATTCGCTGGGAACAGGCGTTCGCGATCATTTTGCCATTTATTCAGGTCTGGCTAAACTGTATCTGGATTTGGAAAACTATCCCGAAGCCGATGCTTATTTCACTCTGGCAGAGCAGGCAGACAGTTTGTGCACACCTTATGAACGATATTTCTTTTGCAATACACGAGGGAATTATTATTATAACACCAAAGAATATGAAAAAGCCCTCGATTGGTTCAAAAAAGCGGACAGCATTACGGATAATTTCCCTCAACCGCTTTATAAGGCGATTGTCCGGGGGAACATGGGGGAAATATTTATATTGGACAAACAGCCGGATTCGGCTCGCTACTATCTCGATGATGCACGGCGGCTGTTCGGGGAGGCTTACGAACAACCGTCTTTACGTTATTATATGGATGGTTTGTATGTTTCATTGGCATTGTTGGAGAACGATCTCCCGAAGGCGGAACAATTGCTGTCCCGTACGTATGATTTGCATTTGGTCAATCCGCTTTATACCTATTATAATAATCGCCGGATGCAAGAATTGTACTATAAGAAAAAAGATTTTCGTAAAGCCTATGAATTTAAGGCGAAAGCAGATTTGTTTAACGATTCGTTGCGGAATGTGAAAGTGAAGAACAGCCTGGCGGAAATCGACTTCCGTTACAGGCAGGATACTACTTTATTGAAGAAAGATCTCCAGCTAATGGGAGTAAGCAGTGAGATGGCCCGTTGGAAAACAATTGCCCTTTATAGCGTCTTGTTGTTCCTTTTGTTTTTCTCAGCCTCTTTTTGCTGGATCTTGTATAAGAGGAGGAAGCAGGAAAAGCAGTATTGGACACAGAAGGCAACCGTGAACCGCCTGCGTATGGCAGTAGTCCGGAATCGTATTTCCCCTCACTTCATATTTAATGCATTAAATATCATATTGCCGACTTTCCGGCAATATGAGGGGCTGGATAAACCGATCCGCCTGCTGATAAAAGTCCTGAGAGGAAATCTGGTATTCTCGGAACAGATTGCCGTCCCTCTAAAGGATGAAATACAGTTGGTCAAAGAGTATTTGCAATTGCGGTTGCTGGGTGATCCGTCCCGGATCAGGATTGGCTGGGATTTGCCTTCCGTCATACCGGAT
>ERZ834769.1864-NODE-1864-length-17014-cov-3.068695_pt1 | contig 17014 bp, 13 predicted proteins | sample MGYA00519690_ERZ834769 | MGnify/ENA primary metagenome ERZ834769 (study PRJEB31850, sample SAMEA3708760) | human gut metagenome | biome: human gut; feature: human-associated habitat; material: faeces | place: China | collected 2014 ... | reverse complement strand
CCTATACAATATAATACTGCTCCCAGCCTTCACGAGGTTGTTCGCCTATTAACATTTGATTTGCAACCGGATCATTACTGATCTGTTTCGACTCACGGTCAAAAACCAACTTTCTATTCAGACGTTGCGCCAATACTCCAAGACAAAAAACTTGGCTTAAAGGACCTGCCACAGAAAAAGGAGAACGAGTTTTTTCTTTTCCCTGACATGCTAATAAAAAGTTAGTATAATGATCTGATGGGCTTTTTTCATACTCCGGTAAAACAGGATTCATCTCTTTTGCTATTTTATCCGGAATAACAGACAATGTACTTCCATGAGATCCTCCCTTAAATGTCAGTGTTTTCGTATAAATCTCTTTACCGGGATTCAAATTCACCAATTGTAATTTTCCCCCGTTTACAGATGGAATATTCGGATCTACCTCTGATGTACCATAATTTTCAGGAACAGCCGGAATATTATCCAAACCATCATACCAAGTTACGTCTACCGCCGGCATATTATTCCGTTCAGGGAATTTAAAAAGGATTGTAGACGACATCGGATAAAAAAACGGATTATGATCTTTCAGATATAACGGATTAATTTCATTAGGCAAACCTAAATCAAGAAATTCATGAGCCGTATCTAAAAGATGCGCTCCCCAGTCACCCAAAGTCCCCATTCCAAAATCATACCAGCAACGCCATTGTCCCAAATGATAATCATGATTATATTCGTGATAAGGCCGTACGCCAAGCCAAGTGTCCCAATCCAATGATTCCGGAACAGGTTCACCCATCGGCAAATGCTTAATATTCGGATTCCAACCATGCCAACGACGAGGATTATTCATGTGAGCAGTAATTGCTGTGACATCTTTTATTAATCCTGCCTCTTTCCATGCTTTAAACTGAAAATAATTCGCCTCCGAATGTCCTTGATTTCCCATTTGAGTAACTACCCCAAATTTCTTTTCCGCCCGCATCATCAGCTCTACTTCCTGGAAAGTACGAGCCATCGGTTTTTCTACATAAACATGCTTTCCATGAGCCATTGACTCAATAGTAATCGGAAAATGAGAATGGTCAGGAGTACAAACCGTGACAGCATCAATTTTATCCGCCATCTTATCAAACATCTGACGAAAATCCTGAAAACGAGGAACGTCCGGAAACATGGAAATAATCTTCTGTGTATGCGGTGCTCCCATATCGACATCACAAAGAGCAACCACTTCACACAGTCCGGTCTTAAACATCCGTTGTGAAATATCGGCTCCCCGGTTACCGATACCTATAAAAGCTACTCTCACTTTATCATTTGCGCTCACACGGGGGGCTGCTGAAGCAGCATTCGCTTTGGGAATCCAAAATGAGGGTATCGCCGATACCGCTGAAAAAGCCAAAGCTTGCCTAAAAAATGAGCGACGTGAAATAATATCCGACTTCATTATCTTTATAAATTCAAATTAAACATCAATAAACCATATCACAAACAGCTTTGAAATACATACCTATCAATTATAACCTGGATTTTGTGTCAACGCACCTCCAGTTGCATCAATTTCTGTTTGAGGAATCGGCCACAGGATGTTATAGTCTCTCACATTCATAGCCGGAGCCTGCGGATTATCGTTGTACTTCCTCAGATATTCAAGGAATTTGCCAGTGCGACGCAAAACCACATCGCGGATTTCTTCCGTATACAATTCACGGACTCGTTCGTCCAATAAATAATCGATCGAAACATCACTTGCAGTGATCGGCTTTGCGTTCGCACGTGAACGGACCACATTGATATCATCTGCCGCTTTTTGCATTTCACCCAACTGGATATATGCCTCAGCTCTATTCAAATAAGTTTCCGCCAATCGCATAAAATAACAATCTTTCCACGTATATCCAGCACCACTGCGAAGAGGTTCAGCCTGAACATGACAAGGATCACCGACCTTTCCGATCCAATAAGGATAAATATAATTACATGTATCCTTCATCTGGTTACGACCATTCGTACCATAACTGCCCCACAAACTGAAATCGATCGCTTGTCCGTTATAAGGGGATTCCGGATTTTGGAAATAGTAGGTTCGTTTGATGTTATGAGGAGCATTCCGCATATCATTGTTCCAATCCGATTCCCAAACATTATGCGTTACATAATAAGTCGGACGCGACCAGGAAACCGGACGACTCAACGTATCTGTATATCCCGTATATTTACCATCGATCAATTCACCTAATATACAAGTATATCCGGCAGGATCATTTCCTAAAGAATAATAACGGGGACCATGACGGCGAGGACCGTTATTTTTACCTCCTCCATCCGATAAGTTGGCAGCAAACTGAGCGACCCAGATAGCTTCTTTGTTTTCATTCAAATTCTGATTTCCATAAGCAAACAGATCCAAGAAGACATCACCTGTGCCAAACACATCGTTTGTCGAACCGAAACGTTCGGTCATCAACCGATAACCAAAATCTTCAATCACATGTGTAGAAGCATCAACCGCTTTCTGATACTCACCTGCTTGCAAATAGACTTCAGACAATAACTGATAAGCAGCGCCTTTCGTGATACGTCCCTTTTCATCTTCTTTACCGGGATCAGGAAGATGCTGGGTAGCAAAAAACAAATCGTTTTCTATCTGGGCATACACCTCTTTCAAAGGGGTACGGACAAAATCAGTCTTAGGTGTACTCACAGCCTCTGTCACCAAAGGAATATCCCCATAGAATGAAGCAAGCAAACGATAAGCGTAGGCACGGAAGAAAAGAACTTCTCCTTTATACATTGCCTGCTGTTCAGCACTTTCCCAGCCAGTTGTAGCTTCATTATCGATATAAAGCAACAATTCATTGGAACGACTGATCAGCATATACATGTTGTTCCACAATTTATAGAACAGGCTATTAGTCGGGGTCAACACTTCATACGTCACCCCTCCCGGATTCTCCCCGTTATAACTGACATCTGCCATCGAACTATAAAAATAGACAATGGCATCATCCCCATAATACAACGCATCACGCAGATAGTTGTGAAGTCCGTTTATTCCTAATTTAATACCCGAAGCTTCCGTATAGGTATTCTCAGGAGACAAAAAATCCAACGGTTTCTCTTCTAAAAAATTCTCATTACACCCTAACAATCCACCCAGCAAGAGTGTCATTGCCACTAATTTAGAAAAGATCGTATTTGGTATAAAATTGTATTTCATAATTCTATATATTTAAAGTGATAACTTGATTCCAAATTGCAAACTACGAGTCAGTGGGAATGCGGTATATTCAGGATCCCATCCTTCCCAACCGGTAAATGTATAAAGGTTCTTTCCTGTCAAAAATAGTTGCAACTGACCGATAACTCCCGTTTTTTGCAATAACTTCTTATCGAACGTATACATCAAAGAAACATCCTGAAGACGGACAAAACCTCTACTCTGATAGATATCGGTCGCAATCTGCTGGTTCCTGAACAGGGCAAGTCCCTCATTCGAGCGATTCTCCGGTGTCCAATACTCCCGGGTAGAAGGCTGGTTCAGACGGATTACATAATCAGAACTATTATTAGGAGCCAAAAGACCGTTACCTCCCATATAATAGCCTCCTCCACCCAACATCGAGTTCAGCATAAAGTACAAAGACCAGTTTTTCCATGTCAACGTATTGTTAAAGCTGAAGCGGCAACTCGGATTCTTGTTACCGATGATCTTACGGTCATGTTCTGCATCGATCTTTCCATCTCCATTCAAATCGGCATACTTCTGTTGTCCCGGATACCAACCGTCATAAATTTCACCGGAATACAAGTCCTCCTCTTGCCAAACACCGATCATCTCATACGAATAGATAGCCCCGATCGATTCGCCGACAAACCAACCGTTCGTCAAATCCTGTGTAGCCCCATCACCATAGAGTTCTGTAATCTTATCCCGATTCAACGAGAAAGTCAAACCTGATGTCCAAGAGAAATTACGATTCTGAATGTTTACGGAATTAAGTTCGACTTCCAAACCTTTATTCTCCACACCGCCTAAGTTGGCCCAAACCCAGCTATATCCGGTGACATTCGGCAACGTACGCTTAACCAACACATCCGACGTCTTTGATTTATACACTTCAAACGAACCGTTCAGACGCTGGTTAAAAAAACCGAAATCGACACCGAAGTTCCAAGAAGAGGTACGTTCCCATTTCAAGTCCTTATTAGCCATCGCAGAAGGGTATAAAGAGATCACCTTGTCATCATTATAATTGTAAGCACCTAATCCTAACTTAGCAAGTGAAGCATAACGACCGATTCCCTGGTTTCCATTCTGTCCATAAGAAAGACGCAACTTCAAATAGGTATCTTCAAACGGATTAAAATCTTCTTCCGAAATCACCCAACCGATAGACGCGGAAGGAAGCGTCACATATTTATTATTGCTACCGAAGCCGGAATAACCATCCCGTCGAACCGTACCCGTCAACAAATAACGATTCTTATAGCTGTAATTGACACGTCCCATCAGACCGACATTAGATTCCTGCCAAGCCGTACTTGCTTCGGTAAACAAGGTCCCGATACCCAAATTGTTATATCCCAAATTGTCCGTATCAAACGATTCGGCAGTAGCAGTAGTCTTATCTCCCCATCTCTTTTCCGTCGTATAAACAAATGTAGCATTCAACGAATGATCACCAAACTCTCTTTGGAAAGCGAAAATATGGTTGAACAAATAGGCATTTTCATTTTCCGGTTCTTTCACAGCCTTTCCGTTATTAATAAAACCGCCATCCACGTCTGCCGGATAAAACGTATTATTATCCCGATGATAGCGAGTCGTAGAATAATTGAAATCATAAGACAAACCTTTGATAAAAGGAACATCCACACGTCCGGTCAACGTTAGGAAAAGCGTGTTTCGCAAATCCGAATTATCGATAGCCAGATATTGCAACGGGTCTTTCATGGCCGATTCATTCGCAAACTCCATCCGATAATATCCCGGCGTATCAAAATCATAAGTAGCCATAGGAGTCGCTTTTGTCGCATAATCAAAATTGGCAGAAACACCCGAATAATCACGATGGGAAAAATTGACATTTGCTCCGATTTTCAACCAATCCGTCACTTTCGTATCTACTTTCGCATTGAAAGTATAACGTTTGAACTGGTCATTCAACAGCAAACCTTCTTCATCATGGTAAGCACCTGACAAATAATAATTGACATATTCCGAACTCCCTCCGACACCTAAGTTATAATCCTGTGTCAAACCGGTCCGCATCACTTTATCTATCCAATCGATATCCGTGCCCAACATATAGTTATCTTTCTCTTCCTGCGATCTCAAATAATAGGCTCTCGCCTCTTTAGTCGAAACATCCGGATAAGCGGGACGGCCGGCATCACTTGTCGGATTTGTCTGATACCAAGCATGCAAGTCCTGCTGATTGGCATAATCAGCCAAACGCATCGTATACTCTTCCGCATTCATATAGCTTGCGCTGTAGTTAGAGGCAGACTGTGTTCCTATCGACATATTGAAGGAAACGGTCGGTTTCTCTGTTTTCCCTTTTTTAGTCGTTACCAGAATCACACCATTTGCAGAACGTGCACCATACACAGCCGCCGCACTTGCATCTTTCAAGATATCGATACTGCTGATGTCGTTTACGTTGATATCAGACATAGATCCATTATAAATAATACCGTCCAAAACGATCAGAGGATTTTGAGAGGCAGAAAACGAATTTGTCCCGCGAATACTCAAACTTACATCTTCTCCGGCATATCCGCTCTGAGCGGTATTGACACCGGCGGTAGATCCGACAAGAGCCTGAGATAAACTCGTATTAGAGACAGCCAGCGAATTTTCCAAATTAACCCTTTTCACAGCACCTGTCAAGTCTTTCTTTTTCATAGTTCCATATCCGACAACCACTACTTCTTCCAATGTTTCGGCATCTTCCCGGAGTGTTATAGTATAGGATGTCTGATCATTGATTTTTATTTCTTGAGAGACATATCCGATATAAGAAACTATTAACGTTGCACCTGGTGCAACGTTAAGGACGAAGCGTCCTTCCGAATCGGAAATAACGCCGTTCATTGTTCCTTTTTCCACAATGTTCGCTCCGACTACCGGGCCAAATGCATCCAAGACAACACCTATGATCTTCTTTCCCTCTTGAGTGACTTTTGTTTCCTCAACCTTTTTCTCCGTTATTATGATATTCTTATTATAAATCTTAAAATCACAATCCGGCAGAATCAATGCCAATATCTCCGATATATTTTTATCTTCGGCATTCACTGTGACTCGCTTGTTCGCGTTAATGACCTTGTCATTATAATAAAAAGTAAACTCACTCCTACTCTCTATTCCTTTTAGGACTTCTTTAACAGTAGAATTTTCCATGCTGAGGTTTATCCGAGTACTTTGTGCATAAGACTCTGTAGCAGAAACCCTAAATAGCATAACGGTTAACATAATCAGGACTAATTTCATAATCCGAACATTTTTGTGTGTTAAGAAAGGGTGCAAGACATCCTTTCCATTAAAATTATTCATATTTTTACATGGATTTTTTTGTTAGACTTTATCGCTGAGCTCCGCCAAGAGAAGCGATAGGTTAATAAAATTCTTGAATAGGTGGATGTTACCGCATTCACCTATTACCTTTGTAATTCTCGCATCATTCCTCCTTTCCCATATTCTTCTTATTTTTAAGGTTAATACTCCGCTTTTATACTATTCCGGTATAATATATGCTTTTCGATCCTTTATCTCGTACCTGATAGGAGCGATCAAACTTATTGCCTCCAACACCTCCTCGATGCTCTCCTGCCGGATCGTGAACGAAAGGCGGGTAGAAGCGGCAAACGGCTTCGGGCATTCGATATCCATATTATAGCGTCCTTCCATGCTGATCAAAATATCAGACAGATAGTCGTTGTCGAACACCAGGCGGTCCTTGATCCAGTCGGCATATAAACCGACTTTGGCTTCTTCGACTGAAGAGACCTGGTCCGACTTCCGATACCTGAACAGTTCGTTGGGCTTCAGATAAACGGGTTCTTTTATGGTCTTTCCCGAAATTTTCACACTACCGTTTAATAAGGCTGTCTGTACCAATTCATCGGAAGAATAGCTATCGACATTGAAGCAGGTTCCCAGAACCTCGACATCTATCTCTCCCGCCTGCACGACAAAAGGCTTTTTCGCATCTTTCGCCACTTCAAAATACGCTTCGCCTTCCAAAGTCACCAACCGCTTGTCACCGGCAAACTGGTTCGGATAAGTCAGTCTGGTTTCCGAATTCAGCCAGACGACCGATCCGTCAGGCAACGTGAACCGGCCTTTGCTTCCTTTTGCCGTTATCAGTTGGTTTTGCACGACGATATCGGGAACGGAATGCTCCCTCCAACTGCCGATAGCATAGCCTATCCCCAATAAAAGCAGCAACACGGCAGCGACCCGCGTCCAACGCAAAATGACTGATAATGGTTTTCTCTCCGCACGCGATTCCTTTTCCATACGCCCCTGCTCCTGCAAGATGCGGTCTTTCAGTTTCCCCAAAGCGATATCGACCTCCAACTCATCCCCGGCAGCGACATTGCAAGAGAGCCACAGGTCGCGAGTTGCCGTAAAATCATCCCGGTTATGATCCGATTGTTTCAGCCACTGAAGCAATAACGTCTTCTCTTCCAGTCCTGCCGAACCATCCAGATAGCGGATTATGACTTCGTTGATATCGTATGTTTCTTCTTTCATCACAGATACGTTTATTAGTAATACAAGAAAAGGAGTTTTCACCCTACCTCCTTTCGTAAAAAAAATCAAGAGAGCATGGCGCAAATGTCTTTCTTTAAATACTACGAATAATTCGTTGCTTTTTCTCAGCATTTCCCATACAGGTGAGAATCTTTTCTCATGCACGTGAGAATAAATTCTCATGCCTGTGGGAAAACTTTCTCACACCGATGAGAAAAGATTCTCAAGCTAATGAGAAAGACAAGTCACTGCCAGTGCCAACAAAGGGAATAAGTCTTTTTGGGCAAGATGCTGCTTCAAGCCGTAAAGGGCTTTGCTTATCTGCTTTTCAACCGCTTTGACGCTAATGTCCAGTTGTTCTGCAATCTCGCGGTTTTTCAAGCCGTAGCTCCGGCTTAGCATAAATATTTTATGGCATTGAGGGGGAAGGGTGTTTATGTAGGACATGATTTCCTCTTCCAGTTCTTTCAATAACAGGCTCTGCTCGGAATTTTGCATATAAGAAGTGACATACTGATCCAAGATATCCGCTTCCCTTGCCGGTTCCAGGGAGCATACATTCTGCGGCTTTTTATTCAACGCATTCAGGGCGTGCGTATAAACCGCCCTGAAAAGATAGGACTTTACAGCAGCATCTTCAAAGCGAATGCTTCCACGCCGCTTCCAAAGTTCAAAAAAGACATCCTGCACGACATCTTCAGACAAGTCCTTGTCGCCGACAAAACGGAAAGCATACGCCCGCAAAGGTTTATAAAAACGCTTAAACAGTGTTTCCAATGCTGCAAAATCCTGAATGCTTCCTTTTCCTGACATAAACTTATAATGCCTAATATTCGGCAAACATAAATAAAAAGACGTAAATATCGGAATATTTAAACATGTTATTTTAAGTATATCTGTTGAACATTCAAAGTACAACCTTGTTTTTCGTAAATTCATAACTAATCAAATATTCAAGATTATGTGTACAAGAGCCGTATATTCAGGAACAAACGGGATGGTTGCAACCGGCCGGTCGATGGATTGGAAAACAGAAATGCATAGCAATATCTGGGCGTTTCCCAGAGGGATGGAACGGAACGGAGAAACAGGAGAAAACTCGCTACGCTGGACATCCCGGTATGGCAGCGTGGTGACTTCCGCCTTCGAAATAGCCAGCACGGACGGGATAAACGAAAAAGGGTTGGTCGCAAACCTGCTATGGCTGCCCGATACTCAATATCCGGCAAGGGACAAAAGCAAACCGGGGCTTACGATCGCTGCCTGGGTACAATACATGCTGGACAATTTTGCGACTGTGGAAGAGGCTGTTTCTTATATCAAAGAGGGCTCTTTCCAGGTGTTATCGGAAATGATGCCGGACGGTTCGCGTTTGGCGACTCTGCATTTATCCGTTTCCGATGCAACAGGCGACAGCGCAATATTTGAATATGCCGGCGCTAAGCTGATGGTCTATCACGATAAGGAATATAAAGTGATGACGAACTCGCCGACGTACGACAAGCAGTTGGCGCTCAATGAATATTGGAAATCAATCGGCGGGCTGACTTTCCTCCCTGGCACGAACCGGGCATCCGACCGCTTTGCCAGGGCAAGCTTCTATATCAATGCAGTCCCTAAGACCGATAATGAAAGAATAGCGATTGCAAGCGTATTCAGCGTTATACGCAATACTTCCGTCCCTTACGGCATATCTACTCCTCAAAGCCCCGAAATTTCAACTACACAATGGAGGACTGTTTCGGATAGCAAGAACCTGGTTTATTTCTTTGAATCGAGCCTGACGCCGAATACATTCTGGGTGTGCCTGCATGATCTGGATTTTTCCAAGGATGCGCCGGTGCTTAAATTGCCGATCGCCGACGGCGAAATCTACCACGGCAATACAGCTAAGGAGTTTAAGCCGGCACAGCCTTTTAAGTTTATGGGCATACAGAATTAAGAAAGCATTATGCTTATGACATTACATATTGACAATTTTATAAGCAATATTGCTATTTACAATACCCCGGTTTTATGTGTATCTTTGCAGTATTAATTTAAAAGTAAACGATATGACACCCATTGAATTAACAAAAGCGGAATTTATACAGCGAGTAGGGAACTTCGAAGAAAATCCTCAGGATTGGAAATATGTGGGAGATAAGCCTTGCATAGTGGACTTCCATGCTCCCTGGTGCGGTTACTGCAAACGCCTGGAGCCGATACTCGACGAGTTCGCTAAAGAATATGACGGACAGCTTTACATCTATAAAGTGAATGTGGACAACGAAGAAGAGCTGGAAGCTGCTTTCAAGATCCGGACAATCCCGACTTTACTCCTCTGCCGCATGGACGGGAATAAAGAAATGATGCTCGGAACGATGGGCAAGCCGGAACTTCGCAAAGTGATCGAAGGTATCTTATAATATACCTTCTCAGGTCAGGCAAGGGGAATGAATCAGGTGGCAGACCGCTAATCCTGATCCATCCCTTCGACTTTTATACGGATCGAACGGGGAGTCCGCCACGTTATTATTTCTTTTCCCGGACGGTTATATGGAAACAACCTTGCTTGCGTTCGTGCTTGACATAGCAACGCTCTTCCCGTTTCAAATCGCGCAAGACCATTGCCAGCACCATCTTCAACCGGTCCTTGTCTATGTTCAAGGTGTCGCTCTCGTCCACTTTGGCATAACGCACCCACGAGACATCGAAAGTCGTTCCGTAGCGGTGAGCCGAGTTCTGGGAAGAGTTGGTATTTCTTTTTTTCAGGTTCTTGACATCATCGACCGTGCGGGTGACGCTGGTTACTTTGACTTTATAAATGGAAGCATTCAGGTTGCGAAGGGAATCCTGGAAATTATGTCCGATATCTTCCAGCAACTGTGCGGCAGAGGGAATCAGATAGGGGATGGAATGCGTCAGCTTTTCCACTTCATAATATTCGTTGGTTTCGATCTTTTCCATCTCCTTTTTCACTTTCTCCGCTTCTTCACGGTTCGATGCAGGTTTGATGCCGATACGCTCGGCCTCGGCCAGATGCACATCGTTCAAGTCTTTGAAATCGCGGTTATAGCTTCCGTTATACCAAATGCGTTTCAACTCTCCGCGTTCTTCCTTTTTCCCACAAGACGAACATATCGCTGCCACCGAGCAAGCAGCCACTATCAACCAGATATTAAATACAATCTTTTTCATTATTTCTCTTTTAACGAAAACAAAAGTAACCAAGATTCACTGATTTCAAAATATTAATGACTATTTTTGTGAATCCGAATATAAACTAAATAGCTAATTGTATGGATGCATTGGAATTAAGATTATCGCTTATCGAACAACTGAAAACGATCGACGACGTAAAGCTGTTGACACAGATCAAGAACTTGATCAAAATTGCAACGGAGAAGAAGGAAACACGCTATCCGGCACAGATGACGCTGGATGAATTGAAGGCAGTATTGAAGAAATCAAGAGAAGAATCCAAGAAAGGATTAGGCATGACAACGGAAGAATTACGCAAACGACACCCATTATGCGAATAAAAATCAAGTGGTTGCCTCAAGCCATCGCCTTACTTGACAACATTTACAGATTCTACAGCAAAAAGAGCCAGACCGCAGCTATCCGTTTATACAATAAACTATTGGATTCTGCCGAACCTTTACGTGTTTTCCCGCAAGCCGGACCTATCGAACCGCTACTGAAAGAATATGATTGCGAGTTTCGTTCCCTTGTCGTCGAGAAACATTACAAGCTGATTTACACGGTTACGGACGAACTGATCGAAATCCACGCCGTATGGGATTGCCGCCAGGAAGGATGGCGCCTGCAAGAAATGTTCAAATAATCTTCACGAAGACGCAACAAAATACGTCACAATTTCTTTTTACATAAAGAATATTACTAATTTTGTCTGCCTGAACGAGAGTGGTAAAAATCCGCAACAAAGGCAGAACTAAAACGAATTGAATGATTGAACGAATTTATATTCTTGAGAGCGTAGACCCGGTTATATTCTACGGAGTAAACAATGTCAACATGCAGTTGATTAAGACGTTGTTCCCCAAGTTGCGCATAGTGGCAAGGGGAAATGTGATGAAAGTGATCGGAGATGAAGACGAGTCGGAACTCTTTCTCAAGAAAATTCGCGAGGTAGAAAAATATTGTGAAGAATTCAACTCGCTGAGCGAAGATGTCATACTGGACATCATCAAAGGCAAAGCCCCGGTGATCACCAAGCAAGAGAACCTGATCATCCACGGGATGAACGGCAAACCGATCGTCGCCCGCACGGAAAACCAGCAACGCCTTGTCAAAGCATTCGAAGAAAACGACCTCGTCTTTGCCACAGGCCCCGCCGGGACAGGTAAGACATTCGTCGCCATAGCCCTCGCCGTAAAAGCCCTAAAAAACAAGGAAATCCGCAAGATCATCCTGAGCCGTCCGGCAGTGGAAGCCGGTGAGAAATTAGGATTCCTCCCCGGCGAGATGAAGGACAAACTCGACCCGTACCTCCAACCCTTGTATGACGCCCTGCAAGACATGATCCCAGCAGCCAAGCTGAAGGAATATATGGAGAACAACGTGATCCAGATCGCCCCCCTCGCCTTTATGCGCGGACGGACGCTGAACGATGCGGTCATCATCCTCGACGAAGCCCAGAACACGACGACGCACCAGATCAAGATGTTCCTCACCCGCCTCGGAATGAATGCCAAGATGATCATCACCGGAGACGTGACGCAGATCGACCTGCCGCCGACAGCAACCTCCGGACTCGTACAGGCCATGCAAATCCTGAAAGGCGTAAAAGGAATCGGCAAAGTCGAATTCGAGAAAAAGGACATCGTCCGCCATAAGCTCGTCCAGCGTATCGTCGAAGCCTACGACAAGTTCGACAGCAAACAAAACCGTAGGGGCGATTCGCGAACCGCCCCCAGGGAGCAAGAAAAGATAAAGAACAATATTAATAACAGTCAGGACGCCCGATAAGCGCCCCATAAAAACTAAGGTATGAAGAAGGCATTAACAAAAACAGACTTCAATTTCCCAGGACAGAAGAGTGTCTATCATGGTAAAGTACGCGACGTGTACAACATCGACGACAACGTATTGGTGATGGTTGCAACAGACCGTATCTCGGCATTCGACGTAGTCCTGCCGGAAGGCATCCCCTACAAAGGACAGATGCTGAACCAGATCGCCGCTAAATTCTTAGATGCGACAACCGACATTTGCCCGAATTGGAAACTGGCTACTCCCGATCCGATGGTGACTGTAGGCGTGATGTGCCAAGGATTCCCTGTTGAAATGATCGTACGCGGTTACCTCTGCGGAAGCGCATGGCGTGCTTATAAGAGCGGCGTACGCGAAATCTGCGGTGTAAAACTGCCGGAAGGCATGCGTGAAAACGAACGTTTCCCCGAACCGATCGTTACCCCGACGACAAAAGCCGAGATCGGCGAACATGATGCCGACATCTCCAAAGAAGAAATCCTGGCCCAGGGCCTGGCTACTCCCGAAGAATACGAACTGCTGGAAAAATACACGCTCGCCCTCTTCAAACGCGGCACGGAGATCGCAGCCGAACGCGGCCTGATCCTTGTCGACACGAAATACGAATTCGGCAAACATGGCGGCAAGATCTACCTGATGGACGAAATCCATACGCCAGACTCTTCCCGCTATTTCTACAGCGAAGGCTACGAAGAACGTTTTGCCAAAGGCGAACCGCAGAAGCAACTCTCCAAAGAGTTCGTCCGCGAATGGCTGATGGAAAACGGTTTCCAGGGCAAGGCAGGCCAGAAAGTACCCGAAATGACTCCGGCTATCGTGGAAGGCATCAGCGAACGCTACATCGAACTGTATGAACACATCACAGGCGAGAAGTTCGAAAAAGGCGATACGGACAACCTCCTTTCGCGCATCGAAAAGAACGTAACCGAATATCTCAACAAATAAGATAAACGGATATGGCGAAGTACGGTTCAGAACAGATTCTACCCTACAACAACGAGGAACACAAAGCTACACAAGTCAGACGCATGTTTGACTCCATCGCTGGTACATACGATCGGCTGAACCATACGCTCTCGCTGGGTATCGACAAAATATGGCGCAGGAAAGGGATTGCTTTCCTGCGCCCTTTTTCCCCCGCCTCGATCCTCGATATCGCCACAGGCACGGGAGACCTGGCTATCTCCATGTACCGCCGCCTGAAAGCCGACCGCATCATCGGGGCCGACATCTCGGAGGGCATGATGGAAGTCGGACGGCAGAAAGTCGCCGAAGCGGGATTGTCGGACCACATCTCGTTCGAATACCAGGACTGCACGGCACTGACCTATCCGGACAACTCGTTCGATGCCGTCACCGCCGCATTCGGAGTACGCAACTTCGAGAACATTGAGCAAGGGATCGCCGAGATGTACCGGGTGCTGAAACCGGGCGGCCATCTGATGATCCTGGAACTGTCCTCGCCGGTGCATTTCCCGATGAAGCAGCTCTACAACATCTATTCAAAAGTCGTGATCCCCACCGTCGGACGCCTGCTTTCAAAAGAGCGTACAGCCTACAGTTACCTGCCGGCCTCCATCCGGGTGGTTCCGCAAGGGAAGGTAATGACCGACCTGCTCAGCCGCGTTGGTTTCAGCGAAGCCCGTTCGCGCACTTTCACTTTCGGCATTTGTTCGTTATACACGGGCAGTAAATAAACATTAATCATCTTAATTTACAGGTCATGCAAAAATATGGTTTAATAGGATATCCCCTCGGACACTCTTTTTCGAAGAACTACTTTAACCAGAAGTTTGAATCCGAGAAAATCGATGCAACTTATCTGAACTTCGAGATCCCGAACATCAAAGATCTGAAGACTGTATTGAAGGATAACCCGGAACTCTGCGGTCTGAATGTCACCATCCCCTACAAGGAGCAAGTCATTCCCTACTTAGATGATCTGGACGAAGACGCCCGCCTGATCGGAGCCGTCAACGTCATCAAATTCACAAAAGGACTCTTCGGCAAAAAGCTGAAAGGCTACAACTCCGACATCATCGGTTTCAAGCGCTCCATCGAGCCACTCCTGAACGAGACGCATCGCAAAGCCTTGATCTTAGGGACAGGCGGCGCATCGAAAGCAGTCTTCCAGGGATTGAAGCAATTGGGCGTCGGCGCAACATTGGTTTCCCGTAAACCGAAAGAATTCTGCATCACCTACGAAGAGATCACTCCGAAGACGATGGAACAGTACACCGTCATCGTCAATACGACTCCGTTAGGCATGTTCCCGAATATCAACGCCTGCCCGGATATCCCCTACGACCTGCTCACTCCGAACCATCTGCTGTACGACCTCTTGTACAACCCGGATGAAACCCTTTTCATGAAGAAAGGCAAAGAACACGGCGCCGTCGTCAAGAACGGATTGGAAATGCTGCTGTTGCAAGCGTTTGCAGCTTGGGAGATCTGGCAGAAATAAAAGAAAAGGGGGCTATCGGAAGCCCCCACCGCTGTAAACGGATTAAAGAAATTCCCGGTTCGAAAGCAAAAGCAATTTTGCCCTCATACAAAAAGGCTCCTAAGCATATAAAGAATCCAAATACTGAAATTGTCACAAGATACGATTTACAGCCATAAAATAGAAACAAAGGATTCATATTTGTCAATAATCAAATGAATGCTATCTTTGTAAAGCCGGTACATAAACGTACCGGCAACCTGCTTATGGACACAGCGATCAGAAAGATGCCTATCGGCATACAGAGTTTTGAAGATATACGGAGGGATAATTATGTGTATGTAGACAAAACGGAGATTGTCTACCGCCTCGCCACGATGGGAAAACCCTACTTCCTGAGCCGCCCGCGCCGCTTTGGGAAGAGCTTGCTTATCTCTACCCTCGAAGCCTACTTCCTCGGCAAAAAGGATCTCTTCAAAGGGCTGGCTATCGAGAAGCTCGAACAGGACTGGGTGACTTATCCGGTGCTGCATCTCGATCTGAATGCGGAGAAATACGATTCGCCCGAAGCGCTGAACAAGATGCTGGAGCTTCATCTTAACCGTTGGGAAGATACTTACGGAAAAAGGGAAGGAGAGGCAACTCTTTCCGGACGTTTCGCCAACATCATCCGCCAAGCCAACCAGCAGACAGGCCGCCAGGTCGTCGTCCTGATCGACGAATATGACAAGCCGCTCTTACAGGCTCTCGGCAAGGAGGAATTGCTCGACGCATACCGATCGACACTGAAAGCGTTCTACGGCGTACTGAAAAGCGCCGACCCGTTCCTGAAATTCGTGTTCCTTACCGGCGTGACGAAATTTGCACAAGTGAGCGTGTTCAGCGACCTCAACCAGTTGATGGATATAAGTATGCATCCTGACTATATAACAGCTTGCGGAATTACAGGTGAAGAACTGGCCGCTAACTTTCATCCGGAGCTGGAACGCATCGCTAAAGAAAACCATCTGACGGAAAAAGAGATCGTAGAACTGATGAAAAGGAAATATGATGGTTATCATTTTAATGAGCAATCGGTCGGGATATTCAATCCGTTTAGCGTCCTGAATGCATTCAATAGCCGGAGGCTCGACTACTTCTGGTTCCAGACAGGCACGCCCACCTTCCTCGTCGAACTGCTCAAAAAGAGCGAATACGACCTGCGTAAAGTGATCGACGGACTGGAAACACAGGCATCGGCCTTCACAGAATATCGTGCAGATGCCAACAACCCCATACCGCTTATTTACCAGAGCGGCTACCTCACGATAAAGGAGTACGACCGTGAATTTCAACTCTACAAGTTAGAGTTTCCCAACGAGGAGGTACGCTACGGCTTCCTCAGTTTCATCGCGCCTTTCTATACTTCCATAACGGACGACGACAAGGGTTTCTATATCGGCAAGTTCGTGCAGGAGCTTCGTGCCGGCAACGTAGATGCTTTCCTCACCCGCCTGCGTGCCTTCTTCGCCGACTTTCCTTACGAACTGAATGCCCGCACCGAACGGCATTACCAGGTCGTATTCTATCTCGTGTTCAAGCTGATGGGACAGTTCTGCGATGCCGAAGTACGCAGTGCCCGCGGACGGGCCGATGCTGTAGTCAAAACAAAAGACTACATCTATGTATTCGAGTTCAAGCTCGACGGCTCCGCGTCAGAAGCATTGGAACAAATCGAGCATAAAGGATACCTGATCCCCTACACGGCCGACGGACGGCAATTAGTGAAAGTCGGTGTCTCCTTCGATGCTGAAGAACGAAATATCGGGGAATGGGAAATC
>ERZ834769.1849-NODE-1849-length-17103-cov-4.594087_pt1 | contig 17103 bp, 12 predicted proteins | sample MGYA00519690_ERZ834769 | MGnify/ENA primary metagenome ERZ834769 (study PRJEB31850, sample SAMEA3708760) | human gut metagenome | biome: human gut; feature: human-associated habitat; material: faeces | place: China | collected 2014 ... | reverse complement strand
TCCTGAAAATGCATAAGAAAGGCTATTCCTTAGAGCAGATCATGGATGTAACCGATATGAGTGAGACGGAAATCAAGACAATTATAGGATAAGAGCATAGGCAGAACAGGTAATATGTATATTTTAGCAGAAGTCCGGATATGGCAGAAATGCTCTATCTGGATTTTTTTTGAAGGCTATGTTAAAACTTTTTTAGGAGTCATCCTGTCTATTATAGTAGATGCCTGACATTCATGATTATAAGTAAAGGAGAGATGATTATGGGAAAAATGAAAAGCAGATTAAAGCGGTTCGTTGTCTGGTGCATGGCGGTAGTCATGTTGTGCATGAGTGGACCGTTTACAGCAAATGTGGCAGCGTTGGAAAGTGAGACACCGGAACTTGCGGCAGCAAAGACTGTAAAGATCAAAAATGCAAAAGTTGGAACAAAAGTCACGGTAGGGAATTATACCTACAGAATAACCGCACTGACCCCGAAGAAGAAAACGGTAGAGGTAACGGGATTTACAAAAAAAGCAAAAAAGAAGCGCACTGAGGTGATGGTGCCTGCCAGTATAAAGATTACATCGAAGACAGGAAAGTATAAGGGAACTTATAGTTTTAAGGTTACGTCTGTTGGGAAAAAAGCGTTTTACAATAACAAGAAAATATGGAAGGTCACATTGGGAAATAACATCCGTACAGTAAAAAAACAGGCATTTTACGGATGTACCAATCTTCTGACTCTTATTTTCTATGACGCATCCAATCTGAAGGTATTTGAAGCAGGAGCATTTCAGAATTGCAAAAATCTGTGGTATACGAACCTGGACAAGCAGAATCTGATGATAAAAAAGATCGGGAAAAATGCACTAAAAAACTCAGGCATAAAAGATAATCCGTATTTTATCAAAACGAGGAGAAAACCGAAAACAATCGATAACAATCAGATGATCATAACAGAGTCATACGAGGACGGCGGTGAAAAGATCGGCGGGCTGGATAATATGGGTGAGGGTGTTGTGAGCAAATGGAAAGGGCTTGTTGTCTATTCGAAGAAACCGGTAAATCCAAGAAAATTTATTGCGAAATATGGAGATTCATATGGATACCGAGAGGCTGATCTGCCGGTGCTTGATGGTTCCGGTGGGGCAACAACATATCTGCCAAATTACAAAAACATAAAGATTTTGTTCGGAGCAAACACCCATAAACTGGAATCGTCCATTTGGGAAGTCTTTGGAGAGATAAATATGGAATATTATAACGTTGCTCCTTATATAAATGCAGGATATAAATATATGACCTATATTTACATAGACAGCTTGGTAGAAAAACCATATGATCTTTCTATTTATTATGGAAAAGAAAAAGTAAAAACGGTCAAGATGGAAGGCATCACAAAGGCAGAAAGAAAAACAGCCCTGAAGGAATCGGTTACAACCTGGGGAACTCTGGCGGATGTTTTAAAAGTAAACAGGCTGTTCGAGAAACTGAGAGCAGGCTATGAAAAGAAGTATAACAGATCTGCAAAAAATCTTGATATGGGAGAAATGATACAGTTACTGGATGCTTATATAGGCTCATTTCCATATAAAGAATATAATTGCGGGGCGGTCTGGTATATGGTCGAGGCAGCAAAATACTACGGAGCATATGGAATGGTTGTATACAATGATTCGGAAAAAGAATATTATCGAAATCTGCAGCCGACCATATATGGTTCGCTCAAGAATTATAATGCGGTTCATGATGAACATACAAAGATGTATTTTCACACGATCGGAATGGTGATCTATGAAGGCGGCTATATGTTTGGAGAACTAAATGGTAATATGGCGAACCATAAGAGTACATATATGAAATGCCTGCCGGAGGATTATCATAAGATTACAGAATTCAGAATGGATCAGACCCCTCTGACAAGTGTTGATGAACATTGTATCCAAATCGCATCGTATAAAAATGTTGCTGATTTCTGGCAAAAGAATTATAAGATAGATGTTCATACATTCGATCCGTATAATCCGGATACATGGTATTAATTCGGAATTGTTAATATACGGCATCAGATACAGATAATAGAATTTATTTGTATCTGGTGCCGTTTTTTTACGCATTGTGATGGTAAAAAATGCGGATTAATGCTACAATAAAACGAATGGGGAAACGCTTTGGCAGATACGAATGAAAAGGCTGAATGAGATTATACGAGAGGAAACGAAAAAATGAACAAACGAAACCGGTTAAAAACCATTCGGCCGCAGAATGAACGTGCGGCAAGAGCATTCCGTAAGAAGCAGAACATGAAGGTAGAGCTGAATAAAAAGTGGCTGCCTGTTGTCTATGTGGTGATGCTCGGCATCTGTATTTTACTGAATGTGACAAATGATAGTCTGGATCCGGCAAATGTGCTGATCAGTGTCTGTATGTTTGGAATCGTGGGAGCGATATTTGTCTATGCATATAAGCATCTGAAGCATATCGACCAGATGGGGGAAGATTTTCGTATAGCCATCAGCTATATCAAGGGCGACTATGCAAAAGAAAAGAAGCTTCTTTGGGATCTGTATCGTACCGAGACCCGGTATGGTATCTTTAATGAGGAACATCTGAGAAATTCCTATGTAGATTATGTGGAAGAAATGAAACGTCTGGAGCAGGATGAAGAAGGAAAATATGCCTGTGACATCGAAGATTTTATAAATTATCAGTTGATCGATGATGCAGTAGAAAAGGGTCGTCTGAATCTGGTGCCGGGTGCCATGACCGGACTTGGTATTCTTGGTACCTTTATCGGTCTGTCAATCGGACTTCAGGCATTTAACACTGGATCAGCAGAAGAGATCACGAACAGTATCGGACCTCTGATGGATGGTATCAAGGTTGCATTCCATACCTCTATCTATGGAATGATCTTTTCCCTGACATTTAATCTGATCTTTAAGACGGTTCTGGAACAGGCATATCATAAGCTGGATGAATTTGTAGCAGAGTTCAAACGGTATGTACGTCCGGATGCGACTTACGATAACGGTAATCTGGAACTGGATTTTCAGAAGAAACAGTTGGAAGCAACGATAGCAACACAGAAAGCCATCGAGGAGACATTGGCTTATCTGAAATCTATGCATGAGGACATCGAGGATATCCGTATCCTGACAAAGGATCAGAATGATATCTTCCGTGGCAGATTGAACCGCCCGAGAGCGATCGAACAGAGCAGCAGGGAGGGATAAGGCATGAGCAAGAAACGAAGAAGACCGGAGGAAGAAGAAACCTCCTACTGGCTGTCTTATTCCGATATGATGGCAGCACTCCTTCTGATCTTTATCCTGATCATTTCATTTACACTGATGCAGTCAAAGAGCCAGTACGAGAGCAAACAGGCAGAGCTTGATAAGCAGAAGGAGATCATTAAAGAGCAGGAACAGCTCTTAAAAGACCAGCAGGAGGAGCTTGACCGTATCGCAGGCATCCGAAGTGATCTGGTGGCGGCTCTCCGCGATGAGTTTGCAGACAGTTCGTTAAATGTAAAAGTTGATGAAAAAACCGGAGCGATCACATTTGATGCAAGCGTTTTGTTTGATGTAGCAGACAGTGATCTGAAGGAAGAAGGAAAGACGTTCTTAAAAGAATTTCTTCCAAAATATTGTAATGTGCTGTTAGATGAAAAATATCGTGATTATGTATCGGAGATTATTATAGAAGGTCATACAGATACGAATGGATCTTATATTTATAATCTTGAACTTTCCCAGCAGAGAGCCTTTTCTGTTGCAAAGTATTGTCTGACTGAGAGTAACGGGATCATAAGCTCCACGGATGTTGAACTGCTTCGAAGTGTGCTGACGGCAAATGGAAAGTCCTACAGCAATCCGATTTATAAGGAGGATGGATCTGTCGATCTGGAAGCATCCAGACGAGTAGAGATTCTGTTCCGGCTTCAGGATGAAGAAATGATCGCTGAGATGATGGATATTCTGAAAGAGAAATAGATATTTTGAAAGAGAAACAGACCAACACTTGCGGTTTTAAAAACGAGATGGTACAATGAGCATTGCGATGGGATGTGTTTGTACATACCAGCATAATGCGAAACCAACATTGAACCGGCAGGTGAAATGGTACAATGAGCATTACGGCGGTACATATTTATATGATATGTACTAAATGGATAGATTGTCTTTTGAAAGGAAAACGAGATGAAAAGAGTAGTTGTAACAGGAATGGGCGCTGTAACCCCGATTGGAAATAACGTAGAAGAATTCTGGGATGGCATTAAGAAGAATAAAGTAGGTATTGGCGAGATTACAAAATTTGATGTATCCGAATATAAATGCAAAATGGGTGCTGAAGTAAAAGATTTTGATCCGAAACAATATATGGATCCAAAGGCAGCCAGAAGAATGGAGCCGTTCTGCCAGTATGCAGTTGCAGCTACAGGCGAAGCAATCAGGAATGCGGGTATTGATCTTGAGAAAGAAGACCTGACAAGATTCGGAACCTGTATCGGTAACGGACTTGGCGGTGTAGCTACGATCGAAAAGGAACATGCCAAGGTTATGAATGGTAAGGCAAACCGTGTCAGTGTAATGATGGTTCCTATGATGATCTCGAATATGGCAGCCGGAAATGTAGCGATCGCATATGGCTTAAAGGGCAAATGTACAGATGTTGTAACAGCATGTGCGACAGGAACAAACAGCATTGGCGAGGCATATCGTTATATTCAGGTCGGAGATGCAGATGTGATGGTAGCCGGAGGCGCTGAATCACCGATCTGTGAGACAAATGTTTCAGGATTTATCTCCATGACAGCTCTTTCAAGTGCAACAGAAGCAGATCGTGCGTCGATTCCGTTTGACAAAGGCAGATGTGGATTCGTTATCGGTGAAGGAGCTGGAGTCGTAGTTCTGGAATCTCTGGAGCATGCGCAGGCAAGAGGAGCAAAGATCCTTGCCGAGGTTGTCGGATATGGTTCCACCTGTGATGCATTTCACATTACATCCCCTGCCGAGGATGGAGAGGGTGCAGCAAGAGCCATGACACTCGCGATCAACGAGGCTGGCATTACACCGGCAGACGTTGATTATATCAATGCACACGGAACAAGTACCCACCACAATGATCTTTATGAAACAAGAGCCATTAAGAAAGCATTTGGTGAGGATGCATATAATGTAAATATCAATTCTACAAAATCCATGATCGGTCATTTATTTGGCGCGGCCGGAGCAGTTGAATTTATTACATGCGTAAAATCTATCGAAGATGGATACATTCACCCAACAGTAGGTCTTCGTGAGACAGAAGGCGAGATCGACCTGAATTATACAAAGGGTGAGGGCGTTCATAAGGACATTACATATGCACTGAGCAATTCTCTTGGATTTGGCGGACACAATGCAAGTATCCTTGTAAAGAAATGGGAAGAATAAGATCCAGACAAAAACAGATATAAAAGAATTACACATCATAAATAATGTGAGCAAAAGTATTTGCACGAAAAAGTGTAAATTTACATGGAAAAGTGAAAATTTACATCAAAAAGTGAAAAAACGTATTGACATATTCCTTGTGTTATGGTAAAGTATCTCCCGATGAACTGCCGAAGACAGTAGGTGCCGGATGGCATAAGTTGAAAAACACCTACCGAGGAATATATCGTTAATATTATTTTAACTATATGCTCTCTGTCTTATCGACAGAGAGCTTTTCTTATTTTAGCAGAAGATGCTTTCTGTTAACTATGTGCAGTCATTAGTAAAACAAGGAGGCGCATTATGGCAAAGGTAGAGATTAAGAAGCCAGTAGTTGAAGAAATCAAAGCTAACTTAGATGGTGCTCAGACAGCAGTTGTAGTTGACTACCGTGGACTTACAGTTGAGCAGGACACACAGCTTCGTAAGCAGTTAAGAGAAGCTGGGGTTGTTTATAAGGTATACAAGAACACCATGATCAACTTCGCTATTGAAGGCACAGAGTTCGAGGGACTGAAGCCATGTCTCGAAGGACCTACCGGATTAGCTATCTGTAAGACAGATGCTACAGCAGCAGCCAGAATCCTGGCTAACTTCGCAAAGACTGCTCCGGCACTTGAGCTTAAGGGTGGCGTTGTAGAAGGTACATTCTACGATGCAGCAGGTATCGCAGTTATTGCAAACATTCCTTCAAGAGAAGTACTTATTTCCAAATTCCTTGGAAGTATCCAGTCACCTATTGCAAACTTCGCTCGTGTTATCAAGCAGATTGCAGAACAGAAGGAAGCTTAATTATTTGTGCATACAGGCACATCGGCTTCTATTTAATAGAAGCAGCAATTATTAAACTATATTATATTAATGGAGGAAATAATAATGACAACTCAGGAAATTATTGAAGTAATCAAAGGTTTATCAGTATTAGAATTAAATGACTTAGTTAAAGCATGTGAGGAAGAATTCGGCGTATCAGCAGCAGCAGGTGTTGTTGTAGCAGCAGCAGGCGGAGACGCTCCAGCAGCAGAAGAGAAGGATTCATTCGATATCGAACTTACAGAAGTTGGTCCTAACAAGGTTAAGGTTATCAAGGTTGTTCGTGAGATCACAGGTCTTGGCTTAAAGGAAGCTAAGGACGCTGTTGATGGCGCTCCAAAGGTTATCAAAGAGGGAGCTTCAAAGGACGAGGCTGAGGAAGCTAAGACTAAGTTAGAGGCTGAAGGCGCTAAGGTTACATTAAAGTAATTTTATTCCTTGTATTTATGAATATCTTTCGACCTGGCGGGAGAATTACCTGCCAGGTCGTTTTTGTCAAAGTTCCGGCGAACTGATCATTTTTATCAATAAGAGCAGTTGAGACCGAATAAGTGATTATAAGATTCTGAACACAGATACGACATGATATAGTCAGCGTTATGTATCTGTTCTGTAATAATACCGCTGCAGGCTGTTTCAAAAGAATGCAGAGGGGCATATAAATATGGATAAAAGTTCATATACAATTCTTTAATAAAAAATTCCAAATATTTCTTGACATATACCTTGAAAATGTGATACAGTGTAGGATGTCTATACTATGGGTTGGTTTGCGTTCGAACCAGACATATAATGACACGGCTAATATATTTCGGTTAAATGTAAGCATTTCAACAGAATATACGCTTAAAAATAAATTCCAAGGGGTGAATGTGTCGATGGAAAAAAACAGAATTAGTCCTGTTCAATCTGGTAAAGGTATCCGAATGAGTTATTCCAGACAGAAAGATGTACTGGAGATGCCTAACTTTATCGAAGTTCAGAAAAACTCATACCAGTGGTTCCTTACCGATGGTCTGAAGGAGGCATTTAAAGATATCTCTCCTATTACTGACTATACAGGACAGCTTAGTCTTGAGTTTGTAGATTTCCAGTTATGTAGAGATGATGTGAAGTACTCAATCGAAGAGTGCAAGGAAAGAGATGCAACATATGCTGCACCGCTTAAAGTAAAAGTAAGACTCCATGCAAATGACGCAAAGGAAATGTCAGAACATGAGATTTTCATGGGTGATCTTCCTCTTATGACCGAGACAGGTACATTTGTGATCAACGGTGCAGAGCGAGTTATCGTAAGCCAGTTGGTGCGTTCACCTGGTATCTACTATGATATTGCACATGATAAGATTGGTAAGAAGCTGTACTCCTGTACAGTTATCCCAAACCGTGGTGCATGGTTAGAGTACGAAACAGATTCGAATGATGTTTTCTATGTTCGTGTAGATAGAACCAGAAAGGTGCCTATCACAGTACTTATCCGTTCACTGGGAATCGGAACAAATGCAGAGATTATCGATCTGTTTGGCGAAGAACCAAAGATTTTAGCAAGTATTGAAAAGGATCCTTCTGAGACATATCAGGATGGTCTTCTTGAGCTGTACAAAAAAATAAGACCGGGTGAGCCTCTTGCAGTAGAGAGTGCAGAGAACCTGATCAATGCAATGTTCTTTGATCCAAGACGTTATGATCTTGCAAAGGTTGGACGTTATAAGTTCAATAAGAAGCTGGCATTCCAGAACAGAATTACAGGTCAGATACTTGCAGAGGATGCGATCGATCCGGCAACCGGTGAAGTGATCGCAGAAGCAGGCACGACACTTACAAGAGCACAGGCAAAGGATATCCAGGATGCTGCTGTACCATATGTTATGATCCAGACAGAAGAACGTAATGTAAAGGTGCTTTCAAATATGGTAGTAGATCTGTCCAAGTATGTTGGATTTGATCCTGCTGAAGTAGGTATCCATGAGGGTGTATACTATCCTGTTCTTGAAACCCTTTTAAATGAATATTCAGACGAAGAAGAATTAAAGGCAGCTATCGCAAGAGATGCATCTGACCTTGTTCCAAAGCATATAACAAAAGAAGACATTATCGCTTCAATTAACTACAACATTCACCTTGAATATGGTATTGGAACAAAGGATGATATCGATCACCTGGGTAACAGACGTATCCGTGCAGTCGGAGAACTTCTTCAGAATCAGTATAGAATCGGTCTTTCCAGACTGGAAAGAGTTGTAAGAGAGAGAATGACGACTCAGGACGTAGAGACGATCACTCCACAGTCTCTGATCAACATCAAGCCTGTAACAGCAGCAGTTAAGGAATTCTTCGGAAGTTCCCAGTTGTCACAGTTCATGGATCAGAACAATCCATTGTCTGAGCTGACTCATAAGAGAAGATTATCAGCCCTTGGTCCCGGTGGTCTGTCACGAGACAGAGCAGGATTCGAGGTTCGAGATGTACACTATACTCATTATGGTAGAATGTGTCCTATCGAGACTCCTGAAGGTCCTAACATCGGTCTGATCAACTCTCTGGCTACTTATGCAAGAATCAATGAGTATGGTTTTGTAGAAGCACCATACAGAAAACTGGATAAATCAGATCCTGCAAACCCTGTAGTTACAGATGAGGTTATTTATCTGACGGCAGATGAAGAAGATAATTACAGAGTTGCACAGGCAAATGAACCTCTGGATGCAGATGGTCATTTCGTAAATAACAACGTATCAGGAAGATACAGAGAGGATACAACAGAGTTCCCGAAATCAAGAGTTGATCTGATGGACGTTTCTCCTAAGATGGTATTCTCAGTTGCTACATCCATGATTCCTTTCCTTGAGAACGATGATGCAAACCGTGCTCTGATGGGATCAAACATGCAGCGTCAGGCAGTTCCGCTTATGCTTACCGAATCAGCCGTTGTAGGTACCGGTATGGAAGCAAAGGCAGCTGTTGATTCAGGTGTATGTATCGTTGCAAAGAGAGATGGTGTAGTTGAATATTCCACAAGTAAGGAAATCTGTATTAAGGCAGATGAAGATGGAACAAAGGATATCTACCACGTTATCAAGTTCGCACGAAGCAATCAGGGTAACTGTATGAACCAGAGACCTATCGTATTCAAGGGCGAGCATGTTAAGGCTGGAGAGGTTATCGCAGACGGACCATCTACTTCAGGTGGAGAGATCGCACTTGGAAAGAACCCTCTGATCGGTTTCATGACCTGGGAAGGTTACAACTACGAGGATGCTGTTCTTTTAAGTGAAAGACTTGTAAAAGATGATGTATATACATCTATTCATATTGAGGAGTACGAATGCGAAGCGAGAGATACCAAGCTCGGACCGGAAGAGATCACAAGAGATCTTGCTGGACTGTCCAATGATGCATTAAAGGATCTGGATGAGAATGGTATTATCCGTATCGGTGCTGAGGTTCGTGCCGGAGATATCCTTGTCGGTAAGGTTACTCCTAAGGGAGAGACAGAACTGACAGCAGAGGAAAGACTCCTTCGTGCCATCTTTGGTGAGAAGGCAAGAGAAGTAAGAGATACTTCCCTGAAGGTTCCTCATGGAGCATTTGGTGTCATCATGGATACCAAGATCTTCACAAGAGAAAACGGTGATGAACTTTCACCGGGTGTTAATAAATCAGTCAGAGTATACATTGCTCAGAAGAGAAAGATCCAGGTAGGAGATAAGATGGCTGGTCGTCATGGTAACAAGGGTGTAATTTCCCGTGTACTTCCGGTAGAAGATATGCCATTCCTTCCAAATGGTCGTCCGCTCGATATCGTGTTGAACCCACTGGGCGTTCCTTCACGTATGAATATCGGACAGGTTCTTGAAATCCATCTTGGTCTTGCTTCACAGGTTCTCGGATTCAAGGTTTCAACTCCTGTGTTTGATGGTGCAGACGAGTTTGATATCATGGATACTCTTGAGATGGCGAATGATTATGCAAATACCGAGTGGGAAGATTTCTATGAGAAATATAAAGACTCTGTTTCGGAAGAAGTAATGAATTACCTCTATGAGAACAGAGACCACAGAGAAGAATGGAAGGGCGTTCCGATCGACAGAACCGGTAAGGTACAGCTTCGTGACGGTAGAACCGGTGAAGAATTTGACAGCCCTGTAACAATCGGTTACATGCATTATCTTAAGCTCCACCATCTGGTTGATGATAAGATCCATGCACGTTCAACCGGTCCGTACTCATTAGTTACACAGCAGCCTCTGGGTGGTAAAGCTCAGTTCGGTGGACAGCGTTTCGGTGAGATGGAGGTTTGGGCTCTGGAAGCTTTCGGAGCTGCTCATATCCTGCAGGAAATCCTGACCGTGAAGTCTGACGATGTAATGGGCCGTACCAAAACTTACGAGCATATCGTAAAAGGAGAGCCTATGCCTACCCCGGGTCTGCCCGAATCATTCAACGTATTGTTGCATGAGCTGAGAGGACTGGGATTAAGCGTGAACTTGATATAATGTAAAAAGCTATAAGCTAAAAGCTATAGGTAATAAGCCTTTAGCCTTTAGCTTTTAGCCTTTAACTTCAAAAATTATGGCTTTTAGAAAAGATAATAATACCAACAAGCCCAAGAGCTTTACAAAAATTGCTATCGGACTGGCCTCTCCTGAGGAAATTCTGGAACATTCCAGCGGACAGGTGTTGAAGCCCGAGACCATCAACTACCGTACTTATAAGCCTGAACGTGACGGTCTGTTCTGTGAGCGGATTTTCGGTCCGGTAAAGGATTACGAGTGCCATTGCGGTAAGTACAAACGTATCCGTTATAAAGGTATCGTTTGTGACCGTTGTGGTGTGGAAGTGACGGAGAAAAAAGTACGCCGTGAACGGATGGGGCATATCCAGCTGGTCGTTCCGGTGGCTCATATCTGGTATTTCAAATCCCTCCCCAACAAGATCGGATATCTGTTAGGATTACCTTCCAAGAAATTGGATGCTGTCATTTACTACGAACGTTATATCGTGGTACAACCGGGTATTATGTCTGAAAAAGGAATCGCTGAGCTGGATATGCTCACGGAAGAGGAATACCTGGACATCGTAGATGCTCTGCCTGCCGACAATCAGCATCTGGACGATGACGATCCGAATAAATTTATCGCTAAGATGGGTGCCGAGGCGATTCAGATGTTGTTGGAACGTCTGAATTTGGACGATCTGTCTTACGAATTACGTCATAAAGCCAATACCGAGACTTCTCAGCAACGTAAAAACGAAGCGCTGAAACGTCTGCAAGTGGTAGAAGCTTTCCGTGAAAGCAAAGAGGTGAATAAACCCGAATGGATGATCGTGAAGGTGCTGGCTGTAATTCCACCGGAATTGCGTCCGTTGGTACCGTTGGACGGAGGACGTTTCGCTACTTCCGACCTGAACGATTTGTACCGTCGGGTCATTATCCGGAATAACCGTCTGAAACGGTTGATCGAAATTAAGGCGCCGGATGTGATCCTGCGTAATGAAAAACGAATGTTGCAGGAAGCTGTCGATTCATTGTTCGACAATTCACGTAAATCCAATGCCGTTAAGATCGAGAATAACCGACCGTTGAAATCACTCTCCGACAGTTTGAAAGGTAAACAAGGACGTTTCCGTCAGAACTTGCTCGGTAAACGTGTCGACTATTCGGCCCGTTCGGTTATTGTGGTGGGTCCGGACCTGAAAATGCACGAATGTGGTTTGCCGAAAGATATGGCAGCCGAATTATATATGCCGTTTATCATCCGGAAGTTGATCGAACGGGGTATCGTGAAGACCGTGAAGAGTGCCAAGAAAATCGTAGACCGTCGTGATCCGGTGGTTTGGGATATTCTGGAAAACGTATTGAAAGGTCATCCGGTATTGTTGAACCGTGCTCCGACCCTTCACCGTTTGGGTATTCAGGCCTTTCAGCCGAAATTGATCGAAGGAAAGGCTATCCGTTTGCACCCGCTGGCTTGTACCGGATTCAATGCCGACTTCGACGGTGACCAGATGGCCGTTCACTTGCCGCTGGGTAATGAAGCTGTTCTGGAAGCTCAGATCCTGATGCTTTGTGCACATAACATTCTGAACCCTGCTAATGGGGCACCGATTACAGTGCCTTCGCAGGATATGGTGCTCGGCTTGTATTATATCACCAAACCGCGTAAGGGAGCTAAAGGAGAAGGATTGAAATTCTATTCACCCGAGGAGGTGATCATCGCCCTGAATGAAAAGGCGGTAGATTTGCATGCTCAGATACAGGTGAAGATCAAGGATGTCGATCATGCTGGAAATGAATATGTCCATATGATCGAAACGACTGTGGGACGTGTTATTCTGAACCAGTTTACACCGAAGAATTTCCCGTACATCAATACACTGATTACAAAGAAATCATTGCGTGACATCATTAGTGATGTGTTCAAACGTTGCGGGGTTGATGTGACTGCCAAATTCCTGGACGATATCAAGGACCTGGGATACCGTATGGCATTCGAAGGCGGATTGTCGTTCAATCTGGCCGACGTTATCGTACCGGAAGAAAAGGATGCCCTGTTACAGGAAGGATATGACCAGGTAGAAGAGGTCATGAACAACTATAACATGGGTTTCATCACGAACAACGAACGTTACAATCAGATCATCGATATCTGGACGCATGTGAACGCCAAGCTGACCAATACGTTGATGAAACAATTGGCCGAAGACGATCAGGGATTCAACTCTATTTATATGATGCTTGACTCCGGGGCCCGTGGTTCCCGTGAACAGATCCGTCAGTTGGGCGGTATGCGTGGATTGATGGCGAAACCGCAGAAATCGGGTGCTACCGGTGGTCAGATTATCGAGAATCCGATTTTGGCGAATTTCAAAGAGGGATTGTCCGTGTTGGAGTACTTTATCTCTACTCACGGTGCCCGTAAAGGTTTGGCCGATACGGCTCTGAAAACGGCAGATGCCGGTTACCTGACCCGTCGTTTGGTGGATGTTGCCAACGATATTACAATCACAGAAGAGGATTGTGGTACGTTGAGAGGGGTTACTATCGCTGCTATCAAAAATAACGAAGAAGTAGTCGCTTCGTTGTATGAAAGAATCCTGGGACGTGTGTCTGTACACGATATTTACCATCCTCACACCGGTGAGTTATTGGTGAAATCAGGAGATGAAATCACTGAAGAGATTGCCGAAGCCATCGAGAAATCACCGATCGAACGTGTAGAAGTACGTTCTGTACTGACTTGCGAAGCGAAGAAAGGGGTATGTTCGAAATGCTACGGACGTAACCTGGCTACCGGTAAGCTGGTACAGATGGGTGAAGCTGTCGGTACCATTGCTGCACAGTCTATCGGTGAACCGGGTACACAGCTGACCTTGCGTACATTCCACGTGGGTGGTACGGCAGGTAACATCTCGACCGAGAACTCTCTGAAAGCGAAATATGACGGTATCATAGAATTCGAGGAATTGCGTTCAGTAGAATATACACAGGACAACGGTCAGAAATGTGATGTCGTTGTCGGCCGTTTGACTGAATTGCGGATTATCGATAAGAATACCAACATTATCCTGATTACGCATAATATTCCTTACGGTGCGAAACTGTTTGTGAAAGACGGTCAGGAAATTAAGAAGAATGATCTGCTTTGCGAATGGGACCCGTTCAATGCATTGATCATTACTGAATTCAGTGGTAAGATCGGTTCTGAAAATCTGATCGAAGGAGAGACTTACAAAGAAGAATCGGATGAAACGACCGGTTTCCGTGAAAAAGTAATCACCGAGTTCCGTGATAAGACCAAAGCACCTGCTTTGACCATTGAAGACAAAAACGGGAATATCGTCAAGAGTTATAACTTGCCGGTAGGGGCTCATATCGTAGTGAAAGAAGGAGACGAAGTAACGGCCGGTAGTACGATCGTGAAGATCCCGAGAGCTGTCGGTAAGGCAGGCGATATCACGGGAGGTCTTCCTCGTGTAACCGAATTGTTCGAGGCTCGTAACCCGTCGAATCCGGCAGTCGTTTCTGAAATCGACGGAGAGGTGACTTACGGTAAGATCAAACGGGGTAACCGCGAAATTATCGTAACTTCTAAAGCCGGCGAGGTGAAGAAATACCTGGTTTCTCTGTCAAAACAGATCCTGGTACAGGAAAATGACTATGTACGTGCCGGTACGCCGTTGTCCGACGGAGCGATCACTCCGACCGATATTCTGAATATTCAGGGACCGATTGCCGTTCAGGAATATATTGTGAATGAAGTTCAGGATGTATACCGGATGCAGGGTGTGAAGATCAACGATAAACATTTCGAGATCATTGTACACCAGATGATGCGTAAGGTATTGATTCAGGATTCCGGAGATACCCGCTTCCTGGAGAATCAGATCGTGGATAAGAGCGAGTTTATGGAGGAAAATGACGAGATGTTCGGTAAGAAGGTGGTGATGGAACCCGGAGACTCCGATCGCGTGAAAGCCGGCCAGATTATTTCTGCCCGTACACTCCGTGATATCAATTCTCAGTTGAAACGCCGGGATTTAAGAGTTGTCGAAGCCCGCGATGCTGTACCTGCAACTTCGGCTCAGGTATTGCAAGGAATCACCCGCGCTGCTTTGCAGACTTCCAGCTTTATCTCTGCCGCTTCTTTCCAGGAAACGACAAAAGTATTGAACGAAGCTGCCATCTACGGTAAGGTGGATCCGTTGGAAGGCTTGAAAGAAAACGTGATCTGCGGTCACTTGATTCCGGTGGGTACCGGTATGAAAGAACTCCGGGGATTGGTCGTTGGATCGAAAGAGGAAATGGAGAAAATGCAGGGTAACAAGTAACTGGAGTAAGAGCAAAACGATCGGTTGCTTTTGTAATATAATCCGATGCGGTATCAAATTTATTTGAATACTGCATCGGATTTTGTTTGATTTCTGTGAAGCGAATGTTGATTCATTGATAGTTGATTATTGGGGAAAATATCGTTTGGGGATAGTGTTTCAAAAAGTGTGTGTGTGTGTTATTTTTGAGTATGATGTTTTTACTGGCTCCGGCAGGTAAGGTACAGCGTAAGATTTAGGATGAGACGGAACAGGAAAAGCAGGAACGGATGGTTTGGTGGACACGCGACCGTTTCGGTAGGTTTATCCATTGAGGATTGTACACCTTGCCTGCCAGATATGGGTGGGTGATGCGCTATGAGAAGATTCTGGTGGAAGATTCTGAAAAGTATTTCGACTTGTTCGATCCGGATTTGTATAATCCGCGTGAGTGGGCAAAGATGGCGAAGGCTGCGGGTATGAAGTATGCGGTGATCACCACCAAGCACCACGAAGGTTTTTGTCTGTTCAAAACTGATTATACGGACTATCAGGCCCTGAACCCTCCCTTGTGCCGCAAGGATTTGATCAGGGAGTGGGTGGAGACTTTCCGGGCGGAAGGACTGAAGGTGGGGTTTTATTACAGTCTGCCGGATTGGCACCATCCGGACTTTGAGATTGACCGGATTCATCCGCAGGTACCTAAAGATCCGATCGGAATTGCGGTTCGGTAAGGCCAATGCAAGTGTGACCCACAAGGATGAACTGGACGAAAAGGATATTCTTTTGGTGTTACCGGATGTCGGGCCCGATGTTGAAATTCCGGTGATAGAGCTGATATCGAATTGATAAAAAGACTTTCTGTCCCGATTCGGGGACAGAAAGAAAAAATGCCTGCAGTTATTCAAGCCTGTCCTTTCGGTTCCAGATCGATAGGAAATCCTGTCGGTTGCTGGTTTTCCGAAGCAAGGCGTATCGTACCGTTATCCTGTTCATATTTCCAGATATTGTCCTGTAAAGCCAACATCAGGCGTTTGGCATTTTCGGGAGTCAGAATAATCCGGCTTTTTACTTCCGGTTTCGTTACTCCGGGCATCAAACGGATAAAGTCGATAATAAACTCCGAAGTTGAATGTGCTATGATCGTCAGATTTGCATAAGTGCCTTGGGCCACCTCGTGGCTCAGATCGATTTCCAGTTGGGTCTGTTTTTGTTCGTCCATTGTTTATTAAATTGATAATCAGAGTGCTTTGATTTGTGATATTTCTATCTGAACAAATATATACTATTTTATATAATGAACGTAAAATTTTTTCCGGATTCTGATTTGAAAAAGTGAAATAAAGGCAAGATGGTAATTACCGGCCGATTTTGTGTTATCTTTGCCGGAGCATTACGAACAGAGCGTGATGTAAGTGATTGTTGTAAATAATAAAAAACAGAGAAAAATGACTGCGAATTGGTTTGAAGCGAAGGTGAAGTACATGAAGGTGAACGAGGATGGGCGTGAAAAAAAAGTAAATGAAGCTTACCTGTTGGATGCGATGTCGTATACGGAAGCAGAGAGCAGGATTATGCATGAGATGGAATCGGTGATTTCGGGAGATTATTATATCAGTAGTCTGAAAAAATCGAATATTACGGAACTGGTTCCTTCGGAAGATGAAAATGACGACCGTTGGTATAAGGCGAAGGTAAATATCATCGATGCCGATGAAGTGAGCGGAAAAGAAAAATCCACCGGTCAGTATTATCTGGTGGCAGCCTCGAATATTAACAAAGCTTTGGAGAATCTGGAGAAAAGTCTGGCTTCTTTTGTGGTCCCTTATGAGATTGCCAGTCTCACGGATACTCAGTTTATGGATGTATTTCCTTATTTTTCCGATGAAGAAGAACAGATTCCGGAAAATCTGAAGCCGTTGACCGAGGAAAAAACGGAAGAGGAAATTTAGGCTATAATAGAAACGTAGGTTTATTTTTTCTTTCTATTCCGATTCCGGGTTTTATCCCGTCAGAC
>ERZ834769.1846-NODE-1846-length-17114-cov-2.846298_pt1 | contig 17114 bp, 19 predicted proteins | sample MGYA00519690_ERZ834769 | MGnify/ENA primary metagenome ERZ834769 (study PRJEB31850, sample SAMEA3708760) | human gut metagenome | biome: human gut; feature: human-associated habitat; material: faeces | place: China | collected 2014 ... | reverse complement strand
CGGCATAGGTTTTTGTGTGTATCATTTCATCGGCGTTTTCCTCAAGCATTCGGGTAATGAATTCCGAAGCCGCACCGACTGTTTTCTCTTTGAGGTAGTCCTCATACTCCAACGATGAGCGGCTGTCGGGAAAGTCCGAGAGGATTTTCTTTATCAGTTGCTTTTGCTTGTTTGTCGCCGGAGCATTTCTTTTTGACTCATCTATCTTTTCAACGCCCTCACGGGTAGCAATGTATTCCGCATAGCCGCCGACATTTTTTCTGTCCTCCGGCTTCAAATATTTGAATTTTGTAATCAGCCGCGCCATTTACTAACCTCGCTGCCAATCGTTTGCGTCCTTGAAAGTAAAATTGCCGTTCAGCCTTTTTACTTCTTTCACGCATTCGCCCTTGAGCCGTTCGAGAGTAATATCGTCGATGTCGCTGTTTGCCGCCACCACATTCATTGTGACGGCAAGCTCCACAGCCATCTTGAAAAGCAATCGGCAGATGCGGTTGTCGCTTTCAGCAACAATGCTTTTCATGGAGGACAGCATTGCGTTCGGCAGCATGGAGCGGCCATCCGCGGCGGCGAGGTGGTCGATATAGAACTGCACCGCCTTTTCGATGAATTCGGATTTGCTGCGGCAGTCGTCCTCGGCGTAGAGCTGCCCGATTTTATCGAGCGTTTCGGGATAGAGCCACAGCGCAAATTTGCGTTTGTTTTTCGGCGTCGGCACTCAAATCATCTCCTTTTTCTGCCGTATTTTTCGCTCAAAAACCGCAACCCCTAAACAAGCGAGAGTTTTAAGGCAGCAACCCCTAAATTGCGGTTTTCGGTTTGGCTTTCAAAAGCCCCGCAAAGCCTTATGCGGTCGGCGTTGCCGTCCGCTGTGAGCCGCCGAGGGATTGCAGCGCAACCCCTCGGCTTTCTCCTGCTTATTTTCGTACCGCCTGCCGATTTCCGCAAAAGGGTGCGAAAACCGCCCCCAAACGGCTCTTTGCCTTTGCAGGGCTTGTGTTTACCCGCTGTAGGGTTGCATCTTGCCACACGGGGCGACACAGGGGCGCACAGGGAGGTCACATCTGCATCATCGGAGCCTCGGTTTCGTCATCGGTTTCTGACAGATCCACTTCCTTTCCCGCAAGGCTGCTGTTGAATATCTCGCGGCGACATTCTTCGCTGCGATAATCGGAGCGAAACGCCTTGTAAGCCGCAACGGAAAAATCATGCAGAGAGTAGGTCTGCCATTCGTTATCCGTGCCGTTGTAAACACTGACCCTGCCTTCGTCCAAATCAAATTCGAGCAGTGCAGTGACTCGGTCATCCGCATGGATATCCGCACAGACCTTGCCGAAGTATTCAAGGCTGACGGGATTCGTTTCAATAAAAGCGTCGGCGAAGGTTTCGGGGTTGGAAGACAACTCACCGCGTTCATAGAGACGGTATCGATACGCAGCCTGCAGCGGTGTGCGGAAGTAGTCGCTTGTGAAGTGACAGTCTTCACCGTTTTCACGGATGTGGTAGACCGCAAAGCGTCGGGAGGTTTCCAGCCGTGCCTTTTCTGCGGTGTTCTCTCTTTCAATCCTTGCCTCGATGGAGGCACGCTGCTCATCGGGAACATATTCCTGATACAGTGTGTCGAACGCCTCAGTCAATTTATCTTCGACCGTTTCGGCGGTCTGACTGCCGAGGGCGTCTGCCAATGCCCGCACACGGTATTCGTTAAGGTACAGGGTAATATCAATGTCGCTCATTGGCACTTACCTCACTGACCTCCGTATGCTCCGTTTTGGGGAGCTTCGGCTTTCTCGGCTTCGGCACGGCAGAGGAAGAAACGGTGCCGGATTTCATGTCGATAAAATCACGCACACCCGCAGGCACGGTTTTGGTGTAGAGAGCGTCCAGTGCTTTTTCGAGTTCCGCTTCGGCGGTCGTGCCTTTCTGTGAAAGATAAAGGACAAGGGCGGATGCCTTGTCCTCGTCAAATGAGATATTGAAGGTTGTCTTTTTCATGTGGGTGATCTCCTTTCAGATACAAAAAAGCGACGCCGTTTTTCGGCGCCGCATTGTCGGGTATATATTTTTAGATAGTTTTGAGCGTTTGCGAGAGCAACAGCAGCACGATAATCGAAGCCGCAAACGCCGCTGTCCCGGTGATGACGGCGGCAGGTTTGTTTATCGGCTTTTTCCGAGCTCTGCACACTGCCCATACAAGACCTACGCCCACAGCAGAGGAAAGAATAGATATTCCGAGTCCTTTCCACAGCCATCCGAGTTCTGCAAAAATTCTCATCGTTTGCACCGCCTTTCTACAGCGTAAGTCCCATATCGGGTTCTTCGTCCTCGGACAGTTCCCCGTCCATTTCGATGAGCTCACGAACCCTATCCTGCCCGCAGAGGATAAAGGTGCGGATATATTCCCGGTCTACCTCGATAGGAATTTCGTCAAGGCATTCGTAGATGATATCCTCTGTGATCTCCGGCAGGCGCATTTCCCGGTACAACTCACGCGCTTCTTCGCAGTCCTGCAGGAAGGCTTTGAGGAAACCGATCAGTCCGTCATGAGTGCGGCGGACATCGGAGGGATAGCCCTTGGCGATCAGTGCAATGTTGTTATCGTAGTTGGGCGCAAGAGAGAGGATTTTTCCGGTTTTCACATCCCGCAGCAGTCCGAAGTTTTCTGTATGGCGGTCCATATTATAGCACACCGTATCCATCCATAGGAGCAACAGATACTGCACAGCTATATCCGGCGATATTTCATTCAGAATATTAAAGCAGTTTTCGTAATCCTCATCATCGTCCACGAGTGCGCGCATCGGCTCGAAGTTCACCGCCGCGCCATTTGTGAAATCCTTTGAGCGGATATACCGTCCGTCAAGCTCATAGTGCGCCATCGGCAGTCCGAGCTTTTCACCGAGTCTGCAGATAAACAGTTCAGAAAAGTATTCCTTTTCATTGCCGCTTTTGTACATCCACCATTCGCCGTCTATAAGTTTCCAACACTTTTCAAAGCTGCCGATGTTGGTAAGCTCCGGCGTCCGTGACGGACGATTTGAAAAGCTGTCGGGATCGCCACGCAGGGCAAGCTCGGAAAAATAGTTTTCTTTAAACCGTATATCCTCATACACAGCCGCCGAGCCTTCGGGTCTGAACCAATAGCAATCGGTCACCGTAGCAGCATTCACTGCAAGCGCTGTCTGCACATCGTCGGTCGTGCGCAGCCGCAAGGCTCTTTTGAGCAGGCGTGCATTTTTTCTGCTATGGTCTACGGCGCGGTAAGCAAGCCATTTTTCAACATCTTTGGTTCGTTTTAAATACAGTGGCAAGAGCAGCTCGTCATAATCGGTTATAATTCCGTTTTTTACTGTTGCTGCAACATTATCCCCCGACATTAGATTTCCTGTTATGTCCGTCATATTCCGCACCGCCTTTCAATATTTATTTCCGATATTATAGCCTGTTTTTTTATAAAAATCAACCGCCCGCTAAAACTTACATAATCAGTTCGGGATCAAAGCCGTATAATTTCACTTTTATCCATTCTGCTCAGTCCTTTCATTGTTATTCGTTTTTTATTGATTTATTTATTCTCTTGTTGTATAATGCTTGATGTTCAGAATTAAAAAAAGCATAAGTTTTTTGCAAGCTACAGGGGAGCATTCTATGGCAACAGCATTATTGATTATAATATATATCGCTTTTATCGGTTTGGGAATTCCGGACTCGCTTTTCGGTACGGCATGGCCAGCAATATACTCCGACTTCGGACTGCCTTTTTCATTCGGAAGCTTTGTTACGGTCATAGTGTCTTGCGGAACGGTCATATCAAGCATTATCAGTTCTAAAGTAATTGCCAAGCTCGGAACCAATAAAGTTTCGGCATACAGCACACTTCTGACAGCGATTGCCTTGCTCGGCTATTCTTTTGCACCGAATTTATGGGTGATGTGCTTTTTATCTGTTATACTCGGCATAGGAGCAGGCTCAATAGATGTAGCACTGAACAACTATGTTGCTCTGCATTATTCCGCAACACATATGAGTTTTTTGCATTGTTTTTACGGCGTTGGCGTTTCTGTAAGCCCCTACATTTTATCCCTTGTTATTGCAAGCAAATCCGGTTGGCGTGGCGGATACAGAATTACTTTTGTCATTCAGCTTGCCATAGCTGCGCTATTGTTTATATCGCTTCCGTTATGGCATAAGGTGCACGGTGCTGAAAGAAACGCCGATGAAACAGAACATAAAAGTTTATCGCTTGGAAACATATTGAAAATCCCGGGCGTGAAAATGATGTGCGGACTGTTTATCGCATCCTGCGCAATAGAATGCACCTGCGGCGGATGGGGCAGCACATTTCTTGTGGAATACAAGCACTTGTCCCCTGAAAAAGCAGCCCGAATTATAATGATATATTATATCGGAATGACTCTCGGACGGTTTTTGTCCGGCGTGTTGGCTACAATATTACATAGCTGGAAGATAATAAAGCTGGGGCAGATCGTATTAAGTGCAGCCCTGTTGCTTTTGGTTCTTCCGAGCAATGTATATCTGTGCGCCGCCGGAATGTTTTTAATCGGACTCGGAAACGGTCCGCTGTTTCCGAACTTTAACTACCTTACGCCCGAAAACTTCGGCAGTGAGATTTCACAGTCTGTCATCGGAATTCAAATGGCATCGGCATATATCGGAATCATGCTTGCTCCTACGCTTTGCGGATTGCTCGGTCAGACATTCGGTATGGTCATTTTCCCGTTTTACCTGATATTGTTTTATATTATTTTGATACTGTTGACGATCCGTGTAAGGGCGGTGTTAAAGAAAAACACAGAACAGAGTTAATGCCATAAACAGTACCCTTATCTGCAAAATTCTTTCTTTACAATCATATTTTTCATCACCTCCAAAAATAAGAAAGCTGCTTGATTCTCAAAAGAAAACCAAGCGGCTATGTATTTGTTATTTAATTTTCCTGTGCCTGTTCTTCGGCTGCCGACGCATATTCTTCAAGTCTTTGCTTTTCAAGCTCTGCTATCATCTCCGAAAAAGGTTCGAGATTACCGTTTACGGCATATGCTTCAAGCGCATCGAAATATTCAAGGCGGTTTTCCTTTGCAACAGACACCGGAAGAAAGCCGTTCAGCATAAGCTGATAGTTCATAATCATCCGCGAGGTTCTTCCGTTGCCGTCCGTGAACGGATGTATCCGCACAAATTCCGCGTGCGTCCACGCCGCCAACTCTATGGCGTTATTTTCATATTTATATGCAAGGTCTGAATAAAAGCATTTAACTTGACAGCACATTTCACTCGGTGCCGGCGGTTTATGACCTACGTCCGGAATGCGGACTTCTACATTGCGGTATACTCCGCCTATGATAATGTCATGCATAAGCAGAGTGTGAATATCTTTCACCGTATTTTCGTCAAGGGGCTTTTTATCTGCAACGCATTTTTGCACATAAGCGAATGCCTTTGCGTGGTTTACAACCTCGTATATCTCACGGAGCATTTTCCTGCCCACAGACAACCCGTCCTCAATAACAGCCTTTGTTTGTATAAGGGTCAAAGTGTTGCCCTCTATTGCGGTTGAGTTATGCGCATATTCAACATTAAAACTGTCATTAAAGCCTGCCGCCACCTCCGGCGGAAGGTCGGTCTTTACTTTATTTGCCCGATCCTTTAATTGCAGCAATAAATTGTAATCCATTCCGGCTCACCTCGCTTTTATTTATGCTTTATTTTAGCGACGGTTAATTCATAGCTTACATCAAGCAGCATTTTAATTACTTCGTCCGACGCGCTGCCGTCTAACGCTGCCGTAACCCAGTTTTCCTTGTTCATATGATATGCGGGAAAAATTCCGGATTCCGCGCGCACCGAGCCTAATAATAACGGATCGCACTTTAGGTTCACCACATCTATAATATCCGTTCCGCGTAACCCGATTCTGTTTCGCGGTATATCCATAATCAGCGCAAACCATTTCTTATTGTTGCTGTGGCGGTACACCTCGAAATTCGGATTTTTGATCCACGGACAATCCGGCTCTATACCGTAAGTTTCCGCTATGTACTTTTTTAATTCCAAACGGTTCAATAGCTTATCCCCCTGACGAATTATTAAAACTATTATACTATAAAATCATAAAACAGTCTACTGCTATTACTCATGGCTTTTAATCAAGATTAAAATTTTTCTGTAATCCTCCGCTTTAATCTCCGTTCCGAATGCGGAGTTTACAGCGGCAATAAGCTGCTCGTCGCTCTGATTCTCCGCAAAGCAGGCGGACAGCTTTTCCGCAAAGCTTTCATCCCCTGATCGTTCATACAGAAAGAAGATATATAACGCCTGCGCTTCCTTTGTTTTCTCTGCCGTAAAGCCCCTTTCGGTCATAGCGGTTTCAATAGCTTTCATCGTATCCTCAACCGTCTGCAATTCAGCCTTTTCCTCGTCTGTCAGTTCCTCGGAAACAAAGCGTTTGAGATCCTCGGAGTCCATATCTGCGCTCATATTTAAAGCTGAAATAAATACCGCAATCGGCATTGCGATTACAACTATAATGCCGAGTGCCAACCCTATCACCGTTTTTCGGGATTTTTTATCGGTAAATACTGCAACGGCTACTTTTTTAAGTGCCGCCGCAACCGTTGCACTCATATGATGTCACTTCCTTTAATTTCAAAATCACCGCCCGCCTGCCTTTCCGAAGATAGCTGCCTTGTATTCGGGTGCGATGACTTGGAGCAAATATCTTTCGTTACCGCAGCGGTAGAGGCAAGTGCCTCGTTCCGGATACTTGATGAGCTCGAATTCGCTCGGCTCGACCTGCAAGGCGTCCATATACTCCTTCGGATTGATTTGTCCGGCATTGAACAGGAACTGGTGCGTCGGAATGGAAAACAGCGGCTTTGTAAACTCACGAATGGACGGAATCAAAAAGTCCTCGATATTCTGACTTGCCAGAATGACCGAGGAGTCCTTTTTGCGCACACGCTTCATACAGTTGCGCAGATATTCGATTGTAGTCATGTTCGAGAGAAAGAGGTACAGCTCGTCCACCGATGCCGCCGTGCCGCCTTTGCCGAGCAGTTCATTGCTCATGAAGGACAGGATATTGAACAGCATACAGTCTTTGAGTCGGCGGTTGGTATCCATAAGTCCCTTCACGCCGAACACGAGAAAGTTGGAGTCTGTGATGTTGGTGTGGCCGTTGAAGTATTTGCTTTCCGAGCCGACACACATGGAATGGATTCCGAGGCAGACCTCTTGGAGCGTTTCCTCTGTGTAGAGATATTTTCTCTGTTTGTCATAAGTCATAAATTCTTCTTCGCAGAGCTCATAAAAGTCCTGCATGACCGGAAAGTCCGAAGGCTTCTTTACGCTGTAATCTGTGGTATCGGTAATACCGAATCGGGCGTACAGCTTGGAGAGCAGGATTTCAATAGTGTCGATCTGCGAATCGGTGAAATCTTTGTAGCTGCGGAAGAAGTCCTTTAAAAACGCAATATGCTGTGAGAGCCGTGTCACTTTCCTAAACGCCTCCGGGCAGGCTATGCCTGCTGCCGATCCGCGCATCAGGTCTGTTTCTTCGCTAAACCCGTTCCCCGCGTCTGAAATATCATTCCAAACTTTAGGTTCTAATGGGTTTATGATGTATTCGCCTGACATAAAATCTATATAGCAGCCGTCGAGCGCTTTGCATAGATCCTCATACTCCGTTTCGGGATCGAGACAGATTATGCGCTTACCCGATTCACGGATATTTGTAAGTATAAGTTTGAGCAAATAACTCTTACCCTGACCGCTATTGCCGAGGATGAGGATATTGCTTGTAGTCTTGTCCTCGGCTCTGCGGTCGAAGTCTACGAGAATGTTAGAGCCGTATTTATCTTTCCCGATATATAAGCCGCGTGGGTCTGTCTTTCCGCTGAAATTAAACGGGTACATATTGGCGACCGAAGAAGCAGGCAGCACCCGTTCGTACTGCGCCCCGAACTGGTTTGCGCCCACGGGCAGAACAGAAAGAAAACCCTCTTTCTGCCGTAAGGTCAGCCTGTCAACGGAGATCTTGGAGCGAATCAGTTCCATAGCGATGTCACTCTGCAATTCCTTGAGCTTTTCCATACTCTTGGCTTTCAGTTCGATGAACACCGACACATGGAGTAACGGCTCTTTGTTCTTGCGGAGGTTGGCGAGAAGTTCAATAACATCCTGCAAATTGCCCTCGGCTTCAATGGTTTCGCTTACATCATTGCCGCCGCTTTTAAGCCTGTTGCGTCGAGTGGCATTTTGAATAATTTTACGCTGTTCCATAAATTCCACAAGTCTATGGTAAATGCGCAAGGTCACACCGTTGCGGTCGGCAAGCTGCGAGAGGATTGCCTGTTCCTCGGTAGACGGAGGATACTCGCGAATCGCCCACACGCAGCGGTAGCTGTCGCCGACGATATAATGGTCGGATAAAAATTTAACTGTGCCGGGCAGAATCATATCGAAGAAATCCTTGGTGCGGATTTCCTCTGCCTGCTCCGGCGTTAATACTTTCGGTTTTCTTTTGAGCATAATATTTTCCTTTCTGCCGTAAAAAAGATATAAAAAATCAGCCGTTCGGTAATTCCTGGACGGCTGACTGCTGTGACACTTTTTAATTTTACATAGTCGGCTGCATGCCCTCTGTTTCATCCTCGGATTCGGTTTCTTCAAGTCCGCTTGTAAGCGAAATTTCCGGCAATGCTTTCAAAAACTGTTCGGCATTCCGGTAGGCAATGCCGTCCTCGGTATCCTTATTTTCACCGAGATACAGCACATAGCGCCCCTCTAATGTGCCGAAGCGCGGAGTGGTAAGCGAGAGCATATTTTCATTGCGCAGATGCCTTGACTGCTCACTTACGCATTTATCACTGTGCTTTATTTCATATGCAGCGCAGCCGCGTTCGTTTCTTCCGTAGATAAGCATATCGTATTCGCCGGTTGCGAACTGGTATTTAAACACATCGTAATTTCTTCCGAGCGCTTTCATAGTTTCAAGCAGCACGATATCTTCAAGCATTCTACCGCGCACTTCTTCGAGAATACGGTCGGTGATGAATGTTTTTTCATCCTCCGTAAGCTGCCCGAAGGTTTCATCCTGCATCAGCGAATACACATGCGCCTGTGCCTGACAATAGCGCATACCGGGCTGAGTAAACAGTATGCGTTCTTCCTTTTCAAGCCCCATTTCGGCATTGCGGACAGGGCATTCCACAATCAGATCCATTGCTTTAAGATATTGCTTGATTTGCGTCAGATGTGACTGAGTAATTTCTATTTGCTGTTCTTCTTTATTACGAATACCGAGTAGCTTCATCATTTGTTCGGTAACAGCTTTGCGGTCTATATTGTCAAGAACGTCGGTACGCTTTTCCGGATCGCGTTCCTTGTGAAGATTTTTTGCAGATATACCAAGGTCGGAGGATACAAAATCTCTCGTTAATACCTCTTTTAAAAACTTATGGTTCATATCCTCAATAATGCGGTTTATGGCATTAGTAAGTTCTTTGGCAGAGTATAACTCATACAGCTTCCAAAAATATTTTCCATTTTCAAAGTATTCAAGCGAGTGTTGAATATTTTCGCAAATTGCCGTATCAATATATCTGCGTGTTGATTCATCATCACGAAATGATGCGTCCGCTGCCAATACATCGGGATCACCAAAGCTGATTTCACCGAGCCGTAATGTTCCGCCGTACCTGATATATTCGTCAATACTGTCAATTCCGAGCAAGCGGCTGTACTCTCTGAACGGAATAAATGTTGTATGAATCATACGCACACGGTCATACAATTCATTATCGTGTGCAAACCAAAAGCCGAGCGAATCTGTGCCGGAAAGAACAATTTTCATACCCATCATAGAATAGATATCCGAAAAAAGTGCGGCGGAATCAATAAAGTCTTTCATAAGGGTAACTTCATCAATAAAGGCGTAACGATAGCCGTTATCAAACATTTTGTCTAAATCCCGCGTGATTTGAGCCATTGTGTTTTCGGTATTCATTTTTGCATAAAAGCATTTGCCGAATTCTTCTTCAGACATTTCTGCAATAGTCTGTAACAACAGCGTTGTTTTTCCCGTTCTTCTCAAACCGTAAAGAGCGCATACACGCGTTCTGTCTGTACCGTGCAAAAATTTTTCGATTCTGCCGAAACAATCGCGTTTCTTAAAGCCCTTTACGGTTTCAATCATTTGGCGCAGATCGTCGCCGTAAACAATCTTGGTTTCATACACAATATTTTCCCCCTCGTTTGGGTAACGCAGTTGCAGCTCTTTCAGTCTTTCCTGAAGTGCCTTGCGTTCCTCTATTTGTTTGCGTATACTTTCCACATCGTCAGCACGGATATATTTACTTTTCAGTTTTCCGTTTTCACGCCATTGGCGATAATACTGTATTTTCCCCTTTATATTCTTCTTGGAGATATATCCGGGTGGCAGCTCCGCAATTCTTGACTCAACCCGCCGCCGTAATTCTTTTCCGTCAACCATGTGGATTTCACCTCTTAGTATATTATATCCCACAGATAACCTACAAGTCAAGAGGTTATCTGTTTGCTTTATAAATTTCTCGGCCGCCTGTTTTACTTTCTGCCGTAAAAAATCAGCCGCTGAGTATGTTTAGCGACCGATTTTTTCACAGCATATTCATTGTATAATCTTCGGCTATATCCCCCGCCACATCATCCTCTGCGGTATCCGCCTGAACCGGGCGCTCGGAGAGAGCCAACTGCCGCAGCGTTTCAATTCTTTTTTTAACCCCGTCGGTTATTGCGTTTATCCGGCTGTCGTCAATATATTCCTCTGCGCCGTCCGATGAAAGAATCTCTTTTATAACCCCGCCCACATCCGAAAGGCTTTCAAAATCTATCCACCCGAAATCCGAAACTAACTTTAACTGCTCACTGTGGTGATTTTTAAACGGCTTGCAAACAACATCTCTGCCGGAGTGTATCTTTGCCGGAATTTTATCATAGCCGAGTGAAGAACCGCTGTCATATATCGGTGCCATTCCTATCCATTCAAGCGTTTCGGCATTTCTGATTGCTCCGAAGTTATTAAGGTGTCTGTCTTCATTCGCAATAATGTAATCCAGAACTATCATACGGTCAAGAAACGGGACGACGCCCTTTATTCCGAGAGCCTCACAGCACTCTTTGAAATGCGTATATACCGAGGTATTATTACTTTTCTTCTTTGTCTGCAATATGCGCCATGCGGGTATAAGCTCCGTGGTTTCGTCTATAAAGTCCTCGCAAACGGAATACGGCGCGCCGTTATCCCACATCAGCGTGTACGGAATATGCGGGATGCTTAAACGCTCCATTATTTTTGCCGCTATAACCTCATTAAACGGCTGCTGTCTGAACGGATTGCTCCCGCCTTTGATAAGGCAGCGTTTTCCGTTTATAATTTTCCAACGCTTTTTCAGATTACCGTCCGAGGTGCTGTCCGGCGTGCTGAAATTAAGCGCGCCCGTTTTCCTTTTTCCACCGAACAGTATGTCGCCTATATCGTCGGAAAAATCGTTATTGAAGAAATTCACTTCGTCCCAATTAAGACCCGATCCGTCGGGGCATATCCAATATTGGTCGGAAAGGCTCAGTCCGTAACAGCGGACAAGCAGCATTTTCGTGCTCGGTATCTGCAAGGTTTCAAGCGCTTCTCTTATCCCCGAGCGGCTTGCCGGAATTGAGCGGTCGGTCCACCAATCATTTAAGGCTGCACGGTCGGCAGCACCGTCCTTAAACGACACGCCGACAGGTAAATGCTCCGGAGCATATATCTTATATATTTTCAGTATAAAACCCGCAGCGTTATCCACCTCGATTTCGGCAACCGGAATACGCTTATGCATAAAGGTGCATTTCAAGCTTATTGCCCCCTTTTCTCATTAAAGATATTTTATCACATTGCATATATAAAAATCAATTCAAATTTGAAAATACTGCTCCCCGTCAATATTCGGCATTGTATCTCCCTGCATACTCGCGTCAAAGTATAACGCTAAGATCCGTTTAATTTCCGGCTTTTTAAGCCTATGCACCTCAAAGCCCTCACCGGAGATTTTGCTTTCAATGCGGTTTGCGGTCTCAAATACCTGCTTTTCTTTCTGTCCTTTCAGTCGTGCAACAAAGAAAAACTGACGGGCGGCAGCCATTTCTACCTGAATGGTGTCGAGAAAGTCTATATCCTTTTTTATAAGCCTCTTTACCCTGCCGTTATCCTCTGCTTCAAGCCGAGCGGTCAGATAGGCTTTGTTATCGACAAAGCATTCGGATGAATCGGTGCAGACTATCTCAATATCCGGCAGAGCCGACAGCACCATCATAAGGCGGCGTATTTTCACTTCAATATTCGCATGTGACAACACCGATATATTGGTGGGAGCCACACGGAAAAATAGCAGTTCTCCCCTGCCGGTCATAAGCCCGTATTTTGTAAAGGTCTTAATGCCGATAAGCTCCTGTACCGAACGGCCTTTTTTCTGCTGTTTCATTGTCGTTACCTCCATTCAAAATATTGCTGTGCAGATATAAGGTATTTCACGGCGTAACGCATACGGTGGTATCGTCCATGCGAATAGTAAGAAAGCCGTAACAAAGCGTTACTGCGGCGGGCATAACCGTTTTAAGTTGCACCAATATGACAGCGGACAAAAGCACCGCTATCGCCAAAATCACAAAGTCCCTCATACTCCAAAGCCAGAGGTTGGCGGTGGCTTTGAGGTTCTGCGGGTAGATATATCTCGTCATTGCGTTATTCCCCCGTTCTCAATAGCTCTTGCTTCCTCGCAGAACTCCTGCGGCGTTTGTCTGTATTCTTCGCGGATTTTCTGCGTTATCATATCCTTGATGAGCTGCGATTCCGCGTCAGTCGGGACATAATCAAAATACACGCAGCCATCGAGCTTATCTATTTCACATTCAATGCGCAGTGTATCGGCATATGGGTCATATTTCCCATACATATTGAGCCATACATCATCCGTATCATTTATGTGCAATGCGAATTTCTTGTCTGCGTCAAACCAACACCTGAAAACTACGGTTATCTCGCTGCATATGTCACAGTCGACTTCCATATCCCGGTCAACCCCGAGCGTTTCTTTTGTAAACTCCGGCGTATCCATTTTTGTAATAACAGATACCGGTCGGTATTCCGCGTCGGCGTTATGGTTGCTCAGTTGCTCACGGATATGCTCCGCAAGCTGATCTGACAAAAAGTTGCCGCATACCGCTTTTGCCTGTTCATGGATAATTCCGAGGTATTTAAGTCCCGCCCCGTAACGGGAGATGAGCTTATCATAGGTCATATCCTCGTTTAATGACGGCTCAAATATACCGTAATCTCCGTACCAGCCGGCATACTGCTCGTTTTGCGGAATATCCGCCGCGTCCTCATATGCGGCAATTATCTTAAATGCGTCCATACCGTATTTCTTTGAAAATTTGTTTGCCTCTTTGTAATATTCCATAATACTCCCTGCTTTCAAACAGCCTTTGCCACGCCGCGGGTAAGATTTACCGCCGTAGTCGTGGCGTGAACAACACTCATCATATTAACCCTTACAGAGCTGTCCAGTCCAAAGGTCTGCGCTATCTTCGGCACTTCGTCCGCCGCAAGCATAATTCCGAGCCCCATCAGCATATTTGACGAAAAGGTTATAAGTCCGAGGTAAAGCAGGGTTGTCTGCAAAAACGCCGTAAGGCAGATAGCTATTACCTGCTTGCACCACTGATTAAAGCCGTCCGCATATCCCCTCGGTACGCTGAACATATACAGCGCGCCTACCGACATTTGTATAAGCAATATTCCGCCGCGCTTTATGTTGGCGAAAAACACCTTTATAATACAATACGCGAACGCAACCAATGACAGCGTATTGAAAAGACTTATGTTAGCCTCTATGTCCGTTAAGAAGAAATTTGTAAGCGCGGATAAGCTAAGCTCCGACAGTCCCGTGCTTTTAGTTCCGGCAGCTAATGCGGCTAAATCCCGCGAAAATATGTTTTGCAGTGTTATGCAGAACTTATACAGTTCCACAGGCAGTACGCCTATAAGGGAGCAGGCAAAAAAGCCCTTTAAAATATTAAGCGCGGCAGTCTTTATATTCGCCTTTCCGCACTGGTACTCTATTGCGGTATCAAACACGGCGACAACCGTTCCCGCAGCGAACAAGGACCACCCGAAAAGCCCGAACAGCTTTACCGTCGCCTTTACCCATTCAAGCCCGAACATATCCGCGCCCATATTTCCCATAAGCTCAAAAAATTCCGCAACGGCGCTGTATACCGCAAGATATATCCATTGCAGCATTTTGTCAAAAATAAAGCCGGACATTTTTTCACTCAGTCCGGCAAAAAGGTCGTTTAACCAATTCAGAATATTTCACCTCCGAAAAAGTTCCGCCGGATTATCGGTCCGGCGGTTCAAGCTCTTCTTTCATTTTCATTCCGTGTATAACGCCTATGCGGTATGCCTCGGTCTGCAGAATATTCGTTATATCCGAATGAGTATCCCTGTACTGCCAAAGCAGTTCCTTTTGTTCCTCTGTCAGCGCACCTTCAAGCCTTGCGGAATACAGCGCCAATTCTTTAGCTTTAAGCTTATATTCCGGGTTGTTGGATGTTACATCCTCTATTGGGTGCAGCTGACCTGAAAACAGTTCCTCAAAAAATTTCACCCGAACTTCCTCCTTTCTTCAAGCACAACAACATACCACATATTTTGCGGAAAGTCCAGAGAAATAAACTCAAATAACAGACCAGATATACAGCGGTGCGGTAAGGCAGAAAATAATGCAGGCAAAAAGGATACAAGGCGCCGCAAATTCAAACTGTCCATGCTTCCTATAATCGAAATACGCTGTTCCGACCTTTACAAAGAACAGAATTGCGAGTATCATATCGCACACGGGAAAGACCACATTATTAACAACAGTCTGAATCTGACCCTTGGCTGCGTTCCAGGTATTCTCAATAGCTCCCGCCACATCGCCCGCCGCGAATACGGTTACCGAAAACACAGACAAAACCGCCGCCGCAAGCAAAACACAGAAAAGGATTTTTGCCGTTTTCTTAATCATATTTTTTACCTCCGATTACTTTCATAATTTCTTTGTCCGACACATTACGGACGCGGATATTTAAGTTTCTGCAGAACTGTATTTCATTCTGCATACCGCCTGTAACGGTATCCCCGAATACCCACATTTCATCACAGAACCATAAAAGCGCAAGTCCTGCCGATATACCCATTTCCCGTTCCGCGGGCTTTGCGTCGTCAAGGCACTCCGCGTAAAAATGCGGCACGACCGGAGCCGTACCGCACCTTAAAGCATATTCGGTGTACCGTCTTACTTTTTTAAGGTTTTCTTCCGTATTTCCGCCGAGAGGAGCGCAGATATACACGCACTTCATCATTCGTCGTCATCCTTTCGGGATTTAATACGGATAATGCCTGCGGATATAACCCCGCCGAGCGCAACGGCGGCAAGACCTATCCAAAAGTCGAGTTTTGAATTGTCACCTGTTTTCGGAGCGGGAATATACGGCGCAGGCGGCACGGTAAGCGTTACGGTCTGCTCGGTATCATCAATATCCGCATGAACCGCAAGCTCCTCTCCGTCACAGTATAAGGCTTCAAAAACCACAATATCCGTCTGGCGGTTTATGCACCTGCCGTCAAAGGTATAACGCACAATTACTTCTCCCTCCGCTTTTTCGGGTGTAAAGGTTATTTCGGCGGTAATTTCTTTTCCGTTTACAAGCAGCGCCGCACCTGTGGATTTGTCCATAAGTATGCCCTTTACGGCGTATTCCCTGCCCGGTATAAGGTGACTATAATATACAGTATCTTCAACCGTGATTTCGCCGTCTGCAGCTGCGGTTTTCTCACCGTTTACGGCGGCCTTTGTCCGGATTTCCGGGACGCGGTTATTTACAACCTTAATTTCTATTTCCTGTCCGTTATTATTTATTAAAACGGAATAAATTTCATCGTTCGGCAAGTACCCGTTTTCGGGTTTAAGCTCCTTAATTATCCAACTGCCGTAAGGAATGTTGCTGAATGTAAAAATACCGTCCTTATCTGATTCGGCGGTTAAAATCGCATTCGTATAGGTAAATTCGGTTTCATTACCGCGGAAAAGCCCGAATACCGCGCCCGCAATTACGCTTTCGGTTTCACGGTCGATTTTTAAACCCTTTACAGAGCCGTAAATGATGTTGTTTTTAATAGCTTCGCCGCCGTTCACCTTAATTTTTACAAGTGCGGTTTTCTGCCCTGCATACTCAAACGAAACAGGATATTTTTCATCCGACAGAATATATCGTCCGTCTGTTGCAATTTCCTTTACATATAGCCTTGCGCCTACGGGAATATCTGTTTTAAAGGTCAGCTTGCCGTTTTCATCACAGCCTGCGGTTTCAAGCAAAGCGTCTGTCGGGATAACCGAGCCGTCAGCCGCGGTCATTTTCTCCGCCGCATACAGCCCGAACTGCACCGATGAAATTTCGCCGTTTTCTCCTATACCGAAAGCACTGTCTTTTTCAAGCAGCTTTTCAAGTGAAAGCATTGCCTTTTGGCGCTCGTTATATAATTCTATCGCCGTTTCGGTCACCTCTACGGTTTCTCCGGCATAGGTCAGTTCAACAGATTTCGCTTCATCATTTAATACTATACCGTAAGGCGCTTTTATTTCTCTTACGGTGTATTTTCCGAGATACAGCGGTCTGCTTTCCGCATTGCCTTTTTTGTCCGTTGTAACGGTATCTACCGCCGTTCCCTTTGCATAGCGGAGCGTGCCGTCAGGCGTAATAATATCCTCGGCGGCAGTAATCTCATAAACCGCGCACGCAAGACCCTTGTTTGCAAAAACGGGTTGGTACACACCGTCAGACTTATTAACACTCTCAAACACTTCGCCGTTTTTCTGTAACCGGATAATACCTTTCTGCGGCATATTACGCTTTTCAACGGTTACTACCGTTTTACTGCCGTCAATTTTAAATGCCACAGGCTCGGTGTTCAGCACATACCCGTATGCCGTGCATTGCTCTGTAATTTCGTAATTACCGTAGGGCAGCTT
>ERZ834769.1821-NODE-1821-length-17314-cov-2.794021_pt1 | contig 17314 bp, 13 predicted proteins | sample MGYA00519690_ERZ834769 | MGnify/ENA primary metagenome ERZ834769 (study PRJEB31850, sample SAMEA3708760) | human gut metagenome | biome: human gut; feature: human-associated habitat; material: faeces | place: China | collected 2014 ... | reverse complement strand
CCCACGAGGAAACAGCCGTCGCAGAATTTATAAAAATCGGGCAGAACCTTGTCGATGGGCGGCGCTCCGACGAGATCTTCGTCGCGGATTCCCGTCAGATTGATTATTTCGGGGGAAAGCCGATCGGGACACGCCACAAACGAGGAAAACTTTTCCGCGACGTCTCCGTTGACGAGCTTCACCGCGCCGATTTCGATGATCCGATCCATTTTTCCCATGGAGGGCTGATTGTTCAGGCCCGTGGTTTCGAGGTCGAAAACGACGAAGGTATTATTTTTGAGGTCGTCGGGCTTTTCCAGACGGTCGAAAAATCCCGCCTGCGTATAATCGACGTAAGGCTCGGGAAATACGGTGCGGTAAACGGCGGGGACGGGTCTTCCCTTTCGCGCCTCGGGAAGGAATCCTTCGGGCTGAGTGCCGTAATTGATTCGCTTGGCAGTATAGGAAATGCTGCCGTTATACGATTCGTTCGCGCCGCTGAGCACCACCCAGTCGCCCACCTTCAGCTCGCGGATTTTTTCCACTGTGGCCTTTTTGGGAAAATAGGTGACGCGCATGCTGCCCGTTCCGTCGGAAACGGTCAGCGAAAAACGCACTTTTTCCACTTCCTCGCCCGTCTTTTCGTTCTTTTTGGTATAAGCTCTTTCCTGTAAATAGGTAATCGCGCCGCAGAGGGTGAGGTCGTCGTTTTCCTCGCTGCCGCAGTCCGCGATATAGGCGGCATATTTCGGTACGGCGTCCGCGCCGTCCAGACGCCTGAAGTTGCAGACGGGGAAAAATCGGGTCGTCTGTACGTATTCTTCGCCGTCGTCCGCGGGCAATTCGTCTAAAGATATCTCCTCGCGTTCCTTTTCCACAATGCGCACATTGCCGTAAAATGCGCCGCAGAAAACCGAACGGAGGTACGCGCTGACCTCGTCGAGGATCTTCCCCGAGGTGAAAAGAGACTGTTCCCCCGAGGCCACGTCGAAGCAAAAGCTGGCGCCGCTGGAGAGCAGCTCGATGGAGATATCCTCTTCCTTCAGAAAGGCCGCCGCCGCGGGAAAACGCGAATTCATAAATTCGTATATCCGCTTTTTCAATATTTCCGCGTCGGGCACCCGCTTGGTGATTTTCACGCGCGGGGAGAAGGCGGCGGGCAGATATTTTCCCGCAATCCGCCGCGCGGCTTCCTCCTCGGCGGGCGCATATGTCTTGTCCGTAATCAGCGAAAATTCCGCCGTCATATCCCGCTTGGAGACGGAAATTCCCGTCAGTATAGCGTTTTGCAGGCCGCCCAGCGCGCGGATCTCGTTTAAGTATTCTTCCGTTTTATTCGTTTCCATCTTGTGATATTTTTATTCTATGTCTGTTTTTCTGTTCTTTAAAACTCTTGCCGGCCTAACACTTTTTCCAGGTCTGCCTTGGCTACCATATAATCGTAAATGGCCTGGTTGAAATTCAGTTTCGCCTGTGTCAGCGCCAATTCCGAATCGTTCATTTCGAGCAGGGTCCCGGCTCCTGTGTCATAACGTTTCTGTGAGATCATATAACCCCGTTCAGCCTGTTCCACGCCTTTCTGTGAAGCGTCGAACCGTTTGACGCAGGTATTCATGTTATCGATGTATTGCTTGATCGCCAGTTGCAGGTTACGCTGCGTATCCTCTCTTTGCAGGCTCAGCTGTTCGAGCGAATTCCGGGTCTGCTTGATTTTGTAGAACTTGCTGCCGCCGGAAAAGATCGGAATGGACAGGGTGACGCCGACCATAGAGTAGGGGTTCCACATATAGTCCTTGAACTTGAAGTCGTTGTTCATGGCTGTCCACTGATACAGGCCGGTAAGCGACAGTGTCGGCAGGTAGTCGAACTTCTGCATGGTCAGCGTCTTATCCAGTTGCTTTGCCTGCAAATCCATCTGTTTCAAGTCCGTATTATTAGCCAGAGTCGTGTCGGTCGAGAGGAAATCCCCGAACAAATCCTTTTCGAAGTCGGTCAGTTGCCCTTCGCATTCGATGTTGATGTCCAGGTCCATGCCCAGCAATGCCTTTAGTTGCCATTTGGCAAGAACCAGTGCGTTTTCAGCCTGTAGCATATTGGGTTCGCTGTTCTTCACCGTGACGTTGGCACGTATCAGGTCATATTCGGCAACGGTTCCCTGTTCGAACTTACGCTTGATATCCAGGTAATTTTCCATCGCATTGTCATAGCTTTCCTTGAATACACGATATGAATCGTTGGCAAGGAGTACGCCGTAGTAGCCTTTCTTTACCTGGTTGACCATCGCGATTTTGGAGGAACGCGCCTGTTCGATAGCCAGTTCCACGTCGACAGCCGAGATGCTCAGGCTCTTCCAGAGGGCGGCATTGACGATCGGCATCGAAGCGTTGAAGCCGAGGTTCCAGTTGTTGTCGCGTCCCACTTCGATCCCTTCATCCATATTCGGCATGTCTTCCATGCCGGGTATTTCGGTGCTTCCCATGTCGAAACCGTCCATATACATCACCTGCTTTTTCAGGGTCCGGTTGTAGTCGGCTGCAAAACTGACTTGGGGGAATAGGGCGGCATAGGAACCTTTCTGCGCATATTTTTTCTTCTGGATTTCCTTATTGGCCACTTTAACAGTGGGGTTTTCACTCAACGCGATCTCCAGGGCTTTCCCGATGTCGAGGACCAGCGTGTCCTGGGCTTTAGCGGAGGTGAAGACCAGAGAGGGCAGTAACATCATCACCACCCACATCATCTTTTTAGTAATTAAGATTTGTCTCATTATAAAATAAGTAAATTTGATTTTTTATAAGATCATTCGTTCAATCTAATTGCTTCTGTGTATATTTCAATAAATAGCGGTCTAAAATGGCAATACCTTTTTCTGTAGAGATTCCCCGAAGGAAGGTATAAAGAATCGTATTGAACACTTCAGCCACGGAATGATTGGAAAGGGCTTTGGGCGGACGGATCATCTTCGCCTGCTCTTTCGCCAGCAAAGCTACAATCTCGAAGTTGATATTCGGTTGAAAAACACCTTCTTTTGCTCCTTGTGACAGTAGTTTTATACATTTTTTCAAAAACCGGGACTTTTCTTCTTCTGTTTTTTGTAATGCTTTCGGATAACGTTTCAGGTCATCATAGAATTTCCGGTTGAACCAACGGGGACGCTTCATAAGCTCTTCATAGAAAAGCAATGCAACTTCAAGAGCTGTTATCGGCTCGGATTCGAGTTGCTTTATGGATTGCCTCATTTGGGCATAATTCAGGCTTATGCATTCTGTCAGCAACGTTTCCTTGTCTTCGAAAAGCTCGTAAAGAGTCCGTTTGGATACACTCATATTATGAGCGATGTCATCCATACTGACATTCTTTATCCCGTGTTCGGAAAACAGATCGAATGCCGTTAACATTATTTGTTCTTTTATGATCATCGATTTTAATGATTACTTTTTATACGATCAGATGCTGCAAAGGTCTGTCTAATTTGAAAAACTAAAAAGGTTTATTCTGTTACGGAATTGGTCGAAAACGAATGATAATGGCCTTTTTTATTCCTAAAAAACCGTTATTCATTGGTAAAAAATGAAACATCTTACTGCCTGTTAAAAAAATGTTTACCTTTGCAAGTGCACGATTAGTAAATATGTAGAGATGGAAAAACTTCCTATTATAGAATTGGCGGAGCTTAACAAAGGTATTGTTTTCCGCGATAGTTTTCAAGGCATTTTTTCGATTGCAGATCTGGACGGAAGTGTGGATATCGGAGATCCTGATGCGCCTGAGCGTTTTGCCCCGATGCGATTGGATGCGCTTTTAATGGTGCTGACTTTTGAGGGTACGCTTGAACTCTGTTTGGATTATGTGCCTTATACGGTCAATCCGAATAGTTTTATAACGATTATGCCTACGCATGCGGTTCAGCTTGACAAGATCAGTAAAGATTTCAAAGGCCGCTTGCTGATTGCGGCTAAAGAATTTCTGGACGATTGTAAACCGAACGGAGGCAACCGGTCCCAGGCGATTGCGAACTATATGGAATTTCGCAAGAATCCTTGTACGGAGCTCGAACCGGAAGAAACGGCAACACTGGCCGGCAGCATACAGGTAATACGTGAAAAAATGAGGGAACGTACTCATTTCTATCAAAAAGAGCTGGTGCAGAACGCTTTCATCGGCTTCCTGTTGGAATTGGGAAATATAATGTTAGGAAAGAAAGACCGCTTGATCCGGCCGAGCCTTTCCCGTAAAGAAGAATTGTTCGAGCAATTCCTGCAATTGTTGTTCGAGCATTGCAAGGAGCAGCATGTGGTCACTTTTTATGCTGAAAAGTTATTTATCACGCCGCAATATTTGTCGTTGATCCTGAAAGAGTTGACAGGCAAGTCCGCTAACAAGTGGATAGACGATGCCCTGATCGTCGAGGCAAAGATCCTTTTGAAAGCCCCGCAGGCTACTGTCCAGCAGGTTGCAGATATCCTTCATTTTTCCGACCAGTCGACTTTCGGGAAATTCTTTAAGAAACATATGGGGATTTCACCGATGGAGTACCGTAAGTCCTGAAACAGGCGGTACTCCGGTTTTTCTTACCTTTTACTGAACTTATACCAGTTGATCAATTCGGATATGCCGTAGACCAGGCAAGCGACCCCGAAGATCACAAATGTGTTGGCCGCTGCTCCGAACGGGTAGGCGAGGATCATAACCCCTGTTATCAGGATCAGGGACGGTAGGATATAAAATCCATAAGGGACTCTGCTCCATTTACGGGCGGAAACCAGTGATATCAACTGCTGTGCACCCGCAATAACCAGTAAAGCCCCTAAAATATACATTAATATACTAACGAAAAATTGCGGCATGAGCACTAACCATGCCCCGAACAGGATACTGCCCGCTCCGTCGATCGGAAACATCGGACTCGGCTCGCCTTCCACTTTTTCACGGGTGAAGTAATTTAAGAGCGAGAATAATCCGGGTATGATAAAACAGATCCCGATCGTTATCACCAGATAAGTAACGGCCGCCTCCGGCCAAAGAACCAATACAAGTCCCAATACGATCGCAAATATGCAACGCAGGACTGAACCATTTAAACCTTTCATGCTTTCTTCTATTTTAGAATATCATTTCTTATGTAACAACGAAGATACGCTATTTTCTATTGAAAAAGAAAGAAAAAAGGGACGCGATGCCTTCTTAACCTATTTTCTTTCCCTGTTATTCTATCTGGGTTGCCCTACTATTCTGTAATCGGCGGCGCTGATTTTATAATCAGTGCCGCCGATTATAAAGTTGGCGCCGGTGATTTTATAATCAGCGGCGGTGATTACAGAAAAGTAGCCGAGGCAACAAGAAACATTAGGCGTATAAACAATCTTTTGATGCGGTCGCCCCGTCAAATATATTCTTACCCCTTGCCATGTGGATGAAAATATGTAACTTTGCAGTTTTGAAATGCGAGTGTGCAATTAAAAGATAATTAAAATATTACTATCGTGGCAGATACAAAGTACATCTTCGTTACGGGCGGCGTGGTCTCTTCATTAGGTAAGGGAATTATTGCCGCATCATTGGGTAAACTACTTCAGGCAAGAGGTTACAAGGTTACCATTCAGAAATTTGACCCCTATATTAATATCGATCCGGGTACGTTGAACCCGTACGAACATGGGGAATGTTATGTTGCCGTAGACGGACATGAAGCGGATTTGGACCTCGGACACTATGAACGTTTCCTGAACGTCCAGACAACCCGCGCAAATAACATCACTACAGGGCGCATTTATCAGAGCGTTATTAACAAAGAACGTAAAGGGGATTACCTGGGAAAGACCGTTCAGGTGGTCCCTCATATCACGGACGAGATCAAGCGCAATGTGAAATTGCTGGGAAATAAATACAAATTTGATTTCGTGATCACTGAGATCGGCGGTACGGTTGGCGATATCGAATCTCTTCCGTTTATCGAAAGCGTACGCCAGTTGAAGTGGGAACTGGGTAAGAATTGCATATGCGTACATCTTACTTATGTGCCTTATATCGCTGCGGCAAAGGAATATAAGACAAAACCGACACAGCATTCCGTAAAACAACTCCAGGAGTTAGGCATTCAGCCGGATGTCCTGGTGCTGCGTACCGAACATGAATTGAGTTCTAATATCTTAAGTAAGGTAGCCCTGTTCTGTAACGTCGCACAGGATGCCGTTATACAGTCGATCGACGTTCCGACGATCTACGAAGTGCCGTTGGTATTGCAGCGTCAGAAGATGGACGAAGTGATCCTGCGCAAAGTCGGGCTGGAAGTCGGACCGACGCCGGAGATGAAACCCTGGCATCAGTTCTTGCAACGCAAGGTAGACGCTACCGAAACTGTAAAGATCGGCCTGGTCGGCAAATATGTCGAATTGCAGGATGCTTATAAGTCGATCGACGAATCTCTGTTGCAGGCTGCTATTTATAATGACCGTAAGTTGGATTTGCATTTGTTCCATTCCGAAAAGCTGAATGACGGCAATGCAGCCGAACTATTGAAAGATATGGACGGAATCCTGATTGCTCCGGGATTCGGACAACGTGGTATTGAAGGAAAATTTGCCGCATTGAAATACGCTCGTGAAAACGATGTCCCTTGCTTGGGTATCTGTTTGGGGATGCAGTGCATGGTGATCGAATTTGCCCGCGACGTGATGGGACTGACGGAAGCCAACTCGACCGAAATGGAACCGAACACTCCGTATAAAGTGATCGACCTGATGGAAGAGCAGAAGAACGTAACCAATATGGGAGGCTCGATGCGTCTGGGTGCATACGATTGCACATTGAAGAAAGGTTCCAAGGCTTATGAAGCGTATGGACAGGCACATATCCAGGAACGCCATCGTCACCGTTTTGAATTTAACAGCGAATATCGCGATCAGTTCGAAGCCGCCGGCATGATGTGCGTAGGCGAAAACCCGGAATCGAACTTGGTTGAAGTAGTTGAGATCCCAGCCTTGAAATGGTTTGTAGGTGTTCAGTTCCATCCGGAATATAACAGTACGGTCGTTAATCCTAACCCTCTTTTCGTTAGCTTTGTAAAAGCGGCAGTTGAAAATAAAAAATAAGAATTATAGATGGATAAAAACACGATAATAGGTTTCCTGCTTATTGGACTTGTCTTGATCGTATTCACCTGGTTGAACAAACCTACTCCGGAGCAGATGGAAGCGCAGCGCCGGATGCAGGATTCGATCGCCCGGATAGAATATGCAAAGCAACTGGAACAGCAGAAAGAATTGAATAGTGAAGCAAAGGCAGAGAATGAACTGGCTGGTTTGCCTGACTCTGTGCGGATCGCCCGTTTACAGAATAGTTTCGGAGTGTTTGCCGATGCGATGGTAGGAGAGGATGGTTCCACTGTTTTGGAAAACGAGCTGATCGAAGTCCGTTTGGACAATAAGGGAGGACGTGTCGGATATGTCCGCCTGAAAAAGTACGATAATTATAAAGGTGAACCTTTAGTGCTTTTTGATGAAAAGGATTCGAAGTTCGATTTTACATTGGTAACGGCTGATAACCGCGTGGTCAATACCGGCGATTTGTATTTCACCCCTGTAAAAGGGAGCGATCCCAATAGCATTACCATGCGCTTGAACACTGGCGAAGGCAGCCATCTGGACTTCATGTACACCTTGAAACCGGACGATTATATGTTGCAGTTCTCTATCAAGGGAACCGGTTTGAACGGTGTCCTGTCGCCGGGTACGACTGCTTTGGACCTGCTGTGGCAGCAGAAGATAACGCAACAGGAAAAAGGTCGTAAGTTTGAAGACCGTTATGCGACGGTGTACTACAAATTTATGGCAGACAATGTGGAATACCTGAGCGAGACGAAAGACGACAGCAAGCAATTGTCCGGCCGTTTGAAATGGCTCGCTTATAAGGACATGTATTTCTCCTCTATCCTGATTGCCGGGAACAACGGTTTCGAGTCGACGACCATCGATTCGAAGATGCTTCCCGAAAACGGCCCTTTCCTGAAAGAATACAAAACAACGACATCCGTTCCCTTCGACCTGAAAGGAAATGAAACGACGGATTTGCGTTTCTATTTCGGCCCTAACCAATTCTCGCTGTTGAAGTCCTTTGACGACAACGTGGAAAAGGCCGACCGGCTGGATCTGGAAAAGATTGTTCCGCTGGGCTGGGGCATTTTCCGCTGGGTGAACCAGTATTTTGTCATTCCGTTGTTTAATTTCCTCGGACAGTTTATCCATAGCTACGGCTTGCTGATCTTCCTGTTGACGGTTATTGTGAAACTGATCTTGTTCCCGTTGACCTATAAGTCTTATATGTCATCAGCCAAAATGCGCGTATTGCGTCCGCAGGTGGAAGAGATCAATGCAAAATATCCGGGACAGGATAAAGCGGTGGAACGCCAGCGTGCGACGATGGAACTGTATAGCCGTGCCGGTGCAAGTCCGATGTCGGGATGTATTCCGATGTTGTTGCAGATGCCGATCCTGGTTGCCCTGTTCATGTTCTTCCCGTCGGCTATCGAATTGCGTCACCAGAGTTTCCTTTGGGCGCATGACTTGTCTACTTATGATGCGATAGTGAGCTGGAATACATACATCCCTATTATTACGCCGTATTTCGGCAACCATATCAGTTTGTTCTGTTTGCTGATGACCGTGACGAACATCATTTATACGAAATTCAACATGGATCAGACGAACACCGGGCAGCAACAGATGCCGGGCATGAAAGCAATGATGTATATGATGCCGTTGATGATGTTGGTATTCTTCAACCAGTATGCATCCGGTCTGACTTACTATTACTTCATCTCTACCTTGATCACGATCCTGCAGACCGTCATCTTCCGTTATACGATTAACGAAGACAAACTGTTGGCCAAGCTGGAAGCAAACAAGAAGAAGCCGATGAAGAAATCCGGTTTTATGAAGCGTCTGGAAGAAGCTCAGAAAGCACAACAGGCAACTCTTGAAAAACAGAAACAGCAGAGAAAGAACAGATAAGATTGCTTTTCGGAGCAGTTTGCCATAGAGATAACAGGCAAGGAACGGATTCGAGTTCTTTGCCTGTTTTTTTGTTGTTTGTGTAAAGCTTGATTTTCGACGCTTGGAATTAAAAAAAAATCGGATTACGGGATTGTTTATTACAGAATGTTTGTACATTTGTGACCATCTATCGGTAAGCAGCGAGTTGACGAACCTATTGATGACAGGAACTTACATAGATCGCTTCATTGTGGAGTGTTTAGGATTGTTATAGGGTATAAATTTATCACGGATGGCAAAAAGAGAAGTTCTTTTGCAAAGCGTCGCTGCTGTTATATTCGGCTTGATGTGCTTTGCTTTTTTCAGGTTTGTGTATCCTTCTGGCTTTTTTCAGAAAGAACAAGCTGAAGGATTGTTCACGTTAGGGTCTTTTGTTTCTTATCTGACTAAGCCGGCATGGCTGGTTTGTTACAGTGGAAATGTACTGATGGCTTTTGGCGGGCCGTCCGGCGCACCTTTCCTGATCACTTTGATTTTACTTTTCGAATGGTGGCTTCTGACTTTGGTTCTGAAGCGTTTCAATGTCGGCGGGATGGCGTCGTTGTATGCTTTTCTTCCGGTTATGCTGGAATGGGGAGGGTATTGCTATCCGACTTACCTGTTGCGTTCTATTCTGGCGACGATAATCGCTCTTTCCCTCTTTTTGGGATATACTTGCATTAAGAATAAATGGTTGAGCGTGCTGACCGGGTTGTTGGCATTGCCGCTTATCTATTTTCTCGCAGGCAACCGGCTTAATTTCTTTGTGCTGTTGATCCTTTTTTATGAGACGGGCAAAGAACCTAAGCGTTGGTTGTATTGGGGCCTGCTCTTGGTGACAGGTGTTTTTATGCCGGTTTGGATGATGCATTTTTATTCACTGACACAAGAGCAGGCTTATTTATATCCGCATAACGGATTGCCGTCTTTCTTTCCACCGCTTCTGTTTTGCTTCAGTCTTCTGTTTTTGCAGATAAGGAAGTTCCGGGATATGCCGATCCGCGTCTTGCCCGTTATTGTCACGGTTTGTATATTGTTGGCACTGCTGGGAATTTTTATTTTCCTGATTGCTGATTTCTAAGGAAGACTAAGGCTTTTTCCATATCTTCCGGCGTATCGATGCCGATCGTTTCTTGTCGGGTGATCCCGACTTTGATCTTGTAGCCGTTCTCCAGCCAGCGAAGTTGTTCCAGGCTTTCGGCCAGTTCCAGAGGAGACTGGGGCAGCTGCGTGATCTCTTTTAAGATGGCGGCGCGGTAAGCGTATAGTCCGATATGCTTGTAATACGTGTGGTTCGGAAGCCATTCGGTGTATTGTTTGCCTCTCAGATAAGGAATGATCGAACGGCTGAAGTACATGGCTTCGTTATTTTTGTTCAGAACCACTTTCGGAGAATTGGCATTAAACAAAGTCGTTTCAAAGTCATCATCCGGGCGGAATGGTTTGACCAGGGTGGCGATTTGTATGCTGTCATCAATGAAACAGGACTTTAATATTTCGATCTGTTCCGGCTGGATGAAAGGTTCGTCACCTTGTATGTTGACAACTGTGTCGTATCCGTTTCCTATTTTACAGTACGCTTCATAACAACGGTCTGTGCCGCTTTTGTGTTGGTCGGAGGTCATGACGACATTCCCGCCGAAAGCCCGGACAGCCGCTTCTATGCGGCTGTCGTCTGTCGCTACGCAAACTGCGTCGAGCACATCCTGCACTTGTTCGTACACTCGTTGGATCATCGGTTTCCCGGCCATGTCGGCAAGCGGTTTCCCTGGGAAGCGGGTAGAGGCGTAGCGTGCCGGAATTATTCCTATAAACTTCATGATTTATGAATTATAATTTATGATTTCTGATTGTCAGTTATTGACTGTTTTCCCTTCGCTCAACCGGAGAACCTTCTCGTGCTCTCCGACAATCCATACAATATCCCCTTCCTGGAAAACGGTTGATGGAGCCGGGTTTTTAATGGAAGTTTCACCTCGTTCGATACCGATGACCAGGCAGGCCGACTTGTCCCGTATGCCGGATTCCAGGATTGTACGCCCGATCAGGTGCGAGCCTTCGGCAATGGTAAATTGTTCCATATTGACTTCATGAGTCGTCTGTTCCTTCTTGCTCTGGGCTTTTTTATACCGTTCTACCAGATATTGGCGGAAATGTTCGAGATCGTCATCTGCACCGACCACTACCAATTTGTCAAATGGATAGAGGCGTTCTTCTCCTCCCGGTATATTAATCCGCTGTTCTCCCCGGATAATTGTCACGATGTTGACATTGCACTTCTGGCGGAAGTTGAGTTCTTTCAAGGTTTTCCCCATGCTGGGAGAGTTCTGCTTCACTTCGAAGTCTGCCAAGTGAAGATCGCGTTCCAACAGGTGATTGGCAAACCGTTGCTTGATCGGGGCTTTCCGTTCGTTTTCCAGTTCGCGGGCGGACAGGTTGCTGAAGAAATGCCGTTCCATCAGGATCGATTGCCTTTTCAGGCGTTTAGATAAAATGACAATAACTATGACGGTCGCAGCGATTGCCAGCACGATGCCGACTGCGGCATTCAGCAAACGGGCGACGGGCAACATGACCAGCCCTATACATAATATAATACGTAAAATAATCAATGAAACCAACGGTCCCCGGTTGTATTTGCTATCCAGCCATAATTGCTGGAATTCTGCCGAATGATTCTTCTTCATCATGATCGCGCGCAACATCGGAGCGATCAATAGCAGGATCAGGAAGAGGGAGATAATCGCTCCCCGTATGCCGGTGATCTCTTTCATGATGAAAGGAGCGACAAACTGAAGCCAGATGAAAATCAGGACCAGCGTGACGGCTGTGTAAGTGCCGACAATGCGGGTCAATGCCTTCAGCAGTTTGTTCCAGGCGCTTTTCTGATGAATCGTATTTGAACCCGAAGAATATCGCTCCAGAAACTTCATCCATGATTTCGGTATGAGCTTGTCTATTACCCGGTAAGCCGGTTCTGCGACGCGGATCATGTAAGGCGTGAAGAAAGTCGTAATTACTGAGACCGCCACAACAATCGGATAGAGGAAATTATCGGTTACGCCTAAAGACAGCCCTAAGGCGGCGATGATAAAAGCGAATTCACCGATCTGCGCAAGTGAGAAACCCGATTGTATCGCTATTTTAAGCGGCTGGCCGGATAGAAGCACTCCGAAACCGGCAAAAAGTATTTGCCCGATCATAACGACTAATGTCAGGATCAGGATCGGAGTTTTGTATTGCCACAGCAAGGCCGGATCGATCAGCATTCCGACAGAAACAAAGAAGATCGCTCCGAAAAGGTCTTTTACCGGCTTTATGAGGTGCTCGATATGTTCTGCGTCGATGGTTTCGGCGAGGATTGAACCCATGACGAAGGCTCCCAGTGCAGAAGAAAATCCGGCTTTCGTCGCAATCATAACCATTCCCAAGCATAGTCCCAGGCTGACGATCAGCAAGGTCTCGTCGTTGAGGAAGGTCTTCGCTTTCTTCAGGAAAGACGGAATCAGGTAGATGCCGATAACGAAACAAAATAGCAGGAATACGCCTAACTTGACCACGCTGTTGAGCAGTTCCATCCCTTCCACATGCTTGCTGACAGCCAGCGTGGAAAGCAAAACCATCAGTAAAACGGCAAACAGGTCTTCGACAACAAGGATTCCGAAAACCACTCCCGCAAACCGCTGGTTGCGCAGTCCCATATCGTCGAACGCTTTGAAAATAATGGTTGTAGACGACATGGAAAGCATTCCTCCGAGGAAAAGGCTGTTCATATGTCCCCAGCCTAAAGACAATCCGGTGGTATAGCCGAGCGTCATCATGCCTATCACGATGGTGATAGCTCCGATCACAGCAGTTCCGCCGACTTTCATCAGCTTTTTGAAACTAAAGTCGAGCCCTAAAGCGAACAGGAGGAAGATCACGCCTATATCCGCCCAGATACGGATGCTTTCTATGTCCGTGACTGTCGGTATTTGCGTGATGGACGGACCGGCAAGAATTCCGGCTACGATATATCCGAGTACGACCGGTTGCTTTAACCTTTTGAAAAGCAAGGTAACCAATCCCGCTGAAATCAGTATGACAGCAAGATCCGATATAAGAGATGGTATTTGAGACATGCTTTCGTTGTTTTTCCGTTGGCAAAGTTATGTATTTATTTTAATTTTGTCCGTCTAAAAAATTGCCAAAATGAAGAAGATACATCCGATAGAAGCGTTGATAGAGCAAGGGGAACACCAACAACTCGATTTTAAGTTCGAAGTGAGCGACAGCAAGAAGATTGCGCGTACGCTGAGTGCTTTTGCCAATACTGACGGCGGACGCCTCTTGATCGGTGTGAAAGATAACGGGAATATCTCCGGTGTCCGTAGCGAAGAAGAATATTATATGATTGAAGCAGCCTCCATGATGTACACCCGCCCCGAAGTCCCCTTTGAGGCGACGCGTTGGGAGGTGAACGGCAAGACGGTTCTCGAGGTGTATATCGCTCCCAGCCCGGATAAACCGCATACCGCTCCCGATAAGGATGATAAGTTTAAAGCCTATATAAGGGTCGCCGATGAAAATATATTGGCAAATGAAGTGCTGGTGCTTGCCTGGCAGAAAAAACATAAACCGGACGGGACTTTATTGAAGATAAGCAAACCCGTAGAACGTTTGTTTGCTTATCTGGATGATCATCCTTATATCAATATCAGTCAGTTTTGCCGGATCGGGCGGATCAATTATTATACCGCGAAGAACATCCTAAGTGACCTCCTGGCCATGAACGCCCTGCAATATATCGTAATCGACAAGCACATCTTATATCAACGCGTCCCTGCGTAGCGGTGTGTCAAAGGTTTTCTACATACACTTGTGCATTCTCGAAGCGGACCACCTTGACCCTGCCCCCCTTCTCTATAAAGCCCGATTCGGAAACCCCGTCATAATATTCTCCGTCGACCGATACTTTACCGGAAGGACGCAATACGGTGGCGGCTACTCCCTCTTTCCCGATCAGCGAAGATAAGTCAGGGGATGATATCGCGTCTTTCAAATCCGTATTCAGCGCGACTTTCCGGAACATTCCCCGGTGTCCGATCTTATTGGACAGCCAGATCATCAAGCCGAAGCCGGCCACTAATCCGATCAGGACCGTCAATGTCGCTTCCCCGATCTCTTTTCCGCTGACTCCTTCGAAATCGAAATTATCATTATTCAGCAAGCCCATGACCAGGCCGCCGATAACCAATACGATGCCGCTTATTCCGGCAACCCCGAATCCCGGAATGATAAAGATTTCCACCGCGAGCAAAAGAATGCCGATGATGAAGATCAGGATTTCCCAGTTTGCCGCCAGCCCGTCTATATAGAGCGGCGCAAAGTAGAGGATTGCCGCCAATAGTGCGGCCGCAGAAGGAAAGCCCAATCCTGGCGTTTGCATTTCAAAGTAAATGCCGCCGATGATAATAATGATCAGGATAGACTGAAAAATAGGGTTCATCAAAAATCCTTTTAAATCATCCTGCCAACTGGGTGTATAACTTTTCATTTCGTAATCTTTATATCCCAAATATTGTGTGATTACTTCATCCGGATTTTCCGCTATACCGTCGCAATACCCCCACTTTTGCGCCTCCTGTGCTGTGAAGGTAAGGACTTTTCCGGTATCTGTCAGGTTCGGAATGACAACCCGCTCGTCTACCATCGCTTCGGCAATCAACGGATCTCGTTTCCATTTGTACAAGGTGTCGTTTTTTTGTACGATTGTGTCCTGCCCGTGTGCCTCGGCTGTCGAACGCATCATGGAGCGCATATAAGACTGGTATTTGTCCGGCATTGACGCCCCTGTTTGGTTCACGACGGTGGCAGCCCCTATGTTAGCGCCTTTCCGCATATAAATTTTCTTGCATGCGATGGAAATGAGTGCACCGGCAGAAGCAGCATTGTTGTCGATAAAGACATAGACGGGGATGGGGCTGTACAAGATAGCCGTACGCATCGAGTCAGCCGCATCCACCTGGCCGCCGTATGTGTTCATGTGGATCAGGACGGCATCTGCGCCCAAAGCGTTGGCTTCCGCCAAACCGTTGCTAAGATACAGGCGTGTGGTGTTGCTGATCTCTTTTTTTATGTCGATTTTATATACTAACGGGTGCGAGGCATCTGCCGCCGATATAAATGGGGCTATCTGGACCAATATGACAGCTAAAAAAAGTCCTAATTTTTTCTTCATTTTATATTATTCTCCATCTCTTTTGCATGTTGTACGAATTTGTAACATACATGTTGTAAATTTTGCATTTTAGTTGCTCGAAAACTTGTAAATACTGCTCATTTTCAATGCGGTTTGTTATAAATGTATTAAGTTACGATTTTTAATATTAATAATCATCAAACCGTATTGTAATTAAAATATTATTCCTACATTTGTAATGTCCTTCAATGCTGAAGGATAATACTAAACCGGTATTAAACCTTATAAAAAAGTTAGTAATATGAATGCGTTGCAATTTCAAAAAAAATTATTGAGTATGCAAGAAAACATGATGAATTTTGCATTAATGCTCACTGCCAATCGTGATGACGCCCAGGATTTGATGCAGGACACAACGCTGAAGGTTTTAGACAATCAGGAAAAGTTTGTAGATAATATCAATTTCAAAGGATGGGTCTTGACCGTGATGCGTAATATCTTCATAAATAATTACCATAAAATTGTTCGTACCCAGACCGTCGTTGATCAGGGTGTCGACTTATATAATTTAGATGTTGTGAATGACTCAGGTTTTGATTCTCCGGATGGCGCTTTTCAAATCAAAGAAATTACGAAAGCGATAAACGGCCTGAATGATGAGCTGAAAGTTCCGTTCTCCATGTTTTTGAGTGGTTACAAGTACAATGAGATTGCTGAAAAGCTTTGTGTCCCTTTGGGGACGGTTAAGAGTCGTATCTTCTTCGCTCGTCAGGAATTGCAGAAGGTCTTGAAAGATTTTCATCGGAGTTGAGGTGAAGTTTAAAATAAATATGTAAAAAAATAAACGGGGGCATCCAAGAGGTGCTCCCGTTTATTTTTATTACTTTTGGCGCAAAATTTTAAACGGAAATGAGAAGTTTTGCAAGTGATAACAATTCGGGTGTTCATCCTTTGGTGATGGATGCCGTGCTAAAGGCGAACGATAATCATGCAGTAGGATATGGCGACGATCCCTGGACAGCGGCAGCTACTGCGAAAATAAAAGAAGTGTTTGGCGAAATGGCATCGCCTTTTTTTGTTTTTAACGGAACGGGTGCGAACTCTGTGGCTTTGCAGGCTGTGACACGTCCGTTCAATAGTATTTTATGTGCTGAAACGGCTCATATCAATGTGGACGAATGTGGTGCTCCTGCCCGTATGACCGGCTGCGCTGTCGTGACGATCCCGACTCCGGACGGGAAACTGACGCCGGAATTGATCAAACCTCGTCTGCATAATTTCGGTGTCTGCCATCATTCGCAACCGAAAGCTGTTTATATTTCACAAGTTTCCGAGTTGGGGACGATTTATACGATCGAAGAGGTCAAGGCGATTGCCGATCTGTTGCATTCCTATAATATGTATTTGCATATGGACGGGGCGCGCCTGGCGAATGCCTGTGCTTACCTGAATTGTTCGATGCGGGAGGTAACTGTCGACGCCGGGGTGGATATCCTCAGTTTCGGGGGAACCAAGAATGGGATGATGATGGGGGAAGCTGTCGTCTCTTTCCGTCCGGAGGTAACAGAAAATTTGCAGTATTTCAGAAAGCAGTCCGCCCAACTGGCCTCCAAGCTCCGCTATCTTTCCTGCCAGTTCATCCCTTATCTGGAAAACAACCTTTGGCTGGAAAATGCCCGGAAAGCAAACAATAGCGCGTACCGCCTGGCTGAAGCCTTGAAAAAATATCCGCAGATACGCTTCACCCAGAAAATAGAATCCAACCAGCTCTTCTTTACCATTCCCACGGAACCGCTAAAGAAGTTGCAAGAAAAATACTTCTTCTATATGTGGAATGAAGAGGCCAACGAAGCTCGCCTGGTCACCTCCTGGGACACGACGGATGCGGATATCGATGATATGATACAGACGTTGGATGTTGTATTTGCATAAGGTTTCGTGTTTTATCCGTTACTTTTGGATCAAGCCAAAAGTAATAGATTATTGATTGCGAAAACAACTGTCATACCATCATGAATACAATAGCTTTTTTACACGCAACATATAGCTTATTTTCAGCAATATAGTTACCATTCCGTTTTTAACACTTTCGGAGTACGTCTATTTCGGGTAAAACGGCTAAAAT
>ERZ834769.1820-NODE-1820-length-17314-cov-17.103482_pt1 | contig 17314 bp, 23 predicted proteins | sample MGYA00519690_ERZ834769 | MGnify/ENA primary metagenome ERZ834769 (study PRJEB31850, sample SAMEA3708760) | human gut metagenome | biome: human gut; feature: human-associated habitat; material: faeces | place: China | collected 2014 ... | reverse complement strand
GGTATAGGCATTTCTCGGTACATGATTTTCCCCACTATGGTGCAAATGGTGCACCAAGTGCGTCATGTTATATACCGAGATTCTGCTTTATATGTCGACAAGTAATAATACTAATGTTACATTACGGATATGTCACGTTATATTTAGTCCGGCTTCCTGCCGGGGTGGCTGTCCGTTGTAACGCTGATACAGTCAACTACAATTATATTGTATCACATCTGCCGCGGGATACAATGCCGATTTTGAGAATTTTTCAAAAATTTTTGTAAATGACGCGTTACGGGTATTGACAAAGTGCGGAAAACCGGTTATAATGTGGGCGTAGTCCAGCAAAACAAACACAAAACACAAAACAAAGGAGAAAAAACACAATGAAAAAAGAAAACATTTTGACTTATCGGGACGTTGAAACTATTTTAACGGCTTTAGCGCAGAGGGCAATGGATGAAAGGGAACGGGCGGAAAAAGCTGAAAACGATGGGGAAAACGATACGGCGGCGTACCACAATCAACAGGCGGCAGAGTGTAGCCGGGTAATTTCAAGGTTACGCGATTTCATATTTTGAAAGCCGAAACGCCCGTTTTTCGGGCGTCCGCGTCGAGTGGCCGCGACGCGCTGACGAGGCAGGCCGGAAAACAATACAATAAGGAGAAACGAACATGACATATTTTAACAAGTGCGAAAATCTGGACGAACTCCGCGCGGAGTATCGCCGTTTGATCAAGCTGCATCATCCCGACGTTGGCGGGAACGCCGAAACGATGAAAGCAATCAACAATGAATATGATTTGCGCTTTGACGAACTCAAGCGAGGAACGCCGCACGCGGGTGAAACCCCGGACGCATACCGCGCAGCCGTGGAGAGCCTTCTGCATTTGCAGGGTATTATCATAGAGCTTTGCGGGTGTTGGCTGTGGGTAACGGGCAACACGTACCCGCATCGCGCGACACTCCGCGCCGCTGGATTCTGCTTTGCATCGCGGAAAAAGGCGTGGTATTGGCACCCGGCAGACGCTGCGCCCATTGGCAACGGGAAAAAAACTCTTGACCAAATCCGCAGCAAGTACGGCGCGGAACTTCTTACGGGCGCAGGCCGCGCCGCTCTGACAGCATGAGCCGCCCACAAGAACACCGTGTGACGTGGTACGCCACGCACCCGGATGAACTCCACGATCTTGACGCGCTGCAATATGCGGAGCGGGCTGCGCGGTACGCTATCGCGCAGGCCGAAAGCCTAGCAGCCGACGCGCGGGGCTATCTAGCACAATTGTATACCCGTGCGCAACAGATACTTGTATCGGATTATCAAGAGGAACTATATTTTACACGGGAGCCACGTTACAACGGCATCTATTACGTTATGGAGTTGCGCCGGGTGTACTCTGATAAGAGTATCAAGCCGCTTGTATTATCCCGTCAGCAGTGGGACGGGAAAGGTCGATGGGAAGCTCTAGCAGCCTTAAAGGCATTTCGGGCAGAGCGCCCGCTAACGCCCTGCCATATCGATATAGACCGCAAACCGTGGGAAAAAAGATGATAAATTTTCGTAAATGACGCGTTACGAGTCTTGACAATTAGATGAGTCTGTGATAGAATAAAGTCACAAAGATAGAACAAACGAAAGGAATAATAGAAATGAAAAACAATAATGTATTAACTTATGAAGATGTCGAAATGCTACTGTATGCGCTTGAGCAAACGGAGGAGCACGAGGGGCTTTACGCAGACCATTTGTGGAATACCGGCGAACAAGAAACCGCTGCACCACATTATGAATATGCGAACGAATGTCACCGCCTTATCAAGAAGCTCCGGGCATTTGAATTTTGATTGCCGAAACGCCCGTTTCCGGGCGTCCGCGTCGAATGGCCGCGACGCGCTGACGAAGGCAGTCCAGCAAAACAAAAAACGAAAGGAATAAGAGAAATGAAAAAACAAGAGTTTTTAGTGTGGCGCTACGGGTTTGTAGCGGGTGTGGATGGCCTATCGATGAAATATGTGAGTCGTGTTTCTGGTTATCTGTACGGGTTGGAGATGCTGAACGGGCATCAGTTGCCGATCGGGATTTATCGTGCAGAAAAAAACGGGCGGAAACAATGGCGTGTCGTTGATCTATTAACTGGATTAGCATGGGATACTGACGTTGATGATACAAAAACATTAGATTTAGTGTATAAGTTGATTGCTGATCGGTGCGTTAAGTACGCGTTTGACATCCTGAAGAGACAAGAAGCGATTGTGCTGCGCGAAAATAAAGCGTTGTATGATAGGCTTATGTGCCTAGGTGAGTTTTCGCGACCATTGCGGTTAACGCCGCTAAGGCTTGAAAATATGCCACAATCTTGCATAACATATGATTCGGACGGACTACGTAGTCAGGCATAAGGAGTTTGGATAAATGAACGTTATTCTATGGGCCGCCGTAGGGCTGGCCGCGCTTGTGTTACTGATTGCGATATCAGTAACATGCTCTGCAGTTGCACCAACATTTGAATCTAAGGCAGTGTTTGACAGGATCACGTTTGCATTATTGCATACACTAGGTATTGCAGCAGCCGCCACGGGATTCGCGGCCCTGCTAATCGGGATGATGGAAAGGGGTGGGGCCTAATGTCCCGCAAACCGTCCATAACGCGCACGATTGTCACGGAAGACGTCACAATCAGCGCAGCAAACGAACAAAGCGGCAGGATTCAAACGTTTACAATCACAATCCCGTCCGGCAGCAAAACGGACTTAGAGCGCTTGCGCGTGATTCGTCCGCAGCTACCGCCGCACATTCAACCGCTGCGTGTCGTGAAAGTTGCGTCGCCGGAGACGCATATATATCGGATGTCCATCCCGGAATTTGTCGCCCACGCTGTGATTTATGATTGCCGTGACGGCAATAACAAGTTGTAAACGGGGCCAACTCCTTTACATAATAACAGAGCGGCTATCTCAATAAACTAGCAGAAAGGAAAAACGTTATGGCTAACCAGAATTACTACTGCAAGATCCTCGAATCTAATGGCGAGTTTGACGCCTACGAGCGCGTCATGTGCAAGGATTTGGGGGATGCGATTCCCCTTGACGAGGCAACGGCGCAGGAGCCTGTCGTGATCGAGTACGCAAAGCACTTGATCCTCGGCATCCACAACGAAAAGTCAGAGGACAAGGACTATGAAAAATGCGTTGTGATCGATCCGGACGGCCGGAAATTCGTGTGCGGCGGCGATACGTTCCGACGCGAGTTGGAAAACATTGTTGATGAGCTGAGCGATGCCGGGATTACCAGCGGTTTCAGCATCAGAGTATATCGAAAGCCGTCCAACAATTACAAGGGCAAGGAGTTTATCACTTGTTCTCTGACCCGCGAGAAGCCCACTTTCTCGGCCGCTTTTGCCGATTGCGTCATGCCTGTCGACCCTGACGCACAGTAAATCCACAAGGCCCGGTGTAACAGCCGGGCCTAATCCTAAATAAGGGGGGTGATGATATGGCGACTCCGAAACCGCCGAAAAATTTGGCACCATATAACAAAGAGTTGCGGCGTATTGAACGGTTTATGCGATCCGCAGAACAGCGCGGCTTTACCTTTTTAACCGATATCCCGGAGCAAAAGGCAAAGCCAACGAAGAGAGACGTTGAGCGCCTGAAAAAGCTGACGCCGGAAAAACTGTATAGCCGAGCATACTACACGGATGATAGTGGCAATCAAGTCCCGGCGTCTCCGCAGCGTGGCGGCAAGTGGATGCCGACAAAATCCGGGCAGATTACAGTCAGTGGTAAAAAGCAGAATTATCAAGCGGCTATGCGTGCAGCGTATAAACGCATGGCACGCGCGGAAGCCCGGCGCAACGCACAAGCCGAGCGCGCAGCCGAACGTCGGGCATCCAAAGCAGCGCAGAGGGCAGTAGCGAAGCGGGAAGCGGAACAAGCACGACAGGAAGCACGTGCCGCTAGTTATCAAAATATCATCGACAATCTAAAAGACCCACTAATAGCCTTTACTCCGTCATATCGTTGGGACGATGTCGCAAAGCAAACAGCCATTCAATACCACAATTTTTTCGAAAGAGTATTGAACGCGGCGGAATCAGAATTAGGTGCAGCGGAGTTAGCTAGAAGAATCCAAAACAATGGTGTAGAGCTGCAAGAGATCATCGACGAGATGCTCTACAAATACTATCATACGGCTGAAGAAGCACGATTTAATCTGAATCGCTTTGTGCGGCTCATTATGGGCAAAGACGCAAATCTTGGGGATTACTCACCGGGTAAAGCTGAAACGCTTGCTGAAGAAGCCGAGTATTACACGGCTGCTGACGGCTCAAGTTTTAGCAATGAATACGCCGTGCGAGGTATGTCTAGTGGCTACTATGACGCGGAGCGCGGAGCACCGGTTGACACAACGCTTGAGATCACGACAGGCGCTAGCGATATGATAAGGGTGCAGGGCGGCGTGATTAGCATGGATGACTTTTTACGGGGCGGTGGTGTGATGCCGTTTGAAAAGCCGGGCTAAAACATTTTTGGTTGGTGACTTTGAAACAACCGTCTATGAGGGGCAAAAAGATACCGCCGTTTGGGCGGCTGCCATTGTCCCGTTGTTTACCGAGAATGTTGAAATCTATCATAGCATCACGGACTGTTGGGCAGGTCTACGTAGGATCACGGGGGATATCGTTTGCTATTTCCATAACTTAAAATTTGACGGCGCATTCTGGCTGGACTTCTTATTGATTCAGGCGGGCTACAAACAAGCGGTTGATGATGTAGAAGATGTGCAGCAGGTGCGATTTCAGAGACAAAAAGACATGGAAAACGGTACAATCAGATATAGCATTTCTGACATGGGCGCATGGTATACAATCTGTGTCAAAATTGACGGCAGATACATAGAATTTAGGGACAGCCTAAAGCTTCTCCCATTTTCTGTTAAAGAGATCGGCAAGAGTTTCGGCACGGCCCACCAAAAATTAGACATGGAGTATGAGGGCTTCCGCTACCCCGGTTGCGAGATCACGCCGAAAGAACGTGAATATATCGCAAATGACGTGCTAGTTGTAAAGGAAGCACTTGAAATCATGGTCGCTGATGGGCACTTGAAACTCACGATTGGAAGCTGCTGCTTGTCTGAGTATCAAAAAATAGTCGGCTATCCCTTTTATAAAAAGTGGTTCCCGGACTTGACGGCAGAGACGCTACCCGAAGTATACGGCGCTAAGACGATGGACGCCTATATCCGCAAAGCATACCGTGGCGGCTGGTGCTATGTCGTACCGGAAAAGCGTAATATCGTTTATCATAACGGCACGACGGCAGATGTCAACTCACTGTATCCTAGCATGATGCACAGCATGTCAGGAAACAAGTATCCAATAGGAATGCCAACCTTTTGGCGGGGGAATCTCATACCTCCGGCAGCACAAGCAAGCTACAGTTTCTTTTATGTGAGAATCCGCACGCGATTTCGGATAAAGCCTGATAAGCTGCCGTTTGTGCAGATTAAAGGCAATTTCTGGTATCGTGGCACAGAATCCCTCAAAACATCAGACGTGTACGACCGCAGAACAGGGGAAATGTGTGAATGGATAACAACACCCGACGGGGAACGCCGGAAAGCTATTGTAGAGTTGACGCTTACAGAGATGGATTTCCGTCTGCTGCAAGAGCATTACGAGTTAACGGATTTTGAGATTCTCGACGGCTGCTATTTTACCGCGGCAAAGGGCTTGTTTGATGATTACATCGACAAGTACGCCAAAATCAAAAAAGAATCAAAAGGCGCGAAACGTACCCTAGCTAAATTGTACCTTAATAACCTGTATGGCAAGTTAGCTGCTGGGGATGATAGTAGTTTCAAGGTCGCATACCAGAAACCGGATCGCAGTATCGGGTATACCATCGTAGAGGCCCACGACAAAAAGCCGGGGTATATTCCCGTAGGCGCAGCTATCACAAGTTATGCCCGCTGTTTCACAATTCGGGCGGCGCAGGCCAACTATTACGGACCAGACGAGCCGGGTTTTATCTATGCGGATACCGACAGTTGTCACATGGATATCCCGCGCGACGCCGTTCGCGGCATGAGAATCCACGACCGTGATTTTTGTTGCTGGAAGCTGGAAAGTGGATGGGATATGGGGCTATTTGTCCGGCAGAAAACGTACATAGAGCACGTCACGTCCGAGGATGGGGAAGTAATTGACGAACCGTTTTACGATGTGAAGTGTGCGGGCATGCCGAAACATTGCAAAGAGCTATTTTTGAAATCCGTTGAGGGATGGAAGCCAACGGAAGATGATCCCGAAAGTGAGTACCGGCCTGAAGAGCTTGCCTTCTTGCGTGAGAAACGAGAGATCACGGATTTTAAACTAGGCTTAACCGTCCCCGGCAAGCTGCTCCCTCGAACGATTCCCGGCGGGGTGCTGCTGTGCGCGACAACATATGAAATGAGGTGATAATAATGACAGACATGGAGGCTAAGCGTCTAGCCGTTGCGATTATTCAGGTGGGCGTCCAAGACTATGTGCGCTGCAGTAAAGAGTTGAAACCTCGAAGTAAAGAGCGCGGTAATAAGTCTATGTATGCCCGTTCGCAGAATCGCACGGAGGTAGCACGATTTTTTAAGTCCGAATGGTATTACTTTTTATGCGAATGCCTAGGGCTTGATGACGAGACTGTGAAAAAATGCATTTTGCGGGAACAGATGGAGGTGAAGCGCCGTGCGAATGCAGTTTAAGCTAACCGTCGTATGCAAAGACGGGAGTGAAGTGGAGCATCAGTTTCCATTTTGGTACGACTTGCTGAACTACGTAACAAGTATGACCACTTTGGAAATGAAAAGCTACAAAGAAATTCGAGCTGAATATATTAAGGGGGTATAACAATGAAGGTGAAAATTGCAAAGATCAAGGGCGCGAAAAACATGGAGGAAAACAGAGCAGAGAAAATGGAAATGCTGAAGCGGAACGTAATTGAAAGTTGTATTCGATCGATTGCGGAAGCAGATGCAATTGCCGCTGTTGACGGATATGACGAAAACTATGTTCTGGAACTGATTGCGAGAACTTTGCTCAACTATGCAAAAATGGGGTGAAGACAATGCGTGAATCCGAAGTACGCGAAAAACTTAACGAAATAATGAAACTGGTTGCAGGTGCTCAAGTGTTAGCAACTGGAACGCCGGGCGGATATTTAGTTAACGCTCAGTTGGGAGCCGTTTATAACCTTGTTAAGGAACTCTCTGATAATATCGGAATGCTCGGGATAAAATAGCTGAATAAAATAAGGCTCCCACTTATGTGGGAGCCGTATCAAAATCGGAGAGTTACACAAAGGGATTCACGATATCCGTAACTGTCCCGGCAGCATAATTTCAGCTGTGTGATCCGGGCAGAGCAGAGCGTATAGTCTCCGGTGATACCTATTTAATATGCAAGCGCTTTGAGAACGGCTTCCTTGCAAGACAAATTCTTGAAACGGAAAGCTCCTAACTCAAAGAAATACCGGAACTGACTAAGCATTGCGTCGGAACGCCTGAGCATCACATAATTAACCTCGTGATCCTCCGTTGTTACCGTGATCCGGACAGGGTAATAATCATCTGCTTTATCATCACAATACATAAAGCCTAGATGCGGATACTCCCGAATCGCATAATTTTTCCCGCAATACCGGAGCGTTGCAATATACCTGTTAACGCCCTCCGGCCGACCGATGAACGCGACGTTGTCATTCAGGTAAACGCCCTGACCTGCATAGGCGACATATTCGTTTTTTGCAAACGCCCGGTTGAATGCACTTCCCTTTTGTGCTTCAGCTGCGGAATCCACATAACCTTGCTCCAACACGAAGCCGTCGCCCTTCAGGAAACGTGTTTCCTTTCGGAGGCGTTCGGAGATGCCTAATTCGATATAATAAGGATTGAGCAGGCTAACCGGGTTCCCGCACATATAAACCGGAACATAACGGACTTGTTCGCCTTGCCCACGTGCAACAGAAGCGTGAATAGAAATAAACTTTTTTACTTCATTCGGGACATACGTGTTTGTTTCGCTCTGGAACTCGTCCATGAACATAGCCCCGGTATCAGAAAACAGGTGTGCATATTTCTTGACAGCTTCCGCCTGATTGACGGATACCGCATATCCGCATTCCACGTCATTCAAGAAAAGTTTTTTAAAAACCGCCATGGGCTTTGACGTCATGTTGTCTGTTGGGAACCAAATGCCTCTGATATCTTTAAAAAATTTATCTGCGCAATCCTCCAGTTCATACTTGTAGCGGTAGATGAGCATAAATTTTTCACGCGTCTTTTTGAAGCGACGTACAAGCATACCCGAAAAATAGCAGGTTTTACCGCCGGTTCGGTTCGTCGTGCACAAATAGATTTCAGGGCGCTTGCCATTGATATCCTGCATCGATAGCAGTTTTGTTCCGTCGTAGTACGCCATACAAATACACCACCTATACTTATTATAACACATTCGCGCCTTTTGTCAATTGACAAATCGCACGCGTGTGATATAATGATAGTAGGATTCCATTAAAGGAGGTGAAAGGCTATTAACGTTCAGACCGTTCTTAACATTATCACGCAGGTCGGATTTCCCATTTGTGTTTCCTTAATGTGCTTTTGGTACATTAAGGTCATTCAGGAAAAGCACAAGGATGAAATTTCCGAACTTGCCAAAGCAATCCAGAACAACACTCTGGTGATGCAGCAGCTCGTTGATAAGCTGAACCATGGCTAAAAAGATTTTCATTAGTCCGTCCGATCAGTTTGAAAACACTTACGCGGCGGGTAACACGAACGAAGGTGAACAAATGGGCTTGCTTGCGGAAAAGCTGGCGCCGATCCTTCAGCGTTGCGGATTTGAGGTAAAGATCGTGCATCAGGCCCGTTTGGCGACGAAGTGTTATCAGTCTGATGTGTGGGGTGCAGACCTGCACTTGCCGCTTCACAGCAATGCTTTTAACGGCACCGTGACTGGAACTCGGGTAATGTGTATGCGAATTGCTGAAGGGGAACTCGGATATGAGTACAGCAAGAAAATCTTCAAGCAGCTCGACGCCGTTACTCCCGGCACTAGCTCCAACATTTCAGCGCAGCCGCAGTTGTACGAAATCCATGATCCGCACGCGCCTACGGTTTATGTCGAGGTCGACTTCCACGATGTCCCGCGTGTAGCAAACTGGATCGTTCACAATATCGACGTGATTGCGGACGCCATTGCAAGAGGTGTGTGTGACTGCTTTGGTGTACAGTTCGTAGAGGGGGGCACGCCCGGAAATGCGGAAATCTACCGCGTGCAGGTCGGGGCATTCAAAAATCGCGATTATGCGGAGGCTATGAAAGAAAAGCTGATCGCGGCAGGCTACCCGGCCTTTGTTGTGAAAACGAATCAGTAAAAGAAAGGTGGTGAAAAGTCTTGGCATGGCATGCGAAAGCCACGGGGGCTTATTCCCGCACAAGCACTGAAGGGCTGGAAAACGCCACAGAGATGGCGAACATTATGGCGGCGGCTGGTTGGTCTATCGGGGCTATCGCTGCTATGCTTGGAAATGGCGCAGGTGAATCGGGGTTGAACCCTTGGCGTTGGGAGGGTGATAATATCCCGACGGTAGCACAGTTCTCTGATTGGGCAACGTCGGATAAACATGGCTACGGCATTCCCGGCTTTACTCCGCCAAATACCTACATTAACAGCACCAACTCAACCAAATACGCAGCGGACGGGTATAAGCCTAATTTCGCAGATCGTCCCGGCAGTCCACTGGACGGCGCAGCTCAGACGGCCTATATGCGTGACACGATTCCGCAGAATTGGTCACACGGGCTTTTCGATTATTACAATGACAATTTCACCGAAATAGGAGTTGATATCCGTAATTTCTATTTTATCACATTCGAACAGTTCAAACTGGGCTATGTGGGTGGTAGCCAAATTACGCTCGATAACCTTACAGGCGCATTTGAGTTGTGCTACGAAAAACCCGCTGACTGGGCCGCAGCGAGTTCATATCGGTACCGCTGCGACAACGCCGCTTACTGGTACGAATATTTCACGGGGCATCCTCCCACGCCTACACCGACGACCCGAAAACTGAAAATCTGGATGCCCATGAATGCTTGGACATGAGGAGGTAACACTGTGGCAATCAAAACAAAACAGGAAGTTCTTGACGGCTTGAAAAAATTCATCCCGAATGATGATACTTCCGACGATACGCTTGCATTTCTGCAAGATGTCTCCGACACTCTTGATGCAGGCGCTGAGAATGTTGACTACAAGCAGCAGCTTGCAGACAACGATAAGAAATGGAGACAGAAATACAGAGACACCTTTTACAATCCGCCTGATAAGCTTGACCTAGAACAGGAAACTGACTCGGAGCCGAAGCGCCGGTCGTATGCGGACTTGTTCAAGACCGAATAATTTTATGAAAGGAATGATTTAATGCCTAGAAAAATTGCAGTGTCCACCCTGAACGCTTCCACGATTGATATCCTGAATACCATTCGCGCGAATGCGTCCGCTCAGTATCAGGATCAGGTGCCTGAAGTCGCAACCAACTATGACGTCCGACAGGTCGGCGATGTCTTTTTCGGATATCCGAATCTTGCCAACGAATTCCTGAGCGCCCTTGTCAATCAGATTGCCCTCGTCCGAATCCGGTCCGCCACGTTCAACAACCCGTACCGCATGTTCAAGAAGGGTTTCCTTGAAACCGGCGAGACGGTCGAGGAAGTGTTCGTGCAGATCGCGAAAGCGCGCGACTTCTCGCCTGAGAAGGCGGCTTCCCGCGAACTCAAGCGCACGATCCCTGACGTCCGGTCCGCATTCCATCTGATCAACTGGAAGGTGCAGTATCCCGTCACCGTCCAGCGGGAAGACCTCCGGCAGGCGTTCACCTCGATTTCCGGCGTTGAGGACCTGATTTCCAGAATCATCGACAGCGTTATCCGCGCTGCAGAGTATGATGATTTCCTGCTCGTCAAGTACCTGATCATCAAGGCCGTTTCGCACGGCAAGATGAAGCCCGTCGCGTTCGACGCGGCTGATTCTAAGAACGCAGCAACCGCATTCCGTGGCACGTCCAATATGCTGACGTTCATGAAAAACGACTACAATGCGGCTGGCGTGACTACGGTCACTCCCCGTGAAGATCAGTACATTTTCATGGATGCGCAGTATAACGCGAAGTTCGACGTCGAAGTTCTTGCGGCGGCGTTCCACATGGAAAAGGCGGATTTCCTCGGCAGGCTCGTTCTCATCGACGATTTCACCACGTTCGACAACGACCGCTTTGATGATATCCGCGCGGCTGGTACCAACATCGAAGAAGTTACCGCTGAAGAACTCGGCCTGATGGCTGACGTAAAGGCAATTCTCGTCGATGCGGAATGGTTCCAGATTTACGACACGCTGAATGAGATGTCTGAGGCTTACGTTGGCAGCGGCCTGTACAACAACTATTTCTACAACCGATGGGAGATCGTCTCCAGCTCCCCGTTCAGCAACGCGGTCGTGTTCGTCGATGATGGCGCCACGATTTCCGCCCCGGCGAACGTCGTTCTGAAGGTTACCGGATACTCGCAGGATGAGGCTGGTAACAAGGTGTACACGCTGACTGGCGCCGATCCGGCAAGACTGCAGGCATCGAATTTCCAGCTGGTGCAGACGGAGCAGATGACTAAGGCGCTGGTTGCCGTGCATCCTTACGGTGCGATTATCTTGCCGCAGTCCGCGCAGACTGCAAGCTATAAGTATGACGTGGTTGCCACGATGGCAGGCGCAACATACAAGCTGGCTAACGGCCTTGACAACACGGTCGTGCTCGGCAGCACGCTGACGCTCGTCAAACAGTAAACGGAGGGGCATTGCCCCTCCACTCATTATAAAGGTGGTGATACAATGGCTGAATATGTCGTGCCGAATACCACGATTTATATCATTAAGGATTGCCCGTGTGAACCGGACTACAAAAATACCATGTATTTCGGGAGCAAGGCGGATCAGTTCACAACGTTCAGCAAATGGATCAAGTACACGCTCAATGCACAGAGTTACCAAAGATACGGCGCCGGTAGAATTCAGGTCGAGTTGCCTGTAGAGAATCTATACGATTGCAATTACCTGATTTTCCAGAATACAAACTTCAAGGATTCTGCAGGTAACGTAAAGAAATTTTATGCGTTCATCACGGACGTGGAATATGTGAACAACAACACGTCCACAATTACCTATGAAATCGACGTCATTCAGACGTGGTTGGGCGATTACGAAATCCGGGACGTTTTTGTGGAACGTGAGCATCCGCTGACGGATAACATCGGAGAGAACCTAGTGCCGGAGCCTGTTAGCTTTGACGAATACACAATTAGCTATTATGACGAAGTCAGCTACACATTCAGCGGTGCAACAGTCCCGACAAAGTTATCCAGTTTGTGGATGATGGCTTGGTGGGCAGATGGTACAAGCCCGCACGTTGTCAGTGGCTTGCCTACAATGCTGTGGGCCTATGCTCAGCCGTTCACAGAACAAGGCTTGAATACCTTCCGTTCGTATTTATCCGGTGCAGGTGTGGATGCCAATTCAATTGTGGCATTTGGGCTTGTGCCCGAACTATTCGCACAAATTGGAGCAGTTGTACCCGACACATTATCTACAGTTAAAAACTACCGCTTGCAATTCTTACGGCATTACAATGAAGCGTTTGAATCTGCAACGGCTGGTGTGCGGAAAAGTTACACGCCGCAGTGCAAGAAGTTATACACAAACCCGTACTGGGGTTTGTGGGTGACGAACAACACCGGAAATACAAAGGTGTATCCGATGGAGCTTTTCACGCCGGGCGTTTCCTCGAATGATTTGTATTTCCAGCTGATCGGGGATTACTCGCCTAATCCTACGGTTATGCTTGTTCCCGAAAATTTCAAAACGGTACAAGGTAGAAATTTCGCTGAAAGCATGACGTTATCCGGATACCCGCAATGCGGTACGACTAGCGACACATACAAGGCATGGTTAGCTCAGCAGGGCGGCGCTAACGCTGTTCAGTTCATTGGTGGTGCACTCATGGCGTTAATGTCTGCTGTTAGTCAGAATTATGTCGGTGCAGTCGCGGGTGCAACACAGGCCGTCGGGGCTGCTGCTCGTCGATGGGATGCCTCTACAATGGCAGATTCCGGGACGCCGGGTGGAAATAACAACTTGTTAGCTGCTGCACATTTAATGACTTTCCATTATGGAATCCGTCATCTAACGGCAGAGGCTGCAGAACGGGTTGATATGTATTTCCGCAAATACGGTTATGCCACGAACACCGTTAAAAAGCCGAATATCGGGACAAGGCCATTCTACAACTACGTTAAAACAAACGGTTGTTCTATTGATGGCTCTATCCCGGCAAGCGCAGAAAAACGAATTTGTGAAGTGTATGACCGGGGGATTACATTCTGGAAAACGACCGATCATTTCGGAGATTATTCCGTCGACAACTCCCCCGGCGCAACGAATCCCGAACATAGTGAGGTGGTGAGTTAATGGGTGATAGCTTCAAAAAGTGGTTGGCCGCTGATGCATTTAATAAGCTGACCTACAATTTTTATTATGATCGGCTGCTAGAGATGTCCTTATCCCGGTACGAATGGCTCAATCTTCCGGAAAGCGTGGACGCACGGTTCCTTGAGTTGACCTTGTTCAAAAATGGCCTTGCGCTTTTCTTTGACGATGATGTCCTCGGAATGCTGGCTCTCCCGGTTATCATTAGCGGCCCGTTCAACGTGTACAAGATTCCGATCCGGCGCAGGGCGTTTACTCCCGGCGTTAGCTCCGTCAACGAAACGGATAAATCTACCGTGTCAACGTATCACGCAGAGCGAACGAACAAAGACTCGGTTATCTGCTATAATAACATGCTGCACAGCCCTTCCCTTAATATGTGCAGAATGTTCGCTAGGCGGCTTGCGGATATCGACAGGACGATTGACGTTAACATATCCGCACAGAAAACGCCGGTGCTCATCGAATCCGATTCCAATACGCTGCTTTCCCTGAAGAACGCCTATAAGCAGTATGAAGGGAACTTCCCGGTAATATTTGGCAAAAAGGGAATAGCTGATAATGTTAAAGTGCTGATGACTGGTGCGCCGCTAGTGGCACCCGCTCTGCAGCAGCTCAAACAGACGATTTGGAACGACGCCATGGAAGCCCTCGGAATTGCGAATCACGGCGCGGATAAGAAGGAACGCGTTAACATCCTGGAAATTCAGGCAAATCAGGGCGGCACGATTGCCAGCAGATACTCCGGCTTGATTGCTAGAGAGCAGGCATGCGACGCGGTTAACCGGATGTTCGGAACAAGTATTTCCGTTCGTTACCGCGAGGAAGTGACGCCGGAATCCTTTATGGATGAACCGGACGGGGGTGATGAAGATGAGTAAATACACAACGCAGCTGCGTTATATCTGCGAGGTCGAAGCTGGCTATACGGAATCACAGCCTTATAGCAAGGTTAACGAAATCGTTAGGGCGGCTGCACCGAAAATCTTCAACTCCGAAGACTGGCCTATCTTTGATGAGAATTACCGACTTGCACTTGAAATCAAGATTCTCAAAGCCTACTACACGGAAGAAATCGGAATGGAAACCGTGGGGCTTTGGAAACTCCGGCTGAATCAGAAGTTATCGGAGATCATGCCGTACTATAACCAGATGTACAAGTCGGAGTTGCTGGAATTCAATCCGCTGTATGACATAGATATCACAAGAACGAAAATCGGCAAGGGAACGAAACAGACGCAGACTGACAGTCAGGGCGTAACGTCCTCGACGTCTGATTCCTCCACAACGTCCGAATCCTCGAACACGAACACGGAGAGCGAAATCAACAAGTACAGCGATACTCCGCAGGGTGGTTTGTCTGGCCTACTGAATGACCGCTATCTTACGGACGCTAGAATGGTATCCAACAATGGGTCGGGGAATGCAACAGGCAGCGGCACAAGCAAGGCTACAGGAAGCAGTCAGAATGTTAACACGTCTAACGAAAACGCAGAAAGCACGGATGAATATCTCGAACATGTTTCCGGCGTGAATGGTGGCGCGTCCATTGCGGAGCGCCTGAAAGAATACCGAAGCACGTTCGTCAACATTGACCTGCAGATCATCGAAGAACTCGAAGACCTGTTTATGAAAGTGTGGTGATACATTGAACAGTACGTTTAGAGTTGTGCTTGTCAAAAAGAGCGGTTTTGAAGTCATCAGCTTTGACGATTGCATCAGCGTTACCGCGATTCCCATTGCGGCCACGGGCGGCAAGGCGTGGCAAATCAAGCTTGCGTCCGACACGGAAAGCACTGATATTCGCAGTTACCCAATGTCACAGTGGTGCATTGCAATTATGTAAGGAGGTATTTTATGAGCGACATTCCTAATAAGCTGGGATTCTGTTGCCTGCCGGTTCTGCCGACGATCTTCTCGGATGAGCTGAGTTACAAGGAAGAGCTATGCAAGATGAGGTTGTACATCAATAAGATGATTGATGCACTCAAGCAGCAGGACGAGGACATTGCCAACATTCAGAAGCAGGTCGACAAGGTCGATCCTAGCAAGTATATTCAGACAAGTGGCGGTACGCTCACGGGGCCGCTGTTCTTCCTCGATCAGAATTCCGTGGTGAAGAACGCTGACGGAACGTTTACGGTGCAGAGTAATAACCCTGTCGTGCTCAAGGCTGGACAGACGGTTGCGGTGAATGCTACGGGTGGTATTGAACTCCGCAGCGGCGGTACGGCCCTAGTCACTGGCACCGATGGCGTTAGCATTCTCGACAAAAGCTCCGCGGGCGTCGCGGTGTATGAGGGCAATACGGCAATCGCTGGCAACATTGAAATAAACGGACCTACGACGTTTGGAAACGTGGATGTCGATATGGTCAACGCAAGAACCAAAGTGATGAATCTGCACGGCGACAGGAACGTGACAATTGATACCCCGGAGAGTATCGCGATAGTAGCGGACAAACACGTTGACATCACGGGTTCGACTGGCGTAGAAATCATCGCCAGCGAAAACGGAGCTGTGAATATCGAGGGTGGCGCCGTAGCTATTACCGGAGATATCAATATACACGGTCCAACTACGTTCGATAAAGTGGATGTTGATATGACCAACGCAAGAACCAAAGTGGCGGAACCCGTGGAGGACGCGAACCCTGCTACAAAGAAGTATGTGGACGCGCACGGCAGCTCCGGCGGTGTGACGTGCGGTTATATCACGGTCGCTGTTGATGATACCAAAAATACGGTGGATGTTCATGCCGAGAACCTGATCCCAAAGGGTGAGCTTGGTGGATATTACGTCGACAACGCTGGCAATCTTTGGCATGCGACGAAGGTCGTTGCTGGTGGGTTTACGCTGGCGAATCAGAACACTAATGTTCTTGCGAACGCGGAGTTCGTTAAGATCACTGGAAACACTAGCGTGAAGAACATCAATGTGAACGACACTGGAAGTTCGACGTATCAGGCAACTACGAACGTCCTTGTGCACGGTGGAACGGACGTCGACATTACTGCAGGAAAGGGAACGGTCGACGTTGAGGCACCTATCGTTGATATCCACGCTGCGCGGCATGTGAATATCGATACGGGGTACGGTGGCTCCGTTGTAATCGGCGGCGCGAATTCTGCCGTAGATATGGGCAACGCCGTGAGCGTGATGGTGCCAACTCCGCTAAAAGAAATTGAAGCCGCAAACAAAGCCTACGTTGATAATTTAATCGGCCCTAGAATGAAAATGTTAAAGCGCATTACTGCACAAGCCCCCTACCTCGGAATTCCGGGTGATGACTTTGCAAATTATACTGAAGCAAATATTTTCATACAGGCAAGCCCCGATAGTACCGCAAATGAGGTTTGGATTGGAACAATCTTATTGCAGGGCGGATCAGTTACCGATTCTCACGTTGTATCTATTGATGCAACAACCGGAACACAGCAGTTAATACTGCCAGCAAAATTCCTTGTTACCAGCTCTGGAATTCTCATCAATGGACTTTCTCCTGCAGCGGCTAGAGGCTGTTATTTCGTAATCCCCTCTTGACAAATAAAGCCATTCGTGATATAATGACAATGTAACCAACCGCACAGTTCCTCCTTTCGATATAGCGGCCTGACGTTGTGAGGTGCGTCAGGCCGCACCAATAAACTTAACATTACTAGTGCGCGTTAATTGACTAGTGTGTTTTAAGGCATCACTTTCCGGTACAGCATTTGTATAGCGCAGTGCAAATGTTGTACGGAAAATCCCCTATACC
>ERZ834769.1818-NODE-1818-length-17331-cov-2.803311_pt1 | contig 17331 bp, 12 predicted proteins | sample MGYA00519690_ERZ834769 | MGnify/ENA primary metagenome ERZ834769 (study PRJEB31850, sample SAMEA3708760) | human gut metagenome | biome: human gut; feature: human-associated habitat; material: faeces | place: China | collected 2014 ... | reverse complement strand
CTTACGCGGACGAAAAGCGGCGATTTTCTTGTGCAGGCCGCATTCATGCCCGGCGAATGGCTGATTTCCTTCATTCTGGGCTACGGAGCGCACGCAAAGGTGCTCGAACCCAAGGCGCTCGCGGACGCAGTTTGCCGCGAACTCGAAAAAATGTCGGCGCTCTACAAAACCTGACATGCAGTTGTCAGCTTTTCCGTGCGATAATCCATTCATCAACAGCAAGGAGGAATGTTTTCCATGGAAAAGAACATCCATTTCGCCGACACCCCGATCTGCCAAAGCTGCGGCATGCCGCTGACCGCGCCGGAGCAATTCGGCAAAAACGCCGACGGCACGACGAACGGCGATTACTGCGTCTACTGCTGCCCCAACGGCGAAGCAAACATGACCGGCACGCTGGATGAAATGATTGATTTCTGCGCAATGGCTGGGATTCCCGCTATGCACTCCCATTTCGGTTTTATCCCGGAAGATCCCTCTTCCGAACAATACAAGGATTTTATTAAAGTTATGCAAGACTTGGCGAATTATGCCAAAGAGCGTGATATGATGATTTATTTTGAAACCGGGCAGGAAACTCCGACGACGTTGATCCGTGCCATCAAAGATATAGGCACAGGCAATGTATTTGTAAATTGCGATTTGGCTAATTTATTAATGTACGGGAAAGCGAACTCTTTGGATGCCGTGAAGCAATTCGGAAGCCTGATCAAGGAGTTTCATGCTAAAGACGGTAAATATCCGGACCCGAACAATCCGTATGAATTGGGAGCCGAGGTTCCTATCCCGACAGGAGAAGTCGATTTTCCGGCAGTTATCGCGGAATTAAAAAAACAGGGCTTCCAGGGAGCATTGACTATCGAATGTGAATTAAACGGTGCACGGCATGATTATGTTGTCCAAACCCGCAAATATTTGCAAGATCTATTAAATACATCTGCAAAATCAACTAAATAATTAGTATATTTGTCAGATGTTATTTATATTTTGAAAGAATTAGTAGCTAATCTATATAAATTATTATTTTACTATGAGAACAAGCAGAAGAGGTTTTCTGAAAACCCTTGGAGGGGTTGCACTCTTTTCGATTGTGCCGCGCCACGTATTGGGAAACGGGTATATCGCTCCAAGTGATCAATTGACTAAAGGTATTATTGGTACCGGAGGTATGGGAAGAGGCCATGTGGGTTATGCCGGTACACGTTTGGTTGCCGTTTGTGACGTTGATAAAAATCACCTTGAACTGGGAAAGAAACTGGTGAAGGAAAAAATAGCCGCTTATCATGATTTCCGCGATTTGATTCTGGACCCGAATGTCGATATCGTGCATATTGCCACCCCGCCTCATTGGCATGGCATCATGTCTGTCGAGGCCGCTAAAGCAGGAAAAGACATCTGGTGTGAAAAGCCGATGACCCGTACGATCGGAGAAGGTAAGCGTGTGATGGAGGCCGTACAGCAATACGGACGTATGTTCCGCCTGAATACCTGGTTCCGTTTTACAGACCAGTTCTACGGACTGGGAACTCCCGTCAAGCCGTTGAAGAAACTGGTGCAGAGCGGACTCTTAGGATGGCCTTTGAAAGTGACGATCAGTGCGCATACCGGTTTTAACTGGAAGTTTTTCTGGGTGGGTAAAGAATATCTTGAACCGCAATCGGTTCCGTCTGAGCTGGATTATGATATGTGGTTGGGCCCGGCTCCTTATAAGCCTTATAATGCCCATCGTGTACATCAGACTTTCCGTGGATATTGGGATTATGACGGAGGCGGACTCGGTGACATGGGGCAGCACTATATCGATCCCGTACAATATATATTAGGTAAAGACGATACCAGCCCGGTTAAGGTCGAAGTAGATGCGCCGCAACAACATCCGGATGCTGTCGGTACTTGGCGTTCCATCACCTACACGTATGACGATGGTTGCCAGATTATCCTTTGGGGTGGTGATTTCGGTGATCCGAATACGCCGTATATTGCCGGGCCGAAAGGTAATGTATATAAGAATTTTGTATGCGATATTCCTGATTGGGAGAAGAAGCTTGCCGACTTCCCCGAACCCGAACCTCAGGTTACGGACTTTATCGAATGCGTGAGGACACGCCAGCCTTTTGCCCTGAACGAACGGAATGGTTTCCGCTCGGCTACTATTGTCAATATGGGAGCAGTGGCTTTGCGTCTGAACCGGACGCTGAATTTCGATCCGGTAAAACTTGAATTTATTGACGACGAGGCTGCAAATCGTTTGCTGGACCAGCCGATGAGAGCACCCTGGAATATTTAATTCATTCAAAATTCGAAACATAATGAGAAAAGCATATATATCAATAGCAGCCTTACTGTTATGCGGAAGCATGCTGATGGCGCAGACCCCGGCCAACCGTACGGCCAAAACGACCGCTGCCGATGTGTTGGCTCAGATGCCTGCGGCGAAACAAGCGGCATACAATAAACTGATTGGTGATTTGAGTTCTACCGGCGAAGAGGGTGTTCTGATGCTGGTAAACATGATAAATGCTCCGGGCAAAGGCAGTAACGCAAATGTCGATTACGCTTTGAGCGGCTTGACGCATTACGTCATGGGGAAAGGAGAGGAGAATGCCAGGTTAGTGACTGCAAATGCTTATCTGAAGGCTTTGGAAATGGTGAATGAGCGCGAAACGAAAGCGTTTATTATCCGCCAACTTCAGATTTTAGGAAAAGACGAATGCATAGATGTACTGGCATCTTATCTGAATGATGAGTCATTGAGCGGTCCCGCTGCCAGTGCACTGGCTGCCAACGGTAGCAAAAAAGCCGGACAGGCCTTGGTTGCAGCCTTGAAGAGCCGAACAGGTTCTCCTAAAACACAAAAGGATGTGATCCGTGCGATTGCCGATGCTCAGGTGGATGAGGCTGAACCTGTCTTGCAAGCTTTGCTTGGCGCTTCGGATCCAAATATGCAAAAGGTAGTGTTGTACGCTTTGAGCCGTGTGGGATCTAATAACTCAATGGAACTTTTAGCGGATGCAGCAGCCAAAGCTGGCTATGCGATGGATAAGACAGGAGCGACAGAGGCTTACATCGCTTTGTTGAATCGTTTGGCTTATCCCGGAGATCCGGCAAGAGTTGTTAAAGCAGCCAAGAAATTGCAGAAAGAGGCGGCTAAGGCAGGACAGGAACAGACACGGGAAGCGGCTTTGCAGATACTTTTAGCAGCCGAGGAGCCGGCCAAAGTCTCCAAGATAGTCGTTGCTGCCATGAAAGATCCGAGCAAGAACTACCGGAACGCGGCTTTAAGTTACGCTTCCAACTTTACAGATAAAGAGCTGTATATCGAACTGATGAAAATGGTTCCGAAAGCCAAGCCGGAACTGAAGGTGGATATCCTGAACTGGATCGGACGCGAGGCCAAGAAGCCCTCCAAACACGACGTTATCCGGAATCTGGAAATACGTTTCGATCTTCCTGCCAAGCAAATCCTGTTGGAACAGCTCGGTGATGCAAACTTCGACGTGAAACAGGCTGCTACCTGGACATTGGTGAAGATTGGGGATAAGTCTTATATTCCTTCGTTGGCCGAATTGCTGAAAAGCGATGACAAGCAGGTGGTCCTGCTGGGACAGGATGCTTTGGCTGCCTTCCCCGGTGATATCGACGGGGCAGTGGCGAAAGCTGTCTCTTCTGCTGCCAATGCGGGTAAAATAGCCGGACTCGAATTGTTGGCTATGCGCAAGGCTACCGCCAATATCAACACCGTACTGGATCAGATCCAGACGGGTTCCCCTGAAGTGAAAGCCGCGGCTTATGTGGCTTTGAAGGATGTGGTGGGAGAACGGGATATAACCAATATGTGCGGAATGTTGGAAACGGCTGATGCATTGGCTGTTCCTCCTATGCAACGGGCTGTTATTTCGGCATTGTCCTCTCTTCCGGCTGCCGACCGGGTCGAAACGGTGACACGCCGTATGTTGCAGGCTGGCAATAAGGATTATTTGTATTATCTGGTATTGTCTTCTACCGGCCAACCGGATGCGTTGGCATCGTGAAGGGTTTCCGTTCCAATACGGGTGTCAAACGGGATGCTGCCTTCGAAGCCTTGCTGAACTGGAAGGGTATTGAAGTGGCGGACGAATTATATACGATCTGCAAAGAAAACCCCTCTTCCAATTATTTTGACCCGGCTCTCACTACTTATGTGAAGCTGGTTTCCAATCCGGCATTTACAGGTGAAAACCGTTTGTTAAGCCTGCGTAAGGCAATGGAAATTGCTAAAACGGATGCACAGAAGATCGCGATCCTGCAACAGATTGAAAATACCGGAACATTCTTAGGCATGTTGTATGCCGGTGAATTCCTGGATCAGAAACCTGTACAGCAGGCTGCCGCCAATGCCGTCATGAATATTGCTTTGGGAAATAAAGAGTATATGGGTACGAATGTCCGTGCTTTATTGAACAAAGTGATGGAAGTGCTTGACAATCCGGATGCCGGATACCAGAAGGAAGCGATCAAGAAACATCTGGCCGAGATGCCGCAAGGCGAAGGATTCGTTTCTTTGTTCAACGGTAAGGATCTGACCGGCTGGAAAGGTCTGGTACAGAACCCGATTGCCCGTGCGAAGATGAAACCGGCACAATTGGCCAAAGAACAGGCCAAAGCCGATGAAAACATGCGTCGGGATTGGAAGGTCGAAGATGGGCTGTTGGTATTCGATGGAAGCGGTTACGACAACCTGTGTACGGAAAAACAATATGGCGACTTCGAAATGTATGTAGACTGGATGCTCGATCCGGCCGGCCCTGAAGCGGATGCCGGTATTTACCTGCGTGGTACGCCTCAGGTACAGATTTGGGATACTTCACGTGTAAACGTAGGGGCACAGGTCGGTTCCGGTGGATTATACAACAACCAGGTGAACGAAAGCAAGCCATCGAAAGTGGCCGATAATAAATTGGGCGAATGGAACAGCTTTTATATCAAGATGGTTGGTGACCGTGTAACAGTCGTGCTGAATGGTGAAAAAGTCGTGGATGACGTGATCCTGGAAAACTATTGGGATCGCAAGCTGCCGATTTTCCCGATCGAACAGATCGAATTGCAGGCTCATGGCAGCAAGGTTTATTACCGGAATATTTATGTAAAAGAGCTGGAACGCAAGGAACCGTTCAAACTTTCAGCCGAAGAAGAAAAGGAAGGTTTCAAGGTTTTGTTCGACGGTACGAATATGCATGAATGGACAGGCAATACGGTCGACTATACCTTGGAAGACGGTTGTATCTCCATGATTCCGAGCAAGAGCTACGGCGGCAACTTGTATACGAAAGACGAATATGGCAATTTCGTATATCGCTTCGAATTCCAGTTGACGCCGGGTGCTAATAACGGTGTCGGTATCCGTACCCCGATGGAAGGGGATGCAGCTTATGTCGGCATGGAAATCCAGATTCTGGATTGCGAACATCCGATTTATAAGGATATTACTCCTTTGCAGCATCATGGTTCCGTTTATGGAATCATCCCGGCAAAGGCCGACCATCATAAGGCCTTCAAGCCTGCGGGCGAATGGAATTATGAAGAAATTGTAGCCGATGGCGATAATATCAAGGTGACGGTCAACGGTGTGGTGATCATGGAAGGCAATATTCGTGAAGCGACAAAGAACGGTACTGCCGACCATAAGGAACATCCGGGTCTGTTCAATAAGAAAGGACATATCGGTTTCTTAGGTCATGGTTCTCCCGTTAAGTTCCGTAATATCCGTATTAAAGAGTTGAAATAACGCTTTTTTATCCATAGTTAAATAGCAGCATAGGCAGGAATTAGCTTATGCTGCTATTTTTTTATGATAAATTACAGGGTTGAAATGCCTTGAATATTGAGGGGAATAAAATTTGTTGATCTGATTTATTATAACGACTTTTGTACAAAAGATAACTAAAGTCGTATTCATGGAAGTAGACCAGTATCAATTAATATTAGATAATGCTCAGGTTGGCTGGTGGAAAGCTGATTTTGAAGAAAGGTGCTATATCTGTTCGGACTATTTGATTAGTCTTTTGGAGTTGGATGGCCCGAAAATCCCCATAGCAGATTTTCTTTTGTTGATTCGTGAAGACTATCGGGACCGTATCGCCAACGAATTTGCTTTCTTCAAAGGTATTGGTATATACGAACAGATATTTCCGATGAAAACTTGCTATGGTTATAGATTTGTCCGTACAAAGATTTATAAACGGGAAAAGGAAGCCGACGGCAAGTTGACCGTATTGGGTATTTTACAGTTGATTCCTTTTAGTGAAAAGGAGGAGAACAGGCCTGTTGTGAACGGGCAGGTCGATAGTGTTCTCAGGCATTTGGGGAGCTTGTCGCGTGCCTTGCATTCTTTTATCCAGACAAATGATTTGCACAAATCGATCCATTTGGCTCTTACGGAGATTCTGTTTTCGATCGATACGAAAGGGCGTGTATATATTATGGAATATGAAGATGAAGGGCAGATCGGCTGCACATATGAGGTGTGTAGTGAAGGGATTGAGCCTGTTCGTACGTCTCTGCAAAATATTCCGGTTTCGACATTGCCGTGGTCTACGCGGAAAATACGGAATTTATATCCGATTCTGATTAATAATCTGGATGAATTACCTCCTGAAGCAGTTGAGGAAAAACGTTACCTGAAAGCGCGCGGCACTTGCTCCTTGATTTTGATACCGTTGATAATCAAAGGTGAGCCTTGGGGATATATGGGGATCGATATAGTGGATAGATATCGTATGTGGAGTCTGGAGGATTATCAATGGCTATCGTCTATTTCCAATATCATCAGTATAATAACGAAGATGGCCCGTACCAATGAAGCGTTGGATCATAGTGAAAAGTTGCTTCGGAATATCTATACCAATATACCGGTCGGTATCGAGCTGTATGACAAAAACGGTTATTTGGTGGATCTGAATAATATGGATGTCGAGATTTTCGGCCTTCCCTCCAAAGAGTCTGTTTTAGGTGTCAATATCTTTGAAAATCCGATGATTAGTGATGAGATACGAGAAAAACTGGTTTGCCAGGAGCCTGTCTCTTTCCATCTGGATTATTCGTTTAATACCATTAAAAAAGATGCTTTTTATCCGACGGCAAAGAGCGGTACGATCGATATTTTCACGAAAGTCAGCATGCTTTATGATATACATGGCGATCTGATTAATTATATGTTTATCAATCTTGATAATACGGATAAGGCTGTCGCTTATAACCGTATCGAAGAGTTTGAGCATTTTTTCAGTTTGGTCAGTCGTTTTGCGAAAGTAGGATATGCTAAATTTGATTTGTTGAGTTGCGAAGGGTATGCTATCGACCAGTGGTATCAGAATTTAGGAGAAAAAGAAGGAACGCCGTTATCGGAAGTTATAGGTGTTTATAACCGGATTCATCCGGAAGATCGAAAGGCTATGCTTAATTTCTTTGAGCAGGTAAAAAAAGGACGGTCTGATAGTATTCGGAAAGAATTAAGGGTGAAGCATGGGGACGGTTGGCGTTGGACTCGTGTGAATGTGATGCGGAATACACAGTCTGCCGACCCGGCAAAGTTGGAAATGATTTGTGTGAACTATGATATTACCGAGTTAAAGGAGACACAGATGCAGCGCGAGAAAGCGGAGGAGTTGGACCGTTTGAAATCTGCATTCCTTGCCAATATGAGCCATGAGATCCGGACTCCGCTGAATGCTATTGTCGGTTTCTCTACGTTGCTGGTCGATACGGACGATCCGGAAGAAAAGAAGCAATTTGTCGGGATTATCCAGAAAAACAATGAACTGTTGTTGCAGTTGATCTCCGATGTGCTGGATCTGGCAAAGATAGAATCCGGTATAATAGAATTGAAACTTGTCGAGGTCGACCTGCGGGAGTTGTGTAAAGAGTTGGTCGTTTCGATGCGTATCAAAGTGCCGGCGGAAGTCGCGCTCTGTATGGCTCCGGACCTGCCTTCCTATATTATGCGTTGTGATAAGGTGAGGCTGACACAGATCATATCCAACTTTATTAATAATGCCATCAAGCATACCAGTAAGGGAACGATCATGCTTGGTTACGAGGTACGCCAGGATGAAATTGAATTTTCTGTGACAGATACCGGAGACGGCATGTCGCCGGAAGTGCAGCAGCATGTGTTCGATCGTTTCTATAAAGGAGATAGTTTCAAGCAGGGGACAGGTTTGGGACTCTCGATCTGCAAGAGCATAATAGAACAGGTAGGCGGAAAAATCGGGGTAAGCTCCGAAGAAGGGAAGGGCTCCCGTTTCTGGTTTACTTTACCCCGTTAGACTTATATCTTATTCTTTTTCACCGTAGGACAAATCGCCGGCATCGCCCAACCCGGGAACGATGTAAGAATGATCGTCCAGCTCGTTGTCGATAGCCGCTACCCATACGGTCGTGATGTCGTCCGGCATTTTACGTTGGATATATTCGATTGCCTGTTTGCTGGCAATGATGGAAGCGACATGGATATGCGCCGGGTGGCCTTTGGTGCGCAATGCTTCGTAGGCCAGTTCCATAGAACTGCCGGTAGCCAGCATCGGGTCTGTTATAATCAATGTTTTATCCGTTAAACGGGGAGAAGCGATATATTCGATATGAATATCGAAATTCAGGCGGTCCTTGTATTTCCTGTAGGCGGAAACGAATGCATTTTCCGCATTGTCCAGATAGCTGAGGAACCCCTGATGGTAGGGAAGCCCGGCACGCAGGATCGTACTGATGACGACTGAATCGTCGGGAGTATTCATCGGTGCTATCCCTAAGGGAGATTGAATGTCTTTTGTGCTGTAAGTGAAATCCTTACTGATTTCGTAAGCCATGATTTCACCGATCCGCTCGATGTTGCGACGGAAACGCATACTGTCTTTTTGTATATTGACGTCGCGCAATTCTGCGACAAATCGGTTTAACACCGAGTTTGATTCTCCGAGATTAACTATTTTCATGATTGAATTGTCATTTTCCGGCGTCGAAATTACTCATAATTCGGACAGGTCGCAAAAAAGAAGGCAACCTTTTTTAGGTTGCCTCCCTTTGTCAGGTAAAAAAAGCATTACTTCTTTTCTCCGGGTTTGTTAATTGCATCCAGCAAATATTTACCCGGTTTAAATTTTACAGTTGTTCTGGCCGGAATCATAACCGGTGTACCAGTCTTAGGGTTACGAGCTAAACGCTCTGTCTGCGGACGCGGTATCAATGTACCGAAACCGATCAATACAATCTCCTCATTGTGAGACATAGCTTCTGTTACGATGTCGACATAAGCGTCCAACATTTTCTTCGCTTTTTGTTTCTGTAATCCCGATCTCTGGGCCAGAGCCTCAATCAATTCTGCTTTGTTCATGAATGTTTCTATTTAATTAATGATATTCAAGACAAATGTACGCTTTTCTTTGATATGTTGTATAACTTTTTGCATATAAAGAAATAAGTGTTCATTTCTTATTTAACAACGCGTGTATACATTTGTTACGATTTGCGGAACAAAAAATGTTAAATAGCCTTTGGTTGCGATATTTGAGAGGCTTTTTTATATACCTGCTGATTGATTTGATATTTATCGTTACTTTTGTCCTGCAAAATAAAACATACGCAAAATGAGAATAGAAGAGAATTACTCGCTGGAGAAACATAATACTTTTCACCTTCCGGTGAAGACCCGTTGGTTTATGGAATATACGAATGAAGAAGAACTGGGACGGATCTTCCGGGACGAATATTTTCAGGAATGTTTGTCGTTGCATATCGGGAGTGGCAGTAATCTGTTATTCATAAATGATTTTAACGGGATTATCCTGCATTCGCAGATCAAGGGTATCTCTGTTGCGGAAGAGACGGACGATTCGGTACTGCTTCGCATCGGGGCTGCCGAGAAATGGGACGATGTAGTCGCTTATGCCGTGTCCAAAGGTTGGGGAGGAATAGAAAACCTGTCCAACATTCCGGGCGAAGCCGGAGCTGCCGCTATCCAGAATATCGGGGCGTACGGTACGGAAATCAAGGATGTGGTCGAGACGGTGGAGACGTATAACCGGCTTTCGTTCGAGAAACGTACGTTTACGAATGAAGAATGCCTCTATGGTTACCGGGACAGCTTCTTCAAGAATGAGCATAACGACCCGCACATCGTTACTTATATCAATATACGCTTGAGCAAAAAGCCTCGATTCTCTGTCAATTACGGTAATTTGAAGGAGGAACTGGCTAAGTATCCTGAGATAACGCTGCAAGCAGTGCGGGATGCCGTGATCTCGATCCGTCGTCAGAAATTGCCTGATCCCGATGAGTTGGGAAATGCCGGAAGTTTCTTTATGAACCCGGTTATTCCGGTTGCCCGTTATGAGAAGCTGAAGGAGCAATATCCGGATATGCCGTCTTACCCGGCGGGAGAGGGGAAGGTGAAGGTCCCGGCAGGCTGGTTGATCGAACAATGTGGTTTTAAAGGTAAATCTCATGGTGCGGTCGGTGTATATGAAAAGCAGGCATTGGTGTTGGTTAATTTGGGTGAAGCCAAAGGACACGAGATCGCACTGGTTGCCGAAAGTATTCGTACGGCTGTTCATGACCGGTTCGGTATCGAGATTATGCCTGAGGTAAAATATGTAGGATAAATGGAAATTACGTTTTTAGGGACGGGGACTTCTACCGGAGTTCCCGAAATCGGTTGTCAATGTGAGGTGTGTACCAGTTCGGATAAACGGGATTGGCGTCTGCGTACGTCCGTACTGGTGGAGACGGATGGTAAACGGATTCTGCTGGATTGCGGCCCGGATTTCCGTTGGCAGGTGATCCGCAACAAGACGTATCATCTGGATGCGGTTCTGATTTCGCACGAACATTACGATCATGTCGGCGGACTGGATGACCTGCGCCCTTTCTGTCGTGAAAGGGGTGTGGACGTGTATGCGGAAGATAATGTGGCGGAAGCTATCGAGACGCGCATCCCTTATGTGTTCCGTGCCCATAAATATCCCGGAGTTCCGAACCTGGAACTTCACCGGATCGGGAACGAGCCTTTTGTGGTTGCCGGAATCCCGGTTACGCCGGTCCGGGTGATGCATGGGAAATTGCCGATCTTAGGGTATCGTATCGGGAATATGGCTTACCTGACAGATGTGAAATATCTTCCGGAAGAAGAGTATGCCAAACTGGAAGGCTTGGATGTATTGATCCTGACCGCCCTTCGCCGGGGTTCCCATCCTACGCACGAATCGCTGGAGGAAGCGCTTGCCAATATCGAACGGATAAGGCCGAAGGAAACGTATCTGATCCACATGAGCCACCGTATCGGATTGCATGCGGAGGTCGAGAAGGAGTTGCCGCCTCATGTTCATCTGGCTTACGACGGGTTGCATGTTTCCTGTTCCTGAGCGGAGATGAAAGACACTTCTCTTTGTTGCTACGATCGGATCTCTTCAACAAAATTTTTTAAAAAATAATCCTTCATTCCTTCATCTAAGGTGTTACTGTCTTGTAAATAAGAACTTTAAAGATGAAGGATTTTTATGTCTTGTCTCATAGCTTTTTATTGCGTAAGTAATATGATTGGTCTTGTTCGACAATAGTCAAACGCTTGTCCGATATTTGACAAACAAGCGTTTGACTGCTGTCGAACAAGCATTCGATAGTTGACGGTTGAAATAGAAGCAGGCAGGTTTGTGTTAAGAGAATGGCTATTTGATCTTAAATAGCTGCTGATAGATGCAGTATTAATATTATTTCCTTCATCTGTAATAACGTGAATACAAAATATTTAAGTGTACAGATGAAGGAATGAAGGATTATTTTTCAAAAACTTTTGTTGGGGGATGAGATCTCTCCGGCAATCAATTCATACCCCTTGTTGTTCGGATGGAGGCCGTCACCTATAAACAGACTTTCGTTTATTTTGCCGTCTTGCTGCAATAGGGCTGTTCCCGGATTGGCAAATTCGTAACCTTCCGTTTCCACCATCTCCTTAATGTCGAAGTTGATGTTCCTGACCCATTGCTCCTGATTGCGGCGGGGGAGGATGCCGATCACTTTGACGGAGGCTTCCGGTTGTCGCTGATGGATGGCGGAAAGGAGGAAGCGGAGACCTTCGACGATCTCTTTGTCACTGTTCAGGCCGCAGTTGTTCGTGCCGATCATCAAAACGACTTTCCCGGCCTTATAGCCATCCAGTTCGCCATGATATACACGCCAGAGCACGTTTTCGATACGGTCCCATCCGCAACCTGAGTTCTGGAAACCGGCAGGATGCATGACTTTTTCCCAGGTCTCCCGCCCGTTCTTGTTGCGGTGTTCCGGTTCGCCACCCCAATAGTGGGTGATCGAGTTTCCTAAAATGACCGCTTTGGGCGGATGGTTGCGCACTTGCTCCAGAATAGCACGGTGGCGGGCACGCCATTCGTACATATGCGGTTCCCGGCGTTGCGTGGCGGGAATGGTGGTCGTCAGGTGGCCCAAAGGGATATGCAGGATTTCCCGGACCTTTCTTTCTACGGCTGCCGCCTGTTGCTTCATTCCGAAGTCGGACGGATGCACGTGGTCAACCCAACCGTCGGCAGGCATGTCCAGTTCTTCACGTGTCAGATAATATACATCTTTGATCCCTTCGGACTGAATCTGTTCGTATGCCTTGCGGGAGGCGCGGTTTACCTGCGCGATTTCTCTGTACTGTATGGTGTCTGTGTACATATTGCTGTATCCGTCGTGTTCGATCAGCAAGATGGGAGCCGACTGTTTTTCGCGGAGTTGCTTGACGGCGGCGATCGCCAGAGCGGTCACCTCTTCTTCCTTCTGATTGGGCAAGTTTGGCATGCAATCCAGTATGTACAGCCGGGCATCCGTTTCATTGATAAATTGCAAAACTTCTTTTGCCAGCTTGCCGTTGCCGGAAAAGCCGAGGTTTATGAGCGGATAGTCCAGCGAACGTTGGAGGATCGTTCCCCACGCCATCGCCGGACGGGAGGCACAGGCTCCTTGAGCGATCGAAGTACCGTACAGGACGATCGGCCTTTCGGGAGAAACCGGGATGAATTCCAGCTTCGCATCCTCCGGCGTACCGATCTCCAGCCATTTCACTCCGTTGTACAAGGGCAGATAGAGCCGGTATTCGAAACCTTGTTTGTGGTAGCGGTCTTTACCTATATTATTATATGTATAGGTGATCGTGTCCTTGAAAGAATAGTTGCCGAAGCAAAAATGCCATTCCCCGTCGCTGTTAATGCTGTAGAGGTCGACCCCCGACACTCCGGTCGAAGGCATATGCGGCATATTCAGGCTACCGGTAACGGCGTAGCGGACTTTGATCTGCGGAGCATCACTGTAAAAATAAATGGCGAGTCCTGCCGAATGCCGTGACAGGTTCCATACCGGTTCGCTCACCACGCCTTTTGCACGATCGGGCAAGCGCGTGTAAGAACTCCCGATCTCTTTTGTGAATCCTTGATTTTGGATAACCGGAAAACCGGCTTCCATCGGGTTGTGCCATTTCCATTGGGCGGCGGCCGGGAGGAAAAGCAAGCAGCAAAACAGTAAACAAATAAGCTTTTTCATGGACATTATCTCCTTAATAACCGTATTATGATACAATATCACCAAAGATAAGACAATTTTGCAAAAGCATTTCCTGATTAATCCTGTATATTTGCCGCCAGTTAATTAAATTTGAAAACCATGAAAATAAAAGCTCTTATTGCGCTCTTTCTGATGGGGAGCATGTCGCTGATGGCTCAGAAAAGCTATCAGTTGCAATCGCCGGACAAAAAACTGCAAGCTGTCGTTACGGTAGGTGACGATATTCGTTTCTCGTTTACACACGACGGGACTGAAGTTCTCGCCGCTTCTCCGATCTCCATGACGTTGCAGAACGGGGTTGTCTTGGGAACCAGCCCTAAAGTATCGAAAGTGCTGAAAGCGGCAGTCGATAAAGTGATCCCTTCTCCTTTCTATAAAAAGACGGAAGTGCAGGATGTCTATAATGAAATGACACTTTCGTTCCGGGGTAACTACGGTCTTGTTTTCCGTATGTACAATGATGGTCTGGCCTATCGTTTCACGACGAAGATGAAGAATGATATTGTCGTGGTGGATGAGGAAGCCGACTATAATTTCTCTTCCGACCATACGGCTTTTGCGCCTTATGTGAACAGCAAGAAGGCTACTTTTGAAGAACAGTTCATGAACTCTTTCGAGCAACCTTATGTACACGAACCGATCACGAAGCTGAACAGCGAACGTCTGATGATCCTTCCGTTCCTGGTTGAGCTGGACGGTGGCAAGAAACTCTGTATCACTGAGGCGGACCTGGAAGATTATCCCGGTATGTTCCTGAATAACTCGACTGACAAGCCGGTGTTGAAACCGGTGTTCGCCCCTTATCCGAAAGTGAAAAAGCAAGGCGGTCACAATAATTTGCAGATGTTGGTGGAAGAGCGCGAAGATTACATAGCCAAGACAAGCGGCACGCGTGCTTTCCCGTGGCGTGTGTTTGTTGTCTCAGAGGATGACAAGCAGTTGGCCGATTGCGATATGGTGTATCGTCTGGCTTCTCCCTGCCGTTTGCAGGATGTTTCCTGGGTGAAACCGGGTAAGGTGGCATGGGACTGGTGGAATGACTGGAATATCTACGATGTGGATTTCCGTGCCGGTATCAACAATGAAACCTATAAATATTATATCGACTTCGCTGCCGAGCATGGCATCGAATATGTGATTCTCGATGAAGGCTGGTCTGTCAATTTGGCTGCCGACCTGATGCAGGTCATCCCGGAAATCAATATTCCGGAACTGGTGAATTATGGCAAATCCAAGAATGTCGGTATCATCCTCTGGGCCGGTTATCACGCATTTGATCGTGATCTGGAAAAAGTGGTGAAACATTATTCCGATATGGGCGTGAAAGGATTCAAGGTTGACTTTATGGATCGCGATGACCAGGAGATCATCGACTTCCTCTACAGAGGCGCCGAAACTTGTGCAAAGTATAAGATGATGGTCGATTATCATGGTATCTGTAAACCGACAGGCTTGCAACGTACTTATCCGAACGTGATCAACTACGAAGGCGTTCATGGCTTGGAGAATATGAAATGGGCAGAAAAGACCTATGATATGCCGCTTTACGACGTGACGATTCCTTTTGTCCGTATGGTTGCCGGTCCGATGGATTATACACAGGGTGCTATGCGCAATGCGATCCGTAAAAATTATGCTCCGATCTATACCGAACCGATGAGCCAGGGAACGCGTTGCCATCAGTTGGCTACTTATGTGATCTTCGAGTCTCCGCTGAACATGTTGTGCGATAATCCTTCCAACTATAACCGGGAACCCGAATGTACGGAATTTATCGCCAATATCCCGACCGTATGGGAAAAGACAGTTGCTCTGGATGGCAAAGTGGGTGAGTATGTAGCCATTGCCCGCCTTCACGGTGATAACTGGTATGTCGGTGCTTTGACAAACTGGGATGCGCGCGAGATAGAGCTTGACCTGTCTTTCTTAGGCGACGGCAACTATAAACTGGAATTGTTCAAAGACGGCATCAATGCCGATCGTGCCGCTTGCGATTATAAAAAGGAAGTCATACCGGTTCCCGCCGATCGCAAGGTAAAGGTGAAGATGGCTCCCGGCGGTGGTTGGGCTGCTAAGATTTATAAATAAAACGTATTTCCCGTGTAGTTGTAAAACACACGGTCCCCGAATGTCTGCCGGAACAACGCGTATTTGTCTATACCCGTACAATGACAAATGCCGATCTGTTCCGGCAGATTGTTTTTCAGGTAGTCCGCTATGATACTGAATTTCTCGTCCTGGGCATTGTGGATATGAAAACCTCCGGCCAGGAGTTTGAACGTATATCCGGGAAAACTCTTTCCGATAGTCCGGAGAATATTGGTGATTCCCCGGTGGGAACAGGCGCTCAATACGGAATATGTGTTTTCTGCTATCAGTGCGACCGCCAGTTCGTCATTGAAAATATCGGGAACAACTCCTTCGGGCGTTTGGGTGAAGAACCGTTTGAAGTGAGTATCTTCAGGATTTATAACCGGAAGGTCCGGGAATAGGAACAATCCGGGAACAAGCTCCGTTTTTCCGGTGATAAAACGGAAACGGGACAAGTCAGGCAGACCCGGATCGATGACTCCGTTTTCCCGTTTATCTTTAAATTTCCGGTAAAGGGCTTCCTGTTTACAGATAACCGGAGCTTTCTTATTGACGGTAAGAAAATGCCTCAATCCCCCTGTATGATCACTGTGTCCATGCGACAGGATAAGGAAATCCACCTCTGCAATGTCGATACCCGAAAGCGTTGCATTGCGGATAAACAGATCCGACTGCCCCGTATCGAATAATATTTTATACCCGCCGTTTTCAATGAGCAATGATAGCCCGTGTTCCGCCTGTAAGTTCCGCCCGTAAACGGCATTCTCCACGAGTGTCGTGATCTTGTAATGCATAATCTTATCCTTTTAATTCCCAATTACCGGACAAAAATAAAAAATCCTCTTAACAAAAACTTGCTAAGAGGATTTTTTAAGGTTCCTGGCGGATTTTAGACCGACAAGATATAGAAATAAACTCAATTCCTAAAGCACGAGCAATATAACTCCTTGCCGTGCCAATCCTTTTTGCTGACCACCGGAGAAGAAACGCCAAATACTCTACATCTATATACCAAAGTCGGTTATCATGTTGTCTACAAAAAAGAAATAGATGGAATCTTTTTAATCCACATGGAAAAAGAAAATTATGGAAAATGAAATACTTTACAATGATAGAATAAAAGAAACTATTGAAACTTACAGTGTTTCTGCCCAAGCCTATTAAGACAAATTCATGGATATGGATATACTGTCAAATCGGATAGGAATAATTGGCCATATTACTTGTGACTTGAAAAGAAGGATTGTTTTTATGGAATTTCGTTGTAATATTTAAAACTCTCCATTAACTCATTACAGATAACTTTTGCAATTTGATCCGGAAGTTCCTGGCCTGTATTCTGGCTTGCAAACTCCAAATCGTTACTTCCCATCATCATTGAGGACACCATGTTCTCCACAGTCTTGAATGCCGGCAAGACATTGTTTCTGATTTGTTCCTTTTTCACCCTTTCCGAAGTCAGGGTTTGCGCATATAATTCCGCCAACCTGTATGCGCTGGCATAAGACTGCGCTTGTTGTACAGCAGCTTCGACAAGCGGTATATCTTGCCCTAATTGGCCTGCCGCATGTACCTGAGCCGGAGAGAAGTCTTCTACTTTTTCCGGATATTTTTCATATCCAGAAATCAAGATATGCCGGTCGAAGCCTCGCGGGTCTG
>ERZ834769.1814-NODE-1814-length-17352-cov-3.981673_pt1 | contig 17352 bp, 8 predicted proteins | sample MGYA00519690_ERZ834769 | MGnify/ENA primary metagenome ERZ834769 (study PRJEB31850, sample SAMEA3708760) | human gut metagenome | biome: human gut; feature: human-associated habitat; material: faeces | place: China | collected 2014 ... | reverse complement strand
CTTATGCAACATTACTCTTTTCTGAGATGTGTGTCTGCGGCAATGGCAGCGCTTATGCTGTTCCAGAGTACAGCACCGGTAGCCTATGCTGCAAATGACACCACCCCACTGGGGAGCAGTGTGATGACTTCCGAAAGCGTGGACGAGAGTGTACCTGCAGACAGTGACGCAGGGTACATTCCGGAAATTCCTTCGGATGACACGAATATATCGGACGATGCTGATACGGATGGCGCGGTAGACGCTGCCCCATCCGGGGGCAATTCAGGCAAAGCAGATGAGCCGGACTCCTCTGAATCAACGGACTCTTCATTGGGAGATACACCGGATTCAGGCACGGACATCAACCCAATTACCCCAGATGAGGAACAGCCCCTGCCGGATGACGAGCAACTTCCCTCTGACGAGGAAACCGCCCAGCCGGAACAGCCGGAGGAAAGCAGCGACCAAACGCTGTATCAGGACGGAAAAATCCTGATTTACACTTGCGACCAACTAAAAGAAATTGGAAGCGGTAATACAGTTACCGGCGAAGACGGTACAGACATCACATACGCTTCGGACGCGCAATACGCTATTGCGGAGGACATCGAACTGACGGGTGATATGCTGCAATGGCAGCTGCCAGAAGATTTCACGGGCAGCATCACACCGCTGACAGAAACCAGCGATGACCTAACGCTGTACGATGCGCAAAGCGACACTATCTATCTTTACAATCCTTACCAGATGGCGGTGCTGCATGAGGAGAACCCAGACGCAGAGCCGGTCATGGATGGCGATGCACAGGCGGAGACCTTTGGCTGCGGTCAGCTTATCTACCCTAATGGGGAGGATAACGCGTATCTGACATACAGCTTAAATCACCGCTATGTGCTATCTAAACAATTCAGCTCCGACGTTTCAGTGCAGCCCTACTCGGTTACCGTTAAGGAGGGCAAGGCGGACGGACGCGATTTTCCGGGACAGGTCATTAAGGAACTAGGCGGTAAAACCTATATCCTGATTGGCAATGAACAGCAGCTGCGGAAAATCGGCGTAAAGCAATCAAACGGTGAATATTATCCTGTGCGTGGCGCTGCTTACCAAGCATATAGAGAATCCGCGTTTAACTCGTGGAAGTTGGACACTGATGCAAAAGGGAAATACATCCTTCTGTACGGTGGTGATGCTGACCTATCAGCTACAGATAATGGAATCCGGGATTTTACATTTGGAACAGCTCTTTCGGCAAGCAAAAGTTTTAGCGGATTGGGGCACAACTACGACAGAGAGCCATGCGGTGTTAACCAGACAACAGGCGAAATTGACCCCTACTTAAACATTAACAAGGTTACCAACCAGACTTACGCGCCTAATGCCAACTACATCATCTTCCGAGATATTGACCTTGGCAGTGCAAACTGGACTCCGCTGACATTTCAGGGGACGATGATTGGTGCCAAGCTCGGTGCTAATGCAGTTACAGGCGCACGTCTTTGGAATGATACTGAAATAACCGCTAAGGAAAAGCCAGTGATTTCCAATGTGACAGTAGACCAATCCGGCAGGATAAATGTCGGCGAACAGATGGGCGTTGGGTTCTTCTCCACAATCTCCAGCGAGGTGAGCGAGAAGGATATTGGTCTTAGCAAGGGACTGGTTCGGGTTTCAAACCTCAAATTCCAGAACATTTCTGTTCAAACAACGACCAGCGAAACCTATTATCCCAGCACACTTGTCAGCACATTGACAAACACATTGGGTAAGCTGCTGGGCGGTTTGCTGAGTGGTCTGACTTTCATCCTGACTTTTGGACAGGTGAAGGTTGACCTTGGTAAAACCTTGGGTGATGTTCTGAACGCACGAAAGAAGGACCCAACGGCGCTTGCTACCGGCGCAATAGCCGGGCGCGTAGAAGGACAGGTTGAGTTCTCCGGCATCGAAGTGATTGATGCAACGGTTCGGAATGTCAATAACAATACAGGCGGCTTTGTTGGTTACACCGTTGGCGTGACGCAATACGATGGCCTTTCAAAAGCGCTGGGAAAAATAGTTGAACTGCTGACCAATATCCTGAATGTCATTCCGGGTTTAGGATTGGGCGATTTGATTACCATTTTGCTAGGCAATGCGATTCCCCTAGAAAAATTGATTCCTACCGGGTACATCAATGCCAAATTTGTCAATTGCGGTATAAACAATTTGAGTCTGACAACTGCAAGCGATAAGGAATACGCAGGCGGGTTTGTTGGGCAACAGGTTGGCTCTATCTTTGAAAACTGTTCCATCACAGGTAGTAGCTATACTGTCAATGGCGTGAATTATGTGGGCGGCTTCGCAGGTATTGCCCGCGACGGTGTAATCGAGGGTACTCTTTCCGGCGCTCTGGACATTCAGACGAAGCTGCCGAAAATGAACACAGAAAGCTTGCTCCTTAACTGCACGCTGGAGAATGCGACTATAAGCGTCAATGGTGGAAACTATGTTGGCGGTTTTGCAGGTGCGTTTGCCAATACATCGGCAGTTAACTGCACGCTGACGACTACAGAACCTCTCACAGTTCACGCAACGGGCAGTAATGTTGGCGGTTTTGCAGGCATTGCAACTCTTGGCTGGGCAGCGAATCTAGGTAAATCTGACACCAAAGACAATTTACTTGGCGGTCTTGTAGACCTAGTTGTAAAACTGCTCAGCAGCGATAAGAATTCAGCAACCTCACTACTTTCCCTTGCTGGCGTGAATCCGTCTTACATTTTGGGATGCACCATCAACGCACCACTGACAGTCATTGGCACCAACTACGCAGGCGGCATAACCGGACGGGGCGACGGTGCATACATTGCTCCATCGAGTGCCGATTATCTGAGCAAGGTATCGTACTGGAGAAACGGAGTATATTACCCAGCGACTGTTGAGCAACGAAACACGACAGTGTCCGGTTTGCAAAGCGTTTCGGGTCACGATTATACCGGTGGCATTGCGGGTTCTCTTGGAACGGCCAGCGTTGGCGGCTTACTGAATAATACAGCTGGCATTGCTTCTTATCTTGGCTTTACCGTGGACGGCGTTACGGTGACCGGTAGTGACAACGGTCTTACTGTCGATGGATGGGAGCGTGTCGGCGGCGGGCTTGGTGATGCTATTGGCGGCACTATCAACAATGTTTCCGTAAACAACCTTAAATCTATCGAAGGCAAAAACTATGCAGGCGGCTTTATTGGTTTGTCCGGCCCCGGCGAACTGGTTGGAACTGACGGCGGTTTGACCGTCAACCTGCTTGGCTTGAACTACATCTTAAAGCTTAATAAGCTTCTCGCCATAGGTCAGTATGTGCAAGTCAACATCACAAACTCCAGTGTGAACGGAATCAAAGACGGCTTTACTGTCAACGCAACTGGAGTGCGGGATGAAAACTCTGTGCTCGATTATACCGCAGCAGGCTTTATTGCTCGCAGCAACAGCACCAAGGTGGAAAACGCGCATGTCACTAATCTGGAATCCGTAACAGCGGCTGATAACGGCGGCTATGCGGCAGGCTTTGTGGCAATCTCAAAAACGGGTAGTCTGGCAGATGTCGGAGATGAAGCAGAGGTTAAGAAACAGCTGCTACAAATCAACGGACTGGTTACTGCTATTGCCTACCTGATTCCCAGCTACACAAACTGCACGGTTTCTTATGTGGATGGCGGCAGCGTGACTGGTGATGTTGCAGGCGGCTTTACAGCCGACTTCCAGAGCGGAACGGTGAATAACCAAGCCCTTGGGAAAGGAAAATACTACGCCGTCTACAATATCGGCTCCGTAAACGGTCAATCTTACGCAGGCGGGTTTGCCGGGCGTGCTTACTCCGGTGCCTTGGCAGATGCCTCTAAGGGCATCTCCATACTGGGCGGTTTAACAGGTGTGAATATCAACCTGAGTGACCTTCTCAGCGTGATAAACGCCTATGTGCCGTACATCCAGTATGCAGGCGTGAAATCCAATGACGGCTTTACCGTTACGGCAAAGAAGCTGACAGAGGACACTACCGTGGGCAGCGCAGGCGGCTTCGTAGGCTATGCCAGCGGCGCACAGATTTCGTATTCCGATGTCACTAAGCTGAAACACACCATCGTCAAGGCTCCGGATAATCTGGAAGATACATCCGCGCCTACCTACTTCAACAATGAAAGCGCCTACGCGGTCACGGGCGGTCGCTATGCAGGCGGCTATGTAGGTGATATGGACATCGGCAGTGCAGCCTCTGTGGGCGGTGGTCTGAAGGTTCTGGGCAGCGCAGTTTCCGTTAACGGTATTCTCGATGCCCTCTCTGTGGTCGTCACTACCATTGAACACTCCGATGTCACTGGCGAAACCGGTGGTTATGCCGTTCTGGCAACCGGTAATTTGGACAGCAGTAATGGCAAGGTCGGTATGGCTGGCGGTTACGCTGGCGGAATGTACGGCGGTAACATTCAGGACAGCCAAGCGGTCAACTTCTCGTACATTATCGGTGAGATTGCCGCAGGCGGTTATGTGGGTGAAATGCAGCCCGGCGATGTTGCCAAGCTTTTGGACAACGCCAGTATTCTGGATGAGCTGGTCAATGTTGATGAAGTGCTTGCCTCCGTCTTGCAAAGTTTCGTCCCGTCCATCCGCAACAGTTCTACCAACTGTGTGCCATGCGGCGGCGCAGTACGCGCCAATGCTGTATCGGATACTACGGTGCAGCGCGGCATGGCTGGCGGCTATGTGGGTCACAATATGGGCGGCACCATCCACGGTTTTGATACATCTCTCTGGTTTGCCGAGGATGGCACCAGCAAAGCCTACAACGGTCCCATGAGCCTTTGCAAGGCCGAGCGCATCCGTTCGGTCTACGGGCATGAGTACGCGGGCGGTTATACAGGTCTTATGGAACCCGCAGACACCGCAAAAGTCGGCGGCTTAAAGGTGCTGGGCGGTCTGATAAAAGTCAATAACATTCTCGGCGCATTGGGTGTCATTTACCCGGTACAGACCAACACAGCCGTGTATGGTCCTTTGGCGGGGCTGGATGTGCAAACATGGAACAGCTGGGTCGAGTATGTCGGCGTACACGGCGGCTACGGATACGAATTGGCGCAAACCGGAAAAGTAGATTCGCAAGCTGAGTTGGATGCAAAACTTGCCGATTACATCTACGGCTACAATGTCGTTGCCGGACGCAGTGAGTTTAACAACATGCTCTACGGCGGCGATGCGGGTGGTTATGTGGGCTGCATGAACAGCGGCACCTTAACCAACTGTATGGCATACGATGCCAAGCTGGTCAGTGCCATGCACAGTGCAGGCGGTTTTGCCGGACAGATGAAAACCGGTGGCGCAGTAGAACTCGGCACAGTCAAAATTCTGGGTTTGGAACTCAATGCAGAACAACTGCTGAGCATTGCAAAGTTGTTTGTCCCTGCCGTTCGCAATTCCTCAGTGCAGGGCTACCAGTCAGGTCTTACGGTACAGGCCACAGGCATGCCGGAAAACCATTGCGGCTATTCGGGCGGCTATGTAGGCAGTGCCTACGGCGCACAGATTCAGCTGAACGGAGCCAATAAACTCCCCACCGCTGACCAATGGAAATCCACTAGCAAGTATGCCGCGCCCGTGGCTTCCTGCAACGCTACCAACCTGCGCCGTGTTACGGGTCGCATTGCGGTAGGCGGATATGTGGGTCTTGCCTCGGCAGGCAGCGTGGCGGGAGTGAATACCAACGCCTCCAACGGCTTGCTGCAAGGTATCTTGGAACACCTCATCAGCGCCCCCGGCGATTTAGTCAAGGTGCTGCAGGTTACTGCCACCACCATTCACGCGGCAACCGTTTCTGCCGCTGACAATACATGGGGATTTGTGGTAGATGGCGCGTATAAAGACGGTGACGCCGTAAAGTATGCAGCCTATGCGGGCGGCTTTGCGGGTTCACTGGAAGCCAGTGCAGTGGGCGAGAAGGACTCTGACGCTAAAAAGATACAGGTACAAAATCTGCGCAGTGTAGACGGCGGCCTGTATGCGGGCGGATTCTTCGGCTTGGCTGATGTGGCCGGTGTGGCACAGATATCCGGTAAAGACGCGAACGGCAACGAAACAAAGCTGCTGCAAGGTTTGATTAAGCTGGGGAAAACAAAGGTGTTGGAAGCCTTCCGCACTTATATTTACGATTCCACAGTCACCGGCGTTTCGGATGGTCTGACCGTGCGGGCATATACCGCAAAACAGCAAGGAACCTTGAGTGAAACCCGTTACAGCGGTTGTGCAGGCGGCTTTGGCGGCGGCATGATGGACGGCAGCGTAAAGAACAGTGCTGTTTCCAACCTTGCCAACGTAGAAGGACTCAACTACACAGGCGGCTTTGTCGGGCATCTGGGAAAAAGCGGCGTGGCTGACATTGACAAGGTAAACGTTCTTAAAGAGCTGCTGGACGCCAACGCGGGTGTGCTCGATTTGTTCGGCTCCCATGTGGAAAACTGCACCGTGACCGGCTTTGGGCTTGGCACGGTGGTCGAGGCCAAAGGCGGTGAACAGCCCATTGCAGGTGGATTTGCCGGATATGCAGACCTTGCCAAAATCAATGGATGCAACACCACGGCACTGAAACAGGTCACCAGCGGCAAAATCGCAGGCGGCTTTATCGGCAAGACCGATATGAACTATGTGGTTTCCGCCGAATTGCAATCCGAACTGCTGAACGCTGTATTTGAGATTGTCAACAAACTGCTGAGCATCCTGTATCTCGACAAACTGCAAGACCTAGGCCTTATCGATGTCAACCTTAGTCCTATTGTACAACTGCAAGTCATGAAGGATGGAAACACCCTGTATGTTGAATTGCTCGGTCTGAAAATCGGCGTTGCACTCAACAAGAAGGCGGGACCCGGTCAAAGCGACCTTGCCATTATCACCATCGGTGACTCGGTCATTGAACTGCCCTGTACGCAAAACGGCGGCATAGATAAAGACAAAATCTCCAATGTAAAAATCAACCTCATCAAGGGCAACCGCACCGACATTGACGGCTGCAGCGTCACAGGCATTTCTTCCGGATACGATGTATTTGCAGGTGGTGCCGGAAATGATGTAGACGGCACAGATGCGGATGGCTATTCCGGCGGCTTTATTGGCCTGAACCATGAAGGTCAGGTTAAGAACAGCACCATGACCCTCTGCGATGTGGTGCGCGGAACAGAAAACTTGGTCGGACCCTTTACCGGCGTGAATGATTTGAAGTCGGTTTACAGCTTCAATACCATCCAATCGATTGAGGGCAACAACAACCACTATTCCATCTACCGCGCCTTTGATACAGTGCTGAACCGGGTTGTCAAAGCGGATAGAACCACAATATTCAGCACAGCCAAATCGGATACCTCTACCGGCACCAATTATAACCGGTATGATGTAAAGCATCTGGAAATCATCAACGCATACGATGATTTGAAGGATGCAAAGATGGAGGATACCACAGCATCCAAGACCGCAGACCTTGCGGCTTATGAGAGCCCGGCGAAAGCGGTATTGATGCTCGATACCCCCACAAACGCAAACCCCGACAGTACAACTACCGAACCTGCCGATACCGCAGACCCCTGTAAAAAGAAGATTGATTTGACCATCAGTAAAATCTGGAAGGACTTCGCCAACATTGACGGCAAACGCCCGGATAGTATTACGGTCAAAGTATACCAGCAGGAGTTTAAAGCGAACGGCTCGCCCGTTGGAGATAATAAAGCCTTGTATGCAACCGTTACGATAACGAAGGCTAATGCTCAGAACGGACAATCCTCTGTTTGGCGCACGGTGCTGAAAGACGCACCTGTGCTGAAATATACCATGGGTTCGGACGAGAAACCGACCAATACCATCGAAGCCTACTATGTCTATTCGTTTGAGGAGGACCCGGTCCCCGGTTACACGATGACCGAATCTAAGTATGACGAAAAGACCTACCACGCAACCATTACCAATACCCACCATCCGCGCCTGCCCGATACAGGCAGTACCGGTGACTGGATGTTTGTGATGTTCGGCGTTGGAATTCTGCTGTTTGCGCTTGCTGTACCGCGCAGACGAAATGATAAGGGGGAGATGGAGTAATAGCATACGGTACAGGAAAAAATACTAAGAAACAAGAAAATCAAATTGAAAGGACACTTGTTATGAAACATTTTAAGCGTGCAGCCGCAATGTTGCTGGCTGTTGTACTTTCCCTCTGCTTGGCAGTGACCGCGTTTGCGGAGGGCACCGACGTGCCAACTGGCACCCTGACCGTGACCGGTTCTGGCCTGTATATCCCCGATGAGGGTGCTGGAAAAGGCAAGAATGTAACCGCAATCCGTATGTTTACTGCGCGTGCTACAGAGGCTGCAACCCCCAATCCTAATACATTCGACAGCTATGTGCTGGAAAATAAGTGGGAGGGTTTCTTCAAGCAGGATGAGATTTTTAATGCTATGAAGACTGCTGGTGCTACAACAGTGAGCACCGCTAACGATTTGGATTCTGCTGCCCTGAGTGATGCTGCCGTTGCGTATATCAACACCCTCCTGAGCGAGACGACTACCACCAAGGGCACCACTCTAGTTGAATTTGCTCACAAAGCACAGAATTGGGCACGCAAAAACAGCACCACTCTTTCTGCCAGACCGTCTTTGGTGACTGTTAAGGCTGCTACACAGGATTCTGATGAAGATAAAACCAAGGGCACTGCCACTTTCACTGACCTAACTGCTGGTTACTATCTGGTGTTCCCTGAGGGCGGTTCTACTGGCAAAGGCAATCGTAAAACTGATGCTATCCTTGTGAATGTTCCCAGAGACGGCAAGAACACTGCAGCTGAGATTAAGAGCACCTTCCCGACTGTGGATAAGCAGGTTTCTAACGACAAAACCAACTATCAGGATAACACCACTGCGCAGGTTGGCGATACCGTTACCTTTAAGCTGACCGCCAAAGTTCCCGATATGGCTGACTACACCGCCTATAAGTTTGTTTTCCACGATACTCTGTCCAATGGTCTGGAGTTTGTTGCAAATTCCGTTGAGGTGAGTATCGCAAGCAACAAAATCACGGCTGGAGATAATACTTATAGCGCAACTTATGTGGATGGCACTAAAAAATTGACCGTCGCATTTACTGATTTGAAAAATGTGGTCAAGAGCGGAACTGACAAGGTGGCCACGGATGATGAAATTGTTGTTACCTATAAGGCTAAAATCACAAAGGACGCTGTAACTACCAATCCCGCAACCAACAAGGCTCACCTTGAATACAGCAATGACCCCAGTGGCACTGGCACTGGCACCTCCAACCCTGACGAGAGCAAGGTTTACACCTACGATATCAACATCTTCAAGTACTATAAAGGTGAGGGCAATACCGAAACCGGACTGGCTAACGCAACCTTTAAGCTGACTTCTTCTGAGGAAAGCACCTCCACTGCGATTGAGTTGGTAAAGGAAGATGGCGCAGGTCTTGTTTACCATGTGAAGGGCGATAACGAAACCGGTGCGGTAAGTGTGGTTACAACTGGCGCTGATGGCAAAATCACCATCAAGGGTCTGAAAGCCGGTACTTACTACCTGCACGAAACCATCGCTCCTACTGGCTACAACAAGCTGAAGAAGCCCATCAAGATTGAGATTACTGTCACCGATAATAACTACACTACTCCCTCCTACAAGGTCGATGGTAAGGCCAATGCCGATAACACTATCAAGGTCGAAAACGTCAAGGGCGTTATGCTGCCTGAAACTGGTAGCATCGGTACTATTGGCCTGACCGCGCTGGGCGTTGCCGTTGTGCTGCTGGGTGTGTTTGCTCCCCGCAAAAAGAAGAAGGAAAATCAGTAAATGAAAGACAGGCTGCTTGGACTGGCTCGCTTACTACTGATTCTGGTAGGCGTTGGCATTCTTGTATATCCATCTTTAAGTGAATATCTGTCCGAGGTTCATGGCAGTCGAACGACCGCTTCCTACGATGATTCGGTCAGCAAGCTTCAACAGCAGCAGCTGAATGAATTGCTGGCCGAAGCGCAGGAATACAACCGTCAGCTTGCCGAACAGGGCAATCAAACGGATTCCATCGATAACCGGGAATCCGAGGACAAAAACACCGAATATTGGCAGCTTTTGAACTTAGATAGTACCGGTATGATGGGCTACATCACTATTCCGCGCTTAAATACGACCATCCCGATTTATCACGGCACAGCGGAATCTGTATTGCAGGTGGGTGTAGGTCATGTTATGACTACATCACTGCCTGTCGGCGGCGAAAACACCCATGCGGCGCTTTCCGGGCATCGTGGCCTGCCTACCGCCAGCTTGTTTACCGACCTTGACCAAATGCAAGTCGGAGACATGTTCTACATCAAAGTGTTGGGACAAACGCTGGCGTATCAGGTTGACCAAATCCTGACTGTGCTCCCGGAAGAAACCGAGCATCTGGCTATTGAACCAGGCAGAGACCTTGTTACTCTGATTACCTGCACGCCCTATGGTGTCAACTCGCATCGTTTATTGGTGCGCGGAACAAGGGTAGAATATATCCCTGAGGATATGCAGCAGGTCATGCAGGAGCAAGCCCCTGAGAACTGGTTTGAAAGCCTGCCTATTCAGTTCCGACACGGACTGACGGGTGCTGCAGTCATTCTGGTGGTTGTGCTGCTGCGTTGGCTGATATTGCTGTTCGCTAAGTTTCTGAAAAGGAGAAAACAATCATGAGCCTGCCCGGAATCCGCAAAATTTGCGCCGTTCTGATGGCAGTGCTGTTGGGATTCGCTTTTCAGACGGTGGTGTTTGCTGCACCGCTTGGTGGAACATGCTCTATCACGCTCGATGCGCATTACCATGAGGATGACGGAACGACCCGATACCTTGCGGGCGATACATACGCTCTGACATTGATTGCCGACAAGACTGTCGATGCCGCCACGCTGGATGTCACCTACACGGTTGTGGACGCTTACCGCGCCTACGACTGTGACTGGAATGCAGCGACAGCCTCTGATAAGCTGGCTCTTGCCAAAAAGCTGGCTAAGGTCGCAGTGCCTGATAAAACAGGAGTCACAGACCATAATGGCAAACTTACCTTCGGAGGACTGAAACCGGGCTTGTATCTAGTGGTACGCTGTGACGCAGCTGAGGAAAACGAGGCATATATCCTTGACCCTTACCTCGTCACACTGCCGAGCATTGAGAACGGTGTTGTATACAATAATGTCGAAGTGGACGAGAAGTTCGCTAAGGTGGACCCTGCATCGCCGAAACCGAGCCCTGAACCGACAATCGGACCACCTGCGAAGGAGCTTGCGAAACCGTCTGCACAACCATATGTACCTGACAAGCTGACCCAAACCGGACAGTTGAAATGGCCTATTCCGGTATTGCTGACACTCGGCATGGCACTGATGCTGCTCGGTGCATGGCTACAAAGGAAGTCCCGCCATGAAAAGTAAACTCGGGAAAATTTGTACCATACTGGGTGCGGCTCTGGTATTGGCGGCACTGATGCTTTGGTATTATAACGATGCTGAGGCAAATCGCGCAGAAAAGGCATCTCAGGAACTTCTGATGGAAGTGACCGCGATGCGAACGGAAACGCCAGAAACTGCCATGCTATCTGCTACCCCGGAAATGGCACAGGAGAGTTTCCTTGGTGTGTTGAGAATTCCGGCACTGGACCTCGAATTACCTGTGTATGAGACCGCTGATGAAGAACGGATGAAGGAAACTGTCTGCCGATATTCCGGCAGCGTTGCCGCAAATAATCTGGTCATTGCGGGACATAATTACAAGCGTCATTTCGGTGGGCTTACCAATTTGAAGACCGGCGATGAGGTCACGCTGCAAACCATGGACGGAGAAAAGCACTCCTATCAGGTGGCACAGCTGGAAACACTGGCTGAAACCGCAGTGAAAGAGATGACGGCGGGCGATTACCCCCTGACACTCTTTACCTGCGATTACAGCGGCCAGGCGCGTATCGCTGTGCGCTGTCAACGGAACAAATAAAATAAGCAAGCTGCAAGAAGGACACAGCGCCTGACTTGCAGCTTGCTTTTGTTTTTAGAGGTTGTCGGAAACGGCAGTCTCTTTTTTATTCTCAAAATCTGTCCCTCCATGGTGGGATATGGTATAATAAGAGACAAAGGAAAAGAACGCGAGGAACTGCCATGAAATCGAAAACGAAAAGAAACAATAATCGCCCGGCAACATTCCGAGAAAAGAGCAGAAATGCATTCAGCGGAGCCGTAAAGGGACTGGCGGGCGTAAAGGCCGGGAAAAAGGAGGATGTGATAGCGTCCTTCGACCTCGATAAACTCAGTGTGGAGCGGCGCATTGATGCTATGGAGAAGAACCGTGCCGTGGCGAAGCGTATCGCAGATGGCTGCATCAAGAGCAACCCAAGCTTCGATTTCGATGACGAGTGGATTGCGATAAATATCATGATGGCCCCGCCATACAGTATCGGGGAAAAGATGTTCAACTATTCTCTGGCAGCGGCTATCTGGATTCTCGATGCGATTCGGGCAAATAATAAGATGGACGAGGCATTGGCGTTCCTTCCGAGAGACAAGGACAAACTAGATTCCGTGCGCCTGCCGAAATGTGTTTCGCCGTGCTACAGCGAGGCAGTGTTGCGGAGCATGGTATATACTATCCTGCATCGGAACGAAGATTGCGTGGGGCCCGTAAACTCCTCAAAGGACCCGGCAAAAGTCTTTGTCACGGACGGATATACGATTGCCGGGAAACAGAAGCAGGATGTGCCGTCCAGAAGGGTGTTTGAGGGGATTCTGGCTCTGTTGCCGGAAGACCTAGTAGATAATGCTGTCAACATGTTCGCGATGATGTCAAAGGTCGCGGTGAGCCGGTATTTCACCTGCCGCAGCAAGTGGATAAAGAAAGAAAATAAGTACACCGAGGAAATCAGAAAGAAAACAGAAGAGCTCAAGGCTATTTCTCAGGAAGGCGTCAAAATCATAGAGAAGGCAAAAGCAGTTGTAAACGGCACAAGCTTGCCGAAGAGAATCGAAGGTGTCCCGCTCATTGACGAAGGACTGCAAGTCAGTGCGCAGGTATTTGACATTCAAAAGCGCAGCAATGATATCATGGATGTGATAGAGGAAATCCAGGATAAACGCGATGCGCTCTATGGCGAAATTTTCGATTTCCAGAATGACAGTATCGTCAAATCCTACTGGACGGAAGAAAGCTGGGCGAAACGGTATCCGAAACTCATAGCAAGGTATGCGGCACGGTATTCGGTGCCGGACCCGTATGAGATGTGTTTTGCCTTCTACTATCTTCTGGACCAGGGCGATGACCTTGTATGGCTGTATTATCCTACCAGCGTCATTTTGTCCTTCTCTGCCGCCCAGCTGCCGTGGAGCGGTGGAATCGTGAAAGAGGCGAGCGACAAGAGCGGAGTTATCACGGCGGATATCATTGACGGATTCCCGCACATCGACATTTATAATGAACTCCACACAAAGGATAGCCGGATGGTGCCGATTTCTTGGAACGACATGAGTCTGCACCTGCCTCCCGATATAAAGCGGGAGGATAACCTGAGATACACACCATCGAAAGCCATCTACACCTTCACGAATGGCACAATAGTGCCCCGCAACACGAGGAACATCGATGCATTCACGGAATCGCTTTATGACTGCGGCGTAACAGCAGATGAGGGCAAGGCTATTTATGGAGCGTATCTATCTGTACTCTCTAACCTCGAAGCGCGGGTAGATTTCAAGGATGATACCGAGTCTCTTGCTGAAAAATGCAAGGAATATGAGAAAGAACTCGAAAGGCTTCGGAAAGAGAATGAGCAGCGGAAAGAGGAACTGTACAAGGCGGAGAAGGCTTTGGCGGATAAAAACACCCTCTTGGAGAAACAGACGGAGAAGAGAAGCGTAGAGAAGCAGGAACTCAACGACCTGCGCGAACTGATTTTCGCTCTGACCAACGATGCGGGGGAGGAGAGGCCCAGCCAGAAACCGAGCACCACGTTCCCGTATCACACCCAGAAGAAGCATGTCGTGTTCGGCGGGCATCCGACTTGGCTGAAAGCTATCAAGGCGATGCTGCCGGATGTCAAGTTCATCGAAGGCGTTCCGAGCAGCGAACAAATCAAAGGTGCCGAGATGGTATGGCTGCAGACGAACTATATGTCGCATAAGGCATTCTATAAAATCATTGATATTGTCCGCAGCAAGAATATCCCGCTCCGGTATTTCACGAGCGCTTCGGCTGCAAAGGGTGCGGAGCAGGTAGTGGCGGCAGACAGCAGCAAATGACCGCTTTAGAAACGAGGGATAAACGAAATGGGTAGATACATCACGCACGAGCAACTGCCGTTCAAGGGCAAGCTCGTCAAAATCCGGCTGCGGAACTACGGATTTAACAGCATTGTCAACCAGTCAGAAAATGAAGATGAACTTCTCGAAATTACACCGGACGGCACCGTGAAGCTCAGCGTAACCTACATCGATGGGCCGAAAAAATGCAAGGTTCAGATACCGGTCGATGATGCTGAATACATCTTCAATGCGTTTATCGCCGTGTTTTCCAAGTACAGGAAAGAAAAAGTCCCGGCCCGTTCCGGATTCTGGAAAGTTCGGCTGCTGACCGATGAGGATGAAGTGTTCTTTTACCATGGAGCGAACGGGCAGGATTTTGTGTACGATGGCAAGACTCTGACTGAGATTCTCCGGGAACGGACAACGCTCAAAGAGCTCAACGGCTTTGCCATGTGTATCGATGAGGACAGCCATGTGTCGAGCATCGACATCGGTTTCCGGCAAACAGTGGCGGAGAATGCCGCCGAGAAGGTCACGGGAAAGTATCATGTGCCGGTGGAGGATATCGTTGAACGACTCATTATCAGCAGCAGGACCCATGAAATTTCCTTCAATCGCAGGGTAGGAATCCACGAGCGCGTATCTTTGTCGATTGAGAAGCCGGAAGCGGTCAAAGACCTGCTTGCATGGTGTGAGGAACGACAGCTGCTCGAGGCCAATAAAATAAATCCAAAGCCTACCGCAGAGGAAGATATCAGCCGGACCTACCAAATCACGGTTATGTATGCGGACAAGAAATCAGCGTCCTACTCGGGCTCATTCGACAAGGAAGGGCTTCCGGGCAACTGGGCAGATTTCATTGGCAGAGTAGCTTCGTTCTTTGACACCGAAAGTCTCGGCGAACTGTTCAGAGAAAGAACACACGACCGAGTCGCAGTAAAGGTTGACGAAGCCGTATTCTGCGGCGTAGAGATTCCTGGTGTGGTCGGAGTTCGGTATTATCGGTGCGATGATGAAGTGTGCTTAAATGACAGTGTGGTTGTGCCGACTCCTGTAAAGAAGCAGAATCTGGGCGGGCGAGTCGTCGAAATCCGGCACTGCAAGGCGACTGCTATCCCGAAAGAGTTGCAGAAAGCTAAAGATGTGCTCTACATCATTAGGGACGGGGACGCTGAAAATTACGGGTGAAGCAGAGCAAAAAATGAGTGTCTGTGAAATCTATTAGAAATTGCTGAAAGGATACCAGTATGGCGGAAAATGGCAAAAACAAGCCAGCTGTAGATAATGACGGCTGGACTCCTGTGTGGGAAGATAAGCCGAAAAAGGCCGGGGCATACCTTGTGACGCGAATCAAGCCGAGAAGAACCACGAGGGCTTTCTACGAAGATGGCAAGTGGTGGAGTGACCCGCTACACGAACGAATGTGGCCGTCCTACATGATTATTGCGTGGAAGCCCATGCCTGCGCCTTATGCGGGCAATGCAGCCACTTTTGTGCCTGATGTGGACCTGAAATCGGCAGTAGAAGTATTAAAGCGGCGTGAAAGGGACGTTGAGCGTTACGCATACATAATGGAACAGGTATGGAAGGTAGATGTCTCGCAAGATGAGGACTTCCAGCGAGTGTTCAACGCTTTCTATCGTGTGCGCCGAGACGAAGAATGGCGGAAAATATACTTTGAGATGTTCGAAAAAGTGAAACAAAATCCGCAATCGCGGTTTGATAGGACTCTCGAAGAACTTTCCGTAAGAGCTGGAACTCTTGAACCCTCTTTTGTCAGTAAGATGTTGGCAACAGTGGACATCAATGAGCCGATATGGGACGCGAATGTCTTTGCCATGTTGGGGTTAAAACCTTGCAAGAAAAGTGGCAAGTATCGGCCTGATGATATCTATGACTGCTACAATACAATCAATCATTGGTATTATGAATTCAAAAAGTTGCCCGTGGCAAAGAAGTGGATAAAGGCATTTGACAGAGCACTACCGGAGCATCAGGATATCAGTGCAACTAAGAAGATTGATTTCATTCTTTGGGCGGGCGGCGAGGCGCGTATAAAGACAAAGCGGTAATTGGCGTGCGGGAACAAAGGCTTCGCCAAGGCTGAAAAAGAACAAAACTAGAGGGACAAGAACATGTATGATGGCGTACCCTTTTCGGGCAGACTGGTAAAGCTGCGGCTGAAATCAAATGCTTTGAGCTACGGGCCTATCCCGGAGCCAGATGCCGAGGTGGAGCAGAAGCTTGAAGTTTCAGTCAAGAAGAAAACAGCAAGGCTGTCCTGCTACAATTTCGGGAATGGGGCCAAGTACCTGCTGAATCAGGTATATGTGCGCAGAGAATCCGAAAAGGAGATTAGGGATATTCTGGCAATGTTCGAGGCGGTGTTTTCTGCCTATGAACCAATAGGGTTTGTTTGCGATGCCGGGAGCTGGGAACTCGTTCTGACCAACGATAAGAAGGAACGCTTCCATTACGAGGGCACACTCTGCACGAATTTCAGCTGGCAGGGAGAGAATGTATCCGACCGCCTGCGCTCGGTACTCGACTGGCCAGACCTCTGGGCGTTTGCGCCTGCATTGGAGGAAGAAGCCGATGCGGGCAGCGAGACCGATGACGAGGATACGCTGATGTGGCACACGAACGCGGTGCGCGTGAAAGCCAAGCCCTGAAAATTCAGTTACCGGGTTGGATGCGCGGCAGAGTATAGTGTGTTCAGAACGGAAGAACCAGTATACCTTGGCACTCAGCTGGCGGAGTAGTGGCACAACATTTACATATTATCAGAATGTCAATCGCATCTGATGCCACGCAACATTCCCATGCGTGGACTTGTCGGTCACACCCTCGTCTACGAATCCGAACTTGGCATAGTAGTGGACGAGTCGGCTCTTGCAAGTCAGGACAAGACCTTTGCGACCCTGTTCTTTAGCGTCGGCTATTGCCTTTTGAAGCAGCTTGCCTGCATACCCATGCTGGCGGTATGCGGGCAGCGTATTTACGCCAAAAATCATCTGCCACGCACCGCTTTCGTTGTGCATGGCGGCGTTCTCGTA
>ERZ834769.1811-NODE-1811-length-17368-cov-4.073066_pt1 | contig 17368 bp, 14 predicted proteins | sample MGYA00519690_ERZ834769 | MGnify/ENA primary metagenome ERZ834769 (study PRJEB31850, sample SAMEA3708760) | human gut metagenome | biome: human gut; feature: human-associated habitat; material: faeces | place: China | collected 2014 ... | reverse complement strand
AATTGCCTGACTAATATTATTATCAACTACTTCTAACTGTGGCTTAACTGTAGTATTTTTCTTTTCTAAAGGTTTAGTATTGCTGTTTTTTGAATACATAATTTTATTTATTTCAGCATATATTGCTTCTTTTGAAATTTTATAATCTAAAGAAATTTTGTCTATGTATACTTCTTGTTCAATACTATTTGTAACTTTAGCTAGCTCTTTTGCTATTTCTGTTAAAAATTTTATTTTGTCATTTGCTACATCTAAATTTAAGTCTTTTTTTAAATTTTTAATTTTGAATTCAACTAATGATATTGCATTATCTATGTATTTTTGTAATCGTTCGGGTCCATATTTTAAAATAAACTCATCAGGATCTTTTGCTCCTTCTATTTGAAGGATTCTAACATCACATCCTAAATTTTGTAATATTTCTAAACCTCTTAAAGTCGCAGCTTGTCCTGCACCATCTGCATCATAACCAACAATTACTTGTTCGCTTGATTTTCTAAGTAATCTACCTTGTGCCTCTGTTAAAGCTGTTCCTAATGATGCAACAACATTAGTTATTCCTCTTTGATGAAGAGAAATTGTATCCATATAACCTTCTACTATTAAAACTTTTTTTAGTGTAGGTGTGTGTGCAGCTTTTTTTGCTGCATACAAACCAAAGAGATGTCTTCCTTTTGAATATGCTATGTTTTCTGTAGAATTTATGTATTTTGCTTGTTTCTTAAATGCCAATTTTTCTTCTTCACTAGCATCTGCTTTAGGTGGATCAATTAAAATTCTTCCTCCAAAAGCTATAAATCTTCCTCTTTCATCTTGAATTGGAAACATTAGTCTCTTTCTAAATCTGTCAATAAATTCCCCTTTTTCGTTTTTGTTGACTAATTTTGATTCTAATATTTCTTCATCTTTAAAGCCTTGTGATCTTAAAAACTTATATAATTCATTATAATTTCCAGAATATCCTATAAAAAAAGTTTTTAGAGTATTATTATCTAGTTTTCTCTTTTTTACATATTCTTGCGCCTTTTTTGCTGATGAATTATATAAATTTTTATGATAAAACATTGCTGTAGCTTTGTTTATTTCATATATTTTTGATCTTATGTAATATAATTTGTCGTCTTCATCCGATGACTGTGAAACTGGTAATGCAATATTTGCTCTATTTGCCAACATCTCTACGGATTCTCTAAATCCTATTCCTTCTATTTTACTTACAAAGTGAAAAACATTGCCTCCTACTCCACAACCAAAACAGTGAAAAATTTGCTTGTCTGGTGATACTGCAAATGATGGTGACTTTTCATTATGAAATGGACATAACCCAAAAAAGCTTCTTCCGCTTCTTTTTAATGCTACATATCCTGAAATTACATCTACTATGTCATTTCTGTTTTTTATTTCTTCCAAAAGTTCATCACTATATCGCACCCTACAAACCTACCTTTCTTTCATTGTCATATTATATAATTCGACATAAATTATCGAAATCCTTCTATATTTACATAAGTTGTGTACTTTTTTAATTTTTAGTTGATTAATAGGAAAGCTTTTTGCTTTCCTATATACTAATTGTGGGCAGACAATCTATATATTTATAGAATCTACCCAACATTTTATTTTTGTGATGTTCCTGTGCTTTCTGCATTGAAAGGTATGAATTTGCTTACTATATTGTTAGTGCTTATTTCTGTATTTATTCCTTCATGCTCTCTGTTTTCTTTAAATGAAACATCAATTTTATTATCTACTAATTTTTCCATTTCTGCATTTGTAGTATTTTCAACTAATACTAATTCACTTACTAAAATTTGTTTAGCATTGTTTAGCATTTTCTTTTCTCCAGTAGATAATCCTTTTTCTTTTTGTTTGTAGCTTAAATTTCTTACCACATCGGCTACTTCGTATATATCCCCTGTTTTCATTTTGTCCATATTTTCTTTATATCTTTTATTCCAACTGTTTGACATTTCTGTTTCATTTGCTTCTAATACTTGCAAAACTTTTCCCGCTTCTTCTTTATTTATTACGCTTCTAACTCCCACATCACTTGCTTTTGCGATTGGAACCATAACTTTTACTTCCCCAGGCATTTTGATTATATAATAATCTTGCTTTTCTCCTAAAATATCTTTTTGCTCTATCGCGTCTATTGTTCCAGCTCCGTGCATTGGATATACAATTTTGTCACCAACATTAAACATGTAATTATCTCCTTCCATACTATAATTAAATTAGAGTTGATAAAGGTTGCTCTATTTAAACTACATTTCTATTATACCATAAAAAATGGTAAAAGTCAAAGCTTTTACCATTTTTTCTCCTGTCATCTATCTCTTTATTTTCAAGGTTTTCGGGTTATTATGCGCAAAAACATTTTTATGTTTACTACTTATGTTTTATTTGTTTGTCGATCCAAATCCCCCTAGTCTTTCTCCTTCTGCGCTGTCAGTATCTGTCACTAGATACTTCTCGAATATCGCTTGTCCTATGCAGTCTCCTTTTTTTATTTCTGTATCTGTATCTTTAATATTATAAAAAGCAAACATTATATGTCCATCATTGTCTGGATTTCCATAGTAATCTTTATCTACTATTCCCACGCTATTTGCTAATATTAATCCTTTTTTCTTTGGGTTTGAGCTTCTATTGTATAAGCACAACATTTCATCATCTTGCATATATGCTTTTATTCCAGTTTTTATAAGTGTTGGTGCTATTCCTGGTTTAAATACTGGAACAACACAATCCTCAGCTGCTTCCACATCATACCCTGCTGAGTACTTTGTTTTTCTTACAGGTAAGTTAATTTTCTTGTCCTCAAATCCTTTTGCTACTTCAAATCCTCTTGTTCTTGCCATGATATTTTCTCCTTTATTAATAATTTTCTGCTTTTACTTCAAAAAAAGATTGTGGATGATTGCAAACTGGGCAAACTTTTGGAGCTTCTGTTCCAACTACTATATGTCCACAGTTTCTACATTTCCAAATAGTAATGCTTCCTTTTTTGAACACTTCTCCATTTTCTAGATTTTCTAATAATTTTCTATATCTTGCTTCATGTTCTTTTTCTATTGCTGCTATTCCTCTAAATTTTGCAGCTATTTCTGTAAATCCTTCTTCATCAGCCTCTTTCGCCATTCTGTCATACATGTCTGTCCATTCAAAGTTTTCTCCAGCTGCTGCAGATGCTAAGTTTGCTTTTGTGTCTCCTATTCCATTTAGATATTTGAAATGTATTTTTGCATGTTCTTTTTCATTTTCTGCTGTTTCTAAAAACAACTCTGCTATTTGTTCATATCCTTCTTTTTTTGCAACACTTGCAAAGTATGTATATTTATTTCTTGCTTGTGATTCTCCTGCAAATGCCTCCATTAAATTCTTTTCTGTTTTAGAACCTTTTAATTCCATGTTATTTACCTCCATATGTTGTATTTTTAACAGGATTTTCCTGTCATATATTTTATATTATTTTTTAGCTTAAAAGTCAAGTTTTATTTTTGTTTAATTTTCTACTGAAAGACTTATTCCAGAATTTGGATTAGAAGTCATTATATGCTTAGCTGCTTTTAAAACAGTTTTCATATTTTTATTAAATTCTTTTGAATCAAATTCTCCTTCTTGTACTGCCCATGCAGGTTTTTCCATTGTTATAGATTCAAATTGCTTTATCAATTTATTTGACATTCCTAGCACATACGCATATGGCAATACATCATAAAAATATGTTGGCTCTTTTTTTACAATATCTTCTAGTTCTTCTTTTTTAGCGTTTTCTAAGAATCTCTGGAATCCCTTAATTTTCCCAAACATTTCAGTGCCAAATTTAGTTCTTTTTGGCATTAATGTTCTAAATATTTCTAATATTATTATAAATACTATGCCTATCACATTCATTACTATGTATAAAGGCTCATACTTTGCAAGAACTATATAAACAGCTATTAATGGCACAAATAAAAACATTGCAGCTATTATTGATGAGAATATTAAGTTTAGCACATCTCTTTCTTCTTTATTTATTTCTTTTCTAAGAAATATATATCCTGCTACTGAAGGTACTACTAAAAATATTGTTGTAAATCCACTCCATTTTATAAGTGGAACAACGGAAATAAGCGCAAAAATGCTTAATATCATTATATCTATTATCCTATTTACCTCTTTAGATGCCTCATTTTTTATTTTCTTTTTATTTTCCTTTTTATTCTCTTTTTCTTTTATTCTTCGCACTGTTCTAAAAAATCTATTCTTTAGAATTTCGTTTGTAACTTCTTCATCTATTGCAAAAAGCCCTCTCATAAATGTCTTTTCGCTTTCATTATCTCCATCATATTCTTTTAGCTTTGTTATTTTAAGTTCTGTTCTTTTAAAGAATAATATCTTTTTTTCTATTGTTTCTATTGTTATATAACCTTTATTTGCCAAGTACACTAATAAAGATACAACATCTTTGTCATCTGCTATTCCTTTGTATGCAAACCCTACTTCCAATGGGTTTAAGCCTTTGGGTGGATATTTCTCTATTGTTTCTGGTGCTTTGTTATCTTTGCCGTGTTCTAACCATAATCTATCCACAATTAGCACACATATTAGTCCAAATAGTATTGTACCTATCATGTATGCATCACATTTTCCTGCTGGAGGATTATTCCCCAAATTTATGGTTACTGCACTCACATAGTTTGGTAACATTACTATCATTATTAAAATAATCAATATTATTTCTTTTATCTTATTGTTTAGCATAACATTCTCCCTTTTTTTATCATAAGCTTTATATAATTTATATTATTTTTTAGTCAAAAAGTCAAGTTTTTTAAGCCTTTTTACATAATAAAAATCGGAGTGAAAGTTCACTCCAATTTTGTTACATTTCACATATTACGTCATAGTCTTTTACTTCTACTACTTTTGCTTTTATGTATTGTCCTATTAAGTTTTTGTCAGTATTATTTTTAATATATGCTACTCCATCTATTTCCGGTACATCCATATAACTTCTTCCTACATAATATTTTCTATCAAAACTCATATCTTCTATTAAGATTTCTAATTCTCTTCCTAGTAATTGTTGTTCATTTTGTTTTGATATTTCTTTTTGTAATTTCATTATTTTATTATACCTAGATTTTTTAGTCATTGGATGTATTTGCTCTTTTAGTCTTGATGCTGGTGTTCCATCTTCTTTTGAGTAAGAAAATGCTCCTAGCTTATCAAATTTAGTTTCTTTGATAAAGTCGTATAATTCCTCAAAGTCTTCGTTTGTTTCTCCTGGAAATCCAACCATTACAGTTGTTCTTATTATTACATTTGGAATTTCTTTTCTTAGCTTTTCTATTACTTTTCTAATGCTTTCTCCTGTGCACTTTCTATTCATTCTTTTTAGAACTTTATCAGAAATATGTTGTATTGGCATATCAAAGTATTTGCATATTTTATCTTCCTTTTTTACCACTTCTATTAGCTCATCTGTAATATCTTCTGGATATGTATATAAAAATCTAATCCATTTTAAATCTTTTATTTTACATAGTTCTGTTAGAAGTTTGGCAAGCTGTGGTTTTCCATATATATCTATTCCATATTTTGAAGTATCCTGTGCTATTAATATTAGTTCTTTTCTTCCTGATTTTACTAACATTTCCGCTTCTTCTAATATGTCTTCTATTTTTCTGCTAACAAAATCTCCTCTTATATATGGAATTGCACAATATGTACATCTGTTGCTACATCCTTCTGCAATTCTTAGATATGCATAATTGTTTCCGGTTGTTACGACTCTGTCCATAAAGTCTAATTCTGATTTTTCTACTTCTATATTTTCTGCAATCTTTTTTAGTACTTTTGCAAATACTTCTGCTGATTTTCCTTTTTCTTCTGCATAGTCGCTATATTTCAAGAAAATATCAACTTCTGGAAGTGCTTTTTCTAGTTCTTCTTTATATCTTTCTACAAGACATCCTGTTGCTACTAATATTTTGCACTTTCCTGTTTTTTTATATTCAGCCATTTCTAATATTGTGTTTATTGCTTCTTCCTTTGCTGGTTCAATAAATCCGCAAGTATTTATTACGATGATGTCTGCTGTTTGTGGATTATTTACAATAGTAAATCCATTATTTTTAAATACACCTATCATCATTTCTGTGTCTATTAAATTTTTGCTACATCCTAGTGATACAAATCCTACTTTCATTTTTTTCATCCTTACTTGTTATTAACTATTCTTTCTAAATTTTCTAATTTCTTAACTAATTGATCATATGTTTTTCTCGTTATTCTACTAGTATCTCCATTTGCATAATCTAATGCTAACTGTTTCATATCTGTTAATTCGAATCTGTTTTCTGCTTTGGTTCCATTATCTAGAACATATATCGGTGTATAATCTACTTTTTCTAATATAGCTTTATCAGAATCAGTAGTTTTGGCTATTTGAATGTTTAGAATTAGCTCAACATCTGCATTTTCATATTTTAGTGATGATATGTAGTTTCCTAATGAATAAGCTACTAAAATATTTCTTCCTTCACTGTTTTGGATGATTTCCATAGGTTCTACAACTGATGGATGTGAACCTAATATCATATCTACTCCATTGTTTACTAAGAATCCTGTAATTTCTCTTTGATAATCTGTTATCTCTGATTTATTTACATCTCCCCAATGCATTATAGCTATTATATAATTTGAATTAGCTTTTGCGTATTCTATGTCTTTTTTAGCTAGTTCTTCTGAATAAATGTTGGCTTTTGCTTTTACTTCTTCTGACAATTCATTCTCATTACTCAAACCATATGTGTAACCTAAAAAAGCAATCTTTATTCCTCTGATTTCTTTTATTGTTCCTGTAAACTCGGGATTTTCTTTTAATCCTGTAATGGTTATATCTTGTTCTTTTATTTTTTCTACTGTTGTGTTTAGACCTTCTTCTCCATAATCTAATGCATGGTTATGTGCTACTGATACCAGATTGATTCCTGATTGTTTTACTGCTTGCAAAAATTCTATTGGCGAATTATATTTTTTTACACCAGAAAGACTTCCTTCTACGAAGTTTGTTTCCATTGTACCTAATTTTACGTCAGCTGTATTTATAAATTTATTGATTTCTGCAAACATATGACTAAAATCATATCCATCCTCTGTTTGCGCGTCTTCTATCATATCCATCTGACATAAAATATCTCCTACCGCAGCAATTTTTGCAGTTGTTCTTCTTACTTCTCCGGTTGAACTTTCTTCTGGGTTTTTAAGAGTGTATTCCATTGCTGTAAATATTTCTTCTGTCTGCTTTGCTAGTTCTTCCGCTTGTTTAGCTATTAACATCTTATCTTGATATTGTCTATATTTGATAAATGTGGTTGATATTACAATTACTGCTATTAGTATAACGCAAATTATAATAAAATTTTTATTAGTTATGGTATCTAATACGCTATTTCTTTTTCTGTTATTTCTTCTGTTTCTCATATTTCTTCCCTTCTGCATGTTTTCATATAAAAATAAAAAATTATCATATTTAAAGCTCAAAAGAGTTTAACTAGATAATTTTCATCTTATGGTTGGGCTGGCTAGATTCGAACTAGCGCATGCATGAGTCAAAGTCATGTGCCTTACCGCTTGGCTACAGCCCAATATATATTTTATATGGGGTGGAATGTGGGACTCGAACCCACGGTCTCCAGTGCCACAAACTGGCGCGTTAACCAACTACGCTAAATCCACCATTTAGGTAATACGTTATACCGAACGCATTATCTATTTTACCGCATTTTATATAGTTTTGTCAACTAGTAAATTCAATTTTCTTTAAAATTTACTAATTTTCTTCAACAGCCCATATTATTAATCTTGCTTTTGAGTTATCTGTACATGTTGATAGAGATATCTCTCTTTTTCCATTTGTATCTCTTACCATGTAATCGCCATCATCTGGACTTGTTTCATATATGTTATAAATGTTGTATTTTATTTTTGTTCCAGAGTTATCTGTTATATATACCTTATCTCCTATTTGTAACTTGTCGTTGTTTCCAAAGAATGAACCATTTCTGTAGTTGTGTCCTACTATTACGGTATTTCCTATTTTGTTAGGGCCTGGTCCATAAGAAACTGCTACTGATGCTTCTATTGAAGATGGTGTTGCCTTATCTAGTATTACATATGATAAGTTTATTTTTGGAATTTCTATTCTTCCTACTACTGAATAGCCTTTATATGTTATTTTTTTATCTCCACCTGTTGATGTGTTTCCATTGTCTTTTGGTTCTTCGTTCAACATTGGAATATCTATGTTTTCTAAAACATTTTCTTCTTTGTTTTCTGTATGATCTGTCATGTTTTCATATTGATTTAATATATCTGTCTGTGTGTTTTTGTGAGTAAATCTTTTAATGACATCTATTCCTAAGAAGCATATCAATATTAAAACTGCTATTACAACAATTATCAATACTATTGTTAAAGCTTTTCCATATTTCTTTTCCACTTTTGTTCCTCCTTTAATACTCTAAAAATCTCTACTTCAATTATAACATATTTTATTCGTTTTGCATATCATTTTTTATATTATTTTGGGTCCTAATACTCTACCTGCTAACATATGAAAGTGTACGTGCATTACTTCTTGTCCTGCATCCTTTCCGCAGTTGTTAATTACTCTAAATCCATCTTTGTCTATTCCTAATTGCTCTGCTATTTTATTTATTGCTTCAAATATTTTTGCTATTGTTTCTGGTTTTGTATCCAATATATTTGTTGTATGCTCTTTTGGGATAACCAATACATGTATTGGTGCTGCTGGATTTATATCATTAAATGCATAAACGTTTTCATCTTCATATACCTTTGTTGATGGTATTTCTCCTTTTACTATTTTACAAAATATACAATCTTCCATTTTTTATTCTCCTTTACTTTTATCTTTTGCCCAGAAAAAGTTTTTCTTATTTAGCGATTATTCTAATATGGCTTTTATTCTTCTTACTCCTGCTGAGCAAGCTTCTTCTTTCTTTATTTTGAATGTTCCAAGTACTTTCGTGTTTTTTACGTGAGGTCCTCCACATAATTCTTTTGAAACATCCCCTATTGAATATACTGTTACTATATCAGGGTATTTTTCTATGAACATACATTCAGCTCCTGATTTTATTGCATCTTCTTTGCTCATTTCTTCTATTGTTACCGGTAAATCTTCATTTATCCATTTATTTACTAAATCTTCTACTTGTTTCTTTTCTTCGTCTGTTAACTTATGGTCACAGCTGAAGTCAAATCTCATTCTTTCTGGTGTGATGTTTGATCCTTTTTGATGTACCTCTTTTCCTATTACTTGTTTTAGAGCTGCATTTAAAAGGTGTGTTGCTGTATGATATTTGGTTTCCTTTTCTCCATTTCCTGATAGTCCACCTTTGAATTTTTGCTCACTACCCATTCTTGATTTTTCTTGATGCTCTTTGAATAATCTATCAAATTCTGTGTTGTCTATTTTTATACCTTGTTCTTCTGCTAGGTCTTGAGTTACTTCTGGTGGAAATCCATATGTTTCGTATAATGTAAATAAGTCTTGTCCTGATATTGTGTCTTTGTTTTCTGTTTTTAATTTATTTACTATTTTATTGAATTCTCTTTCTCCACGCTCTAATGTTTTTTCAAATTTGTTGATTTCTTCTATTATTACTGCTTTGATTCTTTCTTTATTTGTTTCCAATTCTGGGTATAGCTCTTTTTGTGCATCAATACTAATGTCTATTAATGTAGATATTTGATTTGTGTCTATTTGTAGTTTTCTTAGTCTTCTTGTCATTCTACGAATTAATCTTCTTAAAATATATCCTCTATCTACATTACTTGGAATTCCACCATCTAATATTATCATCATACTAGAACGTAAATGTTCTGCAACTATTCTTCTGCTTGCTATGTCATCTACTTTTTCTAATTCTTCTAGTTTGTCCATTACAGGTTTGAATATTTCTATCTCAAATGGTGTTTTCTTCCCTTGTAATAGCATTGCCATTCTTTCTAGTCCTAGTCCTGTGTCTACATTTTGTTGTTTTAGTTTTTGATATTTTCCATCAGATGTTTTTAAGTATTCCATAAATACATTGTTCCATATTTCCACATACTTTCCACATCCACAAGATGGATTACATTTTTCTGAACATTTTTCTTTTCCTGTATCATAGAACATTTCTGTATCTGGTCCACAAGGTCCTTCTTCTCCTGCTATCCACCAGTTATCGTCTTTTCCAAAGAAGTATATTCTTTCTTCAGGAATTCCTGCTTTTTTCCAACATTCTGCTGTAACTGTGTCTTTTGGGCAATCTTCATCTCCTGCAAAACAAGTTACTGATATTTTTTCTGCTGGAATACCTAGTTCTTTTGTTAGGAATTCATAGCTCATTGCAACTGATTCTTCTTTAAAATAATCTCCTAATGACCAGTTTCCAAGCATTTCGAAGTATGTTAAATGTCTGTTATCTCCTACTTCATTTATATCGTTTGTTCTAACACACTTTTGAAAATCTGTTAGACGTGTTCCTTCTGGATGTTTTTCTCCTAAAAGATATGGTACTAATGGTTGCATTCCTGCTGTTGTAAATAATACAGAAGGGTCATTTTCTGGTATTAATGGAGCACTTGGAATTACACTATGTCCATGTCTTTTAAAAAAGTTTAAATATTTATTTCTTATTTCTATTGCTTTCATAATCTTTCCCTCTTTCATGTATAATTTTATCATCTATTATATTTTTGTCAATTATTTTCCTATTAATTCCTCTGTTTGAGTATCATTTTCTGTAATTTCTACGTCCTTAATATTATCTATAAATCCTTCTTGTTCTTTAGTCTGAACTTTTACCACCATATAATTAGTAGTATGTCCTTTGTAATATTCATTTTCATATTCTTCAAATAATACTTTTACAGTTTTCCCAATATATTGACTATTCTTTTCGTTTTGCATATTGTTTGAAAGTTCTATTAGCTTTCTGCTTCTTTCTTCTTTTATATTACCATCTACCTGATTTGGCAATTTTTCTGCCACAGTTCCTTTCCTTGGAGAATACTTAAATATGTGCATTTTATAGAATCCTATTTCTTTTAGGAATTTATATGTTTGATTGAACTCTTCGTTTGTTTCCCCAGGAAATCCAACAATTACATCTGTTGTAAAGTTTGCATTTGAATAATACTTTCTTAATATTTCTGTTGCTTCTTTATATCTTGCTGTAGTGTATTTTCTGTTCATTCTTTTTAGTGTTGCGTCACATCCACTTTGTAGAGATAGATGAAAATGGTCACATATTTTCTCTAGTTTTGCTAATCTTTGTGCAAATTTCTCATCTACTATTGTTGGCTCTAATGAACTTAATCTAATTCTTTCTATTCCTTCTATTTTATTTATTTCTTCTAATAAATTTATCAATCTAATATTCTCGTTATCAAAGTCTTTTCCGTATGAAGCTACATGAATTCCTGTTATTACTACTTCTTTTATTCCCTGCTTTGCTATTTTTTCTATTTCTGATACTACGTTTTCTATTTTTCTGCTTCTTATTCTTCCTCGTGCATATGGAATTAAACAATAAGAGCAAAACATATTACATCCGTCTTGAACTTTTATTACCGCTCGATTTTTTTCTGTATATGTTACATCTCCAAAGTCTAAAAATTCTTTTTGCTTAGAAACATCTGCTACTTCTATGATGTTGTCTTTATTTGCTAAATATTCTTCTACAATTTGAACTATATTGTTTTTTTCATTTATTCCTAGTATTATATCAACTTCTGGTATTTGCTCTAGCTCTTTTTTTGCCACTTGTGCATAACATCCGCATACAACAATAACAGCAGATTGGTTTATTTCTTTTACACGTCTTAACATTTGTCTTGATTTTCTATCTGCCATATTTGTTACCGTGCAAGTGTTTATTACATATATATCTGCTTTTTCTGTGTTTTCAACTATTTTATAACCGTTTTGTATAAATTGTTGTTCCATTGCATTTGTTTCGTATTGATTTACTTTGCAACCTAATGTATAAAACGCTACTGTTTTTTCCATTTATTTCTCCGTCTTTTCTTTGTTTTTTACTTGTTATATTTTACCATCTTTTATGTAAATTTGCAATAGAATTTTGTTGGTATGCTACAAAAAAAATTGCTAGCAAAATACTTATGTATTTTACTAGCAGTTTATTTATGCTACGTCTTTTATTTTTATATCTCTTACGTGTTCTATTTTCTCCCATTTTGTATTTCTTATAAATAAGCATTTGAAGTTTATTAATAGCCAAGAACCTAAGAATAATGGGAATAGTGCCAACCCTTTTATCATAGGTTTTATTGGCTTTTTGTCTATTATCATTATTATTATTCCAACAAATATCGGTAAGAAGAATGTTGGGAAAATGTATTTCAAGCAATTTATTAGTAAGTCTGTTACATTCATTCCTCCAAAGATATACATTACGAAGTTTAATATTAGCAACACTATTGTCATTATAAACATTGGAATACTTCCAAGCATATATAAAAGTCCATCGAAGTTCATTAAAGTTTTGTTTTCTTTAACCGCTCCTGCTAATGGTTTTGTATATTCGTGTAAGCATTGTATATGTCCAATTGTCCATCTTGATCTTTGTGACCATGATTGTTTAAATCCAACTGGCTGTTCATCATATACTATTGCATCTGTTGCCCATCCTAGCTTTTTACCTGCTATTATTCTTTTTAACGAGAATTCTATATCCTCTGTTAATGTCTTTGTATTCCATCCTGTAGGTTTTACAACATCAAATTTTACCATAAATCCTGTACCATTTATTAATGGAGATAAGCCTAAATTATATCTTGCTAGATGATAAAATCTATTCATTGTCCAATAGAATATTGCGTATCCTGCTGATACCCAGCTGTCTGTTGGGTTTTTAATATCTCTGTATCCTTGTACAACTTCCTCTCCTTGGCAAAGTTTTTTGTTCATTGCCTTAAAGAAGTTTTTGTCTACTATATTGTCCGCATCAAATACGCAGAAAGCATCGTAGTCAGCGTCTTCTTCTATTTTTTGTTTCAAGAACCATTGAAGTGCTGCTCCTTTTGTTTTCTTTGCTGGATCATCTTCTTTTCTTTCTAGTACAATCGCACCTGCTTCTTTTGCAATCTTTGCAGTATTATCTGTACAGTTATCAGCTATTACATAAATGTCTAATAGTTCTTTTGGATAATCTTGGTTTTTCAAACTTTCTATCAAGTTTCCAATAACATTTTCTTCATTATGAGCTGGCAATATAGCCATGAATTTATGATTTTTATTTTCGATTAATGGTTTGTCTTTTAGTTTAACTAATGAACATAAGCTTACAATTAGCTGATATAGCCAATATATGGTTAATATCCACACCATTGCTTGCTGTATTATATATAAATATTTCATTTTTCCTTCCTCATTTTAAGATTATTCTTCTGACTCTTTGTTTTCTTCTAAATCTTTCATAGTTAAGTTAATTCTGTCTTGGTTGTCGATTTCATAAACTTTTACTCTTACTTCATCTCCAACAGCTAGTACGTCTTCAACTTTTTCTACTCTTTTGTTTGAGATTTTTGATATGTGTAGTAATCCTTCTCTTCCTCCACCAATATCAACAAAAGCTCCGAAGTTCATTATTCTAGTAACTTTTCCGTCATAGATTTTTCCTACTTCTATATCTTTTGCAATATCTTCTATCATTTTTAAAGCTCTATTTCCTGCTTCTTGATCATCTGTATAAATGCAAACTCTTCCATCTTCTTCTATATCTATTTTAACACCTGTTGCATCTATTATTTTATTTATCATTTTTCCACCAGGTCCGATTACATCTTTTATTTTGTCTACATTAATTGTTGTTGTAATTATTTTTGGTGCATATTTTGATAGTTCTTTTCTTGGTTCTGCTATTTGTTTCAACATTATTTCGTCTAATATATAATCTCTTGCTACTTTTGTTCTTTCAAAAGCTTGTTTAATAATATCATATGTTAAACCATCGTTTTTAATGTCTACTTGTATTGCTGTTATACCATCCTTTGTTCCACCAACTTTAAAATCCATATCTCCAAAGAAATCTTCTATTCCTTGAATATCTGTAAGCATTATATAATCATTTGGATTTTCTTTTGATGTTACAAGTCCTGTTGATATTCCTGCTACTGGCTTTTTAATTGGAACACCTGCATCCATTAATGCTAATGTACTTCCACATATACTTGCTTGTGATGTTGAACCGTTTGAAGATAATACTTCTGATACAACTCTTATTGTATAAGGGAATTCATCTTCTGATGGTATTACTGGAACTAATGCTTTTTCCGCTAATGCTCCGTGTCCTATTTCTCTTCTTCCTGGTCCTCTTGAAGGTCTTGCTTCTCCTACGCTGTATGAAGGGAAGTTATATTGATGCATATATCTTTTTGATTCTTCTTCATCTAATCCATCTAGTTCTTGTTCTTCTGATTTTGTTCCAAGTGTAACTACTGATAATACTTGTGTTTGTCCTCTTGTGAATATTGCACTTCCGTGTACTCTTGGTAATACACCTACTTCACAAGAAAGTGGTCTTATTTCATCTATTTTTCTTCCATCTGGACGTTTATGCTCTTTTAGTATCATTTCTCTTACACATTGTTTTTCTAAATCGTGTATACTTGCTGCTATATCAGCTGATTTGTTTTCTGTTTCTTCTTCTCCATATTTTTCTACAAAGTAGTTTTGAATATCTGTTGCTAATGCTTCCATATTTGCATCTCTTACTTCTTTGTCTTGAGCTTGTACGTCATTATACATTCTCTCTTTAAAGTTTGTCTCTATTTCTGCAAATACCTCTGGATTTGTTGCAAACGATACATATTCAAATTTTGGCTTACCTACTTCTTCTTCAATTCCTTTTATAAATGCACATAGTTTTTTAATTTCTTCATGTCCTGCTTTTATTGCTTCAAGCATTGTGTCATTTGGAATCTCATCAGCTCCTGCTTCTATCATTGTAACTTTTTCTAAAGTTCCTGCAACTGTTAATCTTAATCTGCTCTTCTCTCTTTGTGCAACTGTTGGGTTAATTACAATTTGATTATCCACATATCCTACACTTACTGCTGCTGTTGGTCCTGCAAATGGTATGTCTGAAATTGAAAGTGCTACTGATGCACCTATCATTGCACATACTTCTGGGCTATTATCTTGTTCAACTGATAATACTGTTGCTACAACACATACATCATTTCTAAAATCCTTTGGGAATAAAGGTCTTATTGGTCTATCAATCGCTCTTGATGTTAAAATTGCTTTATCTGCTGGCTTTCCTTCTCTTTTTTGAAAGCTTCCTGGGATTTTTCCAACTGCATATAATTTTTCTTCATAGTCTACTGATAATGGGAAGAAATCTACTCCCTCTTTTGGTTCTTTTGAAGCTGTAACGTTTACCATTACAACTGTATCTCCATAATGAATTATGGCATTTCCGTTTGTTAATTCTGCTACTTTACCTGTTTCTACTACAAGTGGTCTTCCTGCTAGTTCTGTTTCGAATTTTTTATACATATCTTTCTCTCCTTTTTTGTTTTAGCAATACTTGTATTAGATTGTAACCTCTATAAAATATTATGGTTTTTTTATAGTATTTTATACAAGCTACTTCTAATTTAAGTATTGTTTTATTATTGTGTAAAAGGGCGCTTTAAACTTGTAAAACGCCCTAAATGTTATTATTTTCTTAGTCCTAATTTTTCAACGATGTCTCTATATCTTTGAACATCTTTCTTTACTAGGTAATTTAACAAGCTTCTTCTTGCACCAACCATTTGTAAAAGACCTCTTCTTGAATGATTGTCTTTTTTATGTGTTTTCAAGTGTTCTGTTAAATCATTGATTCTTTCTGTTAAAAGAGCTATTTGAACTTCTGGAGAACCAGTATCTTTTTCATCTCTTCTATATGTTTCAATGATTTCTTGTTTTCTTTCCTTTGTCATTTTTTACACCTCCTGATAACTTATTAGCCTTAAACTGAGTCTTAGTGGTGTTTTTTCCTAAAACTAAGTATAAGGTATTTTTACACATTATTTATGATACCACATATTTGCAAAAAAAGCAATAGTTATTGGTCAATAAATATTGGATAACCGTCTGGTCCTAATTTCCATTGTTTCCAGCCACTGTTCTCTGCTACATTTGCATTTAATTCTTTTACTAATTCTTCTCCAGTTAGTTCATCTACTTCTGTAACTCCTTCATATTCTAAAACAGAACTATTTCCAATTATTTTACTGCATAAGCCTTTTTTATATTTTGAATTTGTTATATTTACTGTAGCATCATTTCTCACAAAAGCGCATATAGAACCTAGATTTGTACTTATTCCTAAGATTTTTCCTATACTATATGCTGAATTTATATTTGCATTTGTGCAACTACGAATTTGACCAACTATTCCTCCTGCTCCATATCCTCCATCTGCTTTTATATTTCCAACATTATATACATTAGAAATAATCCTCTCATCTGCCGAAACAATATCTCCTACTATTCCTCCAGTTCCTCCATTTACTTTCCCTATTATATCTCCTACATTGTAACAATTATATACATAAGCTGGTCCTTCTGGTCTTCCTACTATTCCTGCTGTACTCTCAGATCTATTTTCAATTTTTCCTAAGTTAGCACAATTAATAACTGTCCATTTTCCATATCCTCTACCAAGAATTCCAGCTACTCCATAATTGTTCGCATATATTTCAACATCAGATATACAATTTTGTACCACGACATTTCCATCAACTCTTCCACATATTCCGGCTATAGACTTACCTCTATCAGTTTCTTCTAGACTTTCTTTAGAAACTTTTCCATTAACATATATGTTTTGTATCTGTGCACTATTAATCCATCCAAATAAACCAAGTTCAGTATCTGCACATTCAAATAAATTCATTATTTTGTTATACTTTCCATCAAAGTTTCCACAAAAGTTCCTTGATATATTTCCTATTGGCGTAAATCCTGTTCCTGTTGTCATTTCTGTCATTAAGCTATTTCCGTCTGTATCATCTCCATTTATATCTCCAAAATCTGTTCTTGTGCTATCTGCATATGAGTATTTTGATTTAAAGTTTAAGCTCCTTGTTAATATTATATTTTTGTTATCAAAATTTTCATTGGTAGTTATCGTCACTGCTTGTCCGTTTATCAAGTTTTATTCCTGTTCCTTTTGTCATATTTGAAAAAACAACCAAATCTTCTATGCAATTTATTTCATATGGTTTTTCTTTGCTTCCGTCACATCTTCCACCTTTTGTTATATCTCCTGCATATTCGTCTTTTACT
>ERZ834769.1810-NODE-1810-length-17383-cov-3.418109_pt1 | contig 17383 bp, 8 predicted proteins | sample MGYA00519690_ERZ834769 | MGnify/ENA primary metagenome ERZ834769 (study PRJEB31850, sample SAMEA3708760) | human gut metagenome | biome: human gut; feature: human-associated habitat; material: faeces | place: China | collected 2014 ... | reverse complement strand
TGGCTTGTACCAACCGCCAAACAACAGAACTTTTGCCGGAATTAACCCGTGCGGAGTCTTTGATGTATGACCATCCTGACAGTGCCTTATCCTTGTTGGAAAATATGAATCCTCCTTCATCCTCCAATAAATTGCAGAATGCAACCTGGAGTTTATTACTGGTGCAAGCACGGGATAAAAACTATATAAAACATACATCCGATTCTTTGATCAATGTAGCGTATGATTACTTTATGAAACAGGAAGATCCGAATCGAAAAGCTTTGGTGTTGAATTATAAAGGACGTGTAAATGAAGATTTGGGCGAAGTCGAGAAAGCAACGGAGTTTTATTTGCGTGCGGCAGATGAGATGAAGAAGACGGAGGATTACAGATTAGGATATTTGATACATTCTAATTTGGGGATGATTTATGCTTATCGGGGTCTTAATCAGGAAGGATTATTGGCTTTTCAGGAAGCATATGAATTGGCAGAACAATCCCAGGATAGCTTTTATATTGCTTTTTCTTTAATCCATTTGGGAAGAATATATGGAAATATGGAACAATGGGATAAATCTATATTATCTTATAAGCAAGCAATCGATGTTTCAGAGCAAGTAAATGATAAAAAAAGTTTGGGAGCAGCTTTAAGTGAACTGGGAGGGATTTATCGGGCCATAGGAAAATATGAAATGGCTCTTACCTTTTTAAAAAGAGCTGAAAATGAGAAGTTGGATAATAAAAGAACAATACTTCAAACTTATTTAGTGTTAGGAGATACGTATAGATATTTGAATAAATATGATTCGGCATCTTTCTATTTGAATAAGGTTCTTGTTACAAATAATATGTATACGAAGAGGAGTGCTTATCAATATTTGTATTTTATACAGAAGGATATGCATAACTATGAAAAGGCAATCGAGTATAATGAAAATTATTGGCAATGCCGTGACTCTGTGGATCAGATCAACCGTAGTCATATAGTTGCTGAAATTCAAGCAAAATATGATCATGAAAAATTGAAAAACGAAAAGATTACTTTGGAGTTGGAAAAAAGTCAACTGTTGAAGAGTAGCCTTTTGATCTTATCCTTATTGCTTTTGGTTATAGTAGTACTTGTTTATATCTATCAACGGCGTTTGTTGACAAGGGAGCGCACGATTCAAGAAGATAAGGCTTTATTACGTCAATATACTAAGCAGCTAAATGAAAATGGTATGACAATTCGTAAAAATGAGGAACGCATAGAAGAATTATCCGGTGAAATATCTAATCATACCGGTTTGGAAGATTCGATTAAGGAACAATCGTCTGAAATAGAAAGTCTGCACAACCAGAACAATAGCTTGCAGGAAGCCAATAAGTCATTGCAGGAAAATATCGATAAGTTCACGCAATCGTTACAACAAAAAGACAGTGAACTTGAGGATTATAAAAAACTCTCAAAAGAAAATATTTGTTTGCGAGACCGTGAGAAGTTCTTATGTGACCAATTGATAAAACAGACAACCCTATTGAAAGAACTTCGCTTGTCTCCAAAATATATCAAAACGCAAGGTGAATGGGAAGGTATTATTGAAGCGGTTGATATCTTGTATGATAATTATACAGTTCGTTTACGCGAACAATTCTTATCATTAACTGAAAGTGATCTTCAAATTTGTTGCCTGATAAAGCTTCATTTGAATAATAGTACGATTGCTACTTTGACTGGAATTTCCCCAGCTTCCGTGACGAAGCGTAAACAGCGGATGAAAGAGCGGATGGATTTGGATTTAGATGAAAAAGAGTCGTTGGATATGTGGTTACAGGGATATTAAAGCAAGTGTCCACCTCTTTTGTTTTTGAAGAATCGGTAATGTGTTATCTATTAACATATTACCGATTCTGTTTTGTACATGTGTGTCCACCTTTAGTACAGATCTTTTGCTTGTTTTTCATAGTCTATACGGGTAACTTTACGGCATGAATTAATCATTAAAAATTGAAGATATTATGAGAGCAAACAAAAAAATTATGACATGGACTACACGCGTGATGGTAACATTGGTATTGACTATGTCAATCGGATTTTTAGGGCATGCAGATGAATCCGGAGCTAAAATTGTTTTAGAAAGCTTATGTCAATCAGAAAAATATACCTCATGAATCTTTGTATTCTACATGTGAAGTTTTTCAAAAATGTAGATCTGTTAAACAGGTTTGCTATAGGGAAATTCTGAAAAAACATGGAGAAGATAAGTGGTATTATCCGGATACTATGTGTCCTAAATGTAGTGGAAATTAATATTATATCTTATGAAAATATATTTATGCATATTTATCTTTTTAGAACTCTGTTTGAATGTACAAGCTCAACATAGTAAGATAAAAGGACGTGTCGTAGAGATTCAAAATGAAAAGTTGTTGCCTGTTGAGGCAGTTTCTATTTCATTGTCGACGGTTGATTCTTCTTTTGTAGGTGGCTGTGCGACAGATATAAAAGGGACTTTTCAATTGGATAAGTTGGAAAAGGGTAGTTATATAGTTTCTGCATCGTTCATCGGGTATGAAACTGTTTCGATAGCAGTAAACAATCTTTCCGGAACAATAGATTTGGGCGATATTATGATCGGAGAATCGTCTGTTGAACTTGGAAATGTGGAAGTGACAGCTTCCAATATCATTAACCGGGTGGACAGGCAGGTCATATTACCGATTAAATCGGCTGTAGATATTTCTGCAGATGCATATGATTTGATGAATAATTTGAATATCCCGCGTCTCTATGTAAATCCTATTATGAAGACAATGGAGGTTAGTAATGGGGGGTCTATTCAAACACGAATAAACGGCATCAAGGTTTCTGCAAACGAACTTGCTACTATTATGCCGAAAGATGTGCTTCGTATCGAATTTATTGAAGATCCAGGGAGTCGTTATGGTGAACCGGGTTTGGGAGCAGTAGTTAATATAGTGACTCGTCGTCGGGAAACCGGGGGATATGTCTCTTTACAGGGAACAGATGCTCCTTATCGTCTTTGGGGGGAAAATTTTCTGGCTGCGAAATTTAATAACCGTCGTTCCGAATGGGGGTTAAGTGTTGTAAACCGAAATCGAGGTTATAGGCATCATTATAAAGAAGTGGAGGAAGAATATCATTTTGCAGATAAAACTATTAAACGTATACAGGAAGGTCTGGATGATAAATCGAAAAACTTTACGAACGATATAAATCTGTCGTACAATTTATATAATCCTGATAAGTATGTTTTTAATGCTATTTTCCGTAATACATTAAAAAATGTCCCTTATAATAATCTTCACAATAAATTATATGATGGGAGTAATACAGAAAATTTTATCTATTCCCGTATTTTGCAGGAAGAAAATTCTTATACACCTTCTTTGGACTTATATTTTCTATATAATCTACCAAAGAAGCAAACACTCGAATTTAATGTTGTGGGAACTTTGATGTCTACGAACAGTGAACGTACTTATTTGGAATATGTAGATCCTAATAATCCTTTTAGTAATATTCTGACTGATATTGATGGTAAAAAATATTCATTTATCGGAGAAGGTATTTATACACGTGCATTCGAGAAACTGAATTTTAGTGCCGGGTTAAAACATTCCCAGATGAAGACGGAGAATACCTATTCCGGAACGACAAGTACTTTATCAGATATGATGCAATCTGAAACGTATGGCTTTGCCGAAGTTGTAGGAAAGGTGAAGAAGTTTTCTTATTCGGCAGGTGTTGGGGTGAATCGTAGTTGGTTTAAAGAAGGGGAGGTGGATAATACGTATTGGATATTTACTCCGACAGTAAAATTGGGATGGCAGCCTCATAAGAATAGTTTTTTACGCTATTCGTTCCAGATGAATCCGTCGATTCCGTCACTTTCATCTTTGACGGATGTCGAAGTATTGTTGGATACGATCCAGATCGTACGAGGTAACCCTAATTTGAAAACGTATAAGGTATTTAAGAATAACTTGAATTATTCTTATTCCAAAGGTGTCTTCCGGGGATATTTGAATTTGAACCATCAATACTCAAAGAATCCCATTATGGAAGAAGTGTTCATTAAAGGCAATAAAGTCATTTTGACTGAAAATAATCAGGATTATTACCAGCAGTTCGATGTAGATCTGAATTTGGGTGTAAATGGATTGACTATTGGATCATTAAGGCGATTCTTGTCTATTAATGCCGGTTTCGGTTATTCTAAATATCTGAGCAGGGGTTGGAATTATGATCATACATTTGATGATTTTTATTTCAATATTAATGCGTCGCTTACTTATCGAAACTTCTCGCTTATCGGACAATACAGACGATATAAAAGCAGTTTATATGGTGAAACTATACTAAAGGGGACAGATATGTCAGCATTGGGGCTTTTTTGGATGAAAAACAACCTTCAGCTTGGTGTTGCCATGATGTTTCCTTTTACCAATAATTTCCGTCAAGGGTATGAACGATTGAGTAAGGATGCACCAGTAACTTCTTGGGAGTATATAAAAGAATCAGGACAATTATTAACTATTCGTTTTGCTTATAACTTCTCTTTCGGGCGGAAGCATAAAGCCGGGAATAAAAAGTTGAACAATGCAGATACGGATGCCGGTATCATAAACATGAACAGATAGGGATGTTATGGCTACTATTGTATTTGATATATATCCGGCAATAAGTCATTATGATGCGATTTTTCTTTTGGCAAAACATTTTTAATTTCGTCAACGGGTATTGATAAATCTTGTCTTTATAAATATTATCTATCGATGCATAAAAATATTTTGTATATGTAAATTTACGATTTGGCGAACATTTTCCTACCTTTGAGCGTTATTTATTCAGGGCGATTAGACAAACTCATTTTATATATACATAAATTAGCGTTATGGAAAAAAGTATTAAGGGTACTCGTACCGAGCAGAATCTGCTGAAATCGTTTGCCGGGGAATCTCAGGCAAGAAGTCGTTACACATTTTTTGCAAGCGTAGCTAAAAAAGAAGGTTACGAACAAATTGCAGGCGTGTTTATGGAAACAGCTGAACAGGAAAAGGAACATGCTAAACGTTTCTTCAAATTCCTCGAAGGCGGTATGGTTGAAATCACAGCTGCTTATCCTGCAGGCGTGATCGGAACAACTGCTGAAAACCTGGCGGCTGCTGCTGCCGGCGAAAACGAAGAATGGGCTGATCTTTATCCGGCTTTTGCTGATATCGCAGACGAAGAAGGTTTCAAGGAAATCGCTGTCGTTTTCCGCATGATCGCAAAGGTGGAAGCTGAACACGAAAGACGTTATCGCAAGCTTTTGGCTAACGTGGAAGCAAACAAGGTATTCGAAAAAGACGAAGCTATCTTATGGCAGTGCCGTAACTGCGGTTTCGTATTCGAAGGCAAGAAGGCTCCGATGAAATGTCCGGCATGCGCTCACCCGCAGGCTTATTTCGAACCGATGAAACAGAACTATTAATCGATAGATTTACATAGTTTTATTTATTTTGAGGCACGGATTTCACGGATTACACGGTTTAATTTGATTTAAAACTGTGAAATCCGCGTGATCCGTGCCTTTTTTTATATTATAACTCCTATCTTTAGCCTCGCTATTTATATGAATCAGAATTTACCTGTTGATGAGCATATCGATAAGAAATCTCAATAAAGTGTATCCGAATGGAAACCATGCGCTGAAAGATGTCAATCTGGAAATACCGACTGGTATGTTCGGACTTTTAGGACCGAACGGGGCGGGTAAATCTACTTTGATGCGTATTTTAGTGGCTCTTATGGAACCGACTTCGGGCGAGGTGGATATCTGCGGATACGACCTGATGCGGCAACGCAAGGAGATACGGGGCATATTGGGGTATCTGCCACAGGATTTCCGGTTTTTTGCCAAATATAAAACGTATGAGTTTTTAGACTACGCTGCGCGTCTTTCCGGTATGAACCGTAAGTCTTTGCGAAAGAATGCGGTGGATGAGATGTTGGAAAACGTAGGGCTTTTCGATGTGCGCGACCGGTATGCCAACAAGCTGTCGGGAGGGATGAAGCGTCGTTTGGGGATTGCGCAGGCGTTGATCCATCATCCGAAAGTGATTATCGTGGACGAACCTACGACAGGGCTCGATCCCGAAGAGCGAATCCGTTTCCGCAACCTCCTGTCGGAAGTCAGTGAAAACGACGTGACAATCATCCTTTCGACCCATATCGTGGGCGATATATCGAGTACGTGCAACTGTATGGCGCTTATGAATAAGGGGGAAGTCTCGTTCTACGGTTCCCCGCAGGATATGTTGAGGCAGGCGGAGGGGAAGGTATGGCGCATACGGGTGACCGGCGACGAACTGCATGAGGTGGATAAACTGTACCCGGTTATCTCGACGATCCCGTCCGGTACGGGTTGGGAAGTGCAGGTGGTGGCAGATGAGGTGCAGGGATATGACGCGGAATCCTATCCGCCGAACCTGGAACATGCCTATGTCTACTATATGGAAAACAAGTTGAACCGTTGGAGAAACGATTAAAAGAGATCGCTTGCCTATGTCATTTATCACGAACATACGATCCGTAGCCAAATACGAAAGCAAGATATTGGTGAGAAGTTGGTTCTTCCGTCTCTTCACCCTGCTTGCCGCGTTTATTTTAGGTGTTCTCAGCTTTAGCTTGTTGTTGGCCGAAGATTCCGGAGGTTTTTGGTTCGGGAAAGCGGTTCCATCCAATATACCTTATCTGATCTTGTTGCTGTTGAACACAGGGCAGGCGGTGGTCGCTGTCTTTCTTTCGTCCGAATTTCTGAAACGGGACAAGAAGCTCGATACTTCCGAGGTTTTTTATGTCCGGCCTCTCAGTAATGCCGAGTATGTGGTCGGGAAGATATGGGGAAACCTCAGGGTCTTCCTGCTCCTGAACCTGCTGATATTGGCGATTGTGCTGGCTTTCAACTTTATGGCATCGGGCGTGGCGGTCGACTTGCCGGCTTATCTGGTTTATTTCTTCCTGATCAGTATTCCTACTTTGATCTTTATCATCGGGCTTTCTATTTTCCTGATGTTGCTGTTGAAGAACCAGGCGCTCACTTTTATCCTTTTGTTAGGGTATATCGGGCTGACCTTGTTTTATATACAGGATAAGTTCTACTACCTGTTCGATTATATGGTGTATAACCTGCCGTTGTTCAAATCGACGATCGTCGGGTTCAGCAACCTGGAGCTGATCTTGAACCACCGGGCGATTTATTTCTTTGCCGGACTGGGATTCATCTTCTTTACGATCTTTCTGTTCAGGCGGTTGCCGAATGCTAAAAGGAGCCATTATCCGTGGCTGTTCCTTTCGCTCTGCATGTTCTTGCTGGCATGTACGGCGGGCTTCCGGCATGTGCGTTCGATTCTGAGGGAAGGGGAGGTGCGTGCTTTGTACACAAGTATCAATAATAAATATGTCCATGAGCCGAAGATGGTGATCGACCGGTACGATATTTCGGTGGAGCAGAAGGTCGAAACGATCCGTTCCGTTGTCGGGATGAAGGGGACGGCGCTCGCTGCGTCGGAAGTATTTACCTTTTGCCTGAATCCCGGATTGAGGGTCGAGGAGGTGAAGGAAGGTGAGAAGCCGTTGGACTTTAAGCGGGAGGAACAGATTTTAACGGTGGATTTCGGAAGGAAGATAGCCGAGGGGGACACCGTTTCGCTTTCGGTCTGCTACGAGGGGCGGATAAAGGATGATTTCTGCTATCTGGACATTCCGGCGGAGGTCTTGCAGCAACCGTATGACAAGGAAATGCTCAAGCTCGATAAGAAATATAGTTTCCAGACTCCCGATTATGTGCTGTTTACACCCGAAACCTATTGGTATCCGCGCCCCGGTACGGGGTATAGCGACAAGAGTCCCGACTGGCAACAGGCCTATTTCAGCCGCTTTCGACTGGATGTGAAGCCGCTTCCCGGACTGGTTTCTATTTCGCAGTCGGCGAACAATCCCTATCAGTCCATCTCCCTGATTATCGGGAAATATGAACAGAAGAGCGTAGAAAGCGACAGTACGCTCTATAGTGTCTGGCATATAAAAGGGCACGATTATTACGAGGCGGCCTTCGATTCGATCCGCGATACGATTCCGGGGTTGATCCGCAACCTGCGGGAGAATCTCGAACGCACGTATAAGTTGAGTTATCCGTTCGACCGTTTTTCAGTGGTGGAGGTTCCGGCACAGTTCTACAGCTATGTCCGTCCCTGGTCGCAGGCGCAGGAAGTGGTGCAGCCGGAAATGGTTCTTTTCCCCGAACTGGGCTGCATGTTCAATCAGATGGACTTTGTCAAGCAGAAGAAAAACCAGTTGAAGTGGTCGAAGCGGGGAGGGCGTGAGATCAGCGAGGAGGAGGCGGAGATTCGGGTGATGAACAGTTTCCTGTGGATTTTCTCGCAGACGGAAGGTAGCTATAATTTCTCTTCCGGCAGCCGCGGCAAGTTCAATATCTCTTCTCAGAGCAATCCGTATTTCCTGTTTCCCGAACTCTATAACTTCCGGTATAATATCTATTCTTCCGAATGGCCTGTTACGAACCGGCTGGTCGAACTTTACCTGCAAAAGAAATCCGATAATAACGGATGGGAGCGCGAGATAAACGGGATCAGCAATAACGAGAAAGCGAACCTGCTGATGGAGCAACATTCGTTTAAGGAGCTTTTGTCCGATGTGGAACACCGCGATTTGCTGAATAACACGATCAGCCTGAAAGGGTATTGCCTGTTTGCTCCTGCCGAAGTGAATATGGGGGTGAGCCTGTTCCGGGATTCCCTGTATGCCCTGTTGGAACGGAACGAGTTTCGTAATATGCGTTTCGAGAACCTGTTGGATACGTTGGGGATGATCAGCGGGTCCGATATCCGTGCGGGTATTTCCGGGTGGGATTGTCCGACGCCTCTTCCTTTCTATACGATCGGTCAGCCTGAAGTGACCAAGATCACGAACAAGGGACAGGAGAGCTTTGTGCTGAAGCAATTAGTCAGCAATAATTCCGATCACGACGGTATGCTTCAACTCGATATACAGGCCGGAGGCTATGGGCCGGATATCGATCCGCGTACGAGCCGTAAACTGCCTCTTGCCGCCCGCCAGACCAAGCTGTTGGTAACGGTCTGGGAGGAAGTGCCTCGCCAGGTGGATGTGAATACGCTGATAGCCGGCAACCTGCCGAATGTCCTGAACCTGCCTGTCACCAACATCCGGGAAGAGCGGGAGAGGGCGGTCGATGCCGAAGGCGATTTCATCGTTGCGGACTTTTCTCCCGAAGCGGAAGGGGAGGTGATCGTGGATAATGAAGATCCTCTTTTCTCCCTGTCCGAACCGGCTGTCGTCGGGCTTCTGCCCAAGTGGCTCGACAAGGTCGAAGATACCTCTTTCAAGTATGCCGGTGTCTCTCCCTGGCGTGCCCCGTTGCAGTGGACGGCTACGACGAATGCCGCCTACTATGGCCGCTATATCCGGTCCGCCTATGTGATCAAGAGTGGCAACGGCAACCAGACGGCAACCTGGAAAGTTCCGGTTCCTTCTGCCGGGCAATACGACGTCTACTATTATGTTTCCAAAGACAATGAGCTGAAATATAATAAACAGGCCGACGGGGAATATCACTTTAAGGTAGAGTATGACGAGGAAAACGAAGATGCTTATATAGACCTGAAAAGAGCGAATGAAGGTTGGGAACCCATAGGCGCCTACTACTTCAGTTCCGATACGGTCCGGATCACCCTGACGAACGAGTGCAAGCTACGGAGCGTGACGGCCGATGCGGTCAAAATAGTAAAACGATATTAATAGAATTAGATACATGATACGAAGAGAGTTACTATCCATGAAAAAGATAATGCTGACGGCTGCCGTCTGCCTGGGGCTGTCTGCCCCGTCGCAGGGACAAATCTCGCTGACGATCGAGAAGGCGATGGATATAGCGGAAGAGCATAGCCCTTCCCTGCGCCGTTCCCACATGAACCTGGAACGTTATCAGCAGAACCTGGTTGCGCAGCGGGCTTCCTTGAAGTCGAAGTTCTCGTTGAACCTCAATCCGGTGGATTACAGCAAGAGCCGCAGTTTCGACAACCGCCTGTCTCAGTGGTACACGAACGAGCGGTTCAGTACGACCGGAACGTTCCAGGTGGACCAGCCGATCTTGTGGACGGATGGTGTCCTCTCGTTGATCAACCGTTTCGGCTGGCAGGATAACAACTCCAATATCGACGGTACGAAGACCAGTAACAAGGCATTCAGCAACGACCTCTACCTGCAACTCTCGCAACCCATCTTTACTTATAACAAGCGTAAGATGGAACTGCAACAGATCGAATATGATTATGAGAATGCCAACATCAGCTACGCCCTGCAAAGGTTGAGTACGGAAAAGGATATTACCCAGCAGTTCTATTCCGTCTATATGGCACAAAGCCAACTGGCCATTACCAGGGAGGAACTGACCAATGCACAGCAAAGCTACGAGATTATCAAGAATAAGGTGGAAGCCGACCTGGCTGCCCGCGATGAGCTGTTCCAGGCGGAAGTGAATCTCGCCTCCGCACGCTCTTCCCTGGAAGAACAGCAGGTGTCGCTCGAAAACTCGAAAGACCAGTTGAAGCAGACGTTGGGGATGGACCTGAACGAGGACATCATGGTCTTTGCCGAAGTACAGATCAAGCCGGTGGAAGTGAATCTGGAAAAGGCGATACAGCATGGCCTCGAATCGCGCCTGGAACTGCGTCAGCGTGAGATCGAGAGCAAAGAACTGGCTTTCGATATGATCAAGACGAAGGCTCTGAACGAGTTCAAGGGGGATATTGCTCTCTCCTTCGGCCTGATCGGCGATAACCGACATCTGGAAAAGATTTATAATAACCCGACACAGAACCCGCGTGTCGCCATCAGCTTCAGTGTCCCGATCTTCGACTGGGGAGAGAAGAAAGCCCGTGTCAAGGCGCAGGAAGTAGCCCGGAAGATCAACCAACTGGAGTTCCATGAAGACAAAGTCAACATCGAACTGAACATCCGCCAGACCTGGCGCAGCCTGGAGAACCTGCTTTCGCAGATCAAGATAGCCGAGCAGAACGTCGCAAATGCGCAGCGTACCTACGACCTGAACCTGACCCGTTACCGGGAGGGCGATATCACCGGTATGGATATGAACCAGTTCCAAACCCAGCTTTCGAATAAAAAGATCGCCTATACGCAGGCGCTTATCAATTATAAGATCGAATTGTTGAACCTCAAGATACTTTCCCTCTACGACTTCGAGCACGACGTGCCCATTGTCCCGATGGAAGATTTAGTAACGAAAAAGTAGTATGAATATGAAATATACAATCACATCTCTCTTATTGTTTGTCCTGTTGGCGACCGGTTGCAATAATCAGCCGCAGAGTACGCAGAACGATATTGCTACACCCGTGTCGGTGACGGAATTGAAGAAAGGCTCTATCAGCAAGTTGGTCAATACGACCGGGACGGCACAGCCTACCTACGGGGTAACGCTCAATTCCGAAATGAGCGGCCTGTATAAACTGCAAACCAATCCCCGTACAGGCAAGCCCTTTAAATTAGGGGATATCGTCTCCAAAGGACAACTGATCGTCCGCCTCGAAGACCGGGAATACGAAAACGGCATCGCTATCGACGCCAAAGAGTTGAGCCTCGAAATAGCCGAGCAGGAACAGGTGAAGCAGAAAGCCCTGTATGAGAAAGGCGGTGTGACGCTTAGCGAAATGCGTAACACGGAAGTGAAAGTGACGAACGCCCGCTACGACTACGAGAACGGTAAGCTCAATTTAGAGAAGATGAATGTCAAAGCACCTTTCGACGGTGTGATCGTGGACTTGCCCCATTACACGTCCGATGTCCGTATCGAACAGGGGAAACCGGTAGTCGGCATCATGGACTATGCCCGTATGTACATGGATATCAACCTGCCGGAAAGTGCTATCGGGTATGTGAAAGCGGATCAGCCGGTCTATATCACCCATTATACGTTGCCCGAAGATACGATCCGGGGAGTGATCAGCGAACTGTCGCCCGCCATCAGTTCCGAAACCCGTACCTTCAAAGGGAAGATACTGATACAGAATGACGGCTTGAAACTTCGTCCCGGTATGTTCGTCAAAGCTGATATCGTGGTGAACAAGGCGGACAGTGCCATCATCATACCGAAAGATGTGATCCAGTCCAACCGTCGTGTCAAATACGTTTATATCGTCGAGAAGAACACTGCTCTGCTCCGCGAGCTCAAGACCGGGCTGGAAGACGACAAGAACATCCAGGTACTGGAAGGGCTGAAAGAGAACGATAACTTAGTGGTGAAAGGTTTCGAGACATTAAAAGAGAATGCAAAGGTAAAGGTTCAGAAATGAAAAGTATTATCAAATTTGCGGTAAGCAACCCGGTTACGATCTGGATGCTGGTACTGGCGATCCTGCTGTTGGGTAAGATTTCCTATGACCAGTTGGCGGTCGACCTGTTGCCCGACCTGAATAATCCCCGCCTCTTCATCGAGCTGAAGGCAGGCGAACGTCCGCCGGAGGAGATCGAGAAGCAGTTTGTCAAGAACATGGAGTCGATGGCGATCCGGCAGAGCGACGTGACACAGGTATCATCCGTGATCCGTGCCGGTTCCGCCCGCATCACGGTCGAGTACACCTGGAAGAAAGATATGGACGAGGCTTTTCTCGACTTGCAGAAAGCCATGAACCCTTTTGCCCAAAATAAGGATATCACCGAGCTCAAGATCACGCAGCACGATCCGAACCAGTCCCCCGTCGTCCTGATCGGACTTTCGCACCGCAGCATTACCGACATGGCGGAGCTTCGGAAGGTGGCGGAGAGCTATATCCGTAACGAGTTGATCCGTCTGGAAGGAGTGGCGGATGTCACGCTGTCGGGTGACGAGGTCAGTACGCTAATGATCCGCACGGACCCTTATAAATTAGATGCCTTCAAGTTGACGATAAATGATCTGTCTTCTAAGATAGAGGCGAATAACCAAAGCATATCCGGCGGTCGTGTCAGCGAGTTGGGCCTGCAATACCTGGTCAAGAGTTCGAGCCTGTTTGCGACGGAGAGCGATTTTGAGAATCTGATTGTCGGTTACAAGCCGGTTACGGCCGAGGCTACGGCTTCGGGGACTTCCGGTGCGGCTTCCGCATCGTCTACGGACAAGGCTCCGATCTTCCTGCGCGAAGTCGCTACCGTCAGCTTCGAGAATGCCCGCCCGGAAAATATTGTCCGCATCAATGGCGAGCGCAGTATCGGGCTGTCCGTTTATAAGGAGATGCGTTTCAATACGGTGAAGGTCGTCGATGGCGTGATCAGCCAGTTGGCGGTTATCGAGCAGGCGTTGCCCGGTTACCGTTTCCAGGTGATCACGAACCAGGGAACCTTTATCAAGAATGCGATAGGAGAGGTGAAGAGCAGTGCCGTCTTGGGGATTATCCTCGCTGTGGTTATCCTGTTCGTCTTCCTTCGCCGTCTGGGGACGACGTTGATCGTCAGCCTGGCTATCCCGATTTCCATTATTGCCACTTTCAACCTGATGTTCTTCAATCATCTTACGCTGAATATCATGACGCTCGGCGGATTGGCCCTCGGAGCCGGCATGCTGGTGGATAATGCGATCGTGGTGATCGAAAGTATTTTCCGTAACCAGGAGAAGGGCATGACGATACGCGAAGCTGCCATAACGGGAACCTCCGAAGTGGCCGGTGCTGTCATTGCCTCGACGCTGACGACGATCGTCGTCTTCCTGCCGATTGTCTACCTGCATGGCGCTTCCGGAGAACTGTTTAAGGATCAGGCCTGGACGGTGACGTTCTCGTTGGTGTCGTCGTTGTTTGTGGCGATCTTGGTGATCCCGATGCTGTATGACCGGATTACCGGACGGCAGGATCGTGGTGCTGGTGGTGGTACACGGGGGGGAAACGGCATCCGGATTACCGGTTACAGCCCCTTGTTGCGTACGCTGCTCCGCCGCCGTTGGGTGGTGATCGGCTGCGCTTTGATGTTGCTGGTGATAGCGGGGTTGTTGGTTCCCTTTATCGGTACGGAGTTTATGCCGAGAGCCGGGCGTTCTCTGCCGTTATCAAGTTGCCGGAAGGGACTCCGTTGGAGCGTACCGCTTCGGCTGTCGGTAACCTGGAGGATTTGATGCACACCATCTCGCAAGACTCCCTGTGTACGATCTACAGCCATGTCGGATCGGGCAGCGGTTCGGAGAATGATATATTCGAAGGGGAGAATACGGCTGTCATGAAAGTGATCCTTTCGCCCTCCTGCCCCGTCCCGCCCGAAGAGGTGATGGCACAGTTCGTACAGGCTACCGAAGATACCGAAGGGTTAGAGGTCACCCTGAAGCAGGAAGAGAACTCCCTCAGCTCCCTTTTGGGAAGCGAAGGAGCCCCCATCGTGGTCGAGGTAAAAGGAGAGGAACTGGACGAAATAGCGGCTATCACAGAAGAAGTAAAAGAACGGATCACCGGTCTGCCGGGACTTTACAATGTCCAGTCGTCCGTTGAAGACGGCGCCCCGGAGGTAACGATCTCCGTCGACCGCACGGTTGCCGGCATTCATAATGTCAGCGTCTCGACCGTTATCGAACAGTTGAAGCAGCAGCTCGGCGGCCTCGAATCCGGCAAGATGGAGTACCGGGGAGAGATGCGGGATATCCTGATCAAGGTTCCCGATATCACCTTGCACGGCCTCGGCGGGCTGGTCATACGAAGCGGCGAGAAAGAGTTCCGCCTGCAGGAGATCGCCACGATCACCCATTCGCAGGCCCCGAAAGAAATCTTCCGACGCGGGCAGAACCGCATCAGCAAGGTGACGGCCAACCTCGATGCAGGCTATTCGCTCGACAAGGTTGCCGGCGAGATACGCCTTGCCGTGAAAGATATCGACCTCCCCGCCAACTATTCGATTACCGTCACCGGCGAGGAAGAGAAGCGCCAGGAGTCCATGAACAGCCTGATGTTCGCCTTGGTTCTTTCGGTGATCCTGGTCTATATGGTGCTTGCTTCGCAGTTCGAGTCGCTGTTGCATCCCTTCACGATCCTGCTGACGATCCCGTTGGCGGTGGTAGGAGCGATCCTGCTGTTCTTCCTGACGGGGACGACGATCAACATGATGGGAGTGATCGGCATCGTGATGCTGGTCGGCATCGCGGTGAACAACTCGATTATCCTGGTCGACCGTATCAACCAGTTGAAACAGTCAGGAATGGAACTGACGGATGCCATCGTGGAATCCGGCCAGCAGCGTATCCGCCCGATCCTGATGACGACGCTCACGACGATCCTCGCCCTCCTGCCGATGACGTTCGGTTTCGGCGAAGGCGCTTCGCTCCGTTCACCTATGGCGATCGCGGTGATCGGCGGGTTGGTGACTTCGACCGTTATGAGCCTGGTGGTGATCCCGTGCGTATATTATGTATTTGAAAAAATGAAAAGGGGAAGATGAACTTTTTACTACATAGAAGGATTGCGATCTGTATGCTGTTCATAGCCCTGACAGGATTGGGCTACGTGTCGTACAAGCAGTTGCCGGTCGAACTGTTGCCGAATGCGGAGCTTCCGATGCTGTTCGTGCAGGTCGCGTCGGCGCAGGATATGGACCCGTCGTATGTCGAGTCGGAGGTCGTGATCCCCCTCGAAGGAGCCATCGGAACCATAGGCGGGGTAGAGCAGATCGAGTCCCGGATCGACAGCCGCCAGTCTTCCATCAAGATCGATTTCAAGCCGAATATCAACTTCAAGATAACCGCCCTGAAGTTGCAGGAGAAGATCAACGAGACCGCCTCGTCGCTTCCCGAAGGCTTTACGGTACAGGTGCAGAAGGTCGATGTCTCGATGCTTGCCGGCGGCTTCATGTCGCTTCAGGTACGCGGATCGGGCGGTACGGACCGCGTCCGTAACTTAGTGGAGAAAGAGATACGGCCCGATCTGGAAAACATCGACGGCATCGCCTCCGTCAATATCTACGGCGGGCGCGAGAAGGCCATCGAGGTGCAACTCGATCCCGACGCCTGCAAAGCCCTCGGCCTGACTCCTTCCGGCATCAGCAGCCTCCTGGCGCAGAATACGCAGGAGAAGGCTTTCGTAGGCAATACTAACGAGCCTGACGGGAAATACTTCGTCCATGTCAACTCGCCTTATACCGAAGTCTCCGACCTCGAAAACATCGTCGTCGCTCCCGGTCCCATCCTGCTGAAAGACATTGCCACCGTTTTCTTCGATATGAAGGAGGAGACAAGCTACAGCCGGGTCAACGGCAAGGATGCCGTCTCCGTCTCCCTGCTTGCCGACTCGCAGGCCAACCTGATCGGGCTCTCCCACCGTACGGCCGAAGTGATCGACCGCCTGAACGAGCAGCTTGCCCCGCTCGACCTCTCGATCGTGGTAGAGAACAACCTGGCCGAGACGATGGAGGATAACATCGACCAGATCATCCACCTGGCGATCGTGGGCGGCCTGCTTGCCGTCGTCATCCTCTGGCTTTTCCTGAAGAACCTCCGGTTGGTGTTCTTCATCGCCCTGTCTATCCCGATCTCCGTCTATACGGCGTTCAATTTCTTCTACGGGGCAGGGATTACGATCAACAGCCTTACGCTGGTCGGCGTGGCGCTGGCGATCGGCATGCTGCTGGACAATAGTGTGGTGGTCTTGGAGAACATCTACCGCCTCTCGGCCTCCGGAGGCACGCCCGAACGTTCCGTGACGCAAGGTACGCGCGAGGTCTGGCGTTCCATCCTCGCCGCCACCCTGACGACGGTCACGGTCTTCCTGCCCTTCGTCTTTTCCGATAATTTCCTGATCAAGCTGATGGGCCACCATATCGGCGTCTCCATCATCTCGACCCTCCTGATCTCCCTCGCCGTCGCCCTCCTTTTTATCCCGATGGCTACTTATACGGTGTTGCGGAAGCCGGAGAGGGGCACGGTCTTTTACGAGAAGGTCTCTGTCACGCAGCGGCCGGTACAGATCTATTTAGTGCTGTTGAAGACCTGTATGCGGAATCCGGGGGTGACGATCTTCGGGGCCGTCATCCTGCTGTTCCTTTGCCTGATCCTCTCTATCTCCCTGAATATCCAGGACCGGAAAGAGGTGGAGAGCGACCGTTTCAGTATCTATGTGACGATGCCGACCGGCAGCACGCTGGAGAATGCCGACCAGGTCGTCCATGTCATCGAGGAACGCCTTGACGGGTTTCCGGAGAAACAAGACCTGATCAGCCGTATCCGGGAAACGGATGCCGAGCTGACACTTGTCCTCAAAGAAGATTACCGCCAGATCGGGAAGCGCAGCATCGCCGATATCAAGTCCGACGTGCAAACCCGCCTCCGCACCATCAACGGCGCCGAAATATCCC
>ERZ834769.1802-NODE-1802-length-17431-cov-3.526243_pt1 | contig 17431 bp, 20 predicted proteins | sample MGYA00519690_ERZ834769 | MGnify/ENA primary metagenome ERZ834769 (study PRJEB31850, sample SAMEA3708760) | human gut metagenome | biome: human gut; feature: human-associated habitat; material: faeces | place: China | collected 2014 ... | reverse complement strand
AGATATGTTAAATGCATTTAATGATTTTGATATAATTCAAAAAATGTGCGAAGAAATGGAAAAAGATGAAGAATTATCTAAGAAATTCAATATATTATTAACATACTTTAAAAAGAACTTTTATAAAGAAAGTACCTATCGTCAAGATACAGAAAAATATGTATCTTCTGCAACAACACAACTTGATAATTTATTAAGATATCCTGGTATTAGGAATATATTATGTAAGAGAACAGACAACTTAAACTTTGACTCAGCTTTAGCTAATGGTGAATTTACACTATTATGCACACGACGTGGAGACCTTGGAGCCGCAGCACATACAGCTTTTGGATTATTTTTCTTATTATCAATGCAATATGCTGTACTAAGAAGACCTGGAATAGAATCAACTAGAATTCCTCATTTCTTATATATTGATGAATTTTCTGATTTTATATCTGATTCTACAGAACCAATATTTACATTATATAGAAAATATAGAGTTGGATCTGTTATATCTGTACAAAATTTAGATCAACTAAATGCAAAAAATAATAAATATAGAAAAACAATTATTGCTAACTGTGCACATAAAGTTGTATTTGGAAATAATGTTCCAGAAGATAATGACTGGTGGTCTAAAGAACTTGGCGAAAAAAGTAAGTGGAGCTTCAATAGAACATATGATACTGCAAAAGGTGAATATACAGCCAGCCTTGGAAATATTAAAAATGAAAAAGTTGCAAAATATAAACCTGGAAAAATACAAACAATTAAATTTAAACAATGTATTTACAAAGTACGTGATTCAGGAGGAAAGAGCAGTGTTGGTATTGGTTCATTGAATTTTATTGAAGCCAAATATAATGAAAAACAACCTGTAACAAATTTAAACTTTGCTAAGTTTACTAATGGAATGTCAGATGATAATCCAGAGTCAGCAAAAAAGAAAATAAAGAAAAATGTTATACCTACATTTGTAAATGACGATGATTCTGAAGAAGAATTAGATCCAATTCGTTCAAGTAATTTTGATTCAATATTTGACAATGCTGATGAAGGTGATGCAATAATCTCACCAACAAATAAGAAAAGTAAAAAAAATAAGAAGAAAAAATTTTATAAAATCAGTATTGATTTCTATAGGAATAATATTTAGTATAGTTTTTATCTTTTATTTAAGAAAATTTATAATAATAAACAATCTTATGAATAAAGCAAAACAATCCATTCAATCAAATAATTTTTATAGAGAAACAATACAAGGAGTTACAAAAGATATTACTTCTGTTAAAAAAGAATGGTATAAAGACGGAAAGTATAAAACTACAACAGAGATTTATTCTAATAATGGAGTAGAAAGAGGACAAGTAATATATGCAACAGTTAATTCAGACGAACAAATTATAATAAATAGTGATAGCAAAAAGGTTATAATCCAAAGGGGAGAAGGTATTAAAAGGTTAAATAATGAAATGAATATAAAATATGGAAATTTCTTCCGAGATTATAGACTTAAGACCAAAATTGAATGGGCTTTAAATTATTCTATACGTAAATCTACTAGAGACATAGGTAGAGAATATTATGTATTAAATAAATTATTTGAGAAAGATTTTAATTACGAAATATGGGTTGATAAAGATACTGGATTGACATTAAAGGAAAAAGGAGATACTATTGTAGAGGAACTCTTTAAAGGCACAGACATAGTAAAAGAAGAATATGAATTAAGTTCAAGATATAAGTGCGAATTTGATATAGTGACCGACGAAGATGTACAAGTTCCAGATTATACAGGATATGAAATTAAATATATAAATAGAGATAATGAATTGTAATTTGTATAAGGGCGTTGCCAACAGAAAGTCTGGAATCAGAGAAATTACTAAAAATCATATAAAAAAGAAAGGAGGGAAAAATGCCAAAATTATTAAAATATATTATAATAATTGCTTTAATATTAATTGCAATATTTGCTATTTTAAAATTTACTAATAAAGAAAAAGGCGAAGAGATTACAAACAACCAAGAAACTCCTAAAAAAGTCTTCGAAGATCCAGAATATATGATTTATACAGTCAATGATAAAGAGAAATATAGATTGACAAAGGAAGATAAAGAATATGCAGAAGTGTTAGAAAAACTAAATTCTTCGCTTGTTGAAGGATTTACTTCAAAAGAAACTGCATTTAGAGAAAAAGGATATGGAGTAGGACTGGATATAATAGATATTCACAAAGAAATATATTCAAAAAATGCAGTATTAAGATTAATTTATAGTGATAATTATGAGATAGACATAGTATTTGAAAAAAATAGTGTTTTAGATATTATTTATATAGAGAACAATAAAAAAGACTGTTTTTATGGATTTGATAACAAAGTCCAGGAAGAAATAAAAGAATATCTTGATAATAAATAATGCGCATGAAAAAATCCAGTATTTAAGTACTGGATTTTTGATTATATTATCATTATTTAACAACTTCTATTTGTTTTAATTCCAATTCGTTTATTGGAACATTTAAATCTTTATATTCTATTTTTATAGTTTTTCCTTTTTCTAGTTCTCCTATTATTTTTGTATCTTTTGTAATGTTAAATTTTAAAACAAATGGCAATTTATATTTTCCATCAGAAATATCATATTTTATATATATTTCTCCATCATTGTCAAAATACTCTCCAACTGTTATGTTAGCTTTTATCTTACCATTGATAGCTTTTCCCTTAATTGTATTATAATCATTTGCCTTTAAAACAATTATTGGATTATTTTTTGTATCTAAATCATTATCTCCTAGAGCATACTTTGTTAATGTTCCAGTGCAAATTAGTATATCTCCTTCTTCAATATAACTTGTATCATGTTTTTCAGAAGTACGGTAGTCTATACATTCTTGGTTTTTATTATCTATATTCGCATTTGTATATTCTTCCATTTCAAATCCATATTCTCCAAAATGTTGTCCATTAAATATGTAAATATATCCATTATGATTTAATTCTACTATACCTTGAATAGTTGCATCTTCAATAGTTTCTATTACTTCTCTTTGTTTAGATATTATGACACCATTTTTGTCATATACTGCAGATTGATTTTCTAAATATTTTTCTTATTGCCATAAATAAAGAATATTATTCCTAAGATTATTATTAACAATATTATGCTAATAATTATTTCTGTTTTTTTACTCATATACAATCCTCCTTACATTTTTGATAATTATACTATAAGACTGTATAAATATCAATTAAATTTGATTGCTTAGATGTATATTATTTTTATATAAATTTTTATATTTATATATTGTCTTAAATTCTTCCTCTTTTCCTTTTATTAAATCTTGTCTATATTGACTATGTAGTTTGTCAAAATCTACTTTTCCTAAAAATTCTATTAAATAATTTGAGAAATTCCCTACTACAATAACTTCATCCATATCAATCATAATAGTTTTTTTATCCATTCTTATTTTCCTCCGTTTTAAAACTTGCTATAAAAACGTCGCAAATTTCGTATTTTCTTTATTTATATCATAAAATCCGTATAAAAACAATTATTTCCAGAAATTAATATAAAAGAGATTGCCACTTTTATATATAACAACCTCTTTGTATTATTATCTGTTTAAATTTCTATCCTTTTTCTTTGTTTTAGTAATATCTTCTTGAGCTTTCTTCATTTGTGTTTCAATTTTTATAACTTCTTTAACTTTTGGTGTATCTTCTAAAATATAATTTGCTATTTTTAGATTTTTTCTATACTTATTTCGCTTAGTAGTACATTCATCTCGCTTTGCTTTATATTCCTTTATTAAGTTTTCATCTGTGCAATTTCTTTGCTTATTTCTGTATTTTTGTCTTAAATTAGTAACACTTTCTATATCTTTTTCAGTTTGTGAAATATAATTTTTTACATCATCTACTGTTTTTATTTTTTCTGTTACAATAAGTCTAATTTCATTAGAATATCGTTGCATTTTTCTAACTTCTTGCTTCATTTCTGGAGATAATGGTTTGTAATTTTCTCGTTTTGGTATTAATCCTAATAAATGAAATAGTAATATAAAAAGTACATCAATTCCACTCATTTTACTAATATCTTTTAAATTTCCTTTATATTTATAAACTTTATATTTTGTATAATTCTTTTTTGGTTTCATCAATTTATAATATTCATCTTGCACATAACATGGATTTTGAAAAACTCTTTCTGCAATATTTTTCGGCAAATAATTTTCTCCTAACTGATACATTCTTACTGCTTTTTTATCATTCATTGAACGAATTGTAGGATATTTTCTATTATCATCGTCATTTATAATATAGCCTTTTTTATACATTGCCTTTTTAAATTGCGAATAGCTTACGCATATTTCCATTGCTTCGTACATAGCTTGTCTAATTAGATTATATTTGGTTGGCTCACCTCTTTTTTCTGCAAAATATATATTTCTTGGTGTTTTCCCTCTTGGCTTTTCAATAACTGTTAGTTCATATTCTCTACATAGTTCATCTGATAACTCCCTAAAATGATAATATGCTCCTTTGTTACAATTAAACTTTTTGCCTGTAAACAATTTACTACAAAATGGTTATGATATGTGCCAGTATTAAAATGTGTAGCAACTACTACTTGATATTCACTCCACATCTTTTCTGCTAGTTCTACTCCAATTTTGTGTGCTAATTCTGGCGAAACTTCTCCTGTTTTAAAACTTTGGTATGCGTGATATGCAACATTTCCTGTAGTCTTATCAAATCTATTTTGTACTGTTACCATTTCTTCATAAGCTGTTTTTGCTTTACAGTTTACTCCTGTTACATGCATAGTCTTTTCATTTTTATAAATAGTTTTCTCATCATTTTCTGCATATCTCAAGACTTGTTTTAAGTCTGAAAATGTTGTCTTTTCTGGATTTTTTGCATAGCTTATTACTCGAGATATACTATCTTTAATTGCCCATATTTTTGTTGTTGCCATCGACATCATCTCCGTTTTTATAATTATAAATATCTAGAAAATCACTTTGCATTTTTGTTATTTTCTCTTTTATTTCTTCATCACTCATATAAGAAAACTCATTTTTTAATTCAATAATTCCATTGTAAATTTTACGAAGTTCTTCATCTGGTATTGAATAAATTTCTTTTTGTAATCCAGATTTTCTCAAATAAGATGACAAATTTAAGTTGCTCTTTTTAGCATTCTTTTGTAATTTTTTCTTTTCATTTTCACTCACTCTAACATTAATTCCTATTGTTCTATTTCTCATAATTTTTCACTTCCTTTTTGATAAATTTTCATTGTATTTTTTATAAAATTTTCTCAAAAATTTCTAATTTCTTATTCAATTTTTAATTTCATAAGGTAGGGGTTATAGGGGATAAAAATCCCCTTTCAGCGTAAGCTGTCGGTTTTGTAGCAATACAAAACCTATGCTCGCTACACTTATAGACATTAAATTTGTATATACATTTAATTGTGTAGTCCTACTACTAATTTCTTATACATAAATTAATTCTTTTAATACAATTTCTTCTGCTTCATTTTTAAAATTGTTCATCATTCCTACCCAATATAATTGATTAGTATTTTTCATTTCTTCTGTTAAATTATTTTCCTTTTTTAATTGCTCAACTATAAGGTCAACTCTTACTTGTGCTGTTTCTTGTATTTCTTTTAAATGCTTATTGAGAGTTTTGTTCATAAACATTATTATATATTCTGCTTTCTTATTCTCTTTTAAAAATTTTAGTCTTAATCTTCCGTATTTATTTAAAGTAATTTTTTCTTCTTTTTCTAAAACTAAATTAGGAATATAGTAATCGCCAACCTTTGTATATTCAATTACATATTTATTGTCAATATTGTTTTCTTTTAATTCTTTACTTTCCATTTTCAATTCCTCCATTTACTAAATTTTTTAACTAACCTTTTGTCGTTCTTTGACTCTAATTGCTCCAACAATTCTATTTGCTTTTTTCTGTGGGAACTTTTTATCATCTGTAATTAGTTCAACTAATTTAAAAAGCTTTTCTCCATTTTCATTTATTTCATCTATTGTAAGATATTTTTTCTGATAACCTTTCTTTGGGTCATCTAATCTTGCAATCTCGTAATAAGATACTTCATAATAATCATTTAATTTGTCGATATAATCTTGTAATTCTTGCTTGTCCATCATAATTGTTGTTCTAACATCTTTACCTTTTTCATCTGCAATAGTCATATCAAACATTCCGTTTTGCATTAATTTATATACTGCTTCTATAAATGTTTTTCTTAATTTCATATTGACCAATTTGTAGTTTCCTTTTTTATCTTTTTCTATAGTAATACCTTCCAAAAACTTTGATATAAATTCTTGCTTTTCTTCTTTGCTTTTATTGTTCCATTCTGCCATTAGCATATCGTAAAATTTATTAGAACGAATTAACTTTTCTTTTTCTACATCTCTATCTGCCATTAAATGTTGTGGAGAAAAAGTTTGCTTATTCAAATCAATGGCTTCAATTCGCTTTTGTTCAAGCAAATTTAGCTTTTCATCAACTTCTTTATATTCTTTTGAAAATTCCTCTACATTAACAATTTCTTTTAAATATGCTTCTTTTATTCTGTTCTTTCTACTTTGTAATGATGATATTTCTTTATCTAGTTTGGCTGTATTTCGTTCTTTCTTATCTGCTAAAACAGGATAAAAGTATTTCTTTACTGTCATATCATATTCAATTAAGTCCATTATCATTGGCATAACCTGTTCTTCAATTAAGTCTTCACGAAGATAAATTTTACAATCTGTACAATGGTAATACATATATTTTTTCTTTTTACCACCAGTTCCTTTACATTGCATTATTTTGCCACATTTTGGACATATCATCTTCTGCATAAATATATAAACTCTATCTCTACAATATGCTCTTTGATTTTTCTCTTTTTGAATTTGAACATCTTCAAACATTGCTCTTGTTATTATTGGTTCTACAACATTAGGATATATTACAGGCTCTTTTCCTTGTTCTTTTGCAACTCTTTTAAATCTTTCATAATCTCCTACATAAATTCTGTTATTGATTATTTTTTCGATTTTAGAATCTTTCCATTTCATTGGACTTAAAACCTTTTCTTCGTTTAGGATATTAGCTATTGTTTGATAACTTTTGCCTTGTAAATACAGATTAAATATTCTAATAATTATATCCTTTTGTAGTTTCATCAATTATCACTTTCTTTGTTTCATCTCTTTTGTAACCTAGTGGGCAAGTTCCGTGGAATATGTCCACATTTTATAGCACCTGTTAGACCGAATTTTGTTCTTTCGCTTACTATTTCAATTTCTAATTGTGATAAAACAGTTAGCATACGGACAAAAAATCTACCGATTAGCTGTACTAGTATTTACATCATCGCGGTCGCAAACAAGATAGCAATGATGTGTTTCTAAATCTGATATTAATACCTCTAAATCTCTTACAGACCTTGTAACTCTATCTAATTTATATGCAATAATATAATTGATTTTATCTGCTCGCATATCTTCTAGCATCTGCTGAAAAGCTGGTCTGTGTTCCATATCTTTGGCTGATATTCCTGCATCCTTATAAACTTTGTAAATCTTATAGTCCTTATACTCACAAAGTTGTTTTAACTTTTCCTCCTGTTCTCCTAAACTAAATCCTTCCCTTGCCTGATCTTCTGTACTTACACGAATATAAATTCCTGCAACTTTTCTTTCTTCATTCATTACAACATTACCTCCTTCTTTTAATGAATAGTAGAAAGACACCAAAAAAGTGCCACATAGCATATCAGCTTAGCTATTGACACTTTAAAGTTTTTATTTATTGTTTTAACTATCTCTATTTTTCTTTTAAATATAATTAATAAATCAATATAGTACATTTTTAAAAAAACTCTAAAATATCAGATGCCTTGCTTCTCTATGTTATGTATTCATTAAATTTTGATAGTGGATATTTATTTTCCAAACTATCTATGTAAAAGTAATCTTGCTCATTAAAGAATAAGTACAGTTTATCTTTAATAATTACTCTGTGTGGCTCTACATACGCTAAATTAGTATGTTCCACAATTCTTAAGGTACCATTGATAATTTCTGGTTTAACCTTTTTCATTTTGCAAGTCCATTCAATTTTAGAGAGTAATTCTTTACTCATATTGATTTCTTTTTTAATTATATGTAACATAATACCACAAAAACCTCCTTTTTTCAATATTTTGGGTCAAAAAAAGACCGTTTCTTTTGAAACGGTTTAAGATTTTTGTGTTCATCAAAATTTTGTTGTCTTGAAATTAAGTTGTATCAAGGCTTTCAAAAAGTTCGACGAAAACTCGTCTTGGTGCGGATGAAGGGACTTGAACCCCCACGTCGTTGACACTGGTTCCTAAGACCAGCGCGTCTGCCAGTTCCGCCACATCCGCATATTTACTTGACAACTGTTATTTTAGCACAATACTAATTACATTGTCAAGTATTTTACCAAAAATATTTAATTTATTTTATTCATAATTGAACATTTTTATGACTATTATTTTATAAACATAACTAAAACTCCACCCATCACACACACAATTGTTCCAAGCATTTTTAGTCCTGTTGTTGCTTCATTTTTATCCCCAAAGCTAAAATATTTTTTAGTAATTAAACGAGCATCATATATCATTATTACCCCTGCTAAAGCTATTAAAGCACCTATTAATCTTCCTATTATTTGCCACATTTTTATCTACATCCTTTTAAATTTCTATTCTTGAACTAAATTTTTCTTTTACTAATTCATTTAGTTTTATATTTTTTTCTTTTTCAAGTAATGGATCATCTGCCATAATTTCCATTGCTATTTTTTGAACCTTTTTCAAGGTTCCCATATCTTCAAATAAATTTGCTATTTTAAATTCAGGTATACCATGTTGTTCTGTTCCAAAAAAGTCTCCTGAACCTCTTAATTCCAAATCTTTTTCAGATATTATAAATCCATCATTTGTCTGACACATTACTTTCATTCTTTCTTTTGTTGTTTTTCCATTTCCTTCAAATTTTAAAATACAATATGATTGATATTCTCCTCTTCCAACTCTTCCTCTCAATTGATGTAATTGTGCAAGTCCAAATCTTTCTGCATTTTCAACTACCATAATACTCGCATTAGGTACATTTACACCTACTTCAATTACTGTTGTTGATATCAGTATTTGTATTTCTCCATTTTTAAATTGTTCCATTATTTCATCTTTTTCTTTTGCTTTCATTTTTCCATGTAAATATGCTACTTTGTAATTGCTAAATGTTTCGTTTTTATATTTTTCTTCTAATTCAATAACAGATTTTAAACCTAATTCTTCATTTTCTTCAACTAACGGACAGACAATATATGCTTGTCTTCCTTCATCTATTTGCTTTTTTACAAATGTATTTACTCTTTCTGTCATTTCCTTTGTAACTGCAAATGTTTCTATTTTCTTCCTATTTGGTGGAAGTTCGTCTATTATTGATATATCTAAGTCTCCATATAATATTAATGCTAATGTTCTTGGAATTGGTGTTGCAGACATTGCTATTATGTCTGGATTTTGTCCTTTATTTGAAATTGTTGCACGTTGCTTTACTCCAAATCTGTGTTGTTCATCTGTAACTACTAATCCTAAATTTTTAAATATTACATTTTCCTCTAGCATTGCATGTGTTCCAATTAATATATCAATTTCTCCATTTTGTAATCTTCCCAAAAGTTCAATTTTTTTCTTTTTGGTTATGCTTGATATTAATAATTCACACCTTATTCCAAATTGATTTAATATTGATTCAAAACTCTCTAAATGTTGACTTGCAAGTATTGCTGTTGGTGCCATTATTGCTACTTGATATCCAGATTTTACTGCTTTATATGCTGCTATCATTGCTACAATTGTTTTTCCTGAGCCTACATCTCCTTGTAATAATCTGTTCATTGAATGTGGACTTTCCATATCATTATCAATTTCTTCTAATACTCTTAATTGCGCTTTTGTTAAATTAAATGGTAATTTATTTATAACATCTGACATTTTTACATTTTTATCAAATTTTATTCCATTTCTATCTTTATCATAATTGTTTTTTAATTTTAATAATGCTAATTGTGTTATTAAAAGTTCTTCAAACACAAGTCTTTCTCTTGCCTTATTAAAGTCTGAAAATTCATGTGGAAAATGTATTCTTTCTATACATGTATTTATATCTAATAAATTGTTTTCTTTTAATACATATTCTGGCAATGTTTCGTCTAATTTTCCAAGTACTTCTGTTAATCCATTTTCCATTATTTTTCTTAATGTATTTTGCTTTAGTTCATATGTTAATGGATAAATAGGTATTATTTTTCCTGTGTTTTTACTTTGATCTATTTCATCATAAACAGGTGAATTCATTTCAATTCTATTTCCTTTTTTGGTTACTTTTCCAAAAAATCTATATAATCTTCCTGGTGCAAATACACTTTTTAAATATCCTTGATTAAACCATGTTATATAACATGTTCCTGTTTGATCTTTTACTATTAGTCGACTTATTACCATCTTTCCTTTTCTATATTCTGAAATTTTTCCTGTTGGCATTGCTTCTATTAAAACTTCTTCTCCATCTTCACATTCATATATATTTTTTGGCTTGCTTCTATCTTCATAGTCTCTTGGATAATATGTTATTAAGTCTTTTAATGTATATATTTTTAGTTTATTTAATAATACTTCTCTATTAGGACCTACTCCTTTTACATATTTTATCTCTTTATTTAAATCTACCATTTTTATGCCTTTTCTTTTTTGAGTATATTTTACTATATAGATTTTTAAATTTCAAGGTTTTAAATTAGAAAAATGTATACAAATATATCTTATTATGCTAAAATAAAATATATAAATTAAACGGAGGAAAAATTATGTCAAATACACAAGAATATAATGAAAATGCTATAAAATCATACGAAAATTTTGCAGAAGATTTTTTCAATAATTTTGATAAATATAAAAAAATATACAATCCAAAAACATTCTTCTTAGATACTAGTTTTGAAATATTAAGAAAAAGAAATGCATTAGATAATTATATACTTAAATACTATTCAAAATTAAATCCTAAAAATCCTGTTGATTTAGCAATAAAAAGAAATATGGATAAATATTTGCAACGTTTTTTTAAAACATTTATGAGTAATCCTTCAGAATTACTTGAATCACCATTTTTAAGTATGATAGATACACTATGTCCTGAAATAATTAAAGTAAATGGTCAAAATATCAATTTGAGAAAAAAAGTAGAATCTGAATATAATAGAAACAAAATAAACTTTGAAAAATCTGAACAATTATATATTAAAGATCGAAATCTTGATTCTCTTTCAGAAGAAGAAACAAATCAATTAATGCATTTTTTCATATCAAATATAGGAACTACTGATAGAACAATAAAAAAATATCAAGAAAACTATATTAAGAAATTAATTAGCCAAAATAAAAAAGTTAGTATACTATCTATAAAACAAATTGAATTTATCGCTAAATATATGAATAATTTAATGCTTAATTCTAGATTAAATCAATTAGGATATAATAGAAATGATATTAAATCATATATATATATCGGAACAGCTCTTAAAAATCATGGTGGTTTCGAAACTTATAATAACATATATATAAATAAAAATTCTGTTTTAACATCTGATATACCACATTTAATGCAAGTAGTTTGTCATGAAACAGAACATTCTATTCAAGAACTTCAAGCTCAAAAAAATCCACAATCAAAAATTGGGTTAGATTGTGCTATAAGTAATATATTAAGAAATTATTATAGCTCAATAAGAAATTATGATGTTTATCATGAAAATTATAATTTTGAACAAATAGAACAAGATTCTGAAAATATTGGATATTCTTATGCAATAAATTATTTAGATACTTTGGGTTTTAAAGATAAAGCTACTAAATTAAAAACTGAAAAAGAAAAAAGATTTAATAATAGACAATTCGAATATGATTTTAGAAAAGATGAAAATCAAAAAAAATCTACCAGAGAAGTATTTTTCTTCAAAAGTTTAAATAGTGCCATATCTAGATTCCCAGGGTATTTACAACAATATCCTGTCTTACTAAATTTATACAACCAAGATGGACATGTAAAATCATTTGAAGATTTAATTACAAGTAATTTTAAATTAGATGATCAATCTAAATGTGATATTCTTGAAGATTTTTGTAAATATTATATATCTCAAGGAAAACTTGATGACCTTGATTTAAATAATTTTCCAGCTGAAATACAAGCTAATATTGCATCTAGATTAATTGATTTATTAGCAAGAGAAAAATCTCAAATCGAATCAATGGGAAATGAAAAAGGAAAAAGTTCTTCCCAAAGTATCTCTCAAGAAGATAAAACACATGTTGAAATTTTTCATTTAAAAAATTCTAAAAATATAATACAATTTATAAATAAGAATTACCAACATTTTATGGAATTACAAGATAAAGGTGCTTTTTCATCAATTATAGACATGAGCTATTATGATACTTATACAAGAGCTTTTAAACAAGATAATTTATATGAAAATTTAGCATATAAAAATCCTCAAAATATAACTAAATTAAAACAACTAGCTATTGAAGCAGAAAAAAACAGAAATGCATATCGCAATAGAAAAAAAATTTTTTCTCCAAATACTCTTGAAGATTCTTTTAATGAATTATTATCAGATTCAAAACTTAATGAATTTCAAGATGCAACACATTTTTTAAGCACTCTATCTCATGAAAACACCTTAAATCCAAATCAAGATATGGAGGAAAAATAATGAATGATACAAATTTACAAACTTGTTCAGAACTTTATTGTTTATTAAACTATTTTCCACAATCATATATAGACAAACTTCCAAGAAAATTATTAGAGTTAATAAAACAAAATAGTGATTCAAAATATATTATACAAGTTAATACAAATTTACCTTTAAATGCTCAAAATATTTTCCAAAAACTAAAACCATATTACTGGTGCTCAAATATAATTACTGGTCAACTGAAATTGAAAAACAGCATATAGCTGAACAATTATATAAAAATGAAGAAATATATCAGAAAGAATTGCAAGAACTCTATGATCCAAATAATTTATTTAAAAACAAAAGAGATACCTCAAGTACCTCTACAGCTGTAATAGAATATAAAGAATCTATATTCACAAAAATTAGAAATTGGATAAAACGTATTTTTAAGGCAGGATAATCCTGCCTTTTATTGTATTTTTATTTCTTAGTCATAATATGTATATTTTCAACTTTTGCATTCATTTCTCTTGAAATAATATTTTGAATTTGAGCAATCTCCTCACTTTTTAAGTTATCATCTTCAACCACAACACTCACACTATCAGTATTTACAAAAATTACACAATTAGAAAATCCTTTTGTTGTTATTAAATTTTCACAAACCATTATTGCATTTTTCTCTTTATTTACATTTGTAATTTCTTGTGTTATTATAGCTTTTTGTTCTTCAGATACATTTGAATTATTAAGCATTTCTTTATATGTTTCTAATGTTTGTGAATACATTGTATCTCTTTGTAATTTTGATTCTTCATAATAATCATTAGATTTATTAGTACTTTCCGTTTTGACTATTTCAGTACTTGTTTCTGTACTTTGTGTTGATTTTGTCTCTAATGTCACATCATTACTACTAACAAATTGTGCATCTCCTAAGTTCTCATCTTCAGAATTTTCCGTTTGAGTTTCTGCTACTGTTTGGATATTATTTGATTCTGTTGATACATAATTCCAATATCCTAATCCAACCAACATTAATGCGAGTACATATATCGCTGCTGTACCTGTTTTAAATTTAATTTTTTTTAAATCCATATTATTTCTCCTCCATATAAAGAATTAAATTCTAATAATATGCCCTCTTCTAAGTTGTAATCAGTTTTCACTTAATTTTTCATCTCAAATACTTGTATTTTATGTATTGCCAGACCTGTAACCGCTTCTACTGCACTAACTATTGATGACTTTATATTTGCATTTGAAGCTCCTTGTGCTGTAATTATAGCTCCTTCAATTACTGGCATTATTACTTTTTCTGTTATTGGTTTACTAGTTCCATTTTCATCTGTATATACAATTTCTCTTTTTGTCTCAGTTTCTGTACTATTTTTAGTTCCTCCATCTCCGTCATTTTCTTCAGTTTTATTTTCTGAATTTGTTTCATTATACATTGCTACAACTTGACTACTTTCAGAATATTTTAATAAAACTTTTACTTTTCCTACTCCATTAATTGTTTCTAAAATATTTTTTAATCTCGTTTCTAAATCATCAGTATTTTCACTAGTTGATACTTGACTTTCAACATTTCCAGCTAATACTTTTCCTGTAGTATTTGTATTTTTCTTTTCATCTTTTGACCACATATTATTTATTATTAATACTGTTATAATTAATATTATTATAAATGCCACAATATTCTCTATTTTTTTCTTTTGATCTGTCTGTTCTTCTCTTTTCTTAAATAATTCTTTTAGCATAAGCATTCTCCTTTTAAAATTATTTTATAATAATTTTGATTTTATCCTCACTTATCTCATATTCTTCAATTATCTCTTGTTTAATCTTTGAAATTTTTTTCTCATCATCAACATTTTTTACTTTTACATCTATTGAATGTATTCCAGCATTCTTCTTAGTTGTATCTAATTCTGCATCTATAGTACATTTTATTATTTCTATTCCTGCGTTTTTGAATTTTGATTTTATATTATTTTCTAATTCATCTAAATATATTTTTTCTAATCTTGCATCCATTGATGATTGTTCTACTTTTGTTGATGTTGTAATATATTTATCTAAATCAATTTCACTAAATACTAGTTTTTCTTTATTTTTTATAATTGGTGATATTATATTAAATAATACATAAACACCTATTACCATTTGAACATATTTTTTATTTTTACTATTTGGTAAAATAAGTTCTAAAATTGTAGCAATTATGACTGCTAATATAACTTGTTCTGCCCATGAACTCAAAAAATTTATCATCTATACATCATCCCACTATTCGAAATTTTTATAACTAATGTTATTCCAACTATTAACATTACAGATAATGAACATAATATTCCTAATAATAGTTTAAATACTCCTCCCATTTCGTCTAATACTTTTACTATTTTATCATCTGCTATTGGTTGGACTACTGCTGATGCTAAACTATACATTATGCACATTGTTGCAATTTTTATAATAGGTGTTATACATATTCCTATTACTATAATTACTCCTATTAGTCCTATTGCATTTTTTAATATAATTCCACATCCTAATACACTATCTACAACATCACCCAAAACTTTTCCTACAACTGGTATTATCGTTGAAACTGCCGATTTTGCTGTTTTGGCAGTTATTCCATCAACACTACTACTTAGTGTTCCCTCTAATGATACAACACCAACAAATATTGTTAATACTATTCCTAATACCCATACAACACTTGATTTTAGAAATTTTGATAATTTTTCAATTTGCATTTTTTCTGAAATTTTTGAGATTATTGAAAATACTACTATTATTAAAACTATTGGAATTAATATATTTTTTATTAAATTTGCAATAAAATTTATAGCAAATAATATAATTGGTTCTAATAATGATGTTGTTGCTATGCTTCCCGTATACATCAGTAATGTTAATAATAGTGGCATTAATACATTTATAAATCCAACTAAATCATCTACTGTGTTTTTAACGATTTTTATTATTTCTGTAAAATTTGACATTATAAGTGTTACAATTAATATGTATTGAACAAAATAAATTATTTGAGATATATTTTTATTTTCTAGATTATCTGTTACTGATTTTAAAATTCCATGAATTACAATTATTACTAATATACTGATTAATGTTTTTAAGCTTACTGTTATTTCTTTTCCAAACATTTTAAATATTTTTTGATATAATGTTTTATTATCTACTTTTCCTTGTATTGCTTGATTTAGCATATCCCCTAAATTTACATCTTCAAGAAAGTCTCCTGTATATTTGTCTGCTTCTTTTATAAAGCTGTTTATATTAAATTTTTCTTGTGTATTATTCATTATTTCATTTTCTGTATCTGCAAATACTTTAGTTGGTATAATTATACTTATGAATATAATCATTATTATTATGTATTTTTTTAATTTTCTAAAATTATATTTTTTTCTATAACATCTAAATGTTAATATTGATCCATTCATTTTTTATTTCATTCCTTTCAAACTTTACCTAACATATTGCATCAAAATTATATTATGTAGATTCACATTAATACATACCTAATCTATATTACTTTCATCTCGCCCAAAAAGGGGCGTCCCTATTGGGCGAAGTTTTTATTTTACATAATATTTCTGCTAATAATAAAATTTATTTAGACCATATCATTAACTTTTCTAAAAAGCAATTTCAATTATACAACTTCTATTTCCAATTCTATTTTCTTGTTAAATTTCTCATAAACTTTTTTCTTCACATATTCTGTAAGTTCTATAACGTCTTTTGCAGTTGCATTTCCGATGTTTACCACAAAACCTGCATGTTTTTTAGATACCTGTGCCCCTCCAACAGTGTAGCCTTTTAATCCACACTCATCAATTAATTGGGCTGTTATAAAATCTTCTCCTCTTTTGAATGTACTTCCTGCACTTGGCTTATCTATTGGTTGTTTTGCTCTTCTGTTATCAAGATTATTGCATAGTTTTTCTTCAATCTCATTTTTATTGCCTGTTTGAAGTCTTAGGTTCGTATCTATTATTATAGCATTTTTGTTTGAGAAAATACTGTGTCTATAACTAAATTCATGCTCTGCATTGTTAATTTCTTTTATTTCAATCTTGTCACTGTCTAAATCTATATATCTTGTACTTACAACTATGTTCTTCATCTCACTACCATAAGCACCAGCATTCATCTTTACAGCTCCTCCAAGAGTTCCTGGAATGCCTGATGCAAATTCAAAACCAGCAAGACTATGGTCTAATAGAATTCTTGCAACTTTTGCATTTAGCAATCCACTATCAAGTCTTAATGTAGTTTCATCTATAAAATCATATGTACTAGTACATATCTTCGCCACAACTCCTCTAATTCCTTCGTCTTTTACTAAAATATTGCTACCATTTCCTATAAATTTTAATGGCACTCCTATTTTTCGTGTTGTTTCGATTATTTTCTCAATTTGTTCTACACTCTTCAATTTAACGAATATATCTGCATTTCCGCCTATTTTAAAAGTAGTATGTTTACTCATTGGTTCATTTAAGTAAATATCTTCTTTTGGTATAAAAGTTTTTAATACATCATATGTTTCCGTTATTCTTTCATTGTCCATTTTTGA
>ERZ834769.1796-NODE-1796-length-17456-cov-3.318258_pt1 | contig 17456 bp, 19 predicted proteins | sample MGYA00519690_ERZ834769 | MGnify/ENA primary metagenome ERZ834769 (study PRJEB31850, sample SAMEA3708760) | human gut metagenome | biome: human gut; feature: human-associated habitat; material: faeces | place: China | collected 2014 ... | reverse complement strand
GCTTAATTTAATTTTGGCGGCGTTGTTTACCGCCGTTACCGCCGTGCTTTCGCAAACGGCTATACCCACTCCGTTTGACGTGCCGTTAACGCTGCAAACCTTTGCGGTGGCGCTTTGCGGCTATACCTTGGGTATTAAGTGGGGGTTGGCTTCGATTTTAACGTATATACTGTTAGGCACGGCGGGAGTGCCTGTATTTTCGGGATTTAAGGGCGGCGTACAGGTGCTTTTCGGCGCAACGGGCGGCTTTATTTTCGGCTTTATATTTTTAACGCTTTTTTGCGGCGCCGCCGCGCTTATAAAAAACAAATACTTAAAGGCGCTGCCGGGTATTGCGGGGCTGGCGATCTGCCATTTGCTCGGTTCTGCGCAGTATGCGCTTATTTACAAAATCGCGTTTGTCCCGTCGTTTTTGCTTGTATCGGCGCCGTATCTTATTAAGGACGTAATTTCCCTTGCCGCGGCGTTTTTTGTATCAGTGTATATTAAAAAGCTGTTATCAAGGCTTATTCTTAAATAAGCACGTATTTATTGCTTACATAGCCTGTTACGCCGCCGTAGCCTATCAGATCCCAGTCGGGCAGGCGGTTATATATAATAATTTCCGCACCGTTCGGCGCTTTTCCTATAATCTGCGCCGCGGTGCTTGGGTTTGAACGGATATTAAGGTTGGAGCCGTTTGTTGCAACGGTAGCTGCTTGTATGGGCTGCGGCGTGTTAAAGGGTATGCCGAAAAATTCGGTAAGGGAAAGCACTAAATTTTCGGCTATTGCGTTTATGTTGTTTCTTATCCAATCGGCGTCCTGCGGGTTATCGTGATAGGCAAGCTCTATAAGCACGCCGGGCGCTCTTACCCGCGCCACCTCGCCGAGCCGCGTTGTCGGAACGGTCTTTACCCTGTCGGGCAGGGGATAGATAAGCTGTAAATTTTCGGCGGCGATATCCGCAAACCGTTTGCCCTCGCTGCTTGTGGGGTAATAATAAACGTCGGTTCCGCGCATGGTGGGATTGCCGCTGCCTACCGCGTTTGAATGAAGGGCTAAGTGCAGGTCGTAATTTCCCGCGTTTGAAGCTGCAATAGAGCTTGCCGCCGTCATATCCGGCGTGTTTCTTGTAAACGTAATGCCGCTTGCGGCAAGGTACGGCTCCATAGCGTCGGCAATAAGGTTCATATAGTATTCCTCGTTTCCGCCGCCTGCATAGGGGTTGAATTCCTGCGTTGAAGGGCTTAGATAAATATTAGGCATATGGGTCACTCCAAACAAAAAAATCTCCTTTCTAAAATATGAAAGGAGATTTTCTTTTATGCTTTCTTTATTTTAAGTTAAGCTCTGTTGCGGCTTTTTTAACAACCGATAAAAACCAACAGTAAAGCGCCTCGCCGAGCTCTTGGTAAACGGGATCGCCGTCATGCGAGCAGAGCATTGCAAAGGTTTGACCTATTCTGCGGTCTATTTCGCTGCCGCGGCGGTATGCAAGATAATAAAACGAAAACGCACCGGTATCGCTTGAGGCCTTGTAAAGCCCGTTATCCTCCTTTTTTACGGTATCTATAAAGCTTTTCTGCGCTATGCCGCAAAGGGTATCGTCCGGGCAAAACTGCTCAAATCCCACGGTTGCCGTAAAGGAAAGCAGCAGTCTTCTTTGCGCCGCCATTTCAAAATCTTCGTTTTCATCGGGGAAGGAGGAGTCCTTTGAATCCCTTATAAATTCTAAGGCGACGCGTTTTCCGAGCGCCTTTGCGTTTTCTGTTTTTTCCTTATTCGGCACATTGGGCGCCGCAGTTTTTTCGCGGCGTTTTTCAATATCGCGCGAGGGCTTGCTGCCCGCAATTTTTATATCACTGTCCGAATACAAATCAATCACCCTTTGCGGTTTTTATATTCTTTTAGCGCCTCGGCAAGCTGCGCGGGGCACGAGGTATTTTTAAATCCGCATTTGATCGAGGAAAGCTTTTTTATTACGTCGTCAACCTTCATACCCTCAACAAGCGTTGCCACGCCCTGGGTGTTGCCGCTGCAGCCGCCCTCAAAACGAACGCCTTTAACGGTATCGTCTTCAACGTCGATCAAAATGCTTCTTGCACATACTCCCTTAGTTTTATATGAAAATTCCATTGCTTTTATGCTTCCTTATCTTTCTTTGAATTTGTTGCTTCTTACGGGGTGGCGGAGCTTACGCAGCGCCTTTGCCTCTATCTGGCGTATTCTTTCTCTTGTTACATTAAATTCGGTTCCTACCTCTTCAAGGGTGTGGCAGCGGCCGTCCTGAAGCCCGAAACGCAGACGTATTACCGATTCCTCCCTTGGGGTAAGGGTTTTAAGCACGCCGTCTATATCCTCGTTCGTTATGGTTTTAAGTGCGGCGTCGTCCGGCGCTAAGGCGTCCTCGTCTCTTATAAAGTCCATAAGGCGGGAATCCTCTTCGGGACCTATCGGGGTCTCCATTGAAACCGGCTCCTGCGCAACGCGCATTATTTCGCGCACGCGCTCAACGGGAAGATCCATTTTTTCGGCTATAAGCTCCTCGCTCGGTTCAACGCCGTTTTCGTGCAGCAGCTGGCTTTGAACCTTTTTAAGCCTGTTTATGGTTTCCACCATATGCACGGGTATGCGTATTGTGCGCGCCTGATCCGCAATGGCTCTGGTTATTGCCTGCCTTATCCACCATGTGGCATAGGTAGAAAACTTAAAGCCCTTTTTGTAATCAAACTTGTCAACCGCTTTTATAAGACCTACGTTGCCCTCTTGAATAAGGTCTAAGAAATACATTCCCCTGCCCACGTATTTTTTCGCAATGCTTACAACAAGGCGCAGGTTTGCTTCGGTAAGGCGCTGTTTAGCGTATTCGTCGCCCTCGGATATTCTTACCGCAAGGTCTATTTCCTCATCGGAGGATAAAAGCGGCACCCTGCCTATCTCGCGCAGATAAATCTTAACGGGATCGTCAAGATTCATATTTTCCACGCTTAGATCGTCGTTTAACAGGTCAAGGTCCATTTCCTCAAGCTTCAGCTCGTCGTCGGTGGGCTCTTCGTCAAAATCGATATCAAGGGTGGGCGGCTCCGAAAAAAGCTCTTCGGGATTATCGGGCGCGTTTTCAATATCGTCTATTGTAAGGTCCTTCTCCTCTTCGGCGTCGTAATCGTTCCCAAGGTTTGTAAGCTTTTTAATTTCTTTTTCTTGTGTTTTGTTGTTCTGTTCCATTATGTTTTTCCTTTCGATTTGATATCGATAATATTTTTAAGGTTGGCTGCCCAATCCTCAAGAGATTCGTTTTTTTCGTCCGCCGCGGAAATAATATCCTCTTCTAATATTACCCCTATACAGTCTTTTAATACAGTTTCGGGGTTTTTAAGCGCTTTATCGCCGTTTTGCAGCGATACTAAATACCCTATTTCGGCGGGGAGCAGCTTTTCTGCAAACATCGATATATCAAGCGAGCGGCCGCTGTCGAGCGTGTTTATTATCGTTTCGTATATACGGCGGTTAAGCGAGGTTATCATTTTATCGGGCGGAAGCTTTTCACGCGCCTTGTTATACAGGTCGGGGTGCTTTAAAAGCACGGCTATAAGCGTTTCCTCCGCCGCGGCGCCCTTGGGCGAAACGCGCCGTTCGGGGTTTATATCCTCCTTTGTAAATTTAGGGCTTACAAGCTCGGTAAACTCCTTTTTTTGCCTTTGCTTTCGGGTTCTTTTTCTTATTTCGGCTACCTTTGCGGTAAGCGCCGTTCTTGAAACGCCGTATTTATCGCAAAGCCTGCCTATATATACGTCGCGCGCCATTACGTCGTCGTCCGCCGCTATTATTTCGGCGGCGGCGGAAAGGTATTTAAGCCTGCCGTCGTCGCTTGCAAGGTCAATGCCTGCTGCGGCGGTAAGCAGCTTGTATTCCATATCGCTTACGGCGCCCTCAAGGAGAGCCCTGAATCTGTCCGCCCCGTTTTTCTTTATATATTCGTCGGGGTCCTTGCCGTCCGGTATAACTACCACCCTTACGGAAAGCCCCGTGTTTTGTAACAGCTCCGAAGCGCGCTTTATAGCTTTTTGGCCTGCGGCGTCTGCGTCCAGCATAAGCACGATTTCCTTAGTATAGCGCGAAAGCAGGTTTGCCTGCTCCATGGTAAACGCCGTGCCGAGCGGCGCCACAACGTTTGTAAAGCCTGCCTGATGAAGGGAAATAACGTCCATATTTCCCTCGACCAATATCACCCTGTCACCGCACGAGTTTTTGGCAAAGTTCATTCCGAATAAATTATCGCTTTTTTTATAAACGGGCGTATCCGCCGTGTTTACGTATTTGCCGCCCTGCTTGTCTTCGCCCGGCATTGCCCTGCCGCTGAAGGCTATTATGTTGCCCCTTATGTTTATTATGGGGAACATTACGCGTTTTCTGAACCTGTCGTAAAGGCTTCCGCGCTGACTTTTGCCCACAACGTTTGCGGTTATCATATCGCTTTCGGAATAGCCCTTGGCTTTAAGGTGCTTTATAAGGCTGTCCCAGCTGTCCGGCGCGGCGCCGAGACCGAAATGCTTTATTGTTTTAAGGGTAAGGCCGCGCCCCGTAAGGTAATCGAGCGCCCATTTGCCTTCGCCCGACATAAGGTAAGCGTGAAAAAACCTTGCGGTATCTCGGTTAATATCGTAAACCGTTTTTTTAAGGCGCTGCATAGAGTCGTCGTAGCCGTCCTGCGGCAGGGTAACGCCCGAACGCTCGGCTAACAGCTTGACCGATTCTATATAATCAAGGTTTTCAATAAGACCGGTAAAGGTGAACACATCGCCGCCCGCGCCGCAGCCGAAGCAGTAAAACGAGCCGTTTTCGGGGTAAACCGTGAACGAAGGCGTTTTTTCGCTGTGAAACGGGCAAAGCCCCACAAGGTTTTTGCCCCTGCGCTTTAAATTAACATATTGTGAAACGGCGGTTTCAATATCGTTACGGTATTTAATTTCGTTTATTACGTCTTCGGGTATCATAAAACCGCCTCCTCTTTTTTAAGATTTATTTTTAAATTTATATTGCTGTGCCGAATGAAGCGGCACTGTAATCCGTAATGCAAATGAAAAGGGAACGGATTGCCGCGCGCCTGTCGGCGGTCTCGCCAGCCGGCTCGGTCGGTGCTTCTGCTTCACAGAGGTGTCCGCCGGACACCCGCACCGCAATGACTTTAATAATAATTCCGCCTTTAAATTGTCCAGGCCTTTGGTATATAAATATTTGTATACGCCGTAACGGCGTAGTGATCGGTCATACCGGCTATATAATCGGTTATGGCGCGCTCTTTGCCCTCTGTTTCGGTTATTGCAAGATATTCCTCCGACATTTTTTCGGGGTTTTTGCCGTAGTATTCAAAAAGCCCCTCAACTATGCCCTTTACCTTTGTTTCTTCTGATTTTGCAACAGGGTTTTTATAAACGCTTTCAAACAAAAATTCGTGCAGCAAATCGTAATATTTTTCGGTTTCGCCGTCCATTTTCACCGTATCGACGCTGTTATTTACTATCGAGGTTACAAGCGTGTTTATTCTTTGGCTTTTGGTACAGCCTAAATGCTTTGCTATATCGCGCGGAATATCGTCGTTTGAAATAACGCCGGCGCGCACTGCGTCGTCAATATCGTGGTTTATGTACGCAACCCTGTCTGCCGTTCTTACTATTCTGCCCTCAAGCGAGTGCGCCTCTTCGCCCTTTGTGTGGTGAAGTATTCCGTCAAGCACCTCATAGGTAAGGTTAAGCCCTCTGCCGTTTTTTTCAAGCTTTTCGCACACCCTTACGCTCTGCTCGTAATGGGCAAAGCTGCCTGTAATTTCGTTTAACGCGCGCTCGCCCGCATGGCCGAACGGCGTGTGGCCCAAATCGTGGCCTAAGGCTATCGCCTCGGTCAAATCCTCGTTAAGGCGCAGCGCCCTTGCGATCGTTCTTGCTATCTGGGCTACCTCAAGCGTGTGGGTAAGGCGCGTTCTGTAATGATCCGATTCGGGCGATAGGAAAACCTGTGTTTTATGCTTTAAGCGCCTGAACGCCTTGCAGTGGATAATGCGGTCGCGGTCCCGCTGGTAGCAGGTGCGCAGCTCGCTTTCGGGTTCACTTATTTTGCGGCCCGCGGTATTTGTGCAAAAGCAAGCCCTTTCACACAAAATAAGCTTTTCGTTTTGCTCGCTTATCTCTCTTGCGTTCATACATTTCGCCCCTTTCACTTATTATATTAGACGAAAATGTGCAAAAACCTCTATTTTTTTTAATTTTTCTTTAATTTTAGCCTATCGTGCTTCTGCCGTCGCCCGAAACGGGTATTTTATCCCCCATATATTCGGATTCGGGCTTTATAATGCATTTGAAAAAATCCTTATCCCGCGCTAATATTTCCCTTATTTCCCTTTTAAGCTGACCGCCGTATGGGTTAAGGTTCGCCGATACGCCAACGGCGTTTACCCCTAACCGTTCTGCAATGTAAAGCGCGCGGTGCAGGTGGTATTTCTGGCTTACTATTATAATATTATCCGCCTCGAATATGTTTTTGGCGCGGTAAATGCTGTCGTAGGTGGAAAAGCCTGCGTGGTCGGTAAAAATGTCCTCCTCCTTCACGCCGCGTTCCGCCGCGAACAGGCGCATAACGTTTACCTCGTCGTAAGCCGCGCTGCCGTGGTCGCCGCTCATAATAATTTTTGCCGCTTTTCCGTTTTTGTAAAGCTTAATTCCCGTAAGCAGCCTGTCCCTCAGCATAGGGGTGGGCTTGCCGTTTTTAACGCCGGCGCCTAAAATTAAAATACAGTCCGCTTCCGAAGTATCGCCGAGCGCGTCCTCCGTAAAAATGCTCTTTTCGGTGCTTTTTACAATGTGAAAATTTAAAGAAAGCGCCAGTACTGCGCATACCGCCGCAAAAATAACAAGTGCAAAAGCATATTTTTTAATTTTTCTCATAATTCGCTCACCGGCCTTAATTCGGTTTTAATTTCTTTTGCGGTTATACGCGCGCAGAACATTTCTTTAAGCTTAAGCTCAAATTCGCTTTTTTTGCTTTCTCTCATAGAAAAGGTTAAAGATACCTTTTCGGTGTATTCGGCGTTTTCCGTTACGCCGCCCATATCGGATATAAGCTTTGAAAGACGCGCCGAATCAGTATAGTCGGCAGAGCAGGAAAAAACGGTGCAGGGAATCATAACGGCGCGGTTTGCCGATACTGCCGCGTCCTTTAACGCCTTGGAGTAAGCGCGGACAAGACCGCCCGTGCCGAGCAGCACGCCGCCGAAATATCTTGTAACAACCGCGCACACGTTGCAAAGCCCTTCGCCGTCTATAATATCAAGCATAGGCTTTCCGGCGGTGCCGTGTGGCTCGCCGTCGTCCGAAAAGCGCTTTACGGCACCGCCCGAAACCGAATAGGCATAGCAGTTATGGCGCGCGTCGCGGTGCTTTGCGCGTATATCGTTTATAAAGCTTACGGCCTCCTGCTCGGTTTCGCAATGGCGGATAACCGCTATAAAGCGCGAACGCTTTTCGGTATATTCTGCGCTTGACTGCCCCGAAACGGTAATGCAGCTTTCCGTTTTCAACGCCTCCCTTAGGCAAACGAGAATAATCCGAACCCGTTTTTTGAGAGCGAATTTCTCATTGCTGCGTTAAAATACTCGTTAATCCGTTAGGATTAACTGCGTTTTGTGCCTTGCTCTGCAAAAAATCCGCTCCTCAAAAAATCTGCGACTCAAAACGAGCATGATTTTCGTGTGGATTTTTATGCGGAGGATGCGATAAGGCTTTCGCCTTATAAAGACGACAAGTGAAAATACGTCGAAAATATGCCGTTTTGGGCGAGTTCGGATTATTCTCGCTTGCCTATACGTTTATTTGCCGTATGGTTTTAAAAAATACGGCTTAATAAAAAAACCGCAATCGCCTAAGGCGACTGCGGAGTAAAAGGTCTTATCAGTCCATATTGAAACGCTTTTTAAATCTGTCTACGCGTCCGCCGGTGTCTACCAATTTCTGTTTACCGGTAAAAAACGGATGACATTTAGAACAAATATCCAAACGGATATCTTTTTTAGTAGAGCGTGTCTCGAACTCCGCGCCGCAAGCGCATTTTATAGTAACCTTTTCGTACTGCGGATGAATACCTTCCTTCATCTTCGTCACCCCTTTCAAACTCGATAACATATGGAGTATAACACATTCGTCTGCAAAATGCAAGCATTTTTTAATAATAAATTAAACGGTCTTCGTTTTGCGAAGACCGTTTAACTAAATTTCGTCTGTTCCCTCGCACTCAAGGTAGTCGCCCTTAATGCGGTTCTTGTTTACAATGCCGTCGATTATAACAAGCGCGCCGAAAACGGCAGCCGCAACGGCAAAAACCGAAAATATGAATTTTAAAAACCCTTTCATATGAAAACCACCTTTCTGTTATTTACAATTATAACAGCAAATGTAAAAATTGTCAATCACATAAACGGAGCGAATATGTGAAGTATCGACTGTTTAAGACGGAGCATTAACGGTCGCTTTTTCCATTCCTCGTTTTTTATTTCTTCCGATATTTTAAATATTTCCTCAAACTGCGCCTTTACATCAAGCACGGTTTTATTGTCGCATATCCACGCGCCGCATTCAAAGTGAAAAATAAAGCTGCGGTAATCCATATTGACCGTACCCACGGTGGCGATTTTATCGTCCGAAACAAAAAGCTTTGAATGAATAAAGCCCGGCGTATATTCATATATTCTAACTCCTGCCTCAAGCAGATCAAGGTAATTGTACTGCGTTACGGGGTGAACGTACCATTTGTCGGGTATGTGCGGCGTTACTATGCGAACGTCTATACCCGATTTTGCCGCCATTCTGAGCACCGTTGTCATAGTATTATCTATTATAAGATAGGGCGTGGCTATATATACATATTTTTGCGCGGTGCTGAGTATTCGCATATAAATGCCCTCGGCGGGGTTTTTATCGTTAAGCGGATCGTCGCAGTAGGGCAGAACAAAGCCGTCGTCGCAGGTCTCGTAATCGGAAATGCGGGAGCTTATATCTATCTGCTCCTTTGTTGTGAATTCCCACATACAGCAAAACATTGCAAGAAAGCTTTTAACCGCCGCGCCTTTAAGCATAATGCCGCTGTCTAACCAATGGCCGAAGCGTATCATACGGTTTATATATTCGTCGCCTATATTAAAGCCGCCGGTAAATGCGGTCTTACCGTCTATTACCACAATTTTTCTGTGGTTGCGGTTGTTCATAAAAATATTTAGCGAGGGCTTTATCGGGTTAAAAACCGATACCTCTATACCCTCTGAGCGCAGCTTTGTTATAAAATCCTTATGCTGGCGCTTTATAGAACCGAAATCATCGAATATTATTTTAATTTCAACGCCGTTTTCAGCCTTTTCCTTTAATATTTTGTGTATGGAGTCCCACATAAAGCCCTCCGCCAAAATAAAAAATTCCAAATAAATATATTTTTCGGCTGTTTTAAGCTCTGAAAGCATTTTTTCAAATATTTTTTCACCCGGCGATAAATATTCGGTTTCGGTATGGCCGTAAAGCGGATAGCCGGATTCGCCCGAAAGATAATCCGCCTGACGGGAATGGAACATATCGTAATATTTAAGCCTGTCGCGCTCGCCGCTGTCGTCGTGTAGGCAGGGAAGATAATGCGATTCGCATTTTTCCATTTGCTTTCGTTTATGGGGCATTACCCTGCCGCCGCCCCATAAAAGATACACCGATATTCCGAACACGGGAAAAACAAGTATAAATATTATCCAGGCTATTTTATGGCTGGGATTGCCGCGGCGGTTTACTATATATATAACGGTAACGGTACCCGCAAGGGTTGAAAGCATATAAAGAGCCGCCGATTTTGCGGTTATATCGTAAAGAATAAAGAAAAGAAACAGCAATTGCAAAAGCAGCAGCAACGCCGAAATTATAATTCTTGTTTGTATTCTTATACCGCGCTTTTTTTCTGACAAAGCCATCACCTCGGTATCAAACAGTATAACACATCTCTTTTAAAAAAGCAAATTAAACAAATTACCGCAAAACACTTGTTATCGACATATTTTTTTGCTATAATATCAGTATAAAAAATAAAGGAGCGTAACTTATATGTTTGAGGATAAATATAAGCTTTGGTGTGAAAAAGCCGTTAAGGATCCCGATCTTATTTCGGAGCTTAAGGCAATCGAAAACGACAGCGACGCCATATCGGACGCATTTTATAAAGATCTTGAATTCGGAACGGGCGGTCTTCGCGGAGTTATAGGCGCGGGCACAAACCGTATGAACGTATATACCGTGGGCAAGGCGTCGCAGGGGCTTGCCGCATATGTAAATTCGGTAACGGATAACGGCAAAATAGCAATAGCTTACGACAGCCGCATTAAATCCGACCTTTTTGCCAAAACCGCCGCCTGCGTTTTCGCGGCAAACGGAATTAAGGTTTATATTTATAAAGAGCTTATGCCTACTCCCATGCTTTCCTTTGCGGTAAGGCGCCTTAAGTGCGACGCCGGCGTTGTGGTTACCGCAAGCCATAACCCCGCTAAGTATAACGGCTATAAGGCATACGGACCGGACGGCTGCCAGTTAGGCCTTGAGGCGGCGGATTATGTGCTTTCTATAATGAATAAGGTGGATATTTTCGACGGCGTAAAGGATACCGATTTTGAAACCGCGGTTGAAAAGGGGCAGATCGAATATATAGGCGACGATGTTATAAACGACTACTTAAGCTGCGTTGAGGCCTGCCGCGTGGCACCTGAGGCGGACGTTGCTTCTCTTAAGGTAATATACACCCCGCTTCACGGCAGCGGCAATAAACCCGTAAGAAAAATACTTGACAGAATAGGCGTTAAAAACGTGACGGTAGTGCCCGAACAGGAAAAGCCGAACGGCAATTTTCCCACAGCGCCTTACCCGAACCCCGAAATACGCCAGGCGTTTGAGTGCGCCCTTAAATTGGCAGACAGCGTTAAGCCGGATCTGCTGCTTGCTACCGACCCCGACTGCGACCGCGTAGGTATAGCTGTGCCGTACAACGGGGAGTATAAGCTCCTTTCGGGCAACGACGTCGGCGCGCTGCTGCTTGATTTTACCCTTGCAAGAAGAACCGAAAACGGCACGCTGCCGAATAAGCCCGTTGCGGTTAAAACAATAGTTACAACCGAGCTTTGCAGAAAAATAGCCGATAATTACGGCTGCGAATTAAGAGACGTTTTAACCGGCTTTAAGTTTATAGGCGAGCAGATAACCGAGCTTGAGAAAAAGGGCGAGGAAAACCGCTTTGTTTTCGGCTTTGAGGAAAGCTACGGTTACCTCGGCGGCTCATATGTGCGCGATAAGGACGCGGTTATAGGCTCAATGCTTATATGTGAAATGGTGGCGTATTATAAGGCGGAGGGCAAGAGCCTTATAGACGTGCTTGATATGCTTTATAAAAAATACGGTTATTACCTTTGCTCGCAAAAGAGCTTTACCTGCGAGGGTGAAAGCGGTATGAACAGGATAAAGGGCATAATGGAAAGCATACGCGCCGAGGCTCCGAGCGTTATAAACGGCCATAAGGCGGTACGCGTTGACGATTACGAGACCTCTGTAAGCCGCAATATGTGCGACGGCAGCGAAAGGAAGATTACGCTTCCGCGTTCAAACGTATTGGCGTTTTATATGGAAGACGGCAGCTCGCTTATAGTTCGCCCCTCGGGTACAGAGCCTAAGATAAAGCTGTACCTCGGCTCTGTCGGGGACACCATGGAAATTGCAAAAACGGAGCTTTCGGCGCTTGAGAACGCCGGAACAAAGCTTTTGGGATTTTAAACAGGGCTTGCTTTAATGACGGGGGGAGACGGATTGCCGCAGCCGTTTTGCGGTCTCGCCTGCCGGCCCGGTCGGTGCTTCTGCCTTGCAGAGGTGTCCGCCGGACACCCGCACCTTCGCAATGACAGGTAAGCGAAAGTATATTCGCACGCCTTATGGTGTTTGCAATGACAAGGAAGTAAAAAAGGATTACCGCACACCGAAAGGCGTGCGGTAATCCTTTTTTGCCCCTAAACGGTTATAATAGTCACGGGGGCGCGTTTTATTTTAAACCGAGGGTTTTAAGCGGATCCGCCGCATGGCCGTTTTTTAATACCTCGAAATGCAGGTGGCTTTGGTCGGCACATTCGTTCGGAACAGAGCCTGTACTGCCTATAATATCGCCCATAGCTACCTTTTGACCCGCCTTTACCTTTACGTCCTTAACTGCGGCATATTTAGAGCTTATGCCGTTGCCGTGGTCTATTACTACCGTAACTCCGAGCGCCGTGTTTTCGGTAACCTCGGTAACCGTTCCCGCGCCGCAGGCGCTTATCATAGTGCCCGCCTCGCAGGCTATGTCAATTCCCGTGTGAATACGCATATCACCGTAGGTTGCGGAATACTGAAGCTCTTTTTCACTGTAATTTTTTAATATATTGCCCTCTATCGGCATTGTATAAGCCGCGGCGGCGGGCTTTTCCTCCGGCTGCTCGGCTTTTGAAGCGCTTTCCGCCGAGGACGGCTGATAAGGCTCGTCTGATACGCTTTTACCCACGCTTTCGGCTGAGGAAACGGGCGGCTCTGATACAGAGCTTATAAAAGAAGACGGATTTTGTGAGGAAGAGCTTTCGTCCTTATCCTTTTTAACCCTTCTGCCGCTTATATTTGCCGCCGCAAACCACGAAGCGCCGCCGATTGCAAGCAAGCAGCAGGCTAATACTATAAAAAATGCGGTATTGCCCCTTTTTTTAGGTTTCGCATGATATTCGGAATATTTCATTTGTATCTGTCCTTTCAATTATATGCCGGTTTTGTTCGCTTTATTATTATTGGACAAATATACACACACTATTCCTTAAAAATTTAAAATCAGTTCACAGAAAAGAAAAATTTATGCTTTATCATATGCTTGTACCGAAAAGGGAGCCGCACCCGTTTTGGTATAATTTCTCTTTTTGTAAGAGAAGTTCTCTCCTCAAACCCCTTAAAAGTGAAAAAGAGCCGTTTTATACGGCTCTTTTTCATTTTTATATTTATATGTTATTCCATTCGATTTCCTTAAGACCGTTTGCTTTAAGTATGGCGTTGGTTTTTGAAAAGTGCCTGCACCCGAGAAAGCCGCGGTACGCCGAGAGCGGACTCGGATGAACGGTTACAAGCTTTTTATGCAGCGGATTTGTTATGATCCGCGCTTTTTTTTCGGCGTTTGCGCCCCACAGTAAAAATACCACGGGTGTTTTCTTTTTGTTTAATTCGCTTATAACCCTGTCGGTAAACTGCTCCCAGCCCTTGTCCTTATGGCTGTTGGGGCTGCCGGCTCTTACGGTTAAAACGGTGTTAAGCAAAAGCACGCCCTGCCTTGCCCAGCCCGTAAGCTCGCCGTAGGGCGGCATCTGCACATTAAGGTCGTCGCTTATTTCCTTATAAATGTTAACAAGCGAGGGCGGCAGCGCAACCCCCTTTTTAACCGAAAAGCAAAGCCCGTGCGCCTGACCCGGACCGTGATACGGGTCCTGACCGATAATACACACCTTTGTATCCTTAAACGCGGTGTATTTAAGCGCGTTGAAAATATCGTGCATATCGGGGTAAATGCGGCGTGTGGAATATTCCTGCTTTAAAAATTCGTGCAGAGCCTTATAATACGGCTTTTGCCATTCGTCCGCCAAAATACCGTCCCAATCATTGCCGAGCCTTACCATAAAGTATTCCCCTTTATTGCCTTACAAGCCTTCTCCACAGCAGGGTTGCCGCCTGAAGCGGTATGCCTGCCGCCAAAACTATCCAAATATTGTATTTTATAAATTGCAGGCAAAAGCAAAGCAGTATCGACCACACAAGCGCCGATATAAGCAAAAACAAAAATCTGCTTTTGTGCCACACAACATCGAAAACAACAGCCACTATAAGCGAAGCCGGAACCGACCAGCAAAACACCATCCATATGCCCTTGCCGAGCGATATATCAAACGCAATGTAAAGTATTGTGGAGGTAAGCCAAACCGCAAGCACAGATAAAAGGGTGATTATTCTGCGGCGGCTGCGAACTGTCGGCTGCACAGCCTTTGGTTCGGGCGCCTTTTCGTCCCCCACAAGATAATCAAGGCTTACGCCGTAAAGACGGCTTAAACGGTACAACACCTCTATGCCGGGCAGAGACTCGCCCTGCTCCCATTTTGACACCGCCTTGTCAGAATAGTTCAGCTTTTCGGCAACCTCAAGCTGGGTAAGCTTATTTTGTTTTCTTAAATCCGATAAATTTTTTGCAACAGTTAAATTTATATTATCCATAGCCACATTATAACATATCCTTACATTTAAGTCAAAGGCTTTATTCCGTACCGCTTACCGTATTGTAATCCTCCTCGGTAATAAGATAGCTTGTAATTGCGTATACGGTCTGCCCGTTATATAAAAGCTTTGTCCAGCCGCTTTGGGAATTATAGCCGATGCGCTCTGCAAATTCTCCGCGCTTTAAGGTGTATACCACCGAGGAGCCTTCGGTTTTCGGCGCGGTGCGAAGGTTAGTTTCCTCCTTTGCGGTAAAGCGGCCGCCTGCCGCGGTAAATCCGTCTGACGGCGCGGAAGACTGCACTTCCGATGACTGCGGCTTTTTAACCTCTGTTGTTAAAAGGCTTGTTTTTGCATAAACGGTCTGCCCGTTATATAAAAGCCTTGTCCAGCCGTTCGGGTTTTCGCCGGTGCGGGTTACAAACTCGCCGTTTTTAATTGTTGCGACAAGCTGCGCCGCGGTCGAAGGCTCGGCGCGCAGATTTGTTTCTTCCTTTGCGGTAACCTGCCCGTCCGCCGCCTTAAACCCGTCGGACGGTTCGCTCGAAACAGAAGGCGCGCTGTAATTTTTATCCGCCGTTAAATAGCTTGTAATTGCATAAACCGTTTTACCGTTATAATTAAGCCGCGACCAGCCGTTGCTGCCTATACCCGTTCGCTTTAAAAAGGTTCCGTTTTTAAGGGTGTCTATAATATTGCCTTTGGTTGTGGCGGAATCGCGCAGATTTACCTCTATTTTTGCGGTAACCTCGTCGTTTGCGGCGGTGTAGACGCTGTCCCTTTCTTCGGGAGCCGCGGCAGACTGCGGGCGCGCCTTTGCATTTTTAGCTTCTGCCTTATTTCTTGTAAAATACGAAATATTAAGATCTACCTTGCCCGAAACGCCGTTTATGCTTCCGTTATCGGTATACTGCCACATATCGTAGTCGCCCGTGTAATCGGGGTGGTCGGTTTCGGGATAAGGAGCCGCGGGATAACGGGCAACCCATATTTTAAAGCTGCCCTCAATGCGCGGCGTATCCCAGTATTTACTGTTTTCAAGCTCGCTTTTTGCAGAGTAAAGCATACCCTCGTAGCCGCTTTCGGTTACATATTTTAAAAACGCCGCCGCGTTATCGGTCCTTGCGGCGTTGGTTACGCCGTACATACGGCTTTCGCTGTTTAAAAAGCCCTCGCAGTCGTACACAACGGGGTAGGATATCGGGTAACCGCTTACGGCGTTTACGGTCCATTTGGCTTCTTCCTCGGCTTCGGCGGTATTTACCGCGGTGGAAAAGAAGTATACGCCCACAAGCACGCCGTTCTTTTCCGCCTGTTGGATATTATAATCGGCGCAGTCGTCCTTATATATATTGCCGTTTTCGCCGCGAAAGCCTATTCTTATTATCGCAAAGTCTATGCCTGCCGCCTTTACGGCTTTCCAGTTTATTTTGCCCTGCCATTTCGAAACGTCTATACCGTTCGCGCAGCCTTCCTTTATAACCGCCTTTTTAATTTCGATCTCCGTGCCCTGCTCGCCGCTTTTTTCGGTGTTTTCGGGGTCTGCTTCGTCATTTGCAGACGCGGAGGTCTGGGGCACGCTGTTTGTTGTTTCTGCTTTCTTTTTGCAGGAGCAAAGCGTTATTACAAGCGCCAGCGCTAAAATAACTGCGGTATACAGCCTTATTTTGCGCATAATTCATTTTCCTCCTTTAAATCGGGAGCGGCCTGCGGCTTTGTGCGCGCGGCAACAGCCTCTTTTAAAAGAACAAACAGCACCGCCGCGGCGGGAACGCTTGTAAGCGCGCCGACTATGCCGCCTATATTGCCGCCGACAAGAACCGAGCAAACAACTATAACGCCCGGAAGACCTACCGATTTGCCCACAACGCGCGGGTAAATAAGCGAGTTTTCAAGCTGCTGCAAAACCGCAAAGAACACGCAGAAAAGAATTGCCTTTAAGGGGCTTACTATAAGTATAAGCAAAAATCCGGTTACCACGCCCACGGTAGCGCCGATTACCGGCACTAAGGAGGTTGCGCATATAAATACGGATATAACCGCCGCGTTCGGAAAGCGGAATACCGTCATACCGATAAAGCACAGCACGCCCAATATAACCGATTCGGTAAGCTGACCGCTTATAAATCTTGAAAACGAATCGTAGGTCATAGCGGCTACGTGATATATTGCCTTTGCCGCCTTTTTCGGTACAAACGCGTCTATACAGCGTACGGTAAAGCCGCCTATGCGTTCCTTTTGAGCCAAAATATAAACCGATATTAAAAAGCTGAAAAATGTTTGGTAAACGCCCGAAAAAACCGAGGTTGTAATATTTACCGCATTGCCGAATATTGAATTTGAATATCTTGCAAAAAAATCCTTAAGTGTGCCTGCAAGCGAGCTCCAGTTTATCTTAATATCGGGTATCAGCTCTTCTGAGGAGCTGAAGCGGCTTAGTGCGTTTTCCGTCCATTCGCGCGCGTTTGCCATAAACGAGGGCAGCTTTTCCGCAAGGGATATTACGGTATTCGCGACATCGGGTATAATTACGCCTATAACAAGGGCGACAATACCGAGCGCTATAAGGTATGTAAGCGTTAAGCAAAGGGGCCTTTTAAGCTTTTTTGCAAAACCCTCTTTTTTATCCATAAACTTAAATACCTTTTTTTCAAGAGCGTTTAAAAGCACGTTAAGCACAAAGGCGATGCACAGCGCGGTTATAACGGGGTTAAACACCGCAATAAGCTTTGCAATAAAGCGTGCAATGTAATTAAGATTTTGCACTGCCGCAAACGCGACTACCCCGAAAAGAATTATAAGAAGTATTTTTTTAACGTTTTTCGAGTTAAGCTCCATAATCGTTATCATTCCTTTTTACGCCGAAACAAAAAATATCCGTACACGGCGCAGCGTATACGGATATTATACTTTATTTAAATTAAAGTGTAAACACTATTTTTTGTTTTTAGGGGTAAATATTTTGTTTAACAGCACGGTTATAAGGATAATAACGCCGATTACCGCGAATATTCCCACCATACCTACCGCCATATAGTGAAGATTGTTTACAAAGTTTACAGGATTAAAATTCATAAAAAGCCGCCTCCTACATAAAGAAGTTCAGAATAAGACCGCCCGCTATAACCGAGGCTATCTGACCTGAAACGTT
>ERZ834769.1792-NODE-1792-length-17512-cov-74.555422_pt1 | contig 17512 bp, 25 predicted proteins | sample MGYA00519690_ERZ834769 | MGnify/ENA primary metagenome ERZ834769 (study PRJEB31850, sample SAMEA3708760) | human gut metagenome | biome: human gut; feature: human-associated habitat; material: faeces | place: China | collected 2014 ... | reverse complement strand
ATGAAGAAAATTGAGATTACGAGAGCTGGCATGGGCGAGAAATGCCCATGCCCGAAGTTCAGCAAATTACTGGCAAAAGGCTACATAATGTGCCATCGCTGCAAGCATTATGCTGAAATTATCAGTGAGACAGAAATAATGTGTAACTATAATTAATCTATAATTATGAGTGAATTAGAGAAAATCCTGAATGACGATTTGCTGAAGTGTGAAATCGTCGAGTCAGCAGAGAATGCGGCAAGACGCGTGGATCTCATCAAGTGGACTCACGACAATACATTCTCAGTAGCTGAGGTGAATAAGGATACCGGCAAACTAGAGGTTACAGATGTTCCTGGGACAGATGAGCTTGAAGCATACAAGCATTTCTACAGAAAATGTGGCGATATCGCCATAATTAGCTAAAACTCCCCACGATAATGTGGGGAACCATTACGAACCATTTAAAAATAGAATTATGGCAAAGAAAATTTATGCGCTCTATCGCACAGACAACTGGCATACATACGATAGCCGTGAATTACTTGTTGTAGCAGGTAGTATCAGGAGATGTTGTAAGGTAGCCAAGGACGATGGAGCGACAAAAGAGCAGATTGAGGATTTGCGCGGTTACCGCCATCAATCCCAGTGTACCAACGAAACCGATTACGAGTACGACATTTATACGTACACGCTCAATGAGAGTTTAATCAGCTAAAATCCCTCTTCGGAGGGAACCATTACGAACCATTAAACAGATGAATTATGGAAAAGAATATTGTAGAAGTTGTTATGAACAACAAGGGTGAAGTTATCGAGAAAGTAGCCGATTATATCGGTGTAAAAAGCTTTGCCGCAGTTATCGAGAGCCTCTATCGTGAGTGTCTTGAAAATTTCGATGACGCAGAGGATCTGGAAGAATACATTGCTGATGTATTCGAAAAGAATATCCAGTCCCTTGCATGGGAGTTTACCCACAAGGTAAACAGAGAGATGAAGAAATATCTCCATCTTGACGACCAGCGCATGGATGGAAATTTTGCCAATCTGTACAACGATTATCCCAGACACGTTACAGGTAAGTTCTGGTCGACGGACTACGATGGCGACGATTACTACGATTTGTATCCTGCCATGGTAGCCAGACTTGATGCCGCAGAAGACAGCGAGCAGGCTAACAAGGACAGAGAATATCTCGAAGAATGGTATTTCAAGGCGTTCGGCACGTACAACATCGAGTACAATTTCGGCAATTACCTTGAAGAGGTTCACTCCATGATGGAGGAAGATTATGAGGAAGCCTAACAATATCCACTAGCATGGGGATATTCAATGTTTAACCATTTAAATGAGATTAGATTATGAGTTACGAATTTGCAAAGAAGGAAATCGGTGATTACAGAATCACCATTTACCAGGATGAGGATGCCGAATGCCCTTGCACAGAATGGGATTTGGTGGGAGTTTACTTCTGGGACTATTCCGACTACGGATACAATAGAGGTCTGTCTCGTGGTTGCAGCAGCGAAGTTGACGCTAAAAATGCAGAGGATGCTTTGAAAGAGCTTGTCTGCAAATATGTGTCACAAAAGAAGATTATCGACTACATCAATAGCGAAAATGTCGATAGCTTCCGTATGCGCTATGACAAGAGCGAGCACATGTGGTATCTTGAGAATCTGTACAAGGGTGAGTGGTACAACCACGAAGAGTTCTGTCCGAGCGACTTGAAGAGATTCGACTATAGAGAGGAGCTTTGTGATATCCTCGAAGAGGACGATTTCACGTATCTTCTGCATGACTGCAAGGATATTGCATTCTACGAGTGGTCATCTACTGGCTACAGTCAGGGAGATTATGTCAGCGGATATGCCTACTGCGACAAGAAGCGATTCTCCAAGTATTGTGACACTAATACGAAAAACTGGAGAAAGCGAGCCTTGGACTTATTTGAGGATGAGACTAAATGTATAGGTCTTTGGATGTGGGGCGATGTCAAGGGATTCGTCTTGGAGAAGAAAGTCCATTACAAGAAAGTCTTCACGGAAATAGGTCGTGAGCCAGAGGACGGCTACGACTGGGAACAGATTGATTCCTGCTGGGGAGAGTACTACGAGGACTCTGACGAGCTAATCAAGGTCGCTCTCGAAGAGAATGGAATCAAACTAAAAGAAACAGCCTAACAAGGGGAGCTTGCATGCTCCTCTTCCATTAACCAAATTATAAGGAATTATGAAAAAGGGAATAACAATTTCAGAGCGTGGCAACAAAGTTATCTACAGACTGGGCAGGCGTATCGTATGCTACAGAGTGGGCTACAGAGTTTACATCGGCAAGCCCTCTGACGCAACGCATGATACGTTCGATGCGCTGTCGGAGAACATAGCACACGAGATGTGCATTGAAACTTGTGAGCGCAGAATCTATGCGGATATGAAATATCAGAATCCTGTAGCATACAACGCCCACAGAGTATTGAACGCATTAGCCTAAAAGATAGCCTTCGGGCTATCACTATTAACCAATTAAACAAAAGAGAATTATGACAAAAGAAGCTACAAAGGTATTCGACAAGTTTTTTAAGATTCATCGTGACAACGTTGCAGGTAAGACTATCTGCTTTATCTCACGTGGAGAGTGGTCCGATCCTCAGATTGCCTATGAAGGCTATCTCCTTAACTACTGGGATGTGTTAGGGCTGGCGTGTCCTGAAGATGCGCCGGATGATTACGAACCAGACGAAACAGAATGGTATGACGCTTGCATGGATTCTCTATTCGGCTACACAGATTGCGGCTTAGAGCCTGACAAGTTTGAGCCATCAGATGCCATGAGCGTGACAGGAATCATCACCATTAAGAAGCCTTAAAAACGGAGGGAGCAATCCCTCTGACATTATTAACCAATTATTAAGATTATGAAGAGATATTACGTATCAGTCACAGAGACTTTAAACAAGGTAGTGAGCGTTGACGCTGAAAGTGAGAATGAGGCAGTACAGAAGGTCCAGGATGCCTATGATAATAGCGACATTGTTCTTGATGCAGAAAATTACACAGGAAACGTCATCGAGATTGAACCAGACCAGGAGTTCTGCTCTGACTATGATGATTCTTACGAGCACATCGACTAGCCAAAAGCGTGGGTTCGCCCACGTACTATTAACCAAAACATTACGAATATGACAAGAGAAATGCAAAAAGAATTGGAAGAGAAATATTTCCGTGAGTGCGGAGATAGGGCAGTAGCGGAGGAGATGGCTCAGATGGATTACGATGCGGACCAGGCATCATCCGATTATTTCCCTCACTATGACGAATACTCTGGAGAATATTGGTTTTAGCTAAAAAGGTGGCCATGCGTCACCACACAAACCAAAACAAGAAGAATTATGAATGAAGACAGAATCCTAGAGATGTTCTTTGAGAAAGCCAGATGGCAGTATGCTATCGAGAAAGGCTTGTTCAAGGACATGAACAAAGCAGTAATGTATCAGCTTACGACACCAGAGGCTCGTCTGGCTATGTATCAGAGGATTAAGAGCGGTAATTACAAGATAATGCCGCCACATACAGCCAAGATTCCGAAAGACAACGGAGATTTCCGTACAGTCTATGTGAATGAGGCTGTGGACAGAATTCTCTTGAGCATAGCAAACGACCTCCTGTTCGAGCTGATGCCAGAGATGGTACATCCACGCTGTACGTCATACCAAAAGGGTATTGGCTGCGGCCGTGTTGTACAAGATGTCTCTCATATAATATACTCGGCAGATGGTAAAATCATCGGATTCAAGTCCGACTTATCCAAGTACTTTGACAACGTGCCTATACGATTCATCGACTGGGCCTTTGACAAAGTAGAGGAGAAGTGCGGAAAATCTGCACTGATAGATGTCATCCGTGACTACTATCACACAGATATCTATTTCGATGAGGACAATAACCTCTGCGAGAAGTATCAGTCCCTCAAGCAGGGATGCTCTGTTGCTGCATGGCTGGCTGACGTGGTTCTATACCATATCGACGAGATGTTATCGAGTCTGAACGGATATTACGTCCGCTATTCTGATGACATTCTCTTCGTTGGCAAGGACTACGAGAAAGCCATGGATATCCTGAAGAGCGAACTGGAGAAGATGCATATGACGCTCAATCCGAAGAAGGTTGAGTATCTTGACGCTAATCACTGGTTCAAGTTCCTCGGATATTCCATCAAGGGTCACAATATCTCTCTGTCGTCCACACGTATCAAGACCTTCCAGAAGGAGATTGAGAAAAGGACGATAAAGAAACGTGACACCACGATGACAAAAGCCGTTAATGCTGTAAACAGGTATCTCTACAAGGGGTACTGCGATTACTCCTGGTCAACTCAGGTTCTTCCGGTCATAAACGTGAAAGAAGACATCGACAAACTCAACACCTTCGTTATGGACTGCATCCGTGCGGTCAAGACAGGCAAGAGAAAGGTCGGTGGTCTCGGATACGTAAAGACTCAGGCTATCGGTTGTATAGACCGAGGTCGTGGCAGGAACGTGAAAGCCAACAGGAGTAAGACAGAGAGCGAAATCAAGGGGTATCTATCAATCGGTTGTGCACAGAATGCCTTGCGAACGAGCAGGGCAGCGTACAACACTTTGGTGAATACACTGTAGATGAGCATCCTAGCGCAAGGAACTGCCGGGATGAAGAAGAATGTTTTAAACATCCGGTCTCGCACGATCGCGGGCCTGTCTCCGAATGGAGACGGTCCTGCGATCCTCTCCACCAGGATATTATCAATCTGATATAGCCATGCGCACAGTATCTTCTGACCGGCAGACTCTGTAACCGAGCACACGGACGTGGGAGAAGGACGGATAGATTCAGGCTAAGCCTCGAAAACATCATCCGATGGGACCAAGTTATCCAAGTTTACAACTTGAGACACCTCGGGCCCCTCGTATGACGCACAAGGCGCAGCTCATCAACGAAGTACAGAAATGTGTCAGTCCGTACGACTTCCACCGGTGGCGCACACCACCACTCCCTGATGGATGGCAATGTTTAATACCACAGGTTCTCTTAACCAGAGTATTTAATCCTGGACGTCGTCGTATACTACTTACGACGTCCTGGATTAACTATTCTGGCGAATCCTGTGCTGAAATCAGAATCATAAAGTATTGTGCCGAGCCATCGGTCAGGGAATTACCCGAGCACGAGGGTAGTCTTTAAAGGAGAGTGAATTTACGAGTGATGTTGTACCCGCCGGCTAATGCTGTGAATCCACAGCCTCATCCGGCGGGTAAACATCCCTCAGATCAAGATGCTACAGCTACGTGCCACGCTCTCAGATGAAGGCAACGTTATTGCCAAACGAGGTACACGAGGAGGAATTCTTTATGTCGCGATCTCTGTATCAACGCGATAAGGCTGGTGATACCAGCAATCTCGCGTATTGCAAGATCCCTCAATCGTCAAGATAGAGGTAGGCAACAGACCTATGAGTGTACCTGCAAACAACCAAAGTGAATTGCATCACGACGCATAGCCAAGAGTAGAACAGATTCAGTTGCATGTAATGTGACAACGGGACACAACCTGGCGGTTGCCCGGTACGCGTCCCGTTCTTATACATGCAATAATCAAGACGATACAGAAATGCAACACTCTACTGAGGCTATGCTATAGCTATTGCGAGCCGAATGGTGCGCAAGGAGAATCGATTGTAAATACAGTATTCAGCATCCTGAGAATCACTGGATTATATCCATGAGTCTCAGGACTATAATACTGTATATATCAAAACCATATAGTTACGCAACAGATTCTCTGAGCGCACTCCTATAAACCAATATTTAAGAATTATGACATACGAAGAAATCATCAATGCAGTTGAGAATGGTGCTAAGTTCACCATCAACTTCCAGAAGAGAACATGTAGAGTGAACGGCAAGGTAGTAATGTCCGAGGAAGACAAGCCGAAGGACACACCTTACCTTACACCTGAGGTAGTGTTTGTTGGCATCGAACAGAGATATGCAGCGTACAAGCATTCTGTGCCGTCAGAACGCTCTGAATCACATCGCCGCTACTACTTCAAGGCTTTGCCTGAGAAAGAGCTCTCAGACGAAGATATGATGTATGGTGAGCGACGTGAGGTAGCGAGATGCAAGCTGGAGCTGTACGTACTGATTCAGCTACTCAGAGGCAACCTCTGGTGGGACAGCAAGTGGGGAACGTGGTTCTGGTGTTCCAAGAACGACAAGGACCTGATTATCCTCAGAGACTGGATTGAGCCAAACAAGGGTGGGGCGTAAGCCTCATCCACAAGAGTTAAGTAAATTTTTAATAACCAATTTAAATTATTTGAATTATGAAGCAGATTGTAACAATCACTGGTGAGAACTTGAACATCGTAACTAACAATGTAGAGGCTACAGCAGCAACCGGTAAGAAGACCAAGGCGCAGATGCGTCTCGAAGCTCTCAAGGCAGCAGGTGTTGACGTGAGCAAGTACTTCCCTCTCGGTGATGACCAGCTTATCAAGATCGAGAATGGTGCAGCGGTTTCTGTAGACATGGACGATGCGACCATCGATGCGGTAGGCAAGCAGATTGTCGAGGGTGGATACGTAAGCAACTGGAAGCTGTTCCGCCGTTGGGTGATGAGCCAGATGTTCCATATGCTCCGAACGATGGACGGATGGAACTGGTCATTCAACCAGGTATTGCAGCGCAAGGGCTACGAGTACCAGTGGCGCATGTTGGAAAATGAGCTCTACGCTCAGATGAAGATGTGCGACCACAAAGACTACGAGAATGTCGGTGCGAGAAACAGATGGTTCGGAGGCTTTGTCGCTAGCGATATGGCTTATGACTATATCAAGAAGCTCCGCAAGTACGTGGATGACAACCTCATCTACACAGTCAAGAAAGACGCGCACGGAAACGTCAAGAAGACATACAAGCATACCTGTAAGGGCAATCCTTATGTACGTCTTCAGAACAAGGACATCTTCGTCGCAGACCTGGAGAAGAAGGTATATGCCCATCTTAGCAGCCTCGCGCGCAAGATGTATGACAGCAATACCTACAAGGAAGTCTACGATGCCGTTCACGAGTTCAACAAGACCCGCAAGCATCTCGCATGGGACACCAAGCAATCAGATGCTTTCATCAATGCCTACAAAGGTTCTGGTTCCTACTACACGATGAGAAACCTCATCATGTTCCACGGAGCCAGATTCTGGAAAAACGGACGGAAGATGTCAGAAGCCAACTCGTTGAAGGAGCTTGAGTCTAAAGCAAAGCTCTATGATGAGCAGGGCTGGAGAATGCTCGGTGTTCTCAAGCAGCTCATTATAGAGAACGATATCGACATCCAGGGCAAGATTAACGAGTGGCATAAGGCTAAGGTCGAGAAGGTAATCGCCAGTAAGTAGTAAGGTTCGCCACCTGTAGTATGGTGGCCCGGCAAAGATGTTTTACGATAGCTTCTGCAACGGAAGGATCTCCTCCAGTTATTACTGGAGGTAATCCTTCGAGCTAAAGCTCTCCGATCGAACTTTTATAGTAAGGCGCCAGCCGGGAGCCATTCTAGCCAAAAGTCGGTTACTGATTCGGTAACCGATTCTATGTCTAACCAAAAATGAAGGATTATGAAAGAGATTAAAGAGAAAATCGATGTGAATTCCCTTGTTCCTGCACCTCTAGATAACAAGAATGTTATGCTGGACTGGTGGAAAGAGAATATGTTCGATGACGAGAACTATTCATTCAATGGGAATGTGTATCTCGGATTCATCGCCGGACTCCCCGTGATGGCAACCATCAAGGAAAATGTCGTCACGGCAAAATGTATTCCTCAGATATTGCGAACTTGCGAAGACCTCGATTTATTCACCAGTACAATCGTAAAGAATCTTACAGGAAACGCATTTGAGATGATCCACTCATCCTTATTCCCGAGATTCAAGCAGTACATCGATGAACAGAGGAAAGGTCAGCAACTCATCATCTCGTTTGAACTTGATGACAACGAGGCTATCATGACTTTCAACTGGAATGTCCTAAAAGACGTAGATTAGCCAAACATGCCAGTCGTTTACAGCGGCTGGCTCCTTATCATAACTAGATTTTGTTTAAATGGTTCAAGCCGGTCTGTCGTGAGACACGCCGGTTTTTTGTTCCCCAAGTTTAACCAATTAAAATTTTGTGAATTATGGCAGTAGCAAGAATCGTTAACGTTAATGAAATCCTGAAGGCAAAGGGCTTGAAGCCTAAGGTGTTCAATCTGAACATATTCTGTAGCGTTGTTTCAGATTTCTTTATGACACATGAACCAAAGGAAACAATTTTGCTTCTCCCGAAGAGATTCCTCGACATGGAGAATCCACCAGAGGGAGACTTCATCGAAATGCTGGACGTAAGCATCTGGGAGAAGAAGGCGGAAGATCCCGACGATCCATTCGACTTCATCGACTATCAGCTGATGGTACGGAACAAGATGATGAGACCGATAATCTTTGTCAACGAGCCTTTTCTTACGGAAGCCGCTCTCTCTCTGAGAAATATCTGCGGATATTCCGTCACGGGCAGAACACGAAAGAAAAAGAAAGAATATATCGTGTCTCTGCCGGTGTAAAGCCAAATAAGGCGTGGAACATTATTGTTTCACGCTCCCAGTATTAACCATTTAAAATTTATGAATATGACTGATATTGAAAGAGTAAAGAGATTCGCATCCGAGAATGATTACCCAGGCGAGACATTGGACACAATCAACTGCTTCCGCAGACACAGTAAGACTCCAAAGGAAGACCTCGACAGCCTGGACAAGGCAACCGATGAGGACTGGCTAGGTCTTATCGATGAGTACGAGGGCAATGGATTCAACTGGAAGGGAGAGTTCTCGGACGTTAACGGAAACAGCGTAACGCTTGGCGACAAGGTTATGTGGAACAATCCAGATCCTGATGATTTCGATAAGTGGTACGAGAATTTCAAGATATGCACCGTAGATGATATATCAGGAGACCGAATATCACTCAAGGACGAGGACGGAGATACGTTCGATGTAACCGAGGATGAATGTACTTTAGTTCGAAAGCTTGATTACCAGCTCTATGAGGGCGAGAAGTTTCACTATGGAGTGTGTGGGATGCTCCAGGATATCGAGAATGCCCGCACAATGACGAGCTATATCCACGATGACGACCTCAGATGGAAGCTTGATGCTGCGTGCAGATGGTTCAAGGAGCACATTGAGGCTGAGATTGCCAATCACATCGTAGAGAATCAGTAAGCCAAACAAGCCTGCCGGGAACGGTGGGCATCAAGTTAAACCAAAATATTAAGATTATGGATAGAAAAGTATTGAAAGACAAGATTGATGAGTTGCGTTCAACAGCCAAGATGGAGCTAGCATGCACCATCCGTGAGATTATGAGAGAGCACAATGTGCAGAAGAAAGAACTTGGCTGGCCTGTAGTTATCAACAATAGCTGTCTTGTAGATTTCGTAGAGGTAGGTAGTAGAGATGCCGATATCCCGTTTTTCGTCATAAACGTTGGTGTTGGCTACTACAAAGAGCCTCACAAGGTAAGTGCATTGGACGATAGCGTATCGGTTGAGCTACTCGCTGATATTGCGACAGGGTTGAACAACGAACTGAGTGGATACGTCAGCACTTATGTGGCAAAGTACAGATTCATCTATGACGACGGAACTACGGCCGACATGGATGAGCCTTATGTATTCCTTGCAGAATCAGAAATAGATGCCAAAGATAAGGCAGACGACTATGCAGAGGTATGGAATAACTGGAATGAAGATACGATAGAACTCGTATCAGTCGAGAAACAGACCGCTTCGGAAGGTTAAATTAGCGTTAAAAACGGCAAAGATGATGGTTTATATTATAAACTTTTAGTATCTTTGCAACTAGTAACCAAAATATTAGAATTATGACAGAAGAATTAAGAATCAAGACAAGAGACTGGGAACGACTTTTAAGCCCTGTTCAGCAGGAGAAGTACAAGCTCGCTATCAAGCAGGGTTGGTTTTCCAATTATCACAGCAACGCCTGGAGGCATGACACGTTCTATGGCGCATACATCTGGAAATATCCGAAGTTCATCAAGGTCGTGAGAATGTTCGATGAGCTGTTGGGCCACAAGCCATTGTGGGAAGACATCACTGACGACAACCTCCGTGACCTCTTTGAGAAGATCAAGGAGAACTATGCTCCAAACTCCGCAAAGACCGTATGCGCCACCATCAAGGCGGTGATACGTGAGAACGATGCTACGAAGGAGATAAACAGCCCGACGTTCGGAAAGATACTCAGAACGAAGGCTGTTCCTGTCCAGTCCGTCTATCTCTCGGATGAGGAGATAAACAGAATCATCAATTACAATCCAAGGGGACAGACGAAGAGATATGTTCAGCGCATGTTCCTCATGGAATGCCTCTGTGGAGCACGATACAGCGATTGTCAGAGGATAACCCCCGAGAACATCGATGATACCGGACACTTCCTCGTGTATGTGGCACAGAAGACCAAGACAGAGGTAAGGGTTCCTCTTCACAAGAAGCTCCGTCCGTTCCTGGTATGCGGCACGGGCGTTGAGCCCCTTCCTGGAGAAATCAGCGAGATGACCTTCAACCGAACTCTTCGTGACATCTGCCGTGATTGCGGAATAGACGAGAATACGAAGGTGTTCCATGCAGGTAAAGAAGAGACCGGAAAGAAGTACCTCTTTATCTCTTCACACACCGGCAGACGTTCGTTCGCCACGAATCTTTCCAAGAAAGGCGTACCATTGGAACAGATTGCCGTCATGATGGGGCATACTAGTAACGGTAAGCCTAATATCCAGATGACGCAGCGGTACATCGTTGGTAAGACCGAGATTGACAGCAGTACCCTGAGACTGTTCGGTGTATACGATAAGGATCTGGATGATGGTCTAGATGAGGACCAAGCTAAAACTGGAGGTGGCCATTAGCCATCTCCTGCTATTGTTTAACCAATTAAAATAATGAATATGGTAGAAGATTATACAGAAGAAGAGTTGGATAAACTCATCAATGAGTGTCGGAAGAAGTACGAAAAGCTCGAAAAGAAGACCGTTATGAAGGCTCTGACTGGAGAGATTGGTACAAATTCTGCAATGGTAGAGGAGTTGGAGATACTCAACATTCACTATCATGACGAAATGGATGAGTACGATGTCACTGCACTCGACCTGAATCCTGGTCTAATCGAGAACTTCAAGAGAGCAGAGCATGAAGGCAAGAACGTTATCTTCGAGGCGCAGGAGTATCTAAAGATTCTCGGTATGTGCGAGGAGATGTTCAACCAGAAGATGTGGGTCAACGAAGATGGCCACATGTGTGACGAAGATGGGAACAGACTATCTGCTGACGGAGAGCATCGTGTTTTCGAAGTTGTTAAGTGCGGAAAATAAGATATTTCTAGTTAATCATAGCTAGATTTGTTTAAATGGTTGTCCTCTCTTGCCCGTGAGGGTAGGAGAGGATTTTAAAAACGGCCCCGATTAGCCAAAAATAGGGAGCTTCGGCTCCTGCAATTATTAACTTTTAAAAAAAGAATTATGGCAAATTGGGCATCAACAAGCTATCGTATTGAAGGCAACCAGAAGGACCTTCAGGAGTTAAGTAACCTTTGCAAGGCGTTTATGAGCAAAGAACGCCCTGTAATGGAGAAAGGCGCGTCAGAGAACTGGGAGGGAAACATCATCCTGGCTCTTGGCGAAGAAATTGGTGACAGCTACATTCGCGGTTTCATCCAGGAGTGTGAGCTGTCAGATGGTCTCTTGAGCATCGAGGCTGAGGAAGCATGGGGCGCAACGGATTTCAGACATCTTCTTGAAGGTCACTATGAGAATATGAAAGTGTACTTCATAGTTGAGGAGGAAGGATGTGAAGTCTATGCCACCAACGATACAGAAGGCAGATACTTCGACTACCGCTTTGTTGTATCTTCGTGCGTGGACGAGGACTACGACACAGAAGAGTTCAAGACCAAGGAAGAGGCATTGGAGTATGCCGCAGGAAAAATCGGGCGTGATTCTACCACTATGGACGAAATCGAAGAGTGGAACGAAGAGCACGAAGATAATGACGAGTACATTAACATCAACGAGTATAAGATCGTTGACTAACCAATTAAGCCCTACGCATCACGGTTAAGTCATTTCTATGAAGAAGATTTTATTTCTGTTGGTGTTTATCTTGGCAACAGCGTCGTCTATTGCGCAAGAGAAGCATCCTTACTACTGTACCATAAGCGGTACACGCAACCTTGCGAATAAGATTAGACTGGAACTCGAATGGGGCGAGCTGAAGCAGAACGCAGCCCTTCGTGACGAGAACGGAAAGAAGATCGAGTTCAATAACCTCACCGACATTCTTAACTACATGTCAGCAAGAGGATGGCAGTTCGTTACCGAATTGAACTACGATGGACACATACATTACCTTCTAAAGAAGGATGTTTCTTCTCCGGAAGAAGCAAAACAAGGACTTCGCTTCGATACAGACAAATAACACCACAATAGCCGCTTATCCATTTCACAGATAGGCGGCTATTTTATTAAGATAACCATCAAAAAAGCAACGAAAATCACACTTTTTTCTTAAACTACGTTAATTGCAAATATTCTGTACTTTAATGAATAGCACAAAACATTGTTTTTACTCTAATCGAAACACCTAGCCAAATCAGTACTTTCGAGAGTTTTGTTTTTACTTTTTACTTGAATGAGCGGATTTTTGGCACAAATCAGACGTTTGGTCGGTTCTAAATGTTTTTGTAATTTTGAACTCGCAAGCGGTGAAGTAGAGAGCATTGTAAGCAGAAAATTAGAATGTTTTTCGGTCGTAAGACCGCTAATCAGATATAAGCTTATAAGCTCCGAGGGTTATTTCTCTACCGCTGACCCTTGGAGCTTTTTCCATATAAATACGTAGGGTATGAACAATATCAGAATAGGAATTAAGCAGGCACAGATTGCACTGAGCGATGATAATCGTTTAGTGGCATTTTGCTTTGCCCTCAAGATAAAGTTCCTGTTCCGTTCATCAGACCTTCATTATGGAACAACAAATCAGGCAGCGAATGCCCTTGGTTTCAACAAGAAGGATTTCAAGCGATACCTGGATTCAGCCATTGAGTTCGGTTATTGCCGCATAGATACGAACAAGTTCGGTGTGAGAAGAATCATAGCGAACAAGATTCACGAGAGTTACAATTATAGCTACAAGACAAGAAGAGGGGAAATAAGCAAACTCAGCCTACCGAATCTTAAGGGTCTCGTGCGCAAGGTTGTCGTGAGTAACAAGATTAATATTATCGAAGAAGTCATCAATACGCATGGTAGAGCCATTAACGGGCACTCGATTAAAAGTGTACGCAACGCCCGCAAGATGGAAGCTCGTATGTTGAAGAAACCATTCGATGAGAAGTACACCGGAAGTTACTCAAACGCCAAGATAGCACAAGACATTAATGGTACGTTGTATCAGGCGAGAAAAGCCGTCAAGTCTCTCGTTAAGTCTGGAGCAGTACAAAAGATTATCCAATGCACTGAGGCAGACGTTGATGCGTGCTTATGCACAAACAACCAGAGCTTCCGCACGGAAGATGGAACACTCATTATCATCTCTGCAAAATACAGAAAAGGACAACTTAGATGCGCCAACAAATACAAGACTATCAAGAATCAGATTTCGAAGGCAAAAAGTGGTTCTAATCAGAAGAAAATTGAGAAAAAATGGTAGTGGGTAAAAAGTAACATATAATAATAGTAGTGGCAGAGGGAGACTTCGAGGGAGTGAGCCTGAGCCTTTTTAGAAAGAATATTAACGTCATAAAATGTAGAGATTATGAGAAAAGATATTGTTAGAGATACTCCATCATTGGAGGAGTTTTGTGACTACATAGAGAGAAAGGGCTATGATATCGACCCGTTTGCTCTCTATAAAGAGTTCGAGGCTAGAGACTGGACCACCGCGAAAGGCGTTCGTACTAAGTCGTGGACAGCATTGGTTGATGCTAGAAATAGTATCGTGAGCCAAAGACGAAGGAATGACCAGGCTGTGCTTCTCGGTATTCCAAAGCCAAGAAAGCATGAAAGTAAACAGAGGTACAAGAAAAGGGTAGATAATGCTAGGACGAAAGCTGTAAAAATGAACTATGACGAGTTCTTGCAGGATCCTCGCTGGTTCGCATTCAGACAGTTTGTTTTTGCCGTTCGTGGACATAAGTGCGAGGTTTGCGGTTCTACGGAGCGATTACAAGTTCACCACGTAGGCTACAAGAAAGGTTTGCTACCATGGGAATATACCTGCAACGACGTTAAGGTGCTATGTCGTAATTGTCATGCAAGAGTTCATGGCAAGTATGAAGAATCCTAAGGTAAGCAACATGGTTATAGAGGTGTTGTATATGTAAATGAAGAAAGACGTTAAACATTAGTTCTATGGCAAGAATAACAAGAAACAAAGCTGCCGAGATACTGGGAGTATCAAGACAGACTATCAGCAACTACATCAAGGAAGGCATCCTTGGAAGCTACGTAGACGAACACGGCATCATGTATGTAAACAGCGAGGATATCGATAAATATGCTCAGAAATACAAGATGATTGCAGCAAACGAGAAGATGATTGACGAGAAGCTCAAGGAAGTCGAGTATCGCAAGCGCGCAATCAACGTAGAACTCACTGAACTGAGAGACAGAGCTACTGCAAACGGCAAGCTGGCTGCGAACGCCGTAGGCATGCTGTTCGGTGTAATCAACACAATGTCGCATCTTGGTGTATTACCGAATCTGACCTATCGTGAGTCCAGTCTTCTGAAGGACATCATTAACGGAATGACCTATGACGAGCTGTCAATCAAGTACGGCGTGTCTGCAACGAGAATCAGGCAGCTTGTAGTCAGGACTTGCAATAAACTCACCTACAACGAGGATATTGTCATTGCTGAGCTCTCAACGAACAGAGCCTTGCTGTGTGAGGTTGATCACCTGAATAAAGTAGTCAAGTCGCTACAGATAAGCTACGATGAATACAGACGAGGTAAGGGTGACAAGCCTCTCAGTAGCGCAGTTCTTCCTCCGCTGATTCTTTCCAGGGATATAAATGACTGTGGCTTCTCTGTCCGCATTCTGAATATGTTCCGAAGCTACAGCATATACACCGTAGGCGATCTGCTCAGAAAGTTCCACGGGAAGTCTGACCTGACTAAGATCAGAAACCTAGGAAATAAGAGCACCTTGGCTATCCTTGACTTCATCGAAGAGAATAATCTGAGCTTCAAGGAGAACGGAGAGTCTGAGGAAGGCTTCTATATCAGGCTCAACAACAAGTTGTCAAACAAAAAAGATTAAGTATATGAAAGAAAGATTTAAAATGATTTTCGACCGCATCGACATCTTCGTCGTGTGCATTGTCTTCGGGTGCTGCCTCACTGTAGCAGAGGCTTATATTGGATTCTGGAAGGGGTTTGCGCAATGCTTTGTGATGACCTTTCTAATTACCGAAGTCTGCTACACCCTCCGCTGCAACGAGAAGCTGAAGAAGGAGCTGATTGAAGCTAACTGGAAGCTGAAGGATGCTGAGGGAGAACTGGAATCAGCCTATCGGCAGATCACCAAAAAGAGCAAGGTCGCAAACTTCTATGACCTGCTGAAAAAGCTATGGAAGGAAAGGTGGGAGTGCGAACACGCCAAGGTCAATTACTGCAAGCGCAAGATAACATCGAGACAGCTTGTTGATGCGATGAATCATACAGAGAAGGAGTGCTCAGAGATTTCAGATAAAATCTCCGAGCTTACCAAGGAATTGAACGAATTGTACGCTAAAAAATAGCAGTTTTCTTGCGTATGTTGGAAAAAGTTCGTATATTTGCACTAACACATTCAAATAGCACTCTTCCGCCCGGCGCGGACTGGGGGTGTAATTTAAACTGTGTCAAGGCTTGTTCTTAACTTTCATTCCCACTCCCGGCGCCGGGCATCTCTTTTAGGATTTTGAATTATTCGTCATAAGCAATTATTAGGTTATAGGTTTGCCCCACGTCATTTGCAGATGGCGTGGGGATTTTCCTTGTTAACCGTTCAGATAGTCGATGACTTTTCGGTTCGCCTCGTCTATCTTCTTATTATCGAACTGAATATAGAGTGAAGTTGTATCGTTGTCCCACTCGCTATGCCCTAGAGCCTTGCCGATAACTTCCTTCGGAATATCAATGCTCGCCGCTATGGTGGCCCAGCTTCTTCTTGCCGTGTACCACACGATGTCCTTGTGAAGAGGCTTGATTTCCTTCTTGATCAAGGCTCCACGCTTATTCTTCTTCATCTCGGTAGGTCCGATTCTCTTCAGATAATCTCCTAGCGTTCTCCTGAAGCTTGATTCCTTCGTTCCGTCATCCAGGATGCTCAGAAGGTGGTCTGTACCTCTGTACTTCTCTATAATCGCCATTGCTTCCGGCTCAACCTTGATGTCGTAGAGTCTGCCGGTCTTGTTGCGCTTGTACTGGATGCGCCCTCTCTTGATGCAGTCAGCAGGAAGTTCGAGCAGGTCGGAGAGGTTGATTCCTATCAGATAGAACCCAAGCATAAACAAGTCACGGTACTTCTCCATGAAAGGCTCAACCGGAAAGTCACGATACTCCCTCATCTCCTCGGCACTCAGATACAGGTACTGCTGACGCTCCGTCTTGATGGAAAACTTACGGAAAGGATATTTGGTGGTAATCTCGTTGTCTATGGCCCAATTGAACACCGTACGTATGTTTCTGAGGTCAATGGCGATTCCTCCGCTCATGCGGCCCTTCAGTAGCTCGTGTGCCTGGAATCTTTCGAGCCAGTCCATGTCGATGTTGTCGAAATCCGCATGCTCATCGAAGGATTCAATCCTCTTCCTCGTTCTGAGGAATATCTCCTTGGTACTATCCTTAGCCTTGGTCTTGATGAACTCATCGATGTAGTAGAGGATATTCTTCTCTACCGATGCTGCTCTTCCGCTGATGATAGCCTTGATTTCTTCCTTCATCCTTGCTGCCGGAAGTTCGCCATTCATATAGATATATTCCTCCACGGACGCAAACAGCCTTGCCAGCATTGCCGTCTTTGCTCTTGCATTCGGAACACTCTTCGGGAAGATCATCCCGCTGAACTTGATAGTACTCGTGATTCCGGTATAGACCTGGAATCTCTTTCCCTGATAACTGATGATGAAGAAAACCTTTAGGGACTTTCCTTCAACGTACGTCTTGATGCTATTCATACTTACTCACAGATTTTACTCACAATTTCTACTCACAACTCAATTTTACTCACATATTACTCACAAAACTACTCACATTGGCGTACATTATGCACGTTTTTGTACCTATTTTGTGGGTGAAAATGGTGGATTTTACTATGTTTTTAATGGTGAAAAATGATGTAAGTGGCTGATTATCAGTATTTGAGCGAGATACGGGAGTCGAACCCGCCTCACAGGCTTGGGAAG
>ERZ834769.1783-NODE-1783-length-17573-cov-4.613084_pt1 | contig 17573 bp, 10 predicted proteins | sample MGYA00519690_ERZ834769 | MGnify/ENA primary metagenome ERZ834769 (study PRJEB31850, sample SAMEA3708760) | human gut metagenome | biome: human gut; feature: human-associated habitat; material: faeces | place: China | collected 2014 ... | reverse complement strand
ACTTTTTCGAAAGCTTTAACTGTGCCTCTTGCCATGGTATAATTTACTGTAAGGTAAATTACAGCAAAGGAAAGGTAAGCGGCATGGATCTTTTTTCGGCCGGCATGAATAAGCACGCGCCGCTGGCGGACAGGATGCGCCCAAGGACGCTGGACGAATTTGTGGGCCAGCAGCATATAGTGGGCAAGGGAAAGCTTTTAAGGAGAGCCATCGAGACGGATTCCCTCCAGTCCAGCATATTCTTCGGCCCTCCGGGCTGCGGAAAGACCACCCTCGCCTCAATAGTGGCCAACACCACGGGATCGGATTTTGTAAAGCTCAACGCCGTTACCTCCGGCGTAAAGGACGTGCGCGAGGTGATAGCGGCGGCGGAGGATAACCTAAGGCTTTACGGCAGGGAGACGTACCTCCTGCTCGATGAATGCCACCGCTGGAGCAAGGCCCAGAGCGACAGCATACTGCCGGCTCTGGAGCGCGGGATAATAAAATTCATAGGCTCTACCACGGAAAACCCCATGGTGTCCATGACGGGGGCTATCGTTTCCCGCTGCCGCGCCTTTCAGTTTTACCCGCTGACCGAGGAGGACGTAAAGAAGTGCATCAAGGCCGCCGTGGCCGATAAGGAACGGGGCATGGGCAATTACAACGCCGAGGTGGACGAGGGTGCTTACGACCACATCGCCCGAATAGCCAACGGCGACGTGCGGACGGCTCTTAACGCCATAGAGCTGGCCATACTCACCACCGAGGCGGACGGGAATGGGGTGATACACGTAACGGAAGATATCGCCGCCGAGAGCATACAGCAGAAGCTTATAAACTGCGACGATCAGCAGTTTTACGATATGCTCTCCGCCTTCTGCAAGAGCCTTCGGGGCGGGGACAGCGACGCGGCGATAGCGTGGTTCGCCCGGCTCATATACGCGGGCATAGACCCGCGGATAATCTGCCGCAGGCTTATAGCCCACGCCTCGGAGGACGTGGGCCTCGCCAACCCCCAGGCCATGGTGCAGGCGGTGGCGGCTGCTCAGGCGCTGGAGTTCATAGGGATGCCGGAGGCGGGGCTGTCCATAACGCAGGCAATAATATTCATCTGCGAGAGCCCGAAGTCAAACTCGGTAGTCATCGCAAAGGATACAGCCTTCGCCGAGGCAAAGAGCATACCCGACCAGCCGGTGCCGATACACCTCAGGGATACGAGCTACCCTGGCGCGTCAAAGCTGGGCCACGGCAGGGGCTATAAGTACCCCCACGACTATCCCGGCCATGTGGTGGCTCAGGAGTACATGCCGCCCAGCGTAAAGGGCCATAAGTACTACATACCCGGCGAGCTGGGCAGCGAAGGGAAGATACGCCAGAACCATATCAATCAGGGAAGGATAAAGGAAAAATGATAAGCAGGACATCGGCTGAAAGGGTGCTCAACGCGGCCCTCGCAACAGGGGGAGACTTCGCGGAGCTTTACATGGAGGACGGGGAGAGTCACAGCATATCCATGCTGGACGGCGTGGTGGAGAATGCCGCCTACAGCCGCGCCCGGGGCGCGGGGGTGCGCATACTTTCCGGTACCCGTTCCGCCTACGCCTATACGGTGGATATATCCGAATCCGCCCTTGTGGAGACGGCGAAAAGGGCCTCGGCTATAATAAAGGGCGAGGGCAGCGGCGTGCTGCCATTCACGGATATACGCGACGGCAACTACAGGTGCAGGATACCATTCTCGGCGGTGGATAACGCAAAGCGGGTGCACCTGTTAAAGCTTGGAACAGACGCGGCGAAGGCCGAGTCCGGCGAGATAACCAAGGTCAGCGCCGCATATATGGATACGGATAAAAAGGTGCTGGTCTGCAATACCGAGGGAGTATGGGCGGAGGACAGGCGTCCGCGCACCCGTCTCGCCTTTACCGCGGTGGCAAGCGATGGCATGGAATTCCAGACCGGGCAGGAAATACCGGCCTTCGGCATGGGCTTTGAGGCTTATGAGCTGATAGACCCCGAAAAGGACGGGCGCACCGCCGCCCGGACTGCCGTTACAATGCTTCACGGAGTGGATTGCCCGGCGGGATATATGCCGGTAGTCATAGACGGCGGCTTCGGTGGAGTCATACTCCACGAGGCCTGCGTGCATTCATTGGAGGCTACCTCCGTCGCCCGCGGCAATTCCGAATTCTGCGGAAAGCTGGGCCAGAAGATAGCCAGCGATATAGTTACCGCCATAGACGACGGCACACTCCCCGGCGAATGGGGCAGTATACGCTACGACGACGAGGGCAACCCATCCCAGTGCAACGTACTCATACAAAACGGCATGCTTAAGAGCTATCTTGTGGACAGGCTGGGCAGCCGGATAATGAACCAGCCCATGACAGGCTCCGCAAGGCGGCAGAGCTACGAGTTCGCACCCACCTCCAGAATGACCAACACCTTCTTCGCCCCCGGCTACGATGACGAGGAGGAGATGATAAGGACCATGGGAGAGGGGCTTTTTGCGGCTAAGATGGGCGGAGGCTCGGTGAACCCGCTGACAGGCGAATTTAACTTCTCGGTGCTGGAAGGCTACTGGGTAAAGGACGGCAAGATACACTGCCCGGTACGGGGCGCAGCCCTCATAGGCCGGGGGGCGGAGGTGCTTATGAAGATAGACCGGGTAGGCATGAATATGTGGTTTGGCCACGGCATGTGCGGCTCACGCTCCGGCAGCGTTCCTACAAACGTGGGGCAGCCCAGGATAAGGGTGAGCGGCATAACCGTTGGCGGAAAGGGAGGCAGACTGTGATGCATAACGGGCTTGACAGGGAGCATAAGGCCGAGATAAAGGCGGACGAGAAAATAAAGGAATACGCCCACAGGCTCATGACCATTGCCATGGACAGGGGCTGCGACGGCGCGGAGGTATGCGTAAACGAGTCCGACGAGTTCTCGGTAGGTGTACTGGAGGACGAGGTGGACGACTATACCGTAAGCTCCTCCTTCGGTTTAGGCATAAGGGTGCAGAAGGACGGAAGGAACGGCTACGCCTATACCGAAGCTATGGATGACCCGGAGGGCTTTGTGGAGGAGGCCATAGATAATGCGGAGACGGTAAAGAGCGAGGATATACACCCCATGGCGGAGCCTGCGGAGTATCCCGAAATACAAAAAAAGACCGATGCCCTGAAGGACATGGATGAATCGGAAAAGATAGAGCTCTGCAAGGCGCTGGAACGGGAGACAAAGCGGTGCGACGGCCGGGTAAAGCGGGTGGCCTGCTGCAAGGTAGTCACCGCAGGCGGCAGATTCTGTATATACAACACTCTGGGCCTCAGGGCCGAAAGGAGCGACAGGGTATCCTGCTGCTATGTGGAGCCGGTGCTGGAGGATAAGGGCCAGATGCGGGACGGCTTTGCATTCCGGGCAGACGGTGAGGCGCTGGACATAGCGGGCTGTGCGCGGGAGGCTGTCGATGAGGCCATAGTCGCCATGGATCCCGCGCCCGTAGCGCCCGGTAAGTACGATATAATACTCCGCAACGACGCTATGGCAAGCATATTGGGTGCTTTTGCAGGCATGTTTTCTGCCGACGCCGCCCAGAAGGGCCTTTCGCCCCTGGCGGGCAGGGAGGGCGAGGATATGGCGGCAGAGTGCGTCACGCTGATGGACGACCCTCTTTACCCCATCAATCCAAGTCCCTTTGACGACGAGGGTACTCCTTCCGTAGCCAAGGCGGTGATAAAGGACGGAAAGCTGGAGACGCTGCTGCACAACCTCAAGACCGCCAAGAAGGCGGGGGTAAAGTCCACCTCAAACGGCGGCAGGAGCAGCGCCGGCTCGCCGGTAGGCGTGAGAATAACCAATTTTTACATAGCGCCAAAGGAAGGTACGCTGGGGCAGCTCATAAGCGAGCTGGGGGACGGCCTGCTCATCACCGACTTTTCCGGCCTCCACGCCGGGGTGAACCCGGTGAGCGGCAAATTTTCGGTGCTGTGCAAAGGGCGGCTCATAAAGGACGGCAGGGACGTCCGTGCCGTAAACGAGATAACGCTGAGCGGAGATTTTACAGAGCTGCTCAGATCCATAGTAAGGGTGGGCGGCGACCTGCGCTTCTCAATGCCCGGAGGCAGCTGCGTCGGCAGCCCCTCGGTAATGGTACGGGGCGCCATGATATCAGGCCGGGGCGATGGCGGCCAATAACCGGAAAAAACAGGAAAACAGGGCATTTTGTTTGACAAGGGGCCGTAAGGAAGTGTATAGTTAATATATGATGTGGAAGGATACACCCATTTTTCGGACAGGCCTTCCGAAGCACACATGAACGGAGAACAGGAGGAAAAGGTGTTCGATGTAGGCGACAGCGTGTTTTATCCCATGCATGGGGTGGGTATCGTGGAAAGCATTGAGGAAAAGGATATGCTTGGCGAAAGGGCCAAGTATTATATCCTGCGCTTCATTACATCGAAGCTTACGGCAATGGTGCCGGTAGCCTCGGCCGACAGCGTTGGCCTGAGACCTGTGATAGACTCTTCGGAGTGCGAGAAGATCTTTGAATACCTTGACGCGGCGGCAGTGTGTGCCGAAAGCGAAAACTGGAACCAGCGCTACAGGGACAACCTGGCAAAGCTCAAGGGCGGCGACATATACGACGTTGCCGACGTTATAAAGTGTCTCAAAAGGCGGGATTCCCTCAAGGGCCTCTCCGCAGGGGACAGAAAGATGCTCATAACCGCCCGGCAGGTGCTCTCTGCCGAGCTTTCGACTGCCAGTGGCAGGGATATAGACGAAATCCGAGATATTATCGGGTAATATCAAAATAAGGCCAAGGGCCGTTAAACGAAAGGAGTTAAGAATTGGCTAAAAAAGTCGCAAGACTATTGCTCACCCTGGCGGGAGCCGCGGTGGGTGTGGGGCTTGTAGCGCTTGCGAACAGGGTTATCACCTTCCCGGAAGGGCTTACGCTGTATCAGCGCATGCTTCCATGGGGACTGGCGCTTGTGTTTGTGGGTTCGGGTACTATTATTGCAATCATTTTTAATCTTTTATTTGCCGAACCGCTTACCGCCGCCATAAGCTATGCCGAGGCCGGTATGTCAGCAATGCCAGCGGGGCAGCTGATCTACTGCGTTTGCGGTCTGATCGCCGGGCTCGTTGTTGCATTTTTGGCGAGCACTCTGGTGGCGCGCTTCAAGCCTGCGTGGGTAGTTCTGGTCATAGACGTAATACTGTACATCGCCTTCGGATACCTTGGGTGGAGCGCCATGAGCAAGCGGAAGGGGCAGTTCAGTATGCCTGTTACAGGCGGCCACGGCAAGGCTCACGGCTCGGCACGGCCCAAGCTTCTGGATACCTCCGTCATAATCGACGGACGCATCGCGGAAATATGTGATACCGGCATAATTGAGGGCGAAATAATAGTGCCGAGCTTTGTGCTCAGGGAGCTTCAGCATATCGCGGACAGCTCCGATGGGCTCAGGCGCAACAGGGGCAGGCGGGGGCTGGACATACTCAAGGGCATGCAGGATAAAAAGTCCGTCCCCATCACCGTAGTCAGCACTGACTATAAGGATGTGGACGAGGTGGACGCCAAGCTGATACTCATGGCATCGGAGCTTGGCGGCGTGGTTGTAACCAACGATTATAACCTTAACAAGGTGGCGGCTGTGCGCAAGGTACCCGTGCTCAATATAAACGAGCTGGCAAACGCCCTCAAGCCCATCGCAATGCCCGGCGAGGAAATGAGCGTGTTCGTGGTCAAGGAGGGCAAGGAGGCCGGCCAGGGCATAGGCTATATGGATGACGGCACTATGATAGTAATAGAAAACGGCAGGCGCTTAGTGGGGGAGACGGTGGACGTCACGGTTACAAGCGTATTGCAGACCTCGGCAGGCAGAATGATATTCGCCAGAGTGAAGCAGGCATAGAAAAAAGCAGGGCCGATTGCCCGGAGTTAAACCAAATATAAAAAATATTAAGAAAGGCCATTATTCTCGTTGACAACCTTGACACGCGGTGTTACAATAATATACTGCGTTAGCATGGTAAATTGCGGGGATTGGCCTTTTTACAGTTGATTTTTCCCACAAAAATCATGCTGGGTATCCTATGCCCACAAAATGGAAATGCTCATATGGAGTGACGCGCCGATAATATAATCCATGGTTATATGGTAATAACAAAGTATAAGGAGTGAACGCGATGGTGCATGAGGTTTACATGGGCAAGAAAAAGCGCATGAGCTTTTCCCGTATCAATGAAGTTCTTGATATGCCCGACCTGATAGAGGTTCAGAAAAATTCCTATCAGCGCTTTGTGGAGGAGGATCTCAAGGAAGTTCTTGACGACATTTCGCCCATTACAGACTATTCCGAAAAGCTCGTCCTTGAGTTTGTAGATTACTCCATAGATTTCGACCATCCGAAATACTCGGTGGAGGAATGCAAGGAAAGGGACGTAAACTACTGCGCCCCGCTTCGCGTTACAGTTCGCCTTATAAATAAAGAGACCGGCGAGGTCAAGGAGCAGCCCGTGTTCATGGGCGACTTCCCTCTTATGACCGAGCAGGGCACGTTCATCATAAACGGTGCAGAGCGGGTAATAGTCTCTCAGCTGGTCCGCTCACCCGGCGTATACTATTCCGAATCTATAGATAAAGTCGGCAAGCACCTCTTTGCCTCTCAGGTGATACCTAACCGCGGCGCGTGGCTGGAGTACGAGACCGACAGCAACGAGATAATGTACGTAAAGATCGACCGCCAGAGGAAGGTCTTTATAACTGCGCTGCTGCGTGCCCTGGGCTACAGCTCAGACGGCGAGATACTGGAGCTTTTGGGCGAAGACGAGCGCCTGAAGATAACCCTCGAGAAGGATACAACCAAAAACACCGAGGAAGGCCTGATAGAGATATACAAGCGCCAGCGCCCCGGCGAGCCTCCTACAGAGGAATCCGCGCGCAGCCTGCTGAACGCCCTGTTCTTTGACAAGCGCTACGACCTTGCCAGAGTGGGCCGCTATAAGTTTAATAAGAAACTCTCCATCGCCTCACGCCTCCACGGCCTTACTGCGGCGGAAAACGTCATAGCTCCCGGTACCGGCGAGATACTTGCCACTGAGGGAGAAATAATAAGCCGCGAGGCCGCCGAGGCCATCGAAAACGCCGGCGTACACGGCGTATACGTCGTAGCGCCCGACGGCGCCAGGGTAAAGATACTCGGCAACCTGTTCGTGGACGCCAGGTGCTACCTGAAGTTCGATCCCGAAGAGGCCGGTCTGAACGAGAAGGTACATTACCCCACCTTCATGAAGCTTCTGGAGGAAGCGGGAGACATGGAAGAGGAGGAGCTCAAGAAGTTCCTGAAGGCCCGGGTGTACGACCTTATACCCCGCCATATCATCACCGATGATATAACCGCCTCCATAAGCTATCTTCTCGGCATGAGCCACGGCATAGGCCGCACCGACGATATCGACCATCTGGGCAACCGCCGCATAAGAAGTGTGGGCGAATTGCTCCAGAACCAGATCCGCGTCGGCATGACTCGCCTCGAGCGCGTGGTGCGGGAGCGCATGTCCATACAGGACACCGAGACCGCCATGCCCTCCAACCTCATAAATATCCGCCCCGTGACGGCCGCCATAAAGGAGTTCTTCGGGTCATCTCAGCTGTCCCAGTTTATGGACCAGACGAACCCCCTTGCGGAGCTTACCCATAAGCGCAGGCTGTCCGCTCTGGGCCCCGGAGGCCTGAACCGTGAGCGCGCCACATTCGAGGTTCGAGACGTTCACTATTCCCATTACGGCCGCATGTGCCCCATAGAGACCCCTGAAGGCCCTAACATAGGCCTTATAAACTCCCTTTCCACCTATGCCCGCATAAACCGCTACGGCTTTATTGAGGCGCCCTACCGCAGGGTGGACGGGAAGAACAAGAGCATAAGCAACGAGATAGTTTACCTCACCGCCGACGAGGAGGACGACTACATAGTGGCTCAGGCAAACGAGCCTACCGTTACCGACGAGAACGGCAGGGTGTGGTTTGCCAAGGACAGGGTCGTTGCAAGAAGGCTGGACGAGATAATCGAAGTAAAGGCCACCGAGACCGACTACATGGACGTATCCCCCAAGCAGCTGGTGTCCGTCGCTACCGCAATGATACCATTCCTGGAGAACGACGACGCTAACCGCGCGCTGATGGGCTCCAATATGCAGCGTCAGGCAGTGCCCCTCCTCAAGCCCGAGGCTCCCGTGGTGGGCACAGGCATGGAGTACAAGGCTGCACACGACTCAGGCGTCGTGGTGCTTTCCCGCCAGCACGGCGTCGTAAAGCGCGTTGACGCAAGCCATATAGTGATAGCCGGCGATGACGGCAACGACAGAACCTACAACATAATCAAGTTTAAACGCTCCAACCAGGGCACCTGCATCAACCAGCGTCCCATAGTGGTAAAGGGCGAACGGGTAATACCCGGGCAGGTGATAGCGGACGGCGCCTCCACCGATCAGGGAGAGATAGCGCTGGGACGCAATATCCTCATAGGCTTTATGACCTGGGAGGGCTATAACTACGAGGACGCCGTACTGATAAGCGAAAAGCTGGTCAAGGAAGACGTCTATACCTCCATACATATCGAGGAGCACGAGACCGAAGCCCGCGATACCAAGCTGGGCGAGGAGGAGATAACCCGCGATATCCCCAACGTGGGCGAGGACGCGCTGGCCAATCTGGACGACCGGGGCATTATCCGCATCGGCGCAGAGGTGCAGAGCGGCGACATACTGGTCGGCAAGGTAACGCCCAAGGGCGAGACTGAGCTCACCGCCGAGGAGCGGCTGCTCCGCGCCATATTCGGCGAGAAGGCAAGAGAGGTCAGGGATACCTCCCTCCGCGTGCCTCATGGCGAAGGCGGAGTCATAGTAGACGTAAAGGTCTTCACGAGAGCAAACAAGGACGAGCTGCCTCCGGGAGTAAACGAGCTGGTTCGCGTATACATAGCGCAGAAGCGCAAGATATCCGTAGGCGATAAGATGGCGGGCCGCCACGGCAACAAGGGTGTTGTATCCAGGATACTTCCCGAGGAGGATATGCCCTTCCTGCCCGACGGCACTCCCTTGCAGATAGTCCTGAACCCTCTGGGCGTTCCTTCCCGAATGAATATAGGTCAGGTGCTTGAGCTGCATTTGGGCATGGCCGCCAAGACCCTTGGCTGGAACATCGCTACCCCCGTATTCGATGGCGCTACCGAGGAGGACATAAAGTCCATGCTGGTAAAGGCAGGCAAGGACTGGGACGGCAAGACGGTGCTTTATGACGGCCGCACCGGCGAGCCCTTCGAGAACAGGATATCCGTAGGCTACATGTACTACCTGAAGCTGCATCACCTGGTAGACGACAAGATACATGCCCGTTCCACCGGCCCCTACAGCCTGGTTACTCAGCAGCCTCTGGGCGGCAAGGCTCAGTTCGGCGGCCAGCGCTTCGGCGAAATGGAGGTCTGGGCGCTGGAAGCCTATGGCGCTGCCAATACCCTTCAGGAGATCCTCACCGTCATGGGCCGCGTAAAGACATATGAGGCCATAGTCAAGGGCGAGAATGTGCCTGAGCCGGGCGTGCCCGAATCCTTCAAGGTGCTCATAAAGGAGCTTCAGTCGCTGGGCCTCGATATAAAGGTGCTCAACGAGACAAAGGAAGAGATAAAGATCGGCGAGATGATAGACGACGAGGATGTGGCGCCTATGGACGTCAACATGGCGGGCCTTGAGGATACACCGGACCAGTATGCAAACGACAGCGACTTTGCCGAGTTTGACGAATTCGATTTTGACGATGCAGCCGACGACGGAGATGACTTCGATATTTCCGCAGACGGCGATGATACAGACGACTTGAACTAAATAAGGCCGAAGGGAGATTAAGAAATTGTTTGAGCTTACCAATTTCGACGCTATACAGATTGGCCTTGCCTCACCTGAAAAGATCCGCGAATGGTCCCACGGCGAGGTAAAGAAACCCGAAACCATAAACTACCGTACCCTGAAGCCCGAGCGCGACGGCCTGTTCTGTGAGCGCATATTCGGGCCCACCAAGGACTGGGAGTGCCACTGCGGACGCTATAAGCGGGTGCGCTACAAGGGCGTTGTCTGCGACAAGTGCGGCGTAGAGGTAACGAGGGCAAAGGTGCGCCGCGAGCGCATGGGCCACATAGAGCTGGCCGCCCCCGTATCCCATATATGGTATTTTAAGGGCATTCCCTGCCGCATGAAGATGCTGCTGGATATGTCCCCCCGCTCCCTCGAAAAGGTGCTGTACTTCGCGGCCTTTGTAGTGCTGGATCCGGGCACCACCCCCCTCATGTACAAGCAGGTGCTCTCCGATAAGGAATACCGGGACGCCCAGGCCGAGTACGGGCCGAAATCCTTCCGCGCAGGTATGGGCGCAGAGGCCATAAAGGAGCTTTTGCAGGCGCTGGACCTTGAAAAGCTGGAAGAAGAGCTCCGCAGGGAGATAGACAACTCCTCCGGCCAGAAGCGCAGCAATGCCATCAAGCGCCTGGAGGTAGTGGAAGCCTTTATAAAGAGCGGCAACAAGCCCGAGTGGATAATCATGGACGCAGTGCCGGTGCTGCCCCCCGAGCTTCGCCCTATGGTACAGCTTGACGGCGGCAGGTTCGCCACCTCCGACCTGAACGACCTGTACCGCAGAGTTATAAACAGAAACAACCGCCTCAAGAGACTGTTGGAGCTGCGCGCGCCGGATATCATAGTCCGCAACGAAAAGCGTATGCTTCAGGAGGCGGTGGACGCGCTCATAGACAACGGCAGGCGCGGCCGCCCCGTTACCGGCCCCGGCAACAGGCCCCTAAAGTCTCTGTCCGACATGCTGCGGGGCAAGCAGGGACGCTTCCGCCAGAACCTGCTGGGCAAGCGCGTGGACTATTCCGGCCGTTCCGTTATAGTCGTAGGCCCTGAGCTCAAGATGTATCAGTGCGGACTGCCAAAGGAGATGGCGCTGGAGCTGTTCAAGCCCTTCGTAATGAAGAAACTTGTTGAGGACGCATACGCACACAACATAAAGAGCGCGAAGCGCATGGTAGAGCGTGTAAAGCCTGAGGTCTGGGACGTACTGGAGGGCGTAATAAAAGAGCACCCCGTACTCCTCAACCGCGCGCCTACGCTGCACCGCCTGGGCATTCAGGCATTCGAGCCGGTGCTGGTAGAGGGCCGCGCCATCAAGCTGCACCCCCTTGCGTGTACCGCGTTCAACGCCGACTTTGACGGCGACCAGATGGCGGTCCATGTGCCCCTTTCCGTGGAGGCACAGACCGAGGCCCGCTTCCTCATGCTGGCCTCAAACAACATACTGAAGCCTCAGGACGGCAAGCCCGTTACCTGTCCTACTCAGGATATGGTACTTGGCTGCTACTACCTGACCCTCCAGCGCGACGGCATGAAGGGCGAGGGCAAGGTCTTCTGCAGCCAGGACGAGGCCTTCATGGCCTACCAGATGGGCGAGGTCACCCTCCAGTCCAAGGTGAAGGTGCGCATAGAGCGGGAATGGGAAGGCAAGAAGTACCGCCGCGTCATAGACACCTCCGTAGGCCGTCTCATATTCAACGACGCAATACCTCAGGATCTGGGCTATGTGCCGCGGGATACGCTGGACGACATGTTCAAGCTGGAGATCGATAAGCTGGTAGTAAAGAAGGATCTGGGAAAGATAATCGACCGCTGCTACCGCAAGTACGGTCCCACCCGCACCGCAGAGATGCTGGATGCCGTAAAGGCGCTGGGCTATAAGTATTCCACCCGCGGCGGCATAACCGTAGGCTTCCAGGATATACAGGTACCTGCGGAGAAGAAGGAAATTATCGCCAAGGCCGAGAATGAGGTGGCGGAGATAGACAACCTGTTCCACGCCGGTATGCTTTCCGACAGCGAGCGCAGGAGCTACGTCATAAAGGTCTGGGAAGATGCTACCGATAAAGTTACCGACGCGCTGATGAGCTCGCTGGATCCCTACAACCCCATCGCTATGATGGCGGACTCCGGAGCCCGAGGCAGTAAGAACCAGATACGTCAGCTGGCAGGTATGCGCGGACTTATGGCAGACCCTTCCGGCCAGATCATAGAGGTGCCTATAAGGGCTAACTTCCGTGAGGGCCTGACAGTTCTGGAGTTCTTCATAAGCTCCCACGGCGCCAGAAAGGGCTTGGCGGATACCGCGCTGCGTACCGCGGACTCCGGTTATCTCACCAGAAGACTGGTGGACGTATCTCAGGACGTCATAATCCGCGAAGAGGACTGTGCCGCTTCCCGCGGCGAACGTCCAAAGGGCATGCCCATAAGCGCCATTATGGAAGGCAACAAGGTAGTAGAGCCCCTCAGCGACAGGCTGCTGGGCCGCTACACCGCAGAGGACGTTTACGATCCCACCACCGGTGAGCTCATAATCCCCTGCAACGAGATGATAACCTTCAGCATACGCGACCGTATAATTAACGCAGGCATAAAGACCGTAAGCTGCCGCAGCGTATTCACCTGCCGCAGCGAGCACGGCGTGTGCGCGCACTGCTACGGCGCCAACCTGGCAACCGGCGGCAAGGTAGACATAGGCGAGGCCGTAGGCATCATCGCCGCTCAGGCCATAGGCGAGCCCGGTACGCAGCTGACCATGCGTACCTTCCATACCGGCGGCGTTGCATCGGCCGACGATATAACACAGGGTCTTCCCCGTGTCGTTGAAATATTCGAAGCGCGCAAGCCTAAGGGACTTGCGGTCATCTCCGAGATAAGCGGCCGCGTGTCCCTTACCGAGGGCAAGAAGCGGGAGGCTACCATAACCAACGATGACGGCGAGAGCGCCAAGTACCTTATCCCCTTCGGCTCAAAGCTGAGAGTCAGGGACGGCGACATGGTGGACGCAGGCGACGAGCTGACCGACGGTTCCATCAACCCCAACGATATACTGAAGATAAAGGGCGTAAAGGGCGTTCAGGCATATATGCTCAAGGAAGTACAGAGCGTATACCGTCTCCAGGGCGTTGAGATCGCGGATAAGCACATCGAAGTCATTATCCGCCAGATGCTCCGCAAGGTACAGATAGAGGACGCGGGCGACACTACTTTGCTCCCGGGCGAGCTGGTGGATATATTCGCCTTCGAAAACGAGAACGAGAGGGTTATACTTGAGGGCAAGCAGCCCGCAGTTGCAAAGCGCAAGCTGCTGGGCATAACAAAGGCCGCCCTGGCTACCGATTCCTTCCTATCTGCCGCATCCTTCCAGGAAACCACCAGGGTGCTCACCGAAGCCGCTATAAAGGGCAAGGTAGATCCGTTGGTAGGTCTCAAGGAGAACGTCATAATCGGCAAGCTTATACCTGCCGGCATAGGCCTCAAGCGCTACCACAACGTTGAGGTGCGTGAGAAGGAAGATATCCCCACCGTAACCGAACAATAAATACAGCCTTAAATGGACCCCATGGGCGATAGTTGTCCATGGGGGCTATTGTATGGAGGATCAGAAATGGCAAAATACACAAGGACAGACTGTCCGCTGTACGGCGGAGAATACTGCAAAAAGCTCAATATGAAGAGCTGCAGAACCTGCACTGTGACAAATGACAACGCTGCGGGCATAAAGGCGGATATCGACGCCATAGAGAGCCTTATGCCGGAGGGCGGTATGGCTCGCTTCTTCGAAGGAGAGGAGTGCGTGCTCTGCAAGGGCGAAAAGAAAAACAGGGCGGATTGCTACGCCATGGCTGATATAGGCCATCCGGAACCCAAGCGGGAGGGAAGGAACGCCATAGGCTTAAAGACAAAGCTACGCATAGGCTCCATGCTGCCGGTGCAGCTTTCCTGCTGCTCCAACTGCCGCAAAAAGCACAATGCCGCTTCTAACCGCGAGGCGGCAGTCACCCTTACCGTGGCAATAATAATGCTGGCCGTGCTGAACTTCACGCCCACGGCTGAGGCCATAGCCGCCATAGGAAGCTACATGCCGCTGCTGCTGTTTGTGATAGTAGTGGGTGGAACGTGGCTTATAGGCAGGGCAAGCCGCAAGAGCATGATAAAAAAGTTCTCCGAGACTACCTGTATGGACATATTCGAGGTGCCAGGCCTTGACGAATTCAAGGCAAGGGGCTGGTTCGAGATAAGCCCCTACAAGGATATGAGCAGGCTGGTATTCTCCAGGGAGCCCCTCAGGCAGGGCCTGTTCACCGCATCGGAGAAAAAAGGGAAGGAAGAGCAAAATATATAGTGTTTTTCGAAAGAAAATCATTAAAAACGTTTGACAGCGAGCCGCTTATGTTGTAGAATACGAATGCTGTGCTTTATGGGCAGAGTATGCATTCAGGGCAGTTCTGCGCAGAAGCGGCGGCTTATTTATCGGGAAAAATTCCTCTTCAAGGGGTTGCAGAGGATTTTCTTAATATAAATAACAAATATATTTTGAAAAGGAGAAAACCTAATGCCTACTATTAACCAGTTGGTTCGCAAAGGCAGGGAACAGGTAAAGTATAAGTCCAATTCACCTATACTGAAGCAGTGCCCCCAGCGCCGCGGCGTCTGCACCGCAGTGCGTACTATGACCCCCAAAAAGCCTAACTCAGCTCTTCGTAAGATCGCCCGTATCCGTCTTACCGACGGTCTCGAAGGTACCGCCTATATCCCCGGCATCGGCCACAACCTGCAGGAGCACTCCGTGGTTCTCATTCGCGGCGGCCGTGTAAAGGATCTCCCTGGCGTCCGTTACCACATCATTCGCGGCGCTCTGGATACCGCAGGCGTTGCAAAGCGCATGCAGGCCCGTTCCCGCTATGGCGCAAAGCGCCCCAAGAAGTAAGGAGGTAACAGAATATGCCAAGACGTGGATTTGTACCCAAGCGTGAAGTTCTGGACGACCCTATTTACGGCGGAAAGCTCGTTACCAAGCTCGTCAATCAGGTAATGCTTGACGGCAAGCGCGGCACCGCTCAGAAGGCCTGCTACGGCGCCTTCGATATAATAAAGGACAAGACCGGCCGCGAGCCTTTGGAAGTCTTTGAGGAGGCCATGAACAACATCATGCCCGTTCTGGAAGTCAAGGCCCGCCGCGTGGGCGGCGCTACCTATCAGGTACCTATCGAGATCCGTCCCGAGCGCCGTCAGACCCTTGGCCTTCGTTGGCTGGTAAGCTATGCCCGCGCCCGCAGCGAGCGCACCATGCAGGAGCGCCTTGCCGGTGAAATACTGGATGCCTGCAACAACGCAGGCGGCGCCTTCAAGAAGAAGGAAGATACCCACAGGATGGCCGAGGCCAACCGTGCCTTCGCCCATTACAGGTGGTAAAGCAGACAACAGCATATTTTCAAATGCGGCGTGCAATCGCACGCCGTATCTGTTGAGCGGAGTAATAGCGACAAGGGAAAGGAGGCAGAGGAAATGCCCAGAACCACACCGCTGGAAAAAACGAGAAATATCGGCATAATGGCTCATATTGACGCCGGAAAGACCACCACCACCGAGCGCATACTTTTCTACACGGGAAAAATACACAAGGTAGGTGAAGTGCATGAAGGCGCCGCCACTATGGACTTTATGGTGCAGGAGCAGGAGAGGGGCATAACCATTGCCTCAGCCGCTACCACCACATATTGGCGGGAGCATCGCATAAACATCATCGACACGCCGGGTCACGTTGACTTTACCGTCGAGGTAGAGAGGTCACTGAGGGTGCTGGACGGCGCCGTGGCGGTATTCTGCGCCAAGGGCGGCGTGGAGCCCCAGAGCGAGACAGTATGGCATCAGGCCACCAAGTACAACGTACCCCGCATAGCCTATGTGAACAAGATGGACATAGTAGGCGCGGACTTCTTCAACGTCATAAGCATGATGAAGAAGCGCCTGGGCGCAAACGCCGTGCCCATACAGCTGCCGATAGGCAGCGAGGCGGACTTTGTCGGGATAATCGACCTTGTGCGCATGAAGGCCGAGGTGTACTACGACAACGAGGGCGTGGATATACGCGAGGAGGAGATACCCGAGCATATGCGCGCCGACGCAGAGCAGTACAGGGCAGAGCTTTTGGACGCCATAGCCGATGCGGACGATGAGATGATGGAAAAGTACCTTGATGAAGGCGACCTTTCCCCAGAGGATATGATCGCCTGCATAAGGAAAAAGACAATAGCAAACGAGCTGGTGCCGGTATGCTGCGGCACATCCTACCGCAACAAGGGCGTGCAGCCCCTGCTCAACGCCATAGTGGACTTCCTGCCCTCCCCGTTGGATGTGCCAGCGCCAGTTGGTACCAGCAAGGACGGCACAAGGGAAATACAGCTCAAATGTGCGGACGACGAGCCCTTTGCGGCTCTGGCCTTTAAGATAGTTACAGACCCCTTTGTGGGGCGGCTGGCCTTCTTTCGGGTATACAGCGGCACGCTCAAGTCCGGCACATACGTTTACAATTCCACCAAGGGCAAGCGCGAGCGCGTGAGCAAGCTGGTGCTGATACACGCCGCCAGCCGTACCGAGGTAGACGAGGTATACGCGGGCGACATCGCCGCGCTGGTAGGCCCCAAGGAGACCGGCACCGGCGACACCCTCTGCACCGAGGGCAGGCCGGTATTGCTTGAATCAATGGAGTTCCCCGAGCCCGTCATAAGGGTATCAATAGAGCCCAAGACCAAGGCGGGGCAGGAAAAGCTCGAGCAGACGCTGCAAAAGCTCTCCGAGGAGGACCCAACCTTCAAGACCTATGTTGACCGCGAGACCGGCCAGACCATAATAGCCGGCATGGGCGAGCTTCACCTTGAAATAATCGTGGACAGGATAACGCGGGAGTTCAAGGTGGAATGCAGGGTGGGCAACCCTCAGGTAGCCTATCGGGAGGCCCTTACAAGGACCGTAAAGACCGAGGGCAGGTTCGTGCGCCAGACGGGCGGACACGGCCAGTACGGCCACTGCGTGGTGGAGTTCAGCCCGGGCGAGCCCGGCTCCGGCTTTGTGTTCGAGAACAAGACCGTGGGCGGCTGCATACCCAAGGAATTTATACCCGCAATACAGCAGGGCATAAAGGAAGCGGCGGGAAGCGGCGCGCTGGGCGGCTACGAGCTGGTGGACTTCAAGGCGACGCTGCTGGACGGCTCCTATCACGAGGTGGATTCCTCGGAGATGGCGTACAAGATCGCGGGCAGCATGGCGCTCAAGGAGGCTATGGAAAAGGGCGGCTGCGTGCTGCTTGAGCCCGTGATGAACGTTGAGATAGTCACTCCCGATGAATACGTGGGCGACGTGCTGGGCAATATTACTTCCCGAAGGGGCAAGATCGTCGGCACGGAGAACCGCGGCGTAACCACGGTGATAGACTGCCAGTGCCCGCTGTCCGAGATGTTCGGCTACGCTACCCATCTACGCTCCGCAACACAGGGCCGCGGTACCTTCACGATGCAGTTCGACCACTATGAGCAGGTCAGCGACGCAATCGCGAAGAAGATACTCGGCAAATACTAAACGATTTGCGCAATGCGCGTAAAAACGCGCCTGAATAAAAAAACGACTTATTGAATACGGAGGAAAAGATTCAAATGGCAAAGGCAAAATTTGAACGCACTAAGCCCCATGTC
>ERZ834769.1776-NODE-1776-length-17625-cov-3.872738_pt1 | contig 17625 bp, 13 predicted proteins | sample MGYA00519690_ERZ834769 | MGnify/ENA primary metagenome ERZ834769 (study PRJEB31850, sample SAMEA3708760) | human gut metagenome | biome: human gut; feature: human-associated habitat; material: faeces | place: China | collected 2014 ... | reverse complement strand
TTTTTTCAAACCTTTCATTTGATATTGGGGAAAAAGATAAAGTGGGTTTTGTCGGCGTGAACGGTGCAGGCAAAACTTCGCTTTTTAAAATAATCACCGGCGAATATACTGCCGACAGCGGCAATTGCTTTATTTCTAAAAATGCCACCTTGGGTTATATGGAGCAGCACACCTGTTCAAATGATAAAACTATTTGGAACGAACTTGTAAGTGTGTACAACGATTTGATTGAAATGGAGCTTGAACTTGATGATTTGAGCGAAAAGCTTAAAACAAATCATTCAAAAGAACTTATTGACAGGCAGGATTATTTAACTAACGAATTTACGCAAAACGGCGGGCTTACTTATAAGTCGATGACTCGTTCTGCTCTTTTGGGCCTTGGTTTTTGCGAGGAAGATTTTGATAAACCGACTTCAAAACTTTCAGGTGGGCAAAAATCAAAGCTCATACTTGCAAAGCTTCTTTTATCAAAAGCAGATTTTCTTTTGCTTGATGAACCTACCAATCATCTTGATATCAGTGCAATAGCCTGGCTTGAAGATTTTTTGAAGAATTTTAACGGCGCGTGCCTTATTATTTCGCACGATAGATATTTTCTTGACCGTGTAACCAATAAAACAATTGAACTTGAAAATAAAAAGATTCGCTCATACAAAGGCAATTATTCCGAATTCCTTGTGAAAAAAGAAGCCGAGCAAAAGGCTATTGAAGAAAAATACGAAAATGATATGAAAGAGATCGAGCGACTTGAAGGTATCATTGCACAGCAAAGGCAGTGGAACAGGGAAAAAAATATCAAAACTGCCGAAAGCAAAGAAAAAGTTATTGAAAGAATAAAAGAACAGCTTGTTATTCCCGATAAAAAGCTTGATAAAATCAGATTTGATTTTACACCTAAATGTGTTTCGGGTGAGGATGTTTTGCAGGTTACTTCACTTAAAAAATCATTTGGAAATCATACCGTTTTTGAAAATGCAAGCTTTAATGTTAAAAGGGGAGAACGCGTATTTCTTCTTGGCGATAACGGATGCGGCAAAACCACACTTCTTAAAATTCTTATGGGTGATTTGAGCAGGGATGACGGTACTTTCAAATTCGGTGCAAGCCTTATGACAGGGTATTTTGACCAGGTTCAAGCAAAGCTTGATTTAAGTAAAACCATTATTGATGAAGTATGGAGTGCGTATCCCTTTATGACGGAAACAAAGGTTAGAAACGCACTTGCGGCATTTCTTTTTAAGGGAGAGGAAGTTTACAGAAAACTTGATGTTTGCTCAGGCGGCGAGCGTGCAAGGGTTGCACTTTTAAAACTTATGCTTGGCGGATATAACTTTCTTTTACTTGATGAACCTACAAACCATCTTGACGCTTTTTCACGCGAGGAACTTGAAAACACCTTGCTCAATTACAGCGGAACTATGCTTATTGTGTCTCACGATAGGTATTTTATAAATAAGCTTGCTACAAGAATTGTTGAGCTTACACCTGAAGGATGTAACAATTTCCTCGGAAATTATGATGATTACAGCGAGCACAGATATGTTCAAGCGGAAGAAAAGGTTGAAAAGAAAAAGCCGAAAGTAAATGATTATAAATTAAAAAAAGAAAGGCAAAGTAATTTAAGAAAGCTTAATACTCTTTTAAAACGCCTTGAAGATGAAATTGAGCAAAGCGAAGTTGAAATTGCAGATTACGAAAGCAAGCTTTCATCGGCAGAGTATGAAAAGCTGATGGAGTACACTTCAAAAATTGATGAACTTTCAAAATATAGGGATGAACTTTACGAAAAGTGGGAAAGTACATCTTTGGAACTTGCCGAATTAGAGGAAGAATAATTTATGTCAAAAATTGTAATAATCGGCGGCGGTGCGGCAGGACTTTTATGCGCCGCTAAATCTGCCGAAAAGGGCAATGATGTTGTAATAATCGAAAAAATGAACAGATGCGGCAGAAAGCTCATGATTACTGGCAAGGGCAGGTGCAATGTAACAAACGCAAGTTTTGAGCTTGATGATTTAATTTCAAATGTGCCTACAAACCCACGCTTTTTGTATTCCGCTTTTTCAAACTTTATGCCTTATGATACAATGGCTTTGTTTGAAGAACTTGGTGTTGCGCTTAAAATAGAAAGGGGCAACAGAGTGTTTCCGGTAAGTGATAAAGCTGTCGATATTGTTGATGCCCTTGTAAATTATGCTAAAAATTCAGGCGTGAAAATAATTCAAGGCACAGCTAAAGCATTTGAATTTAACAATAATAAAATAAATTCAGTTGTGCTTGAAGATAAAAGCAAGATTGAATGTGACAAAGTTTGCCTTTGCACAGGTGGCAAAAGCTATCACTTAACAGGTTCGACGGGCGACGGATATATTCTTGCCAAATCGGCAGGGCATACAATTGTGCCGCCAAAGCCGAGCCTTGTTCCGCTTGAATGTTCCAATAATTTTATTCCTAAACTTCAGGGCTTGTCACTAAAAAATATAGAAATTACACTTTTTGAAGATGAAAAGGCAATTTATTCCGATTTCGGTGAAATGATATTTACTCATTTCGGTGTTTCTGGACCGGTTATATTGTCTGCTTCAAGCCATATAAAAAATATTGGTAAAAAGAAATATAAAATTAAAATTGATTTAAAGCCGGCACTTGATTTTAATACCCTTGATAAACGCATTTGCCGTGATTTTGAAGAATTTTCTAATAAAGATTTTGTTAATTCTCTTTCAAAACTATTGCCGAAAAAGCTTATTCCTGTTATAGTTTCATTAAGCGGCATATCACCCGGTGAAAAGGTGAATCAAATTACAAGGCAGCAAAGGCTTGCTCTTGTAGATTTAATAAAGAATTTTTATGTCACAATCAGCAATTTCCGCCCGATTGATGAAGCGATTATCACTTGCGGCGGCGTCAGCGTTAAGGAAATCAATCCTAAAACTATGTGTTCAAAAATAATTGATAATTTGTATTTCGCAGGAGAAATTATAGATGTGGATGCATATACAGGCGGCTTCAATTTGCAAATTGCATTTTCTACCGCTGTATTATGTGCCGATAATATGTGATTATTACAGAAAGGCTATGGAAACTAATATGATAAATGTTGCTATTGACGGGCCTGCCGGTGCAGGCAAATCTACTATAAGTAAGGGTGCGGCTAAAGAGCTTGGATTTATTTATGTGGATACAGGTGCATTATACCGCACAATTGCACTCAGTGCTGTTAGAAACGGTATTATTGATGATAAAGACGCAGTAATTAAAATGCTTGAAAGCATTGATGTAAAGCTCGGATTTGAAAACGGTACACAATGTGTTTATTTGAATGGGGAAGAAATATCAGCTTATATTCGCACACCTGAAATTTCAATGGGTGCATCAAAAGTATCTGCTATTCCAAAGGTAAGGGAATTTTTGCTTGACCTTCAAAGAGATATTGCAAAAAACAATAATGTTATTATGGATGGGCGTGATATAGGCACGGTTGTTTTGCCAAAAGCTGAATGTAAAATTTTTCTTACTGCATCTGCCGAATGCCGCGCGCAAAGAAGATATAAGGAACTTATTGAAAAAGGCGAAAATGTAAAATATGAAGATGTATTAAGTGATGTTAATGAGCGTGATTATAATGATTCACACAGGGATATTGCTCCGCTTAAGCCAAGTGAAGAATCGGTTATTGCAGACACATCAGAGCTTACTCTTGATGAATCAATTGCACTTATTGTAAAAATTATAAAGGAGCATATGTAAATTGAAAGAATTTGATTACTCGCAGATAAAACATTACAAATTATATAATTTTATTAAAGTTGTGTTCAGACCTTTTGTCAAGCTCGTATTTAAGCTTAAAATTAAAGGCCTTGAAAATGTGCCGCCAAAAGGCACAAAGTACATAGTTGCAATTAACCATACTTGCGCGCTTGACCCGATATTTGTTGCTTGCTCAAAGAATATTCCGCCGCTTCATTTTATGGCAAAGGCAGAACTTTTTGAAAATCCTATTGCCGCTTGGTTTATGACTCATATGTACAGCTTCCCTGTAAGAAGAGGCAAGGGTGATACCTCGGCTATTGAATACGGTGAAAAAATCCTTGACGAAGGTCATGTTATGGCAATTTGCCCGGAGGGCAGAAGAATTAAGGATAAAAACGGAGTTCCGCAAAGGGCGAAAGCAGGTGTTGCCGTAATTGCAAAAGCTACGGGTGCCGATATATTACCGGTTGCAATTTACTGTGACGGTAAAATCAAAGCAGGTAAGCAGGTTACCGTATCTTACGGTAAGCTTATTAAAAACAGTGAACTCGGTTTAAATGGCGATGATGTTTTGCCAAGTGAGATTAAAGAAGCAGCCAATATGGTAATGGGCAGAATTACTGAACTTTGGGAGGCTGAAAAAAATGCAGGTTAATCTTGCTAAAACAGCAGGTTTTTGCTTTGGTGTTGACAGAGCGGTTAATCTTGTTTACGATTTGCTTGCCAAGGGTAAAAAGGTTTGTACACTCGGCCCGATTATTCACAATCAGCAGCTTGTTGATGATTTAATTAGCAAGGGTGTTAAAATTATTGATGATGTAAGTGAATGTCCCGAGGGTTATACTGTGGTTATAAGAACCCACGGTGTAGAAAAAGAAGTTATAGATAAGGCAGAAAATGATAAAGTTAATTTCATAAATGCCACTTGCCCTTTTGTTTTAAAAATTCATAAAATTGTATCCGAACAGCCGGAAAATACAATTACACTTATTGCAGGTGATGAAAACCACCCTGAAGTTTTAGGTATTCGCTCTTATTGCAAAGGTGAAAGCTTTGTTTTTAAAAATGAAGACGAGCTTGAAAACATTATCAAAAAGTTGCCAAATTCGAGTGAAAATTCGGTAATTTGCGTTTCTCAAACAACTTTTTCGCTAAAAGAATGGAAAAAATGCGAAAAAATATTGACGGCATTCCCCATCCTATGCTATAATAAATGTATCGTGCCAAATTTATCCGGGCGCGGTGGGAAAATCGCTTTGTGTGGCAGCCAGCCATGCGGAAGGAGTAACACAAATGAAGAACAGTGAAAAGACCCTTGACATGATCGTAAACCTGTGCAAAAACCGCGGGTTTATCTATCCGGGCAGCGAGATCTACGGCGGCCTGGCAAACAGCTGGGACTACGGTCCTTTGGGTGTTGAGTTCAAGAACAATGTCAAAAAGGCATGGATGAAGAAATTCGTGCAGGAAAGCCCCTACAATGTCGGTCTGGACGCCGCCATCCTGATGAACCCGCAGACTTGGGTGACTACCGGCCATGTGTCCAGCTTCTCGGACCCGCTGCTGGACTGCCGCGCCTGCAAGAGCCGCCACCGCGCGGACAAGCTCATCTCCGAGTGCGAGCAGGGCAAGGGCGTGGATGTCGATGCCATGACCTTTGATGAGATGGACGCTTTTATCGCCAGCCATGATGAAGTCGTCTGCCCCGTCTGCGGCAAGCATGACTTTACCCCCATCCGCAAGTTCAACCTGATGTTCAAGACCGCCATCGGCGTTACCGAGGATTCCTCCTCCACCTGCTATCTGCGCCCCGAGACCGCACAGGGCATCTTTGTCAACTTTGCGAACATCCAGCGCACGACCCGCCGCAAGCTGCCCTTCGGCGTCTGCCAGGTCGGCAAGGCGTTCCGCAACGAGATCACGCCGGGCAACTTCACCTTCCGCACCCGCGAGTTTGAGCAGATGGAGTGCGAGTTCTTCTGCAAGCCCGACACCGACCTTGAATGGTTCGCCTACTGGAAGGACTACTGCAAGAACTGGCTGCTGAGCCTCGGCATCAAGGAGGAAAACCTGCGTCTGCGTGACCACGAGCCCGCCGAGCTGGCTTTCTACTCCCGCGCCACCACCGACATCGAGTACGCCTTCCCGTTCACCGACTGGGGCGAGCTGTGGGGCATTGCCGACCGCACCAACTATGACCTGAGCCGCCATCAGGAGGCCTCCGGCAAGAGCCTTGAGTACTTTGACCCCGAGACGAACGAGCATTACATCCCCTATGTTATCGAGCCGTCTCTGGGCTGTGACCGCGTGGCGCTGGCCTTCCTGTGCGAGGCCTACGATGAGCAGCACCTTGTCGATGCCAAGGGCAAGGAGGATGTTCGCACCGTGCTGCACCTGCACCCCTATCTCGCGCCGTTCAAGTGTGCCGTGCTGCCCCTGTCCAAGAAGCTGGGCGATAAGGCGATGGAGATCCGCAACGAGCTGGCCAAGGACTTTATGGTCGACTATGACGATGCCGGCTCCATCGGCAAGCGCTACCGCCGTCAGGACGAGATCGGCACCCCGCTGTGCATCACGGTCGACTTCCAGACTGTCGGTGACGACAAGGTCGAGGCCGACGGCTGCGTGACCGTCCGCGACCGCGACACGATGGAGCAGGTCCGCATGCCGATTTCCGAGCTGCGCGACTATGTTGCCAAAAAGGTTTCGTTTTAAGTAAATACCGTATAAAAAACTGCCTGCAAATGGAATCGCATTTGCAGGCAGTTTTTTATACGATTTTTTCTACCGTCACACTGTTGACGGTGACATTGGCATCATCCAGAGTATGGACAGCAACGCGCCAGTAGTGGAGCATCTCGGTGGCCGTGAACTCAAAGGTCATTTCGTTGGGGTCGATGCCGGTGAAGTCGATGTCCAGCTTGTAGGTTTCTTCGTTGATGAGGCCGTACCGCGCGTAGATGTAGCTGTGGTCAAAGCCGCTGCCGGTCAGCGTCACACGGTAGCGCCCGGGGAACAGCGTCCACTCCTCGGTCATCATCTCACCGTTCATGCCCAGAACAATGCCGTCCGCCGCCAGAAAGAGCGGGTCAACATCCGACTTCGTCAAATCCATCGTGTGGGCGGGCACTTCGGGCGCAGACTCCTCCTCGATGCCGTCGATGGGCTCGACGCTGCCGATCAGGATGCCATCCAGCCGGTAATAGTGCAGGTCGTAACTGTTCCGCGCCAGCTCGTCCTCGTCGATGAAGGCATAGAGCGTGTCAGCGGAAAGCTCGTTCAGCTCGCCCGGCAGCGTGACCGCCGCAAGGTTGCCGTCCATATGCGCCATGTAGAAGCTATTGGAGGTCCAGCCGTGGTCGGCGGCAAAGTCGACCAGATCCCAGAACTCGTCATGCTCAAAGTCAAATGTGGCAAAGGCCAGATGGCTGTACCTGCCGCTGGCGGCGATTTGCTCCCACACGGGGTCGGTCAGCAGGGTCTTATTCTCGTAGCGGAAGCCGTAGTAGTGGTAGTCCGTCCAGCGGTTGAACAGCTCCGACCGCTGGCCACAGCCCTGCGCCACGGCGCAGACTGCCAGCATCAGGGCGGGCGCGACACCGTTATCCCAAAAGCGCAGCACCAACCCGCAGCCAACGGCAGTCAGCAGCATACCTGCCAGCCACGCCAGCCGCGCGCAGGAGGAGAACATTGCCCAGAAGTTCATCAAAAACTGCGGGATGGGCACGGTGAACAGCGTTTTTCCGTTCACCGTGATGGCGTTTCCGCCCGCGGCAATCAAATCCAGCACCAGCACCACAGCGCCGGCAATGAGCCAGTCGCGGTGGGCGGCAAAGAATTTCTCCGCCTTGCGGGCGTTGCAGACTATGCCGAACATCGCCAGCACCACGGCCAGCGATGTTCCGATGCCTGCATAAACATTCTGCTCCCAGCTTTGCGCCAGCCACGGCACAAACAGGCCGAAGTAATCCGCGCCGCTGAGGTAGCCGTTGGAGTAGCCCGCAAAGTTGACAGCGAACGCCCCCAACAGCACCAACTCCACCAGCGCCGCAGCGCAGAACGCTGCAATTGGTGCCAGCACCGCCGCCGGGCCGCGTTTTTGCAGGGCGCGGCGCACCGCGTATCCCACAAGCACAAGACCGACCATCGGCAGGTAGTACAGATGGATGCCCGCACAGAGCAGACCCATGCCCGCCCAGACAAGGCAGGCGCGGCGGGTCGTAGGCATAAGCTCGTCACTGCGCAGCCAGAGGTAGAGTGCCAGCAGCACAAGCCAGTTGGCGGCGAGTGCCGTGTGGGCAAACATGCGCATTGTCAGCGCCGGGAACAGCACAAGTAATCCTGCACCCGCCACGCTGCCCCACAGTTTGGCCGTCTGCTGTGGACTCATGATAACACCGATGGCCGTCTTACTACCGCTACGGTCAACCGTGGGCTGCACACCGGCAATGCGGGCAATGACCGCCTGCGCCAAGCCGCCCTGCAGCATGTAGCAGGCCAGACCCCACCAGCCGAAATACTGGAACCGCGCGGGCAGAACCCCGCCCAGCAGCTTGAAGAACAGCGCCGCCAGCGGCAGTGAATCCGTGAACAGCACACTGGTCCGGAACGGGTAGACCGCATTATAATTCGCGCCGATGTACGGCAGATGCACCGGGCTGCGGCGGAACAGCTCCCACCCCAGATAGTGCTGGGCTGGGTCGGGGCTGGGGTTATTCAGGATCCAGTCAACGCTGGTCGGGTCCAGCACACGAACGCCGTACACAGCCAGAAAGACCAGCGCCCCGAGCAGGGCGCCGGTCAGCGGCCAGCGATATTTTCTCAGCGCCTTCATTTAGCGCACAAAGGTTGTGGACAGAGTGGTGGACCAGCTCTCTCCGCGCTTGAGGGAGGCAGCGCAGGGGCGCTGCTCCCAGTCGATGGGGCCGTTTTCCTCACCGGGCAGGCTGTGCCACGGCTCAATGCAGATAAAGTGCAGCGGCTTTTTGGCGGCAGACCAGATCAGCGTGTAGGGAAAATCCGACACATCACAGATGACGCTGCGGCCGGTATCCTTCTCAATGACAGAAACATGCTGGCTGCGCAGGTTGACCATGGCATGGCTGTCGCTGTCAAACAGGTCGTCCGTCAGAGGGATGGCCTCGACATTGCGGGCGAGGTAGTAGCTCTGGCCGTTCAGCAGGCCGGTGGGCTGAGCACTGACACAGAGCGGGGACTCGATGCCGTCAAAGCGGATCTCGTAATCCTCGGTGACATGCCGGTCATCGAAGGGAAGCGCAAAGGCCGGGTGGTAGCCGATGCCGAAGCGCAGCTCCTCCTCAACGGGGTTCTCAACGGTCAGCGTGTGGTGGACGGTCTCCCCTTCCAGCGTAAAGGTCGAGCGCAGCACAAACGCATAGGGCCACTTGGGCAGCGTTTCGGTGTTGGCGTGCAGCTCAAATTCCAGCAGGTTGTCGGCGTGGCGGGTCATGGCATGCTCCACATCGCGGGCAAAGCCGTGCTGGCCGCCGGCATACTCTACCCCCTTGGCGATCATCTTGCCGCCAGTCAGCTTGCCGGTGTAGGGAAAGAGGATCGGTGCATGGCGGCCCCAGACAGCGGGATCACCCTGCCAGAGCAGCTCGGCCCCGGTCGGCTTGTGAAGAACGCTGACAGGCTCGGCACCGTGGGTATCCACCGTCAGGCGCAGGATCTCATTTTCAATACTGTATTGCATGGGGATTCCTCCTTCTAAGTAAAAGCCTTCCCCTGCGGGGGAAGGTGCTGAACGAAGTGAAGCGGATGAGGGCCGACCTTTCGCAATCGTCCGGAAACAGGTTATGACAGAAGCTCTGCCCTCATCAGCCGCCTGCGGGCGGCAGCTTCCCCCACGGGGGAAGCCAAGTTTTTTACAGCGGCAGTATCTGCAGCAGCATACCTGCCGCCGCGCCGACTGCCCAGAGCAGGCCCGTCATAAAAAGGTTCTGCTTCCAGCTGGGGTTCACCCGCCACAGCACGGCCAGACCGACACCCGCACCGGCCGTAAGGCCCGCAAACAGGCTGCCGAAGGTGATGGCCCCCTGCACATAGAGCTGGGCCAGCAGTACGCTGACCGCGCAGTTGGGCACAAGGCCGACCAGCGCCGTCAGCATCGGCTGGAATACACCCATGCCGGACAACGCCGCCGCAATGGGTTCCTCGCCGAAGGCTTCAAACACAAGGCCAATGATAAAGCTGAACAGCAGGATAAAGACGAAAATTTCCAGCGTGTGGCGCAGCGCGGCCAAAAAGATGCTGCTTGTCTCCTCGTGCTCCTCATGGCAGTCCACCTCATCGGCGTGGCCTTCATAGCCGCCGTAGAGGGAATGCGGCAGGATATGGCGCAGCGGAATGTCAAGCAGCCAGCCGCCCACAATGGCAAACGCCACCTTGCAGGCCAGCAGCAGGACCAGCGTGACCCACTGGGACGGCTCGGCCGCCAGCAGCGGGATCGCCTCATCGCTGGTAGCGATAAAGACCGCCAGCACCGTGCCGGGTGTAATGACCCGGCTTGCATACAGGTTGGAGGCTACGGCGCTGAAGCCGCACTGCGGCACACAGCCCAGCAGCGCACCGGGGATGAACCCCCAGCGGCCGCCGCCGGCAAGCGCCTCCTCAATACTTTCCCCATGGTGGCGCTCCAGCCATTCGATCAGCAGGTAGGCCAGATATAAAAACGGCAGCATCTTCACGCCGTCGATCAAGGCGTCCAGCAGGGCGTCTAAAAACAATTCCATAAATACCTCTCTATATTATAAGCTAAAATTCATCGGTAGCTGCGCAGCAGGCGGACCGCCGGGCGCACAGCCTTATCCGGGATACGGGCGCGGAACCGCGCCACCGTGCGGGCTGAGAACGGAACGCTGTCACTGAACCTCTCAAATCCCAAAAAATACTGCAGATAAGGGCTTTCCTGCACCAGCGACACCACCTCGCGGTCGATGACGCCGTAATGCAGCTGGATCACACGGCAGCCCAGCGCCACGCGGGCGGGCAGTGCCACCGCACCGCCGGGGGCAAACTGCTCACTGTAGGCCTTTTCAAAGGCGTCCCAGTCGATCTCGGCAGCCAGCCGCACCCAGCGGTTGGCGCCGCACAGCTCGCCATGGTAGGGCGGCAGATAATCGTAGATCGACATCTGTTTTTCGCGTGTGCGGTACACGGGTTTTTCCCCCTTCCTGTGGCAGCACCGTCCCTTTTCAGCGGGCGGCCCTGCCCTGTTTTTATCAGTAGTAGTGCTGCATGAGCGGGAACACCAGCGCCAGCACGCACCACGCTGCCTGATACAGCACGATACCGGCCAGCGGCAGGGTGACAAGGCCGCCCGTCAGGGTCAGCAGCACGCCGACCGCACAGCTGAACAGCACCGAGACCGTCAGCACGATGGCAGCCTTATGCTCGCCCTCGGCAGCACCGGCTGCGGCCTGCAGGCCGCCCACAAAGCTGGCAAAGCTGCCCAGATGGAGCATGTTGCCCTCGCTTTCGGGCAGCCACGCCACCGCCGGGGCAACGGCCTGATGCTCACCGCTCGTCAGCACCTTGACCGAACCGGCGGGCAGACTGTAGGCCGTCTCCAGCAAGCGGACATCGCAGTTGAAATCATCGCAGTCCACAACGAGGGAAAGCCCCGCATGGTGCAGCGTTTCCAGCACGGCCGCTGTGTCGGGGTCGCGCTGGTAGGCCACCTGAAACATCGCAAACAGCTTGCCGGACACCGCCAGATAGATGACCCGGCGCTGGTTCACGGTGTGGTGCTGCTCATATTCCAAGCTGGGGATCTTGATGCCGTACTCCTGCATCAGGGCGCGGTTGCCCACCAGAACACGGCGCTTGTTGATCCAGCCGACATAGCCCTTGCCGTAGATCGTCTGGCGGTCATCGACCTTGGCCAGCAGGCTGCGGTTCTCACCCAGCATGTTCATAAAGACATCGCGCAGCGTAGGGCCTGCCTCCGACAGAATGGAGGCCGCGTAGACGATGGCGGTGTCGATATGCTCCGGCTTGACGGGCTTGATACCGGCAAGCGAAACGCACCCGACCGGGAAGAGGTCACGCGCTGTGACCTGAATGACATTGATACGCCCAAGCTGGCGAATATCGCGCCAGCCGGGAATGACCGCGCCCACCTGCGCGGCGCTGCGCTGCATCATGCGGGCAGGCAGAGCCGACAGCAGCGTACCGGCCAGCGGCGCGGCCAGACAGCCGACCCCCGCCATGACCGTGGCGGCCAGAACCGGGTCCTTGCTGCGGATGACGGTAAAGAGGAAGGCTGCCAGACTGCAGCCGCCCAGCAGCCATGCAAACTGCTGCTGGTTTTTGTCGCTGGTGCCGCGTGCGGCACTGTTGGCCAAAAAGCTGCGGAAAATCTGGGTCGGACGGCTGACCAGCACGCTGGGGTGCGGCTCGGCCAGACCCTGAGACACAGCCCTGAGCGCCCCGGCGTCCTTGAGGCGGTAGGCGACGGCATGCTCGACCTTGGCGCTGACCAGCTGGAAGTTGTCACTGACGGTCGCAGCGTTCAAACGGCGGCCGGCGGCGTTCAGGCACAGTACCAGCGCCGCAGGGCCTGCCAGCATGGGGAGATTGGCCGTGTAGCCGCCTTTGGCCAGCATCAGGATGCACTGCAGCGCCGCGCCGATTGCGGGCAGAATGGACAGACTGTCCGGGGAGGGGGTCTTGACCAGCCCCCGGATGCCGCTGAGAAACGCCTCCCAGTTGGCGGCGCAGGCTGCCAGCAGCAGCACAAGCATGACTGCCGGGTAGACCATAGCATCGCCCAGCGCGGCCGGGCGCACCGGCAGCACCGCCAGAACGATCATGACCGCAGCGGCCACGCCCGACACAAGACAGGCCACCGTGGCCTGTGTCAGCTTTTTGGCCAGCTCAGCGCGCACCGCAGGGGCATCCTCGGCGCGCTCATACTCACGGCTGTGGGGCACGGGGATCTCCGCCGTTTCAAACGGAGAGACCGCATTGTCCTCGCTCTCATCCTCGGCACGGCCGGCAAAGCGGGCGGCAGCCTGCCTGACCTCGGCGGCGGTCGGGATATGGGTGTGGGTGCGGGTAGCCGCAGCGTCCTCGGCCAGCGAGGCCGTCAGCCGGGCGGCGGCATCTTCATAGCGCAGGGTGTCCCCTGCCGGCTCACCGCTGTTGATGGCATTGGCAATGTCACTGACAAAGGCAGAGGTGTTCGGCTCCGCCGGGGCGGCACCGAGGTTCTGCGTGTAGCCGCTGTGGGCAGACTGTGCCGGGGCAGGCGCACCACCCAGCTGCTGGGTAAAGCCCGTGCGGGCAGGTGCCGCAGCAACGGTGCCGAGATTCTGGGTAAAGCCGCTGTGCGCCGGTGCCGGGGCGCTCAGACTCTGGGTAAAGCCGGTATGGGCCGGGGCAGCAGGCGGCTGCGGCGTCAGGCTGATGCGGCCGGTCAGAGTATCGACCAGCTGATCCACATCATCGCGCTGGCGGTGGGGCAGCAGCAGTTCTCCGGTCTGGCGATTCTCCTCCTGCGTGGCATCCCCGACAACAACGGTGTTTTCGTAAGGGTCCTCCCCGGCAGCGTCCGGCTGGGGCGCAGGGTCCTGCGCGGCGGGCCGGGGCGTGGGGCTAGGTTGGGCTGCAGCCTGTCTGCGCTTGGGGCGCACGGCGTTGTAGGCGCTCATGAACTCCTGCGTGCTGTCCGTCGGGACAGTGTCCAGACCGCCGATCTGCATCGTAAAGCCGCTTGGGACCGGCTGGCTGCGGGGCACCTCGATGGGTTCACCCACAGGCTCTCCGCTGCGCTGCGGCACAGGCTGCGGCGGCGGAGCGGTCTGGGGCTTTTTGCCGGGGGTGAATTCGACCGTATTGCGCTTTTTGCGGTAGATCGTGCCGGTCATGCCGCCGGTCAGCGTATCGGACGGGTGCTTCTGGGCCTGATCGACCGTGCTGCGGATAAAGTCCATTGTCTGGCCGCCCTGCTCCTCCGCGCTACGGCGGGCCGGGCGGGTATATTTGCTGCGCCAGACCTCCTGCGTCGGATCCTCGTGCTCGGTCTCCGACTCAGCCGGGCGTACCGGCTGGGGGGCCGGGGCGGTGCGGGCAGGCTCCTCCGCCCGCTCCTCGGGGATCATCAGCTCCTCGGTCTCCTCCTCCGGGGCGAAAAATCCGCCCAGAAAGCCCTGTTTTCTGCGCGGCTCTGCACTGCGCTGGGGCGGCTGCTCCGGCTCCTGATCGGGATAATACTCCTGCTGCATGGCAGGGTCATCCTCATACTCCGCATTTTTACCGCTGAGCGAGACATTGATGGGCACAAACGCCCCCGTATCCTCGGCATGTTTGAGGCCGAGAAAGCCGCGCTTTTTCTTTTCAGGCTTCGGCATCCGGCCCTTTTCATCGGGCACGACCGCGACTGAGTTCTTGAAGAACTTCTGGAACTGGTTTTTGCCCTGATTCAGGGCATCGGTGTCCGCAGCGCTGCCGTCCGGCGCCATTTTAAGCAGAAAATCCTTGATGATGCCGGTGCGGGTCGTATCGCCGTCATAGCCCAGACTGCCGGTCGTGTTTTCCGCAGCCGCCGGGGTCGGCATCGTCTGCTGCGGCGGCCGGGTACTCTGCACGGGCTGCACAGGCTGACGCGCGGGCGTGTAAGGGGCTGGTTGTGTCGGGCGCGCCGGGCGGGGGGCGGGCTGCACGGCCGCAGCGGGCTGCTGCAGCAGGGCGTCCAGCCCGCCATCCGCACCAGAGGCCGGGCTGCGGTCGGGCACAGGCTGTGCGGGCGCGGTGGTGATGCCTACACTGCGCAGGATCTCATCGACCTGACGGTCGGTGACACTGTCCCGCAGACCGGCCTGCGCCTGCTGTATATTCAGGTCTTCCAGAATACGGTCAACCGAATCATTGGTACGTTTGCTTGGCATGGTGATTCCTCTTTGTAAAAGGATGAACTTCGTTTTTAGCGGGAGACAGCCCTGCCCCCCTGTATTGTTTTACTTCTTCGCGATCCGTCTGCGCATCACATCATAGCAGAGGATGCCTGCCGCCACGCTGACATTGTAGCTGTCAACGCCGGTCGCCTGACCGGGCGCCATCTCCAGCGTGACCGCCGCATCGCAGAGCTTGCGGGTCAGCGCGCCGGGGCCGCCGCCCTCACTGCCCAGCACCAGCGCGACCGGACCGGACAGGTCGGTCTTGGCCAGCGGGGCACCGCCGAGGTCTGCACAATAGACAAAGATATTATGCTCCTTGATCGTGCGGATCGCCTGTGCCAGATTGGGCACCCGGGCAATGGGCAACCGTGCGGCCGCCCCGGCGCTGGCCTTCATGACCGTACCGGTCACGCCGACACCGCCGCGCTTGGGGATGACAACACCGTGGGCCCCGCACAGATACGCAGAGCGCACAATAGCCCCCAGATTGTGGGGGTCCTCGACTCCATCGCAGAGGACGAGGAAGGGCGGCTCGCCCTTGGCCTGCGCCGCCTTGAACAGATCGTCAAGACTCGCATACGCCACCTCGGCTGCGCGGGCGGCCACACCCTGATGATCCGGCGTGCCGCACATCTTCTGCAGCTTGTTGGCAGGCACACGCTTGACCACCGCACCGCTCTCCTTGGACAGGGCCGTATAGTAGCCCGCCACCGCCTGAGGCATTGCATCGGTCAGGTAGACCGTATCCACCGCGCCGCCGCTTTTCAGCAGCTCGGTCACGGCATTCTTGCCCCATACAAGGGTATCGGTACGCTCGGCACGGTCGGGCGTCTGTTCGCGTTCGCGGGCAAATTTTTCCATAGTGTCCTCCATTGTATCGTAAAAAGCCGACAGTAATCGACTATGCTTTATAATCAGTAAACAGTATACCACATTTCGGTGTGCTTTGTCACCTTTTTTTGCGCCGTCCGGGTCCGCGCAGCCGCTTTTTTACAACTTTGCCGGTCAAAATGCGTCAAAAATGCAAACGCTCTTATTGCCTTATCGCAGCATCGTTGTTTATACAGAGCGTAGACCACAGCGCACTTTTCCACCTGTTGAAAACTCTGTGGAAAGTGTTAAAAAGATGCTTTATAATGGGCTTTTCCACCGTTTCAACCAAGTTTTCAACAATCACGGTGGACAAATTTTCCACATAACAGCCCGGATAAACCCTTTTGTCAACCCGGAATAACGCCGATTTTCCCTGCAAATCCGTTCGGTTTCCCCACATTTTCACCAAATCGCGCCGCAAATCCGGGCCTTCTCGCTCTTGTGACAAAAGTACATCTGCCGCAATGAAAAAACCTGTTGATTTTTTGTCAAAGTCGGGTTATAATAAACTTAATGGTGCGCCGGGTGTCGGTGTACCACCTATTGTAACTGTTATATGTGGAGGTATGAACTATGCTGGTAAATGCTACCAATATGCTGCTGAAAGCGCGCGATGGCCACTACGCAGTCGGCCAGTTCAACATCAACAATCTGGAGTGGACCAAGAGTGTCCTGCTCACCGCACAGGAGATGAACTCTCCCGTCATCCTCGGTGTCTCTGAGGGTGCCGGCAAATACATGACCGGCTTCAAGACCGTGGCCGCCATGGTCAAGGCGATGGACGAGAGCCTGGGCATCACGGTTCCCGTTGCGCTGCATCTGGATCACGGCACCTACGAGGGCGCTAAGGCCTGTGTCGCCGCCGGTTTCACCTCCATCATGTTCGATGGCAGCCACTACGCCATCGACGAGAACGTCGCCAAGACCACCGAGCTGGTCGCGCTGGCACATGACCACGGCCTGTCCATCGAGGCTGAGGTTGGCTCCATCGGCGGCGAGGAGGACGGCGTCATCGGCATGGGTGAGGTCGCTGATCCCGCTGAGTGCGCCAAGATCGCTGCTCTGGGCATCGACTTCCTGGCTGCCGGCATCGGCAACATCCACGGCAAGTACCCCGCCAACTGGAAGGGTCTGGACTTCGAGGCTCTGGACAAGATCCACAACGCCACCGACAACATTCCTCTGGTTCTGCACGGCGGCACGGGCATCCCTGACGAGATGATCAAGAAGGCCATCTCTCTGGGCGTCTCCAAGATCAATGTCAACACCGAGTGCCAGCTGAGCTTTGCCGATGCTACCCGCAAGTACATCGAGGCCGGCAAGGATCTCGAGGGCAAGGGCTTTGACCCCCGCAAGCTGCTCGCTCCCGGCGCCGAGGCCATCAAGGCTACCGTCCGTGAGAAGATTGAGCTGTTCGGCTCCGCCAACAAGGCTTGATTTTTCAGCTGCCTAAACAAAAATAAACATCGCCCGCAGACTGTGGCTGACTGCCACCGCCTGCGGGCGTTTGTTTTACTCAAATTCGTTCCTATGCCGCTGAAAAAACTCCCATGTCGCCTTTACATTCTCCAATTCCGTCCACTTCCGTGTTGTGACGGGCTCGGCATCCAGATCATACACCCGCGCCCCCGGCATGGCCAGCAAAAACGGCGAGTGTGTCGCTATGATAAATTGGCAGTTGTAAAACCGCGCAGAATCATGCAAAAATTGCGCAAGCTCCAGCTGCCGCTCGGGCGAAAGGCTGTTTTCAGGCTCATCCAGCAAATACAGTGCATCCTCACGGATGCGCTCGCTGAACACAGCCAATGCGCTCTCCCCGTTGGAGCGGGTGCGCACATTGGCAGGCAATGTGCGGCGCGCCATCTGGGACTGGCTGTATCGCCGCGCGGCGCTTACCTGCTTGAGCCGGTCGTAGTCCTTCATGCCGTGCATCTGGAACTTTTCCCGCCGAAGGTCGTTGTAATCCGCAAACATCTGCTCACGGCGCATGTCTACGCCATCGTTCAGCGCCCGCAGATCGAGCATATAGTCAAACACATCATCACTTGTCAAGATCATGCTGCCCGTGGGTATG
>ERZ834769.1771-NODE-1771-length-17649-cov-2.597363_pt1 | contig 17649 bp, 15 predicted proteins | sample MGYA00519690_ERZ834769 | MGnify/ENA primary metagenome ERZ834769 (study PRJEB31850, sample SAMEA3708760) | human gut metagenome | biome: human gut; feature: human-associated habitat; material: faeces | place: China | collected 2014 ... | reverse complement strand
AGCCCCAGAGAGAGGAAGCGGTTACCATCTTCTTCATTCTGCGCGGCGATAAGCGTAATGCGGCTCAACAGGCGGCGCATAAAGCCGCCCAGTTTGGCATAGCCTTTGGCGGAACGTTCGGACAGGCGCGCGTTGGCGATCACCAGCGGGATCTTACGCTTATGCAGCGCGGCCACCATATTCGGCCACAGCTCGGTCTCCATAACGATCACCAGCTTCGGCTGAACGGTGTTCAGGAAGCGGTTCATGGCACCGGGCAGATCGTAGGGCAGATAGACGTGATGAACATCTTTGCCAAACGCCGACATGGCGCGCTCGGAGCCGGTCGGCGTCATGGTGGTGACAGTGATCGGCAGAGAAGGGTAGCGGTGGCGCAGGGCGCGGACCAGCGGAATGGCGGCTAAGGTCTCGCCGACGGAAACGGAGTGCAGCAGAATGCCATCCGGCTCTACCTTGTTCTGACAGAAGCCATAGCGTTCCGCCCAGCGTTTGCGATAGGCAGGAGCCTTACGACTGCGCAGCAGCAGCCGCAGCCACACCAGCGGCTGAATAAGGTAAAGTAGGGTGGTATAAAGCAATTCCAAACTATTTATCCGTTCTCTGTTTTGGCGGGCAAATTCTAAGCATTTAGCCCGCGTAAAGCTATCTCTTTGGCGGAAACAGCGGGTTTTTGGTCTATCCCGCGTGGCGATAACGCTTAATACGCAGATAACGGCGTCCCAGGCGCCAGCGTAAACGGAAAGTACAGGCGTTTTTCCAGATTAACCGCCAGATACCGCGGTCGAAGAATTCGTTAATAATAACATGCTTTTTGGACTCATCTTTCATGCTATCGAAGGTATGGATGATCCCCAGGCCTTCTTTGGCGATCTGCCAGCGACAGGCGGCGATATGGCGTACTTTATCCGGGTAGCGCTGGTTAATCGCCTCCAGCATCTCCAGAATCTTCATATAGTGGCGCGCCGAACGCATCAGCGTGTCGTCGTTGTCCGGCTTATGCGACACCGACTCAGAGTGAATGTAGTAATCATAGAACTGCTGACTGGTGTACTGCACGCGCTCCGCGGCCAGCAGGGCTTCTGTGGTCCATGGGATATCCTGATGGCGCAGGCCAGGCTCGAAATGGAAGTGATGCTGGCGGATAAAGTCGTGACGATAAATATTAAGCCAGGTGACGTGCAGAAACTTCCGCGAGTCCAGGGCCTGCTTAAGCCAGACATGGCCCGGCAGCACATCCGTCGAGGGCAGGCGATCCAGTGGGAAGATCGGGTGGCTCTCGCGGCGCTTTTCGTACACATAGGTGCCGTTGCAGGTAGCGATATCGAGATGTTCTTTCTCGGCCATCTCCAGCAGCGTGCGATACATGCCCGGATAGAGTTTGTCGTCGATATCCGGAAACGCGAGATATTTGCCGCTGGCGGCGGCGAGGCCGGTATTGCGCGCGACCGAGACGCCCTGGTTTTCCTGCTCCAGCACCTGGACGTTCTGCAGCCGCTCCTGCCATTCGGCGATCACCGCCAGGCTGTTGTCTGTCGAACCATCGTTCACCAGGATCAGTTCATAGCTGTCCAGCTGCTGCTGTTCAATGCACTCAAAGAATTGCGCTAGAAATTTCTCACCGTTGTAGACGGCAGCCACGATGCTCAATAAAGGCGTTTGACTCATAAATCTTCGATCCTGGTTAACTAACGGCGTCAGGTGCGCTGCAGCTGACGGTACTGCTGACAAATGGATACGACGCTGAATTTTTCCAGCGCGGCATCGTCGATGGCCGGCGGGTTATGGTAAATGCTTTGCATCGTCTGAGCCAGCGCCGGACTGGTCAGATCCGCCAGACCGCGGGCAAGTTCGCCGGTGAGGATCTCGGTGACGCCGCCGGGGCAGCGGGTGCTGGCGACAGGAGTATGTAACAGCAGCGCCTCCACCACCACATTGCCGAATCCTTCGCTATCGGAGCTCAAAACCAGCATCCGTGCGCCTTTGATCCACGGTAAGGGGTTTTTCTGAAAGCCTTTGAACCACACCCGATCGTCAATGTGCAGCGTTTTTGCCAGCTGGCGCAGGCGCTGCTCTTGCTCCGGTTTTCCCTGGCCTAGCAGCACCAGCGGTGCGTCGATGCCGCTCTGCGCATAGGCTTCAAGCAGGCGATCATGGCGTTTGCCGGGATGGAAGCGACCGACGTGAATCAGGTAGTCACCGTCCGGGCGCTCGCTATCGGCTTCCGCCTCGGCGCGCAGGGCAGTGATATCGAAGGGATTGTAGATGGTTTTCAGCTGTGCCGGGCGCAGGGCAAACTCTTCCACCAGATCTCGCCCCACCGCGTCGGAAACCGTCACCACGTTGCGACCCTGATAAATTCGCTTAATTTTCTGCTGCTTCATCCAGCGGTCAAAGCCGGTGCGGTGCCCGAGATAGGAGGCAGAGAATACGCCGTGCAGGCAGAACCAGACGTTACGCTCGCGCAGCGCCCGGCTGCGGGCGACGATGCGGTCGGTTTTGTGCAGGTTGGAGAGCACAAGGTCAAATTGCCCCTGCTGTTCGGCCCGCACGACTGCGGCATCCAGCTGGCGGGCGCGGCGGGACAGCTCGGTCAGCTTGCGCCACGGTTTACGGCAGCGATCGGCAACTACCTGGTAGTCGAGCCCCTCGGGCAATGGGTACTCGCAGACATCGCGCAGCGAAATGAGCGACACCCGATCGCCGTCGCGCAGGAACTGTGCCGCCAGGGTCAGGACCACTTTTTCCGCGCCGCCGCCGGGTAAACCGTCAATCACAAATAAGATGCGCATCGTTAATTCACCAGATCCTGATAAAGAGAAAGCAGCTGGGTTGAGAGTCGCTCGCTGGTGCAGGCCATAATGCGCTCGCGGGCGTGACCGCCTTCCGCGGAGCCCAGCGCGCGCGCGGGCAGGGCCATTACCGCCTGCTGTAGCGCCGGGATATCCAGAGCGTCGCAGACGTAACCGTTGTGGCCGTCAACGATAAACTCCGCCCCGCCGCAGCCGGTGGTGGTGATCACCGGCAGACCGCAGGCCATCGCTTCGAGAATGACGTTGGGGAACGGATCGTAGAGGGTGGGCAGCAGCAGACCATCGGCCATTTGATAGAAGGGCAATGTCTCCGACTGCATGCCGAAGAAGCGCACCCGCGCTTCACAGTTCAGGCTCTTCGCCAGCGCCTGATAGCGAGGCTGATCCTTATCTTTGCCGACCACCAGCAGGTAGCGATCGGTGGGGGCGATGGCGCGGATCGCCGCCGCCAGCCCTTTACGTTCAAAGCCGGAGCCGACGTAGATCAGGCAGGTCGCCTGCAGCGGCAGTTGCCATTTGGCGCGTAAGGCGGCAAAGGTCTCTTCGTCCGGCGGCAGGAAGCGCTGGTTGTCAATGGCGTTGTAAATAACGTGGATCTTCTCCGCCGGCAGGCCAAAGTCTTCGATGATCTCGCGCTTGATCATCTCGGCGTTGCAGATCACCCCGCGCAGGTGTGAGTCTTCATACATCTCGCGTTCCGCCTGCATGACGTAGCGGTGGTAACGGTCGGCGAACAGCAGGCGGCTTTTCCAGGCCGGTAAAATGCGCGAGCGCTGCTGCAGCCAGCGGCGATGAACGCCATCGCCAGCGCGGTAGAGATCGCAGCCGGGAATACGTTCATGGCTCTGCACCAGGTCGAAGGACTCGCGCTGCCAGAGCGCGCGCGCGGCGTTGGCAAAGCCGCGCTCGCGGCTGATGCGCCCCCATTTGCGGGGGTTACAGATATGGATCTGCCAGTCCGGTTTCACCGGCCCCTGCCATTCGCGGGTGATGACGTTCAGCTGCAGATGACTGCTGTCGAGGGCTTCCAGCGCGCGGGAGACAAACCGTTCTGCGCCGCCGTCCGGGCGGTACTTCTGCCGCACCAGAGCCAGCCTGAATTTACTCATGCCAGTACCTTTTTCGCCGCCGCGATCACGGCGTCGGTAGGAATTAAATCAAGATAACGTTCGTCGGTGTTGGTGTTGATAGCGTCCGGATCGGGCAGCGGACCGAAGTCGCCGGCCCAGATCACCTCGCCTTTCGCCTGCCACGGACGCCAGAAGGTCAGCTTCGAGGGGCCGAACAGGGCGACCAGCGGAGTGCCAAGGGCTGCAGCCATATGCATCGGCACCGAGTCGACGCCGATAAACAACCGGGCATGATCGATCACCGCCGCCAGCTGGCGCAGCGTTAACTGGCCGGCTAAAGAGTGTAGTCGCGCCTGCGGGCAGCCGGCGATGATGGTATCCACCATCTTCTTCTCTCTAGCATCGGGGCTGGAGGTGAGCACCACCGCGTATCCTTCGGCGGACAGCGCGTTGATCAGGGCGCTCATCCGATCTTCGCGCCAGCATTTAAAGAACCAGCGCGACGTCGGCTGGATGACGATGTAGTGTTCCCGGAAGTCCTCCGGCAGCAGGGCGCGGCTGGCGGCCCAGTCTGCTTCGCTGTAGCCCATCCGCGCCGGCGCATCGTTCAACTGGAGACCGAGCGGAGCGAGAATAGAGAGATTCTGCTGTACCGTATGCAGCTGGTTGTGCTGTTGGGTGGAGGCCAGCGCGGTGTGGCAATAGCGCCAGACCGGGTGGCGGCGCTTCGGAAAATCAAAACCAATCCGCGTCGCGGCGCCGGTCAGTTTGCTGATAACCGCGCTCGGCCACTGGTCGGCCAGGTTAAGCACCATATCGTACCGCTGCTGGCGCAGCGTCTGAATGAGCTGCCATTGCATCTTCAGCTGATACCTTTTTCCCTGCTTTTTCCAGCGGCGATCGAGACCATAAATATGGTGGATATCGGGGTTGGCTGCGAGCATATCCCGGGTCTCTTCATACAACAGGACATCCACGCTGGCGGCGGGGTACTGCTGTTTCAGCGCGTGAATAAGCGGGGTGATCAGCAGCATGTCGCCATGATGGCGCAGCTTAATGACCAGGATCCGCGCCGGGTTCAACGGGCCGCGGGAGAGGGTTTCAGGCGTCATACTCTGTTCTTCATCCAGGATAAGGGTTCCGATTCTAGGGGATCAGACAGATTGAGAGAAGCGTTGTATTGCTCTACCATGACCCGATACGTATGGCCTGAGGACGTTTTCGTGCACAATCCCGCATTTCTCATCACGATTGATACAGAGGGTGATAACCTCTGGCAAAAACATGACAGCATCACCACCGAGAATGCGCGTTATCTTCCGCGTTTTCAGCAGCTTTGCGAAAAGTATGGCTTTAAACCGGTCTATTTGACCAACTATGAAATGGCCATCGACCCCTTTTATATCGAATTCGCCAGAGACGTGATTGCCCGCGGCACCGCGGAAGTCGGCATGCATCTGCATGCGTGGAACAGCCCGCCGACCGAGCCGCTGACTGCAGATGACTGGCGCCATAAGCCTTATCTTATTGAATACAGCGACGCTATGATGCGTGAGAAGGTCGACTATATGACGCGTCTGCTGGAGGATACCTTCCAGACCAAAATGGTTAGCCATCGCGCCGGGCGCTGGGCTTTTGACGAGCGCTATGCGCGTCTGCTGGTGGAATACGGGTATCAGGTGGATTGCTCGGTGACCCCGCGGGTGAACTGGAAGACCGCCAAGGGGGCGCCGCAGGGCGATGGCGGGACCGATTATCGCCGCTTTCCGCAGCATGCCTATTTCCTCGATGAAAATGACATCAGCCGCGAGGGCCACTCGCCGCTGCTGGAAGTGCCGATGAGCATCCAGTACAAGCACTCAGCGTGGATGAACAGCGTGAAGCAGGGCTACGACCGCCTGCGCGGCAAAGTGCGTTCCCCCTCCGTACACTGGCTGCGACCGATGGGCGGCAATGTGGAGACGATGAAAAAAGTCGTCGAACAAACGTTGACGCAGGGCAATGACTACGTGGAATATATGCTCCACTCTTCAGAGTATATGCCCGGCGGCAGCCCCACGTTCCAGAATGAACGGGATATTGAGCGTTTATACGCTGACCTCGAAGCCTTTTTTAGCTGGCTGGCGCCGCAGGTGAAGGGCATGACGTTGGCAGAATATTACCAGCGGAAATGCTAACTATCGTCCCCGGCGCAGTATATGGCGAAGCTGAGAAACGCGTTTCCAGAGACCGGGATAGCGTAGATGGAGTCGACGCTTTAGTGAAAGGCTACCGGAGGGAAGAAGCCCGGCGGCAGCCTTCAATGTTGATATAGTGTGTTCACTGTAGTTATAAAACCCATAAAGCTTTGCATGTATCCCCTTGATTTCATTGAAGCAATTTATGATTAAAGGCGTAATTATTCGAGAGGGCATCTGCGACGGTGGCTGAGTTCTGGCATTATCAATAATTTGATTTAGGGCAAAAACCATATCATTGACATCTGACGGTTGAATATTGCGCGTAATCCCCTGTGCATTATCGCGATACCAATAGAGGACTTGATCAAGGCTAATGATATGGTGGGCTTCGAGATACAGCCACGGAGTGAACATCATATCTTCGTAGCGCCGCCCAACGTGAAAACGACGCTGATTAATGAGCTCGTGGCGATAGATACGGCTCCAGATATGCCAGTGGGAACGACGGAAGATTTCATAAAGCGCATCATGGTTAACTTGTGTGATATCGGTGCGTTTTACAAGCGTTGGTACGCTGGAAGTTGGAGGGTGCTGGGCAAAATAGTGATACTGGAAGTCGATTAAATCCCCTTCATCCTCTAATAGCAGAGGCTTGATCGTCTGCAAAAAGTGAGGACACCAGAGGTCGTCTCCATCAATAAAGCCAATCCAGCGGCCCTGCGCTTTGTCGAGTGCGACGTTGCGCGCTACGGATACGCCAGCATTTTGCTGGCTAATAAAGTGAAGGTCGCCAGTGCCTTGATACTCATCAATTGCCTTCTGAATGAGCGCGGCGCTATTATCTGTGGAACCGTCGTTGACAATAATAACTTCTACATCGTTATCGATTTGCTCGAAAACGGATGTGAGGGTCTGTTTTATATATAGCTCATTATTAAAAACAGGAATAATGATACTGAGTAGAGGTCGCTTGTCACTCATGGTTCTCATCCTTATGTATCACAATTTTTTGATACAAGATGCTAAGGATTAATGCCGTAGAAAATATTATAACGGCCTCTTTGCCGAAGAAAATAACGTCACTTAAACCATAGATAATCACCGACAAGGTTAACATGCCTTGCATCACATTACATTTGCGCCAGGCGTTTATTAATAAAGTAGCATAGAAAATAATGAGTGTGATGACTCCCCCTACGCCGCGCAGTGAGAAATTTTCAATAAGCTCGTTATGCATGTGGACATCCATGTAATCCAGCGCCCCGGTAAGTTTTGGTTTTTTCTCTACTTGGCGCTTGATGTTATCGTTACGCCGTTCTGCCGACTCGCCAAAAGGTGCATCCAGGGCGGCCTGTAGACCACTCTGGAACATGGCTAATCGTGAGCCGATAGAGGATACGCTGTTGTTGTCCTGATATTGGCTAACATCGTTACGTAAACCCTGATAGCGGTCCGTCAACTTCTGATGGAAGGCAATTGCCAGTAGTGCCAACATAACGATAAAGGCTGTACCGAGCTTGAGCAGTTGTTTTTTTCGAACCCGGGGATGCACGATTAATAGCAAGATAATTAATACAGGGAACGTCAGAAGCGCAGCCCGCGTTTCGGTATAGGCAATGGCTGCGAATCCGCTTAATGCGGCAAGAAGGAAAAGAAAATAGCGATATTGGCTCTTAAGTTCGAGAATTGCGGCCAGCATGACGATATTCGTCATGGTAAAGATATAGGCGATAACCGTGGCACGGTCGAGTTCGATTTGCAATCGAACTGATTCTATCTCCAGGCCTTGGTAGATGGCATAGGCGTTAGTCGCTAGCCCAGCGACGATAAGCAGCCACGAAAACCTTTCGGCTGGAAAAGAAAAACGGAGATTAGAAACTAAAAACACGATAAGCGCGGTAATGAGCAATACCTTACCTGTTTCTTTATAGGAGTCGTAGATCGACCAATATTCGCTATGAGTGAAGTTTAGAGCATACCACCCCAGTAGCGTAAGGCCAAAAAGCGCTGTTGCGCCCGCAATATCTCGATTGTTTTTCCAGGATGTCAGTGAACGGCATCCTAACAATGCGACAAAAAACGTCAGATAACCTGCTAAATAGTAGATCTTTCTCATTTCTACCGGTGCGGCGTAAAATAGCATAAACGTAAATAAATAAAGCAAAACGGCAAGGTTAAGAACCATGTTCTTGATTTTTAGACGAGTGTTAAGCACGCGATGCATCCAGAATTTCGCTGATAGTAGAGTTAAAGTCGCTCATAAAAGCGGAAGCGTCGAAATTTGATTTTACATGTTCAAAAGCGTTTTTGCGGAAAGCCTCATAGTCGCCGTTAACGATGCGTAAAACGGCATCAGCACATTTTTCCGGTGCCAGTAATCGCGGAGGGTGTAACGCGTCCTGCCCTGGAAAATAAACATCATAAGGAAAATTGACGTTGATTCCACACTGCTCAAAATGCGCTTCGGGCGTGATGTCTGGCGTGATCCCGATACCGCAGACCCCATTTTTGACAACTTCAGGCTGCCCATCAATCAATGGGTAGATCACCGGAACGCCATAAAACAACGATTCCAGGCAGGAAAGGCCGAAGGGCTCAGTGACTGGAGTACTAAGGTAAATATGGATACTATTAAAAAAATCGCTCAGGTCATCGCGAAATCCAAGGAAGTTTACATTTCCCGCAATCCCCAGCTTCTGTGCAAGCTGGATAAATTGATGTTCATCCGGCCCTTTGCCTGCAATATCTAAGGTGACATTTATCCCGCGATCGAGCAGGTTTTTTAAGGTCAGGAGTGCGACACTAATCCCTTTCAGACCAACGAGGCGCGCCGCAATTCCTAGACGCAACGGGGCGGTAAGCGGTTTGTCACCGGTAAAAATATTTGCAGGCGGGAGAATGCGGTTAATCAATACCTGGGAGGGGCACGACAGATTAAAACGTAGCTCCATGACCCTTTTTGACGCATAGGAGGCGGAAATTGTGCCATCCAGTGCCGCAAAGAAATTCATGGTTTTTTTATTATGCGGATAACGCCACGAGCAGCCATGATCGTAATAAATGACCTTTCCTCGCGTAGGCTTAGCCACAAAAACAGGGACTAGATCCCAGACGATGATTGCCTCTGGGTTTGCCAGCCAGGTTTTGGTTTGCAGGGCATACTTGCGTAAAAAAGGTGGAAATTTAATCGGATAATTGTTCAGAATTCGGTTCACAAAAGTCACTTTGCGACCAGTTAAATGTTGGGCTATTTCAGGCCCTATTTGATTACTTATACAGAAAATACAGTCCTGATTTGTAGTAACATCTTGAATGTATTGTAAAAATAGGCGTTCGACACCACCCATTTTTTCTAGGTTGATAATATGGAGTTTACGCATTAAATCACTTCCTGAATCGCCTGCATGATTGTTGTGGCACTAATATCTTTGGTTTCTTTGGTCGGAGATATTAGAGTGTGCTGGTTTTTACCGTATCCGCCAATCAGCCCCGGGTCGGTCGGGCCGTAGAGCGTAAAGTTCGGTTTATCCAGCGCGGCGGTCAGATGGCTCAGCCCGGTATCGACCGAGACGACGGCCCGGGCGCCGGCCAGAACCTGCGCCACCTGCTCAAGGCTCATGCGCGGCAGCACTTCAACATACTCCCGGCCTTCCGCCAGCCGCTTCGCCCGCGCCTCTTCGTGCGGGGCCCCCCACGGCAGCTTAATGTGGACGCCGCTGTCGGCCAGCAGATCGAGAAGCTCCTGCCAGCGGGTTTCCGGCCAGTGCTTATCGTCGCGGGTGGTGGCGTGCAGAAACACCAGATAGGGCGCGGCAGCGCTAGCCTCGTGCTGCAGGAAATGGCGCGCAATGGCGTAATCCCCCTGGGTCTGGGGTTTCGCGTAGCCAAGGCTTTTGGCGAACAGCTCACGGGTACGCTCCACCGCGTGCTGCTGTTTCGCGATATGGTGGCGGCGGTTGTAAAACAGGCTCGCCAGCGGCTCGCGGGCCGATTGCCAGTCCATACCGTGCTTGACGCCGTGCGCCAGGCGAGTAACCAGCGCGGCGCTTTTCACCAGCCCCTGGGCGTCGATGATGGCGTCATACTTTACCGCCTGAACGGCCTCGCGAAAGGCTTGACGCTCGGCTTTGATCGGCGCGGAGAACCAGGCTTTGCGCCAGCGGCGGATCGCCACCGGGATCACCCGTTCGACGCTTTTATGCCAGGAGGGGATCTGCGCGAAACCCTCTTCAACCACCCAGTCGAAGCGGATGCCGGGGATAGCCTGCGCGGCGTCGGTTAGCGCGGGCAGCGTGTGCAGCACGTCGCCCATGGAGGAGGTTTTAACGATCAATACCCGCATCCGTTACGCTTCCTCGTGCTCGGTTTTTTCCGCTAACAGTTCGTTCAGCTCTTGCAGGACGCGTTCTGGGGTGATGTCGATCAGGCTCTGATGATAGCCTTCGGCGGCATCGCCTTTGCGCACCTTGTGGTAGCCGGTAATCAGACGGATAACCCGCGCTTTATGCGACAGCGGCGGGGTAAAGTCCGGACTGCTCGGGCCATACAGCGCCACCAGCGGGCGGTCCAGCGCCGCGGCGACGTGCATCAGCCCCGAATCGTTAGTCACTACAGCTTTACAGGCGGCGATCAGAATGACCGCCTGCTCCAGCTGGGTTTCACCCGCCAGATTACGGCACCAGGCCTGCTGCTCGCTGCTGAGGGCGGCGATGATCTCTTTGCCGGCCTCGTTATCTTTCGCCGAGCCGAAAAGCGCAATCTGATAGCCATCGTCGATAAGCTTTTTCGCCAGCGCAGCATAGTGATAGTGCGGCCAGCGTTTGGCCGGGCCGAACTCCGCGCCGGGGCAGAAGCCGATGATAGGCCGATCGTTGGACAGGTTAAAGGCGCTGCAGGCCTGCGACTTTTCCCCTTCGTTGACCTGCAGCTGCGGCCACAGCAGCGGCTGCGGCAGATCTTTGGCGCAGCGCATCACGCCGTTGTCGTAGGCCAGCGCCACGTAGCGTTCCACCATCAGCGGCCAGGCGTCTTTGTCCAGCACCCGGGCGTCGTTGAGCAGGCCGTAGCGCATCTCGCCGCGCCAGCCGGTGCGCAGCGGGATATTGGCAAAGAAAGGGACTAATGCCGATTTAAACGAGTTCGGCAGCACGTAAGCGCGATCGTAGCGACGTTCGCGCAGGCTGTGGCCGAGCTTACGGCGTTCGCCGATAGCCAGCGCGCCGTGACCCAGCGGCATCGGGATCGCTTCGTTCACTTCCGGCATGCGCGAAAGCAACGGACGGCACCAGGCTGGCGCCATCACGTCGATAATCGCCTGGGGATAGCGCGCCCTGAGCGTACGATAAAGACTTTGCGACATCATCATGTCGCCCACCCAAGACGGGCCTACCACCAATATTTTCATGCTTGTTTCTTACGCGTCGCGGTTTAGCCAGGCCATATATTCCGTTACGCCTTCGGCAACGGTTTTGAACGGTTTGTCATAGCCCGCTTTGCGCAGGTTAGTCAGATCCGCCTGAGTGAACGCCTGGTAGCGGCCTTTCAGTTTGTCCGGGAACGGGATGTACTCGATGCTGCCTTTTTTGTGGTACGCCAGGGTCGCATCGGCAACCGCCTGGAAGGATTCCGCACGGCCGGTGCCGAGGTTGAAGATGCCGGAAACGCCGTTTTCCCAGAACCACAGGTTGACGTCAGCCACGTCGCCCACGTAGACGAAGTCGCGCTTGAAGCCGTCGCTGCCTTCGAACAGTTTCGGGCTTTCGCCATTATTCAGCTGGGTATTGAGGTGGAAAGCGACGCTCGCCATGCTGCCTTTGTGGCCTTCGCGCGGCCCGTAGACGTTAAAGTAGCGGAAGCCGACGATCTGCGAATTGGCTTCCGGCAGGATCTGGCGGACGTATTCGTCGAACAGGAATTTGGAGTAGCCGTAAACGTTCAGCGGCTGTTCGTACTCGCGGGACTCGATGAAGTCGCTGGTGCGTCCGCCATAGGTGGCCGCGGAGGAGGCGTACAGGAACGGGATTTCGCGCTCCAGGCAGTAGTGCAGCAGCTCTTTGGAGTACTGATAGTTGTTGTCCATCATGTACTTGCCATCCCACTCGGTAGTGGAAGAGCACGCGCCTTCGTGGAAGATTGCTTCGATTTCACCGAACTCTTCACCCGCCATAATCTGGATCAGAAAGTCTTCTTTATCCATGTAGTCAGCGATGTTCAGGTCAACCAGGTTTACAAACTTGGTGCCGTCTTTCAGATTGTCGACAACCAGAATGTCGGTGATGCCTTTGTCATTCAGCGCTTTAACGATGTTGCTGCCGATAAAGCCTGCGCCGCCGGTAACGATGATCATAACTGTACCTTTGAAGTTGAGAGCCCGGAGACAATCCGGACATGAATGCTCTTATCATATCACCACATGAGCAAGCCTACAGCCATTCGCAGAATAAGGTGCTGGGCTGACGTGATTTATGCTGCAAATAATTCATTCAGGCCTGCATCATCTCGTATCAGCGTATAGCTTTGGGTAATATGTGCCAAATTTTGCCGAATCTGGAGAGTTGCAATGCGTGGTGATTTCTACAAACAGTTAACTAGCAATCTGGAGCCCGCTCGGGCCGAAGGGTTGTTCAAAGAAGAGCGCATCATCACCTCGGCGCAGCAGGCGGACATTACCGTCGGCGACAGCCACGTGATTAACTTCTGCGCCAATAACTATCTGGGTCTGGCGAACCACCCGGAACTGATTGCCGCGGCGAAATCCGGCATGGACAGCCACGGTTTCGGGATGGCCTCGGTACGCTTCATCTGCGGCACCCAGGATACGCATAAGCAGCTGGAGAAGAAGCTGGCCGATTTCCTCGGTATGGAAGACGCGATCCTCTACTCCTCCTGTTTCGACGCCAACGGCGGCCTGTTTGAAACGCTGCTCGGCCCGGAAGACGCCATTATCTCCGACGCCCTGAACCATGCCTCGATCATCGACGGCGTGCGTCTGTGTAAAGCGAAGCGCTTCCGCTATGCCAACAACGATATGCAAGAGCTGGAGGCGCGTCTGAAAGAAGCTCGCGAGGCCGGCGCGCGTCACGTGCTGATCGCCACCGACGGCGTGTTCTCGATGGATGGCGTGATCGCCAACCTGCAAGGCGTTTGCGACCTGGCGGATAAATACGATGCGCTGGTGATGGTCGATGACTCCCACGCCGTCGGCTTCGTCGGCGAAAACGGCCGCGGCTCCCACGAATACTGCGATGTGATGGGGCGTGTCGACATCATCACCGGCACGCTGGGTAAAGCGCTGGGCGGCGCCTCCGGCGGCTACACCGCCGCACGCAAAGAGGTGGTCGAGTGGCTGCGCCAGCGCTCCCGTCCGTATCTGTTCTCCAACTCTCTGGCGCCGGCCATCGTGGCCGCCTCCATCAAAGTGCTGGAGATGGTTGAAGAGGGGGCAGACCTGCGCGATCGCCTGTGGGCTAACGCGCGTCTGTTCCGCGAAAAAATGACCGCGGCAGGCTTCACGCTGGCCGGCGCCGACCACGCCATCATTCCGGTGATGCTGGGCGAGGCGGTGGTGGCGCAGAACTTTGCCCGCGAGCTGCAGAAAGAAGGGATCTATGTCACCGGCTTCTTCTATCCGGTGGTACCGAAAGGCCAGGCGCGTATTCGCACCCAGATGTCGGCGGCGCATACCCCTGAACAAATTGAGCGTGCGGTGGAAGCCTTTACCCGCATCGGCAAACAACTGGGCGTCATCGCCTAATAAGGGTATGAGATGAAAGCGTTATCCAAACTGAAAGCGGAAGAGGGCATCTGGATGACCGACGTTCCTGTACCGGAACTGGGTCATAACGATCTGCTGATTAAAATCCGCAAGACCGCCATTTGCGGGACCGACGTGCACATCTACAACTGGGATGAGTGGTCGCAGAAGACCATTCCGGTGCCGATGGTGGTCGGTCACGAATATGTCGGCGAAGTGGTGGGGATTGGTCAGGAAGTGCGCGGCTTTAAGATTGGCGACCGCGTCTCCGGCGAAGGGCATATCACCTGCGGCCACTGCCGTAACTGCCGCGCGGGCCGCCCCCATCTGTGCCGCAACACCATCGGCGTGGGCGTCAACCGCCCGGGCTGCTTTGCTGAGTATCTGGTGATCCCGGCCTTTAACGCCTTTAAAATCCCCGACAATATCTCTGATGACCTGGCGTCTATCTTCGACCCGTTCGGCAACGCGGTGCACACCGCGCTCTCCTTCGATCTGGTCGGGGAAGACGTGCTGGTTTCCGGCGCCGGTCCGATCGGCGTGATGGCGGCGGCGGTAGCGAAACACGTCGGCGCGCGTAACGTGGTGATCACCGACGTCAACGAGTACCGTCTTGAGCTGGCGCGCAAAATGGGCGTTACCCGCGCGGTGAACGTGGCCAAAGAGAACCTTAATGACGTGATGGTCGAGCTGGGGATGACCGAAGGTTTCGATGTGGGTCTGGAGATGTCCGGCGCGCCGCCGGCGTTTCGCAGCATGCTGGATACCATGAACCACGGCGGCCGTATCGCGATGCTGGGTATCCCGCCGTCGGATATGTCCATCGACTGGACCAAGGTCATCTTCAAAGGGCTGTTTATCAAAGGTATCTATGGTCGCGAAATGTTCGAAACCTGGTACAAGATGGCGGCGCTGATCCAGTCTGGTCTGGATCTCTCACCGATCATCACCCACCGCTTCGGCATTGATGACTTCCAGAAAGGTTTTGACGCGATGCGCTCCGGCCAGTCCGGTAAAGTGGTTTTGAGCTGGGACTAACCCCCCATGCTGGCGTAAAAATCAGCAAAAAAAGGCGCCTGCGGGCGCCTTAATTTAGATTTGGATAACATTTTTAGCCTGCTTAATATTAAGCGCACAATTTCTACATCGATTTTACGGTTATTCGCTTATACAGTGTGTTTAGTCGCAGTTTAACTTTGTAACTATCATGCTTAAACTCTCCGTATGCTTACTGACCTGTAACTCTGCGCGCCTGCTGATGGAGGTGCTGCCGCCTCTGCTGAAGGTGGCCGATGAATGTATCGTCGTCGACTCCGGCAGTACCGACGAAACCGTCGCTATTTGCCAGCAGTTTGGTCTCACCGTCCATCACCATGCCTATAAAGCCCACGGCGCGCAGATGAACTATGCCATCGGGCTGGCCAGCCATGACTGGGTGCTGTGCATGGACAGCGACGAAATTCTTGATAATGACGTGGTGACGGCCATTCAGGCGCTAAAAGCGGGGGAGGAGCCTGACCCGACCTGCGCCTGGCGTCTGCCGCGCTACTGGTTTGTGCTAGGCAAACAGGTACGGACTATCTACCCCATTTCCTCACCGGATTATCCGGTGCGCCTCTTTAACCGCCAGCAGGCGCGGTTTAACGATCGGCCGGTGGATGACCAGGTGGTCGGACACGCGAGCTCCGTCAGGCTGCCGGGCTTCGTTCGCCACGATACCTTTTATTCGCTGCATGAAGTGTTTAATAAGCTGAACAGCTATACCACCCGGCTGGTGAAGTACCAGCAGATTAAACCTTCGCTGACGCGGGGGATCGTCAGCGCCATTGGCGCTTTCTTTAAGTGGTATCTGTTTAGCGGGGCGTGGCGCTATGGCAAGGTCGGCGTGGTGACCGGCCTGTACGCGACGTTTTACAGCTTTCTGAAATATTTTAAGGCGTGGTACGCCCACGAAGATAACCAGGCGCCCGTCGCGCAAAAGCGAACGGACCCCTGAGTGGTCTAGTTGCCGGGGTTGTCCCAGCCCTGCCATTTGAGGCGATAGTACTGGATCAGCGCGCTCTGGCTGATGCTATCGCTGAGGATAGTGAAGAAGCGGCTGGCGTTCACGGGCTCCAGCGGGCGCTTCGGCTTGCAAGACTTCACGCCGTGGAACGGATTACGCGGCTTCTGCTGCTGCGGCGGCGTTTGTTGCGCGGGCGGCTGGGCGTAGTTTGGCGTCGAGTTGTCGACCTGCGGCTCGTTGAGCTGGCTGCTCGGGCGCACCAGCGTGATATCCGGCGGCAGGTTATAGACCATCTGCTGCAGCACCCGCACCGTTGTCGGATGCGGATGGCCAATGGCTATCGCCGAACCGTTGCGCCGCGCCAGGGCGATGGCGCGATTGAACTGGTTGCGGATATCGGCTTCATTCTGCGTATCGTCGAGAAACACCTTGCGCTTAATCACCTTCACGCCGGTACCCTGCGCGGCGCGCATGGCCTGGGTGTTGCCGATGGTGACGCTGTCGAGAAAATAGAGATTGTAGCGCTCCAGGGCCTGCATCACCTTCTGCATGCCAAACAGGTTGGAGGTCATCGCGCTGCCCATATGGTTATTCAGTCCGACGGCGTAAGGGACTTTGCCGTAAGCCTCGCGAATAATGCGCTCGATCTCCTCGCTGCTCATTTCGGGACGCAGGGTGTCTTTTTCCAGCGGCTGTTTGCTGAGCGGCGCCATTGGCAGGTGGATGAGCACTTCATGGCCCTGATTATGCGCTTTAGTGGCCATTTCCCGGGCGTGCGGCGCGTTCGGCAGCACGGCGACGGAGATAGTTGCCGGCAGCGCCAGCACCTGATTCTCGGTCTGCGGGCGGTAGCCAAAATCGTCAATAACGATGGAGAGTTTGCCAGCGAACGCTGGCGCCGCCAGAGCCAGCGAACCGGCTACGGCAAGAGCAATTGCGCGAAATTGAAGCAAAACTTATCTTCCCAACCACGGCTGTGGATTGACCGCCTGACCCTGGCGGCGAATTTCGAAATAGAGCGACGGACGGCCCTGACCGCCGCTGCTGCCTACGAGCGCGATAGGCTGGCCGGCACGCACCTGAGTACCAACGCTGACCAGCGCGCTTTGGTTATAGCCATACAGGCTCATGTCGCCTTTGCCATGTTCGACCACCACCACCAGACCATAGCCCTGCAGCCAGTCGGCCAGAATGACACGACCATCGGCAATGGCTCTGACTTCGGTGCCTTCAGACGCGGCGATAACCATCCCTTTCCAACGTAGTTCACCTTGCAGCTGTTCGCCATATCGATGAAGGAGCGGACCGCGAACCGGCCAGAACGCCTGACCGCGCGGCGAGCCCAGCCCGCCGGTGCGTGACATCAGCGAACGCTCACTTTCCGTTGGTTTATAGGTGGTGCCTTTGCGCGATGCTTCCTGCTGGCGGTCGCGCACCGCCTGCGCGTCGCGTGCTTCCCGATCGGCGCGGGCTTTGGCGGCAGCCTCCGCCTGGGCGATACGACCGCGTAGGCGCGATTCGTTAGCCCGTAATTCACTTAATTGTTGCTGACCCTGCTGAATGGAAGACTCCAGGCCGGAAAGGGTCTTTTTCCGTTCGTTACGCGCCTGCTCCAGCTTCGCCTGCTGGGCCTTTTGCTCGTAGACCAGCGTTTGCTGCTGGCTCTGTTTTTCTTCGAGCATCGACTTTTGCACCGCCATCTCTTCGCGCGTTTTCTTCAACTCCGCGATAGTCTCCTGGCGGGCCTGGTTGAAATAGCTGAAATAGACCTGCATCCGCTGATTGCGCTGGCCCTCTTCACCGCTGAGCACCATCTGGATGCCGGTATGCG